>JGI12210J13797_10387607_pt1 | contig 11920 bp, 10 predicted proteins | sample ElkSlonscriptome_3_FD_13797 | JGI IMG/M metagenome (IMG submission 13797) | reverse complement strand
AAATTACCCAATGAGACCCTCTGTAAATAAGAAATCCCATGTCTTGATTCTTGGCTCAGGTTTTGCCGCATGGCAACTTGTGCAGAAACTGGACAGGCATGCCTATCGCGTAACTGTGGTCAGTCCGCGCAAGCACTTTCTGTTTACTCCGTTGCTGACACAGGTTGCAACCGGTGCCGTGGCTTCACGCAATGTGTTGGAACCTCTTCGGGGACAAAAGAATGCCCCTTCCTTTTTGCATGCGATATGTGAGGAAATTCATCCCGACAGAAAATCCGTGCTTTGTCGAAGTCCATTTGATCAAACTCAATTTTCTGTGGACTATGACAAGTTGGTGGTGGCGGTCGGCGCGCAGAACCGAACCTTTGATATTCCCGGGGTGAGAAAGCATGCCCATTTTTTGAAAGAGGTACAGGATGCAGACTCGATTCGAAGCAGGTTGTTGGATTGTCTGGAGCGCGCGTCCCTGCCGGAAACATCTGAAGCCGATCGTCGGAGGCTGTTACAGTGGGTGGTAGTGGGGGGAGGTCCCACAGGGGCGGAGTGTGCTGCGGATTTAGAAGATTTAAAACGCGATATGCATAAAGTATATCCTGAGGTGTCAGAACAGATCAAGGTTACATTGTTGGAGGCGACGGAGGATATTCTGCCTGCATTTGATAAGGCATTGCGGGAATATGCAGAGCGGCATTTTCGTCGGGAGGAGATAGAGGTTCGTACGAATGTGTCTGCCAGTGAAGTTCGTGAAAATGAAATTATCCTGACCTCAGGAGACCGTATTCCCTGTGGATTGGTGGTATGGTCTACCGGTATAGAACCCCGTCCGTTGATTCGGAATGTGGATCTTCCCAAAGAGGACAGGGGATTTCTGCTTACCAATGCGTATTGTGGCGTGGAGGAATACGAAGGGGTGTATGCGCTGGGAGACACGGCTGTGATCCGGGAAAACCCTTTGCCGGCCACGGCACAGGTTGCCCAACAGCAGGGAACCTATTTGGCATCGCAGCTCAATCGGCTTTCCAAAGGTAAATCCATTAACCCCTTTCAGTTTAAATCCAAAGGAATGTTGGCTAAAATTGGTGGAGGCCACGCCCTGGGCGAATTACCGACAGGACACGTGAAAGGCCGGGCCGCCTGGTGGCTCTGGCGGTCTGTCTATCTCACGAAGCTCGTGGGCTGGGCCAATAAAGTCCGTTTGTTTCTGGACTGGCTTCCCACTGGCCATGGGGGCCATTCGCCGAACAGATTTTCCTGAATATCTTCTCACTGAAATCTAAAACCCACTACCAAAGTTACCCATTATGTCCTATATATCCACAGATACATTTCTCGACCAGCTGGCAGATGCAGAAGATCGTTTGCGGACGCTCCAACAGGAGATACGTGATCAGCATACGGATCCGCAGATCAGTCGCATACTGGATCATTTTCAACGTACGGAATCCTTCATCACTGAAGTCATCGCGGAGATGCGCGGGGAGAAAAACGAAGAGGCTACCCGGGTGGTTGAACAGTTTGAACCCGCCCGTACCCCTGCGGAAATTTTTGAAAAAGAACCTCAGTCTGACGATGCAAAAGAATGGGTGAACTGGAGTTTGAAATGCCAGCAGCATCTTGCGGAGTGGTGCCGGCATTTGGCAGAAAAAAGTACATCCCCCAAAGTGGCGGACCTATTTGGCCGTTTGACGGAGCGTTTGGAAACCTTAAACCGGCAACTGGCCACAGATACCCGCTCGTTGGTACAAAAATAATCACCGTCCGTTACTGGATAGAGAATGGAGCCAGGCGAAACGTACGGAGAATGCTGACAGGCGACGGGTGATATGCTACACTAAATGAAATTCATTCAAAGGAGATGACCATGACTACCTCATTAGAAACGTTACGCGGATATCACTTGAAAGCCACCGACGGGGTTTTCGGACGGATACGTGATATCTTATTTGAAGAAGGACCCTGGACAGGTCGCTGGATCGTGGCGGATACCGGGGACTGGCTGTTCGGGCGGAAAGTTTTACTCTCACCGGTGTCTTTTTTCACACCGGTAGAGGATGAAAAAACAGTTCCATTGCGGTTGAGCCGAAAAGAAATAGAGGCGGCCCCCTCACTTGATGAAGATGCGCCCATTTCGCGTACGTACGAGAAAACCTTTTATGACCATTATATGTGGCCCTATTATTGGATGGGAGAGGGCATGTGGGGCAATGTCACTCATCCGGCCTATCTGTTTCCGACAAAAAACCAGGTCTCGGAAAAACTGGATACCCGGACTCCGGAAGAAAAACAGGATCCCCCTTTGCGTTCCGGACATGAAATGACCAAATACCGTTTGATGTCCGGCGAGGACGTGCTGGGATATGTTGAGGATGTGTTGCTGGACCCGGAGACCTGGGAGGTGAAGTATTTTCAGTGTGATACCCGAAAATGGTTTCATGGTAAAACCCTGCATGTTTCCCCGGAGAAGGTGACCGATGTTGACTGGCATCACCACCGACTGAGCGTGGATTTCACCCAGGAGGAATTACTCAAAGCCTCAGAGAATGAAGATAAGGCAGATGAGGAATCCACCTTTAAGGAAATGGATATTCACGTGCGTTCACTTTCGGGAATCATCATCTCAGGATCAACGAAGTAAACCATGCCCCTTGAAAAAATAGTTCTGAGCTGCCCGCATTGTTGGGAAAACATAGAAACCCAAGTGGACGCTCAGGAAGATCATTTTGTTTTTGTTGAGGATTGCTACATTTGTTGCAATCCCATCCGAATTGAGCTGTGGTCTGACCCCGAAGGTGAAGCGGAGATCCGTGTTTCGTCGGCAAATGAGTAAGACTGGTGAAAAGGTCTAAAATGTAAATCCCCCACAACCTCTGGATAAAGGGGTTGCTTTCTCTATTCTGCAGTAGGTTCCGAAACTGTAATCTCCAACGCACGGTGATCGGAAATTTGCTCGGAATTCCATTCGGGGTCACGCGCATGATAGGCGTCGGTCTTGAGTTGGGCAGAGTGGAGACAGAGATCTATTCGGGCTTTGGCCAAACGAAACGGGCCCCAACCTAAAAAGGTGGGTCGTAAAAACCCGATCGGATGGGTTCGGGTTGCATCGATAAGGGGTGGATCCTGTTTAGCCAGGTCGAGAATTTCTCTGCGTGTGCCCGACATATTAAAATCTCCACATACCAGCAAAGCATCTCCCGGTACCGTGAGCTGTCGAATTTTATCCTGCAACAGTCCTAAACTGCGTATGCGTGCCCGACGGCTGCGGTGATCCAGATGCAGGTTAAAGATCCATAAGTCCCTGGCGTTATTTCTTTTTAACTGCATCCAGCTGCAAATGCGTGGATGAGCGGCCTGCCAGGATTTAGAAGAAATCTCCGGAGAGGTGGAAAACCAGAAGCTTCCGGAGCGAATACAGTGCAACTGTGGATTCATCACAAAAATGGGAACGCCTTCCGCCTGGGTGAAATGTTCTTTTCGGGGTTGATACTGCTGATGGACAGGTTGCAGGTTTTGGTGCAGCATGGTGAAGGCCTCCGGGGTGACTTCCTGCAGACAGATGACCTCCGGTTCCAGAGATGTTACAAAGGCTGCACAGGCATTCATCCGCCGGGACAAGCTATCGGAAGATTCACCTTTCCGATGTTGAATATTGAAACTGACCAGTTTCATCAACCTTTACAGCACGGGGCCAAAGAGACGGATAAAGCCCTGTTTGATTTTCGTAAATAGCGGACGATTCGCGAAGGCCTCCAGTTCAATTTGTTTGGATTTTGCAAACAATTCGTCAAACACGTCATCCATCGCTTTTGCCGTTTCCCGACACTGAAAAAAGAGGGAGAGTTCGAAGTTCAGTTTATAAGAGCGAACATCCAAATTGTGGGAACCGGCAAAAATAAGATCGTCATCCACCCGGAACGCCTTGGTATGGTTCACGTGGTCGGGCAGCTCGTAGATTTCCACTCCGTCCTCCAGCAGCATCTCGTAATAGGCCCGTCCGATATCGACCATGTACATGTGTTCATTGAGGGTGGGAATCATTAACCGTACCCGCACTCCCCGGATAGCCGCCGCCTGAATGGCGATTAAAATATTTTGGCTGGGAACGAAATAGGGGGTGAACAGATCCAGTCGTTTTGTGGCGACACTGCAGATCATCTGAAATGTGATAAGGTAGGAGGCATCCTGCTGGTCCGGACCACTGGGCAGGGTGGTGACCGGAAGCTCTCCTTCCGGAGATGCCGGATAATACCGATTGAGGTCATTCAATTGTTCCAGGGTGGAAAAATGCCAATCCTCCGCAAAAGAATCCTGTAATACATGCAGGATGGGTCCGGAAAACCGCATTTGCAGATCCGTCCAGGGACCGATGGCCCGTCCGGCATATTCTTTGCCGATGTTCATGCCTCCCAGATAAGCCGTTCTTCCGTCGAGAAGAATGAGTTTGCGGTGATTTCTGAAATTAAAAAAGAAGCGAAAGCGACGGGTGTGCACCGTGGAGTTCCAACTGAAATGCCCCCCGGCTTTTTTGAGGGGCTGAAAAAATTCTTTGTTGGTGGAAAAGGAGCCCATTTCATCCGTGATCACCCGCACGGTCACCCCGCGGTCGGCAGCCCGGCAGAGGGCGGCCATCACCATGCGACCCTCATCGTCATTTCTCCACACATAGGTCTGCATGTGAATGAAGTTTTCTGCCTGGTCAATATCCTCCACCAGCCGCTGATAAAAGGCTTTGCCGCCCCAGAGCAATTCGGGCTGGGTCATTTGTGAGATCCGGTTCCGTTTGACCTTCCCCAGATCATGGAGTATTTTTGGAAGATCCTTCGAGGCTGGCGGTTCATCTTTTGAGTGATGAACGGGCTCAAATGTCCTCAGCCGACGCTGATGAATTTTGTCTGTGCCCAGCACCAGATACAATGGAATACCCAAAATGGGGTTCAGCAGTAACCACAGCGTCCATAAAATCAGAGAGGTTTGGGACTTTCTCGATAACAGGAGATGGCAGATCAACCCAAAGCTGATCAGGTAAAGCCCCGACATGAAAATAATAAACCACATGATGTTGAACATTAAGAAAGTAGTTTTCGCAGTGCCTCCACACCGTTTGCCTGACGCCACAGATCCAGAAAATCACCCGTGTCCACTTTTTCGCCAATATGCGCAAGAATTCTGATGTGCTGTTCACTATCCGTGTTGGAACTTAAGAGAAGGATAAAGACGAAAATTTTACTTTTTTCCTCCGTATTCTCCTCAGACAGCTGTTTGAGATCAAGTCCCTTTTTGACTCGGATGAGCACCATGGCCGGCCGTATATCTTTTGCGAGTCGGGCGTGGGACAGCACTACTCCAGAGGTGATCGGAATGGCGCGGTCCTGCTTTTCATCCGTAAACGAATCCAGTAACGTTTCTTCAGATACCTTTACGTGTTTAGACAGTTTGCTTACCGCCTGCTCCATAATCTCCTGGTGGTGTGTGGCATCCGGTAGGTCCAGAATAATGGCTCGGCGAATCAGATCGGCATAATCGTCGTCCTCTTTTAATCCTTTTTCACCCAGAATTCCCCGCATTTCTTTTTCCAGATCCTCATCTTTTTGTTTGCCGAGTTCTGCGTGGACATGAAAAATTGCTCCATGCCTGTCCACCCGCTTTTCCGCATAAAATTTATACCAACCCACGGCGGCAAAAGAGATCCCCAACGTAAATACCAGGGGTAACAGTCCCATTTCAAAAATAAGGATCACTGAAAATAATATCCCCGCAATTTGCATCCATGGATAGAGCGGAGAACGGAAATCCGGATCATATTCCTCGATTTGGCTTTCGCGCATCACGATCACCGCTACATTCAACAGTCCAAAAAGCAATAGCTGGAAGGCGCTGGCCAGTTTGGCGACATCGGAAACGTTAAATCCTAACAGGAAAATAATCATTACCCCCATGGTGGCGAGTACCGAGGCATAAGGGGTTCCGTTTTTTCCTACCGAGGAGAACCAGGGAAACAGCAAATGGTCCCGTGCCATGGCCATGGGATAGCGCGAAGCCGACATAATCCCCGCATTCCCCGTTGAGGCGAAAGCCGCCACCGCGGCCATCACCACCAGGACTTTACCCCAGGGGGAGGGCAGCCAGTGTAAAAACTGTTCACCGGCAGTGGCCACCGGGGTCAGATCCTCTCGAAAAGCGGTCGGCTCCAGCACCGCGACCATAAGCAGCACACCCAGCACGTAAACCGTGACAGAGGTGCCGATGGCCAGCGTCATGCCCAAGGGAATATTGCGTCCCGGATTTTCAACTTCTTCCGCCACACTCGCCACCTTGGTCAATCCGGCATAGGATACAAACACCATGCCCACGGTGGCAAAAAAGCCGTACATCCCCTCTGTAAAAAACGGGGTAAACTGAGAGTGGATCCCCTCCTTTACGTCCAAAGAAAACACAAAGAAAAATCCCTGAAGAATATAGAGAAACAGAATAGCCACCAGTGAAAAAATAAGCATCTTCTGCAGCAAAGCGGTTTCCTTGGCTCCAAATAAATTCAACAACCCCAGCAGCACGGTCAAGGTGACAGCGACGGGTACAATATCTACCTCCCAGAACAGGGCCAAATAGGCACCCATTCCAATCAAAGCAAACGCACTTTTCAGGACCAGTGCCAACCAGGCGCCCAACCCACCGATACAGCCAAACATTGGACCCAGACTCCGATCAATTAAGTAATAGGTGCCTCCCGAACGCGGAAGTGCTGTTGCCAATTCCGCCACAGACCACATCGTGGGCAAAACAATCAAACCCGAGACAAAATAAGCAAGTACCACCGAAGGACCCGTCTCTGCCGCGGCCAGGCCGGGCAGTAAAAACAAACCTGAACTGAACATGGCCCCCGCTGCCAGGGCATACACGTCCCAAAGCTTTAAATGTTTTTTTAGAGTTTCCTGTTTCTTCACGTCATAGCCTATTTTTGCTGCGTGTCATCCCCGCAGATTAAACCCTAACAAACTCAAGTCCTTCTATCGACATAAAAGCTGGAAGCATTGCCCAGGCGTTATTTGGAAGTGGACATCCTGCATACAAGAGAGTTTGGGGTACTTTTTTCTCAAAACCCTTTTCAAACTGATTTCTGGAATCCCTAAGCTAAATTATATTAATATTGCTTTTGCCAATTATGTTTATTGGTATTACAATTAAGCTGAGAGTAGGCATAAGGATTCATAAGAAAGGAAAGAGAGGTCAATGATGCGATTAGGTATACATCGAATACTGATTGTGACGGCTCTGCTAATCGTCGGTAACGCAAGGGGTCAGGATTATACCGGCTGGGCCGCGGGAGAAGTCGCAGGCGGTTCAGGAACGATCATGTACACCGCCGATAGCGGTAACAGTTGGATCCGACAGGGTGTGGGTCAACTAACCAACGCCGGTTTAAGTGGCATAAAGGCTGTAGACCCTGAAACCGCCTGGGCAGTAGGCTTGCCCGACTCGAGCGGCTACGCGACTATTTACCAAACTACAGATGCAGGAGTAAACTGGATCCGCCGGGGGAACGGACAGGCCGCTTTGGCAAAAGCCGAATTGCGCAAAGTACAAACAGCAGGTCCCGATAACATTTGGGCGGCGGGCAGCTATATCGATGGGGGAATTACTTATGGAGTCATTGCTCATAGCGCGGACGGAGGGGCCACCTGGGAAAATCAATATCCATCTACTCTTCCGGGAAATGAACTGCAAGGTCTCTACACACACGATGGCCAGCACATCTGGGCCACCGGAACACCCCAGGATGGCTACGCACTTGTTCTCCACAGCGATGACGGCGGTCAGAGCTGGACCCGCCAGGTCGGTGGAGACATTGTCAACTGGACCCACATCAATGGACTTTCCGCAGCAAACCACTCGCAGATATGGGCCATACCCGGCGTTGAAATTGGTGGAAGCGCCGGCAACGGAATCATCTACAGTAGCGACGGGGGAACAAACTGGAGCCGGCAAACAGACGCATTCGGGGGGCTCTATGACGGCAATGAGATCGATGTGGTCGACAGTCAAGTCATTTGGGCTGTAAACGATACCGATATCCTGCGCACCACCAATGGGGGAGCCGACTGGGAGGCGTCCGGACAGAATGCTACCTACATCATGGGGGTCTGCGGTGCATCGGAACGGGAGGCGTGGGCGGTCTTACATGGAGAGGAGTTCCTCGGAGGTCAGCTCGCGGAATTTGGCGCGATTTATCATACCACGGATGGAGGGCAGACTTGGAGTACTTTCGGGGGGTCCGAATCCGAAATAGCTCCGCTCTGGACCATCGATATGGTCGCCATCCCTGAACCCGGAGGATTGGCATTGGCGATTATGGGCAGCCTGTTGGTCATATTCCTGTCTAAAAGTTCGTATATTTTATGTGATCTGTAGATTTGAATATCCCGGATGTCCAGCAGGGGGGAAAGTGAGGAATGATGTTGTCAGTGGATAGGAGTGTCACTGATCTCACAACTTAACTACTGTGGTAAAGAGAACCCTTTTAAGGTGCATTGGTTTTTCAGTTCAGGGATAACCGCTTCGGCCTGTTCATACACGGAGTCTATTTTATCAAACTCCATAATTTTTACCTTCCGGATCCCCGGTCGGATATAAATGTCCGGCTGACAGCGTTCCAATTGCTGTTGAGCCAGTTTGTCTATGAGTAGTTCAAACATCCCCTGGGAGGCGTCGAAAAATTTCGGCATATTCTGGCCTCCGCTTTGGCGGTCCGGGGCGACATCCATGGCAATGCTTACCTCCTCTCCCTCGAGGAGATGCGTATAGGGAACACAATTTGAAAGGGAGCCGTCCACCAAAATCCGTCCCTGATGTTTTACGGGTTTAAAAATTCCGGGAATGGCCATGCTGGCCATTATTGCCGGAAGGAGAGGCCCGGAATCAATCACCACTTCTTCTCCGGTCCAAAAATCTGTGGCAATGATGCAGAGGGGAATCTGTAACTCTTCAAAGGTTCGGGCCTCCACATCCTTCAATAGAAACTCAAGAAATTTGTGTGGGTATACCGTCCTGGTTTCTTTCAAATCAAAGCGGAATTTCGACAACCAGACTACCAATCTGGAAATTTTCTTAACGAAATCCCGTTTGCGGTCATCTTTGAGAACCACATGATTGTGTAAATCGTCCTGTATGAGCATTGAAGATTTACCTGACGCATACAGTGCCCCGATAACCGCACCGATACTGGTTCCGGAAATTCTTGAAACGGGAATGTTATTCTGATCAAAAAATTCAAGGAATTTTAAGTGTGCCAGCCCCCGGGCACCCCCTCCGCCTAATGCAAGTGCAACTTTTTTCATGACGAAGCGGTTCCTCTGTCGGGTGGATGAAGTATTTCGATCGGTTGCTTTAGGACGCTGAGGTGGAGTTCATTGAATTCATGCTGTTCACCATCAATGTTTAACATCTTTCGGGAGGGGGCATTCACGGAAAACTGTTTCATTTTTTCAACCATGACCTTTTCATCCCTTTCATGGTTTCCTCTAAGCAGTTTATAAAAAAGTGGAATCAGGGAGAGACGGCTAAACGGTTTCAAAAAAACAACATCCAGCCATCCATCCTCAAGCTGTGCCCCTGGAGCGATTTTCAAACCGCTTGCAATATGACGGGTGTTGGATGCGATGATAAAATCGGATGTATATTCGACTCCTGAGGTTTCATTCCTGAGAATGTAACCCGTACGTTTATAGGTGAGAATCGCTTTCAGGGCTCCCACATTGTATCGTTGCTTTTTGAAAAAACGTAATGCTTCTGCATATTCGTTGATCGAGGCCGGAAGGCCGCATCCAACCATGTTAAAACCGTACTGCACAATCCCGTCCACTTCTACCCGGAATACATCAAGCCGGCTTCTCTTTCCAGAATAAATATCCTGAAGGGCCTTCTCCACATCCGGACAGTTCAGGTCTTTCATCAACGAATTTCCAGTGCCACATGGAATAATGCCGATGGGAAGGTCTGGGCGGTCTTTCCGCATAAGCAAACCGTTCACGACTTCGTTCAGGGTGCCATCCCCGCCGATGGACAGAATCGCATCCAGGTCTTTGAGGGTATGTTCCTTTAAAAAGGTTACGGCATGTCCGGCAGACCGAGTCCGGAGCACTTCGAGATGCGAACCCCGGTCTGCAGCCACCACTTCCAGTTTTTTCAATGCCTGCTCGCTCGTTCCGTTTCCACTGTGGGGATTCAAAATGACAAGGACGTTTTTCGGCAGGTGAGAAGTAAAAAGAGGGGAATCCATTGTGAGTGTATGAAAAGCAAAGGCTGGGAGGAATGAGGATTGATATCAACGCGATCCGATCATGTTTATTGGGTTCAGGGCGTTATCGACGTCTTCTGCCGACATTAATTTTTCCTCGAGCACCACTTCACGTAAAGTTTTTCCTTCCGCCAGTGCCTTTTTTGCTACGTTGGCTGCATGGTCGTAGCCGATATGCGGGTTGAGAGCGGTCACCAGCATGAGAGACTCGTTGAGGTAGTGCTGGATCTTTTCCTGATTGGCTTCCAGTCCGGAAACACAGCGTTCCGCAAAGGTTTCCGCCCCCCGGGTCAGACAGCAAATACTCTCATGCAGTGCGTAGGCGATCAGGGGAATAGTGACATTGAGTTCGAACGGACCGTCCTTTCCACAGGCGGCTACGGTCTGACACTGGCCCATGGCATACTGGCATACCTGTATGAGCATCTCGCTCATGACGGGGTTTACTTTTCCGGGCATAATCGAGGATCCCGGCTGGGTGGCCGGCAACTGCAATTCTCCAATACCACAGCGAGGACCCGAACCGAGAAGGCGGATATCGCTTGCGATTTTGGTCAATCCTGCGGCAATACTTATCAGCTGACCCGCCACTTCGACACTGTCATCCCTCGCGGCCTGGGCTTCAAAGTGGTTTTCCGCTTCGCGAAAATGCAAACCGGTTTCCTTGTTCAGAATGTGAACAACCCCGGTGGCGAAGTCTGGATGTCCGTTGATACCGGTGCCCACCGCTGTGCCGCCGATAGCAAGTTCCTCCAGGGCGGTGATGGCTTTATCCACCCGCCCGATGTGCTTGTGTACTTGAGCCGCATAACCTGAAAATTCCTGCCCCAGGGTCAGGGGGGTCGCATCCATTAAGTGGGTGCGCCCGGTTTTCACGATGTCTCCAAAGGCCTTGGCTTTGTCATTCAGTTCCTGATGGAGCTTCTGCAGGGCAGGGCGCAAGTCGTCGCGCAACGCAAGGGCCACGCTCAGGTGCAAAACTGTCGGCATGGTGTCGTTGGAGGACTGCCCTAGGTTGCAATCATCATTCGGATGAACCGGAACTTTTGATCCCAGGGGGTGACCCGCGAGTTGACTGCAACGGTTGGCAATGACCTCGTTCACATTCATATGGGTGGAGGTACCGGAACCGGTTTGAAAGACATCCACAGGAAATTGGTCCGCATATGAACCTTCGTAAATTTCACGGGCGACGGTGCGGATGGCTTCTGCCTTTTCGGCCTCCAGTCGTCCAAGTTGCTGATTGGCCTGTGCACACGCCTGCTTTAACAGGCCGCATGCACGGATGAAGGCAGCGGGCATGGGGTGTCCGCTGATAGGAAAGTTTAAAACGGCCCGTTGGGTGGAGGCACCGTAGAGGGCATTGTCGGGCAGTTCCATTTTGCCCATGGAGTCGGTTTCGTAGCGCATGGTTCGAAAATACCTTATACAAAACAAATTTCGAGAGCAGAATCCATTTAATCTGTTGATATTCTGTAAATCCCGGCGTGGATAAAATTTGACTTATCTCTTCAGGCCAACAAAAGTATCCATATGAAAATTGCGTTAGGATCTGATCATGCCGGTTACGCTTTGAAAGAAGCTATTAAGAAACATTTGCTCTCATTGGGGCATGAAGTCCTGGACAGTGGG
>JGI12210J13797_11160526_pt1 | contig 11930 bp, 7 predicted proteins | sample ElkSlonscriptome_3_FD_13797 | JGI IMG/M metagenome (IMG submission 13797) | reverse complement strand
CTTCTTGGTCTGGGTCACGAGATAGATGGCCTGGAACCAGACCAGGAGCGGCAACTTTGTGGCGTGAAAGATGGTGCCGGCCGTCAGTGAGACCCGATGGCGACAAGCGGTGCACTGGATGAGCCGATGTCGCAGCAACGCACGCCGCCACAGCGTGGGCAGACGAAGCCCTTGGGCCAACGCCAGGCGAACAACGCCGTACGGCATTGCTCCTCGGTTCCATAGTCTGCCCGAAATTGCCGCTCACTGAGGCCTTTCTGAAACTGGATCTTGCTGCGTGACATGGCGAACTCCTTGCAAATGCACAGGTGTTCCCGTTATGTGCCGAACAAGATCGGCTGAGGATAGTGCGTAATCAGGAAACAATTTGCGCGATGCGCGCAAAATCAAGGAAAATGTTCCTTGAGACCTTGGTCGGGCCCGGCGGCGCGCCGCCGGGAGTGACTATGGGCCGCCCGGTTGTTTCCAGCCCCCCTTGCGCAAGCCGTCGGCGAGGCGCTCGATGATGGCTTCGTCGGCATGGTGCATGCGATAGGCGGCGGCGGGGTCCCGTGCTCCTCAGTCCTACTCGTCGGCACGCGGCCGCATCCGCAGATTGTCTGCTCCGTCATGACGGATGGTGGCGCGTCGGATCACGATGCCGGTGGCGCCGGGGAGATAGCGAGACCGGCCTTGCGCAGGCCGTCCGCCATGTGCTCGATGTGCGGGTCCGGTATGTTCCAGAGGCGCGCCATGTCCCAAAAGAGTTCTCGGACATCCGGCTTCATCGCGAGCGCCGCTTCGACTGCCGGCCGCGCCTCCTCTTTCCGCCCCATCTGCCCGAGAACCATCGCCCTGAACAATAACCGCCATAGACTGGGGACCTCTAGTGCATGCGACTCGACCATCGCCCGTTCGTAGTCGCCCGTTTGGTAGTAATAGAAGAATAGGGGAGCCCGGTACCACTTCGGGAATTCGGGACTGAGTGTGGTCGCCTTGGTCACTAATGCGAACCCCCGTTCCCACTCCCCCATGTAGACCAGACGCATACCGTAGTGAGCCAGGCTGTCCGGATCGTTGGGATTGAGAGCGATCGCCCGTTCCCCGGCCGCCTTGAACCCTACGAGATCGAGCCGATCGAACAGTGCGTTCGCAAGCATCAGCTGGGCGGTTGGGTTCCTTGGCTCGATGTCAACGGCGCGCTCGGCCGCGGCAAGGGAACGCTCGCGAGGGTCGTAGATCTCCGGTCGCGGATTGAAACGATGGCGATATTCCTGTGCGTAGACGTTGGCGAGCACGGCCCACGCGTCCGCATAGTCGGGTTCGACCAGGACGGCGCGCTCGAGGCAGTCGCGCACCCTGGCGTGCTCCTCGGGCTCGAGAAACCTCTGATGATTATAGTAGCGAAGGACGCAATCGTAGGCCGAAAGCGACGTCGGAGGTTGGTGTTGCGCTTCGGTTTGTCCGGCTTCCGCGATCACGCCATAGTGGCTGGCGAGGATTGCCGACACCTGGTGCGAAACATCTTCTTGGATTGCAAAAACGTCGGATGGCGTAACCTCTCCGCCATAGGAATCTGCCCAAACGATAGTGCCTGACTCCGCGTCTATCAGACGGGCCAAAATTTTGATGTGGTCCTCGTCGCGTCGAACGCTGCCGATCAACAAATAGTCGATACCGAGCTCCCGTCGAAGGGCTTGAGGATTGGCCAAGTGTTCCTGGTGATTCGCCATGGATTGCATCGACAGAACGAACAGTGCCCTGAATCGGGAGAGATCCGTAATGATCTGGTCGGTAATACCTTGGGCAAAATAGGCTTGTTCGGGATCGTCGCTCAGACTCCGGAAGGGCAACACGGCGATCTTGGGTCCTCGAGGCAGTTCCGTCGCAGTGCTTTCGCCGCCGTCGGACCACCACCATGACTTGGACTCGAGCAAGCCCGTGCCAAGCCATCCCAAGACCGCGAAAAATACACCGGCAAGGAGGCCCATGGCGAGCCAACTCCGGTACGTCCGCGCGTCGCCGGATGGCGGCGCGCCTTGCGCCATCGCGACGTCCCGGCACTCGAAATCGGGGACGTAGCCGCCTTTGGGAATCGAGATGCGCACCGGGTCGCGGCGACCGGCGTCGACGTAATAGCCGTCGAGATCGCGGCGCAGTCGCCGCGCTTCCAGCCGGACGATCGAGTCGGTTTGCGGATCGAAAGTCTCGTCGCGGCCGAAGACGGCGACGGCGACGGCGAAGCCTTTCAAACGGTCGGCGCGGCCCGCCAACGCCTCCTCCACCAGATAACGGAGAAACGCCTTCCGCCGCTCGCTCGCCTGGAACGTCGGGCTCGCTACCATGCGTTCGAGCTGACTACGCGTCTCGGACGGCGACGGTTGCCGGCGATCGTCGACCTTCTCCAAATGCAATGCTTGCCGGTCTGATGCCACCGCTCGCTCTTCTTTCCCGTCATCTCCGGCATGCGTGATGCGCTAACTAATTTGGGCTCTGCAATGAGGAAAGCAAGCTACAGGGAATGCCTAAACGCCGGAAGGACTTTTGGACGATCGCCGAAATGTCATGGGAAACCGTTGGCGCGGCGAGGAGGGTCGATGGACCGGGCCGCCTGCGTCGCGACGCGGCGTGCGAACATGTTCGTACTCGCAGTTTGTCGGTGGCTTGGGCTATGGGTGATTTGATTTCGCGATCTTGAGACCCTTCGACCAGCGGGAGGCGAAGCTGACGTGCGAGAGATTGAAACCCTCGTCAGCCGATTCCCACGGCACGAACTGGCGATGCACCGGCTCTACGTGGCCGATCCGACGTTCAGGACCATCTGCGGGGACTACGACGAGGCTCTGCGTGCGCTCCGGTACTGGCAGGCGGACGGCAGTGACTCTGGTTGTAGGATCGAACAATATCGCGAGCTGCTGGATGATCTCGAAAGCGAAATTTTGAACAAAATCGGAATTGCCGAGAGATATGGCCAAAACGGATGGATCGGGCCAAAAATTTGACTAGGCCCCCGCCCGGCCCGATCGGTTCCGTGGGTCTTTCACATGTCAAGGAGGAGTTAGCGATGAGAAAACGAGAAATGCGCAGCGCCACCGCGCGGCTCGCGGGCGGCTTGGGGGCGGCGGTCTTCGCCGTCGGCCTAGCGACCGTCGGTTCGCCGGCTCCGGCGGCCGCGCAGGAAAAGAAGCCGAACATCCTGTTCATCATGGGCGACGACATCGGCTGGATGCAGCCGTCGATTTATCATCGCGGCCTGATGGTCGGCGAGACGCCCAACATCGACCGCATCGGCCGCGAAGGCGCGATGCTCACCGACTACTACGCCGAGCAGAGCTGCACGGCCGGGCGCAACGCCTTCTTCACGGGCATGCAGCCGCTCAGGACCGGCATGATCATGCCGCAGTTGCCCGGCAGCCCCAGCTACCTTATGCCCGGAACCCCGTCGCTAGCGGTTTTCCTGCGGGATCTGGGGTACTCGACGGGCGAGTTCGGCAAGAACCACCTTGGCGACCATACCGACGCCCTGCCGACCGCGCACGGCTTCCAGGAGTTCTGGGGCTATCTCTATCACCTCGACGCGATGCAGGGGGTGAGCTTTCCCGACATCAATTCCTCGCCGACGGACCAGGCGGTGGCGCCACCTTGCAAAAATACGCCGATCCCCGGCCTTCCGGAAGTGCCTGGGGCGGTGGACCCGGCAACGACCACCTGCCTGACCCCGCCGCGCCCGGTGATCTCTTGCAAGTCCTCCGACGGCACCTCCGCCAACCAGACCTGCACCGACGAGGGGCCGCTGACGCTGGAGCGCTCGAAGACCGTGGACGAGGAGATCTCGGCCAAGGTCATCGACTTTCTCGACCGCAACGACCCCGAGAAGACCAACAGGCCGTTCTTCGTCTGGTACAACCCGGCTCGCATGCACGTCACCACCGTGCTGTCGGACGAATACGCCGACATGGTCGGCACAAAGGGCGGCAAGGACTGGGGCGCCAACGAGGCTGGCATGAAGCAGATGGACGACAACATCGGCTACGTGTTGAAGAAGCTCGAGGACATGGGTGAACTCGACAACACCATCGTCGTCTTTACAACCGACAACGGTGCGGAAACCATCACTTTCCCCGACGGCGGCGTGACTCCGTTCAAGGGCGGCAAGCTGACCACCTGGGAGGGCGGCATGCGCGCTCCCGCGGTTGTGCGCTGGCCCGGCCACATCAAAGCCGGCACCGTGCTGAACGACATCTTCGCGTCGCTCGACTGGATGCCGACACTGGTCGACCTTGCCGGTGGCCCCAAGAACAACGACCTCAAGGCCCAGATCGAGAAGGGCAAATATCCCGGGATCGTCAAGACCACGCTCGACGGGGTCAACCAGCGCGACTACCTGCTGGGCAAGGCCGACACCGCCGCCCGCAACACCTTCATGTATTACTCCGGCAAGGACCCGTCGGCGGTCCGCTACAAGAACTGGAAGATGTACTTCGCGATGGTGTCCGATGCGCCGGACGGCTTCACGGCGGGCGTTCAGCCCTACCACTGGACCCAGGTCGTGAACATCAAGCGCGACCCGTTCGAGACGTCTATCGGGTCACAGCAGAAGACGCTCTTCGGAATGGGCGGCGCGCTTGCCGGGCCGATGACCGCCTACGTCTATAACTGGAACATGCTGCCGATCGGCCAGCAGCTGTGGCTGAAGGAGTTGGAGTCTTACCGCACATTCCCGCCGATGCAGGACCCCGCCAGCTACAACCTGGAGCAGGTCATTCAACGGGTGAAGACAATGAACAGCAGCAGCCACGCGGGCCATTGACGGTCCGGTTGATGTGAACCAGCATCAGGCGCCCGGGATCCGGGCGCGGGTGATGGAGGAGATCGAAATGCAGAAGCGGGCCATCCAAAAGCATGAAAGGTGGGCACCCGAGCGACGAGCGGGATGAGGTCCTGTAGGAAGTGATGAACTGGGCGCCCCTCCGAAAAAGGGGCGCCCGCATCATCCGGAGAAAAGCATCAATGAAACAGCGGGTTCGCGAGGTAAACACCAATTTTGCTCTGGCGCTCTGCGCCGTGCTGCTGCTCGCCGCACCGGCGCGTGCCGCCGACGATCCGCTGTCCTCGTGGAACGACGGGCCGGCGAAGCAGGCGATCGTTGCCTTCGTGAAGGAGACCACCACTCAGGGAAGCTTGAAGTTCGTGCCGCCGGCAGAGCGCATCGCGACCTTCGACCAGGACGGCACGCTGTGGGTCGAGCACCCCATGTATACCCAGGTCGTCTACTGCCTGGAGCGGGTTCCGGCGGTGGTCAAGGCGAAACCGGAGCTGGCGAAGGTGGAGCCGTTCAAGACCGTGCTGTCGGGCAACCGTGAGGCCATTGCCAAGCTCTCGATGGACGACCTTTTCAAGATCCTGGCCGCTACCCTTACCGGTATGAGTGTTGACGAGTTCAAGGCCGAGGCGGAGAAGTGGCTCGCAACCGCCAAGGACGCGCGCTGGAACCGGCCCTACACCGACCTCACGTACCTGCCGATGCAGGAGCTCCTCAAGTACCTCCACGCCAACGTTTACAAGACGTACATCGTCACCGGCGGCGGTCAGGACTTTGTGCGCGTGTACTCCGAGCGCGTTTACGGGGTTCCGCCGGAGCAAGTGGTCGGAACCGCCGGGGAGACCAAGTACGGCTATCGCAAGGACGGCAAGCCGTTTCTCACCAAGGAGCCGAAACCGCTCCTGGACAACAACAATGCCGGCAAGCCCGAGGGCATCCACCTGATGATCGGGCGTAGGCCCTACGCGGCATTCGGCAACTCGACCGGCGACCGTCAGATGCTGGAATACACGAAGGCCGGTGACGGCGCGCGGTTGTCAATGATTTTGCTTCACGACGACGCGAAGCGCGAGTACGCCTACGGACCGGTGCAGGGGCTGCCCGACACCCGGGTCGGCACCTTCACCCAGGCGCTGTACGACGAGGCGAAGAAGCAGGGCTGGATCGTCATCAGCATGAAGACCGACTGGAATCGGATTTTTGCGTTCGAGGAGAAACAGAACTGAGCAAGCCGGCCACGAGGCGAGTGCATTGTCTGGCCGCTTTGGGAGTTCTCCCAGTGTTATACGCAGCGGGAGTCGCTCTGGCGGATGAGGCCGCGCCGTCCGAATCGGGGGCCGAAGCCGCGATCCATGGCAGCTTCAATACGGGCGAGGACATCACGCTGCCGAGGAACGTCGTCCAGCTTCGCCAACGCTACCAGCGGCTGCCCGACGCCAACGGCCGCGAGCCGGAAAAGTGGGTGACGACCCTGCGCGCTGACCTGTGGACCGGCCTCGGCGACGGCTGGAAACTCTACGGGCGTTTCGATCAGCCGCTTGTCTTTTCCCACGACGTGACCAGCGGCTTTAACCCCAATGGGCACAACCGGTTCGGGCAGGGCGATCTGTTGACCGAGATCGCGATCATTGCACCGCCGCCGACCGCGCGGCTGGGCTACGGACTCGGCGTGCGCGCCGTCTGGCCGACCGCGGGCCTGGACGAGGCGGGCAAAGGCAAGTACCAGATCGGACCAGTCGTCGGCGCCCGTTACAGCCTGCCGGAGATCGGCCCGGGCAGTTTTTTCCTGGCCAAGGCGATCTATCTCAACAGCGTCGCCAGCCGCGACGGGAGCAGTGGACGCACCGACATCAATCTGTTGAAGCTCCAGCCGAAGTTCAACGTCGGCCTGCCGGATCATTGGTTCGTGACCGCCTACGCCAGCGAAACCATCGAGATCAATTACCAGGACGACGGAAAGCTGTTCATCCCGTTCGACCTGATGATCGGCAAAAAGTTCTTCGATAGTTTCGTCGCGTCGCTGGAGTACTCGCGCTCGCTGATCCACGACAAAGGCTTCGAGCCGTATCGGTGGCAGATCGAGGCACGGATCGGGTATTACTTCTGAAATGGAACGGCTCCACCGTATCGGCCTCGCACTCACCCTGCTGTTTTCCGTTGCCAGCGTCGCCGCGGCTCCGTCCTCGGACGCGGCCACGGGTTTCGTCGGCAGCGGTACGTGCGCCGGGTGCCATGAGGCCGAGAGCGCGGCGTGGCGCGGCTCGCACCACGACCTGGCGATGGCCGAGGCAACCGAGGAGACTGTCCTTGGCGACTTCGACAATGCCACCTTCACCTGCGGCGGCGTCACCTCGCGGTTCTTCAGGCGGGACGGCAAGTTCTTCGTCAATACCGACGGACCGAACGGCGAACTCGCCGACTTCGAGATCCGCTACGTCTTCGGCGTCATCCCGTTACAACAGTACCTGATCGCCTTTCCCGACGGACGGATGCAGGCGTTGGGCATCGCCTGGGACTCGAGACCGAAGCCGGAAGGCGGGCAACGTTGGTTCCATCTCTACCCGGATCAGAACCTGAAGGCGGGCGATCCGCTGCACTGGACCGGCATCGACCAGACCTGGAACTTTCAGTGTGCCGAGTGTCATTCGACGGAATTGCGTAAGAACTATGATCCGGCGACGGATTCCTATGCGACCACCTGGGCCGAGATCGACGTCGCGTGCGAAACCTGCCACGGCCCGGGAGCAGCCCATGTGGCGTGGGCAAACGGAGACAGGAAAGGCGAGGATGGGCTGAGCGTCCATTTCGACGAGCGCGAAGACGTGCAGTGGACCCTCGATCCGGCGACCGGCAGCGCCCGCCGCAGCGTGCCCAGGACCAGCGCCAAGGAGCTGGAGACCTGCGGTGTCTGCCATTCGCGCGCCACCAAGATCGCCGAACCGTGGCGGCCCGGGCAGTCGCTGCTGGAGACGCACGTGCCGAGCCTGCTCGAGCCCGGCCTGTTCGAGGCCGACGGCAAGAGCCTGGACGAGGTCTACAACTACGCCCCGTTCCGCCAGAGCCGGATGTTCACGGCGGGCGTTTCGTGCAGCGACTGCCACGACCCGCATTCGCTGAAGTTGGTGGCCGAGGGCAACGCCGTTTGCGCGCAGTGTCACGACGGAGCGAAGTTCGACGCCCTTGCCCATCACCACCATGCCGCCGGTTCGCCCGCCGGCCAATGCGTTGCCTGCCACATGCCGGTACGGACCTACATGGTCGTCGATCCGCGCCACGACCACGGGTTCCGCATCCCGCGCCCCGACGAGTCGGTGCGCTTCGGAACATCCAACGCCTGCAACGATTGCCACGCCGACAAGGACGCCGCCTGGGCCGCGGCGGCGGTCGAGCGCTGGTACGGGCCCGAGCGCAAAGGTTTCCAGACCTGGACCGAAGCCTTGGCCGCGGCGCGCGCCGACAAGCCCGAGGCGGCGTCCCTGCTTCTGCAACTCGCCGTCAACTCCGATGCGCCGTCGATCGCGCGCGCCACCGCATATCACAGCCTCGCCGGCTATCCGAGCCGCGAGGCGTTGTCGGCGGCTGAACGAGGCCTCGCCGACCCCGACCACCTGGTCCGGCTGGCAGCGCTGCGCGCGTTACGGACGCTTCCGCTCCAGCAAATCTGGCCGATGGCCAGCCGCCTGCTCGCCGATCCGGTTCTGGGCGTTCGCATCGAAGCCGCCTCGCTGCTCGCCGCCGTACCGCCGGACCGAGTGCCGCCGGCGGACCGCGAGCGCTTGTCCCGCGCCGTCGACGACTACGTGGCGGCGCAGCGTCTCAACGCCGACCGGCCGGAATCCCGCGTCAATCTCGGCAACCTCTATGCGCAACGCGGTCGGCCCGCCGAGGCCGAAGCGGAATACTTGGCCGCCCGCAAGCTCGATCCGAGCTTCACTCCGGCGACCGTCTACCTCGCTCAACTTTACGCGGGTCGCGGCCGCGACGCCGAGGGTGAACGACTGCTGCGCGACGACCTGCGGAGACGGCCCGAGGACGCGGAACTGCATCTGGCGCTCGGCCTCAACCTCGTTCGTCAGCAGCGTTCGTCCGAAGCCTTGGGCGAGATTGAACGGGCCGCCGAGCTCGATCCCGACAACGCGGGCTATGCCTACGTCCACGCGGTGGCGCTCAACGGCGCCGGCCGGGTCGACGAGGCCCTCGCCGTTCTCGAAGCCAGCCATGCGCTTCATCCGGCCAATCGGGACACCTTGCTGGCGCTGGTCACCATCAACCGCGATGCCGGCCGCACCGCCGATGCGCTGGCCTGGGCCGAGCGACTGGTGGCCATCGACCCGTCCGCCCGGCCGCTCCTCGACCAGCTACGGCAGCAGGCGCCTCCGGGCTTACGAAGAGACTCCGGGGGATAAACTTTTGTGCGTGCCGGTAAATCTCTACCAGTTCAGACCAGGGGCGCGCTTGAGTGTATCGACCGCACATGACCTGACTGCAGCGCGACAATCAAAGTGAGACGTTGCGTCAATCAAGATGAGAATGCCGCCGCCGGCTTGGAATGTAGTGAGGGCGTAGTCCGACCGGAGTTTCAAGCCGGCGACGGCAAGCGTCTTTTGGGGCGTTTGTCTGGTGTTTGCGGGGGCAGGATTTGAACCTGCGACCTTCAGGTTATGAGCCTGACAATCCAGCCAGCTGCTCCACCCTGAGACAAAAACTCAGGGCGTGAGTTTTGGGATCAGCAATACTCAAATGAGAGGGAAGTTCAGCCAACCGCTGCCACCTTCGTATAGTTTGGCGTTCCAAGATTGGCTACAATTGGATAGCTTGCCATTGGGCTTGAGCTGAACAAGCACCATCCTTCGGGCAATAGACTCCGAAAGAGTGCACCGAACAATGGTCAAGAAATCGAACGACCAAAGCCAGCATCCAAGGCGAAAGCCCGCAACCGAGCGCCCCATCCGCCGAACGGTTCGACGGAGCGAGCTTCGTCAGATCGTACCGCTGTCAGATACGACGATCTACGAGCTGGAGCAACGTGGGGAATTCCCGCGGCGGTTCTACCTCACACCACGGTGCGTTGTCTGGGACCTAGGAGAGGTCGAGGTTTGGATTGACGAGCGCCGCCGGGCATCCGATGAAGCCTTGATCAAGCGTGCTCCCTCTCCTGACGTTCGCCAGCGAAAGTCGCGGTCTGTCAAAGGCTCGCGTCAGGCGTAACGAGCTGCATGCATGACGGAAAGAGCTTCGGCGCGCGCTTCTCGCTTTTCACCCAGGCGTCGATCATGTCGGCCCACTCCTGCAGCATGTGTCGGCGCTGCGGCTCATACTCCGCCTTGTTATAGACGCCGCGAGAAGAACGGCCGTCTTCGTGAGCAAGGCATTTCTCGATCCAGTCTCGATTGAAGCCAAGTTCATTCAGCAGCGTCGAGCCGGTCCTGCGAAGATCGTGGATAGTGAATGGTTCGAGCGGCAGGCCATCCTTCTGCGCACGTTCGACCACGGCATAGGTGATCCGGTTGAAAGTCGCGCGGGACATGGGTGCATAGGAATCGTACCGCGACGGCAGCAGATATCGGGAATCCCCGGAACAGGTCTTTAGCGCGATCATGATGTCGAGGGCTTGCTGCGAAAGATAGACGTTGTGAGCTTTGGACCGCTTCATTCGCTCCTTTGGCACGGTCCAGACAGCGTTCTCGAAGTCCACTTCATCCCACGTCGCCTCCTGCAGTTCGCTCTTGCGGACCATGGTCAACAGAAAGAGGCGCATCCCCAGACGAATCGTAGGCAGGGTCGGGACGTGTTCGAGAGTCTTGAACATGACGCGGATTTCGGTCGCCGACAGGGACCGGTCCTTAGGCCTAAATGTCGCGATCGAGGACGGCCCGACCTCGTCGGCCGGGTTCGAGACCTTCTCCCCGTGCAGGATCGCAAAGCCGAAGATTTGTTTGACGATGTCCCGGACATGAAGAGCCGTCGCCGGAGCGCCGCGATCCTTTACGGCGGCACAGAGCTGGCGCAGATCGTCCGCGCTGATCTCCGCTAGCAGTCGCTTGCCGAGCGTCGGAAGGATGTCTCGCTCGAAGATCGTCTTGCGCATAGCGCGGGTGCTGTCCGCCATCTGAGCCTCGCTGAGCCAGCGTTTCCCGAACTCACCCAGCCTCTTGGCGTCTCGCAAGCGTCGTTTCTGGCGCTGCTTTTCTTGGGCGGGAGAACGCCCCTCGGCGACGGCCCGGCGTGCATCGATAAATTTCTCTCTCGCTCCGGCAAGAGAGAGCCCGGCCCGACCATACCTGCCAATGACTAGCGTCTCGCGCCGCCGGTTCAGACGGTAATCGTATCGAAAGGTGACCGTCCCCGACTTCGCGACGTGGGCATACATCCCGTCACGATCGGCAACCTTGTACGGTTTATCCTTAGATTTCAGCTGCTTGAGTGCCGTATCCGTGAGCATCGCCGAGTGTCCGCTGATCGAAAATACCGCCACCTCGTTTAGAGCCTCCGTGACGACATTTTTTCTTTTTAAAACAATGATTTGTTATCGCAAAAATACCGTCATCGAGACGTTCTGACATGACGGTACTCTCTTGAGCGAGCCAAGACAAGCCTCGACAGTACCGTCAAATGTACCGTCAAAATGAGGCGCTGCTCTGCGATAGGAGACGATAGTCTTTGAGAGATAATTAATTTTTATCAATGAGTTAATGGCAAATATCGATAGTCACAGATAGGCCTGGAAGGCACCCGGATCATTCCCACTCGATGGTGCCGGGGGGTTTCGAGGTGACGTCGTAGACCACCCGGTTGATGCCGCGAACCTCGTTGATGATGCGCCCGGCGACGCGGGTGAGAAAGCCGTGATCGAACGGGAAGGTGTCGGCGGTCATACCGTCGGTGGAGGTGACGGCGCGGAGCGCGACCACGTTGTCGTAGGTCCGGGAATCGCCCATCACGCCGACGGTCTGCACCGGCAGGAACACCGCGAATGCCTGCCAGATGGCGTCGTAAAGGCCCGCAAGGCGGATCTCCTCGAGGTAGATGGCGTCGGCTTGACGCAGCGTGTCGGCCTTGGCGCGGGTGATCTCACCGAGGATGCGTACGCCCAGGCCCGGGCCTGGAAACGGATGACGTCCCAACAGGC
>JGI12210J13797_10021212_pt1 | contig 11934 bp, 8 predicted proteins | sample ElkSlonscriptome_3_FD_13797 | JGI IMG/M metagenome (IMG submission 13797) | reverse complement strand
GGTTCCAAATTTGTTACGCGGTGTTTTCTGATTTGAAGTACGTTAACGTTAGTTAACAAAATCAGAAACACCCTAATAATCTCATTATCAAAATCATAAACTCAGCTCAATAAATTCGTTTTATGCACCCATGTAAATGGTAGTTTTGTGGCATGATATCATCCAGGTACATCGAGAATGCCGTGAATGAAATCGCTTCACTACAAGGAGTCGGAAAGCGAACGGCCTTGCGCTATGTTTTAGATCTATCGGGTAGATCAGATGAAGACATAGCGCGTTTCATTCGATCCATACAGGATTTGAAAACACATGTAAAACCTTGCAAGAGGTGTCACAATCTTTCTGACACTGAAATTTGTAGCATCTGCAGCAGTCCCAATCGAGATCAATCGATAATTTGTGTAGTAGAAGACATAAGGGACGTACTGGCCATTGAGGCAACTCATCAATACAAAGGTCTTTATCACGTTCTGGGTGGAAAAATTTCTCCAATGGATGGAATAGGCCCATCGGATTTGAATGTTGGCACCCTTTTGGAAAGGTTGGAAAAAAGTGAAGTGAGCGAACTCATACTTGCTCTTTCTGCCACGATGGAGGGTGATACCACATCCTACTATGTCTTTAAGAAAATTGAGAAATACAAAGACCTTACTACTTCTACTCTTTCGAGAGGAGTACCGGTGGGCGACGAACTACAATACACCGATGAGGTAACTCTGGGTAGATCTATCGTGCAGCGCACCTTGTACGACAAAAGTTTGCGATAAAAATGGTTGAACTTACGGTTGTCATTGTCAGCTACAATGTGTCCTACTTTTTGGAGCAATGCCTTCACAGTGTCTTGAAAGCTTCAGAAAGGCTGGACTGTGAGATCATAGTCGTTGACAACAATTCCGTTGATGGATCAGTAGCCCTGGTCAGACAGAAGTTCCCAACCGTCAAACTCATTGCCAATAAGGACAACACGGGTTTCAGTGTTGCGAATAACCAAGCAATTCGCGTGAGTAAGGGTAAATATGTGCTGCTTTTGAATCCCGATACATTGGTAGAGGAGGATACTTTTTCAAAAACAGTGGCTTTCATGAATGATCATCCCGACGCAGGTGGTTTGGGTGTGAAAATGATAGATGGTAAGGGTCGGTTTTTGCCCGAAAGTAAAAGAGGTCTGCCCACTCCCTCGGTGGCCTTTTACAAAATTTTCGGCCTGAGTGCACTATTCCCAAAATCTAAGATATTCGGAAAGTACCACCTCGGCTATTTGAGTAAAGATGAGACCCACAGCATTGAAGTGCTTTCCGGCGCTTTCATGCTTATGCGGAAAGCAGTATTGGATGAAGTAGGTCTACTGGACGAAGATTTTTTCATGTATGGCGAAGACATTGACCTTTCGTACAGAATCATTTTAGGGGGATATAAGAATTACTACTTCCACGATGCACGTATCATACATTACAAAGGAGAAAGCACGAAAAAAAGCAGCGTCAATTATGTTTTTGTGTTCTACCGAGCCATGGTGATTTTCGCCAAAAAGCATTTCGCCAAAAGAAACGCGAAGACATTCGGTTTTTTCATCAATCTGGCCATTTACATTCGGGCAGGCATCGCGATAGCGCAGCGATTTATTACCAAGGTATTCATCTTCCTCGCCGATTTTGCCATCATTTTCTCACTGCTGCTTTTACTCAAATCGTGGTACGTCTCCGTTTCGGGAATCACCTACCAAACCGAGCTTCTCATGGCTGCATTCGCAAGCTACACGGGAACATGGATGATCAGTAGCTTTATAAACGGCGGTTACGACAAACCTTATTCGAATTTTAAAAACTTGCGTGGAATCGCGATAGGTACGCTGATCATCTTGATGGTGTATGCACTGCTGCCCGAGAGTCTTCGTTTCTCACGCGCACTCATTCTGCTCGGCACTTTAACCACCACCGCTTACTACTTGTTAAGCCGCAATTTGCTCAACGCAGCTTCTACGAGCGAAGCTCAGATAAGAGAGGGCAAAATTGGAATAGTAGCCAATGAAAAAGAGTTTGATCGAATTGAAAAGTTGCTCACTGATTCTGGCTTTCAACGTATCAAACCTCTTCGCATTTCACCCGAAAAAGATGAGAGAGGAGAAGAAGCACACGCCGACCGGCTCGCAGAAATTGTTTCAATTTATAAGCTACAAACCGTCATTTTCAGCGGACTCGATGTGGCTTCACAAAGAATTATTGGCCTGATGGCCAATACCGATTCCAAGCGATTGCAATTCAAAATCGCTCCTCCTGAAAGCGCCTTCATCATCGGCAGTAACTCGATTGAGAGAGGTGGAAATGTTTTCTTAATGGACTTAAACGCAGTGAATAAAGCGTCAAATAAGCGGAGGAAACAGTTTCTTGACTTCAGTGTGGCAATGGTCTTGCTCCTTTGCTCCCCTTTCGCAATCTGGGGTGTTCAAGAAAAAATCGGATTTTTCAAGAATATCTTTGCAGTGCTTGGCGGACGTAAATCTTGGGTGGGCTACGCGGAAACTAAATCTCCTCAAGCCGATTTACCAAAGATTAAGTCAGGTGTCCTAAGTCCCATGGATCGAATACGATTTCTGAAATCGCCTGATGAAACGGCGAAAAAGCTGAATGCCATCTATGCGAGAGAGTATGGTTTGCGAAAAGATATGGCGATCATATCTTCCGGATTCAGCCGTTTAGGCAGAAGAGATTACTAGCTCCGGATCGATTGTGTATTGCGAATATTCCGCTAATTTTGTGCCACCACATTAGAACTGAACTTTATGCCACAATTTGAAGTCTTACTGCCCAAAATGGGGGAAAGCGTAGCCGAAGCCACAATCACTAAATGGGTTTTGGAAGAAGGTGAATCTGTAGAGGCCGATGAGCCTCTGGTAGAAATAGCCACCGATAAGGTCGATAGTGAGGTTCCAGCACCGGAGGATGGTGTGTTGGTAAAAAAACTTTGCGAAGAAGGTGATGTGGTAGAGGTAGGAAAACCAATAGCCATTTTTTCTACGGAAGGCGACGAAGATTCAGCACCGCCGGCACCTGAATCAGAAAGCAAGCCCACGGAAGTTCCGGCTTCAAATGGTGCCGAAAAGGTGCAAAACGAATCCGTTCTTTCTGAGTCTACCGATGGTGAAAAAATCTCAAAAACAGGCCCGTCGGGACGATTCTACTCTCCTTTGGTTAGAACCATTGCCGAAAAGGAAGGAGTATCCTTGCAAGAACTGGAGCAGATTGACGGCAGCGGCGCTGAGGGCAGAGTCACCAAAAAAGATATCCTAAATTATATTCCTGATAGAAATACTTCGCCAACCCCGGCTCCTACGAAAGAGGAATCAAAGAAACAAGATCCAAAGAAAGAAGCTGCGCAATCTGCTACCGCACAGACAGGCGGAATAACCATCAAGTCCCCGACAATAAAAGTTGGTGCAGACGACGAAATCGTGGAAATGGATCGGATGAGAAAACTCATTTCCGATCACATGGTGACCTCTAAACATGTCTCACCTCACGTTACTTCATACGTTGAAGCTGATGTAACCAATATCGTTACGTGGAGAAACAAATGGAAGAACAAATTCCAAGAACGCGAAGGAGAGAAATTAACATTCACTCCAATTTTTATAGAAGCGATTGCCCAAGCCATTAAAGAAATGCGCGGTGTCAATGTGAGCACCGACGGTGTAAACATCATAAAGCGAAAGCACATCAACATCGGTATGGCTGCCGCACTACCTTCGGGCAATTTGATTGTGCCTGTTATTCACGATGCAGACCAGTTAAACCTATTGGGAATAACCAAGAAAGTGAATGATTTGGCAGCAAGGGCGAGAAATAATAAGTTGCTGCCCGAAGAAATTCAGGGCGGCACGTACACCCTAACGAATGTGGGTACTTTTGGAAATGTAATGGGCACGCCGATTATCAATCAACCCCAAGCGGCAATTATGGCGGTAGGTGCCATTCGAAAGAAGCCCGCAGTAATAGAGACGGATGAAGGAGACTTTATTGGCATAAGACACATGATGATCCTTTCTCATGCATATGACCACCGCATCATTGACGGTGCTTTGGGAGGTAGTTTTGTACGCAAAGTAGCCGATATTTTAGAGGCCTTTGACTCAAATAAGGAAATTTGATGCGATTTCAGTAAGGCATCCTGAGCGTTTATATTAGCTTTGGACTTGATTATTTCCCCATTTGGATGAATAGAGATCTACTTCTGAGCATATTTTTTATCTCGCTATGCTGTTTTTCTGCTTCGGCTCAAAACCTCTCGTTGAATAAGCGTTTTGAAGAAGCAATTCGACTTGAATCTGAAGGCGAGAGGCGACAAGCCTTTGATATATGGACTTCGCTTGCGGCGAGTTATCCTGAAAACGGCAACCTTCAATACCGCGCAGGGATGGCACATTTGGAGTCTTTCAATCAAAAAATTGGTGCCCTGCCATTTTTGAAACGAGCTGAAGAAATTGGGACTGACCCAAAATACAATCCCATAAGCCCACAAGAGAAACAGTCGCCGGTTACCCTGTATTTTTATCTCGGCAAGGCTTACCATCTGAATTACAATTTGAGCAAAGCTGAACAGTACTACGAAAAATTCACTCAAGTAGCTCCGAGTAAACACTTCCTTTTTGATGATGCAGTTCTAGGAATAGAGCAAGTAGCTCACGCTAAGTCTATTACAGGATCACCCGTCCCATTCGAAATTACCAATCTCGGCGATACCATCAATTCGCCATACCCGGACTACAGTCCTGTCATCTCAATTGACGAAAATTCGATTTTTTTCACTTCGAGAAGGCTTAGAGCAGATAGCAGCAATCTCAATATCATCGACCGCAACACAGGTGGATATTTCGACGATATCTATGTATCTTATAAAGATAGAAGAGGAAATTGGCAAGAGCCCGAACTCTTAAACATCAATTCCGACGTTCACACTGCTACTATGAACGTATCGCCCAATGGACAAATCCTTTACATCTACCGCGATGACGAAGGAGGGTCAATTTACGAAAGCACTCTTGTTGGTGAGACTTGGACAGCCCCGGTAAAATTCCCCGCTCCTATCAATTCAAATGCATGGGAAACTCACTTGGCTGCTACCGTTGATGGGAACACCGTGTACTTCATCAGCAACCGTAGAGGTGGTCTCGGTGGAAGGGATATTTGGCGCTCAAAAAAATTACCCGACGGTACTTGGGGTGAGCCTTTTAATCTGGGCCCCACCCTCAATACTCAATACGAAGAAGACGCTGTTTTCATTTCTCCCGACGAAAACACCCTTTATTTCAGCTCGCAAGGACACAACAGCATAGGGGGCTTTGATGTCTTCAGCAGTACCAAAGATGCCGAGGGAAATTGGGGAGAGCCCGAAAACATCGGCTACCCGATCAACACAACTGACGACGATGTCTTCTTTGTGACAAGTGCAGACGGAAAAAGAGCCTACTTCTCTTCTTTCAGAAAGGAGGGATTCGGAGAAAAAGATATTTACGTACTCGAATTACCTGAACCACAAGAAGTCACATTAGCAGTTCTAAAGGGTGTTATAATACCCGCCGACGGAGAAAAAATACCGGCGGACATTTCAGTGGCCGTAACCAACAAGGAGACTATGGAGACAACCTTCTACACTCCTCGAGAAAGAGACGGTAACTTTATAGCCATTTTGCCTCCTTGCTTTGATTACGACGTAGAATATTTAATAGATGGCAAGACTGCGGGGGTCGATTCATTCAGTGTGGATTGTGAGAGTTCTTATCGAGAAATTGAGAAAACACTTCTTTTAAACCCTGCATTTGTTGGTGATGACGGAAAAACCGTCTTTATTTCTACTACATCTGAAGAAGATGAACCTGCTACTTTCAAAAAATTCTTTGGTTACAATGCCAATGACGTAGCCCTTGAAGAAGAAATCTTCAGGAACTTCATGAAAACACTGAAGTCGAAAACGGTAACAGCCGGTTCCGTTGAGGTTGAAATAACAGGTAGTGCCTCAAAAGTTCCGACAAAAACTTTTGGACGAAATCAGGTTTTAGCTGATTTGAGGGCTGAAAATGCTAAAGAGCGAATTCTGAATTTTGCTAAACAATTGGAAATTAATCCGGAAATGATCACCTTTAAATCTATTGAAGGGAAGGTTCAAGGACCACAATACAAAGGGGATTATTTAGAAAATGAGGACGATTACCTCAAATTCCAATACGTAGAGGTAATAGCGAAATGATGTAAACTTTACCATTTAAAACATCACTATCTACGGTGAAAAGCAAACGATACGAAAGACCTAAAACATCACTATTGGTAGCCCAAGTACGCCATTTTACTTTTTTTACGGTTTTACTACTATGGTCTGTCCCTGAAGTTGGGGCTCAAAACCAGGATAAGGCAGATGATGCCTTCGACATGGGTAATTACATAGAGGCGGTAGAGCAGTATACTCGCCTAGTTGAAAAAGAGCCCGAAAACCCGTATTACAACGAACGGTTAGGAAAAAGCTACCTCAAAACCTACATAGATCCCTTAATGGCATTGGACTACCTGCTGGTTGCCGAGAGTAAAGACAAATTTGATAAAGAGCTCTATTTAGATCTTGCGATCGCCAGCACGTATCACTTAGATTACGACCAAGCCCTTTATTACCTCAATAAGTTTGAAGAAGAAGGTGGAGTTAAGAAGAAAAATCGCTTTCAAATTCAGAAATTCAAAGATGACTGCATTGCTGCTCAAGACCTTTTGAAATACCCCGTTGATGTGGATTTCGAGCGATTGAGTGATGATGTGAATACAGTCTACCCAGACTATCATCCATTTGTGACTAAAGATGGCCAGACCCTCTACTTTACTTCGCGCCGAAAATTAAAACCAGGATCAAAACCGGAGTTTGATGGTTACTATCCTTCAGATATCTTCGTGAGCGAAAAAACCGAGACTGGATGGGCCCGAGCAGATCGATTACCGCAACCCATCAATACTCCGTATGACGAACAAATGGTAGGAATCACAGATTCCGGCGATAGCATATTTTACTACATAGATCATGTCGACAACTTTGGAGACATTTATGTGTGCGCCAAACAATTAGACCGTTTCGATAAGCCCAAAAATCTCGGTGAGCAAATAAACACAGACGAAGTAGAGTCTGCGTGTTCCATTTCGAACGATGGAAAAACCATGCTCTTCAGTTCTGAAAGAGACGGTGGCTTTGGAGGGCTCGATATATACATGATCAAGAAGCTGCCAAACGGCGAATGGGGAGAGGCTGAAAACCTCGGTGAAGAAATCAATACTTCATTAAACGAAGACTTCCCTACCCTTTCAGGAGATGGATTGACCATGTATTTCAGTAGCGATGGTCACCCCGGTATGGGTGGTTACGATCTTTACTTTTCTACATGGGATGTCCAAAACATGGTCTGGTCGAAGCCTCAAAACCTAGGATATCCGCTCAACACCCCTTTCGATAATAAAACAATCTCTTACACTCAGAATGGAGAAACGGCGTACGTGACCCGTGTTGAACCGGGATCTAACTCGCAATTGGATATTCACCAGGTGAATTTTAATAAGACTGCGACAGAAGACCCTGCTACATTTCTAATCAATGTACCTGCCTCAGCAAATATAGAAGGAGCCGCCCCCGAAATATTAGTTAAAAATGACTTAGACAACGTGGTCGGTCGTTATTTTCCCAATAAAATTTCAGGACGTTATCTTTTAGCGCTTTACCCGGGCAAGTACTTCATGTACGTCGACGCGGAGGGTTACTTACCCTATACTGAAGTGCTTGTAGTGAACAATTACCACATAAGGCAAGATAAAAACGTCAAGCTGATCAAATTGAATAAAACCGAATGAAATTAAATCTGAAAAAACCTCTGGCCTTTTTTGACCTTGAAACTACGGGGGTTAATGTAGCTTCAGATAGAATTGTAGAAATTGCGATACTCAAAGTTTTTCCCGACGGAAGAATCGAGAAAAGACCTTCCGGTGAAAATGAAAGATTTTTGATCAATCCGCAAATGCCTATTCCCATTGAAACATCAATGATTCACGGCATTTACGACGAAGATGTAAAAGACGCGCCCGGCTTTGCGGATGTAGCTGATAAAATTTTCAAGTTTCTTTTTGATTGCGATTTAGCCGGGTTCAACTCAAATAAATTCGATGTACCTATTCTGGCTGAAGAATTCCTGAGGTGCGGTATTGACTTTAGCATTGAAGACAGAAACCTCATTGACGTGCAAAACATCTTTCACATGATGGAGCAGCGCACGCTAAAGGCGGGATACAAGTTCTACACGGGAAAAGAACTCAACAATGCTCACGAAGCAATGGCAGATGTTGAGGCGACTTACGATGTCTTCCTCGCCCAAATCGAAAAATACAAGGACACCGAGTTCGAAGATCGAAATGGCAAAAAATCAGTTCCCATAGTCAACGATATGGACCGGTTGCACACCGTTTCTCAGCGACACAGGAATGTCGATTTCTTGGGTCGATTCGTTTACAATGACGACAATGTAGAGTGCTTCAACTTTGGAAAACACAAAGGAAAACCTGTAACGGAAGTATTGAAATCAGAACCCGGTTATTACGGTTGGATGATGAATGGCGACTTCCCTCTATACACCAAGAAAGTCTTAAAGTCGATCCGTGAAAAAATGCAGGCATGAAAATCATCTGTATAGGAAGGAACTATGCTGACCATGCTGCTGAGCTCAAAAATGAAATCCCCTCTGAGCCCGTAATTTTTTGCAAGCCAGATACTGCTCTTCTGCCCAAAAATCACCCTTTTATATACCCTGATCTCACTTCCGACTTGCACTTTGAGTTAGAGTTGGTACTGAAAATTAAAAAGGTAGGGAAGCATATTGATCCGAAATTTTCTAACAAATACTACGGAGAGATAGGATTGGGAATAGACTTCACCGCGAGAGATATCCAGCAGAAATGCAAAGAGAAAGGCCTGCCTTGGGAAAAAGCAAAAGCCTTTGACCACTCCGCCCCTCTCGGGAAGAAGTTTGTGAAGTTGAGTAACCTCCCCGACGCCGACAGCATCAATTTTGAATTGAAAAAAAATGGTGAACTCGTGCAAAAAGGAAACTCATCCCTCATGCTCTTTTCTTTTGACCAAATAGTTTCAGAAGTTTCAAAGTATTTCACCCTGAAAATAGGTGACCTCCTTTTCACGGGAACCCCAAAGGGTGTAGGTCCGGTTAGCAAAGGAGATGTGCTGGAAGGCTTCCTGGAAGGAGAAAAGCTACTGCACCTCGAAGTGAAATAAAACTCTTGTTGTTTTATTCAGGGAATTTTCCCAAATTCATGTCCTTTTGGGCTCTTACCAAGCCTTAATCAATCTTGGCTATTTATGGGTGAACTGAATGTGTATGTGGTTGAAACAAAAGATCAAAGAAAGAAGTTTGTTTCTGCCATTCTGAAAGATATGCTCGCTTTAGAGATGATGCTGGATCGTGGAATGTTCGAATCGGGCATTACCAGAATCGGTGCCGAACAAGAATTTTGTTTTGTCGACAAAAATTTCAGACCGTCAACCATTGGTCTGGACATTCTTGAAGATTTAAACGATGGCCATTTCACTACAGAGCTGGCTAAATTTAATTTGGAAGCTAATCTGGATCCACTTGTTTTCACGGGAGATGCCCTGAGTAAAATGGAAAGTGACCTGAGAGGACTTCTCCAAAATGCCGATGAAAAAGCACAGGCACGAGGGGCGCGAGTTTTATTGACAGGGATATTGCCAACGATCCTAAAAGACGATCTTGAGTTTAAGAATATTACTCCCTACGATCGATACAAGGCGTTAAATGATGCGATGATCAAACACCGTGGTGGCGATTTTGAATTTCATATCAAAGCCACCGACGAGTTGATCACCAAGCACAATACCATGCTTTTTGAGGCTTGCAATACGAGCTTTCAAATCCATCTTCAAATAAACCCGGACGAATTCGTTGACAAATACAATTGGGCTCAAGCCATTGCGGGGCCCGTACTCGCCGCCTCTACCAACTCACCTCTCCTTTTCGGAAAAAGACTTTGGGACGAAACGCGTATAGCCGTTTTTGAACAAACCGTGGATCTTAAAAACCAACAAAACCCTGAACGCGAACAAAAAAGTCGCGTAGATTTTGGAACGGATTGGCTGAAAGAAAGCGTAACCGAAATTTTTCAATACGACGTTTCGTATTACCGGCTATTATTGGCAAGCGATATTCAAGAGGATGCAATGGAAATGCTCAAGTCGGGTAAAGTACCAAAACTGAAAGCGCTCTCGCTCCACAACGGCACCATTTATAAGTGGAATCGTCCATGTTATGGAATTACCGATGGAAAGCCTCATCTAAGAATAGAGAATAGGTACATTCCTGCCGGACCGACAGTGATCGATGAAATAGCCAACACGGCATTCTGGCTAGGACTGATGGAAGGAATGCCTGACGATATTGGGGAAATATCTGACCAGCTGGACTTTGATAATGCGAAGTTAAATTTCCACAAGGCGGCACAGATGGGATTGTCAGCGCAGTTCAGATGGACTGATGGAAGGGTCCACACTGCCGAAAGCCTTCTTTGTGATCAACTCATTCCTATGAGCAGAGCCGGCCTGAAGAAAATGAAAATCAACCAAGAGGATATTGACAGATATATAGATGTCATCGAAGAAAGAGTCAAAAAGCACCAAACAGGTTCAATCTGGTTGGTACAGTCATTTAACAAACTCAAGAAAAACGCCAACCGAGAAGAGGCGGTAGTTGCCGTAACGGCGGGTATGTTAAAAAGGCAATACAGTGGAAAACCCGTTCACGATTGGGACTATCCCACAAGACAAGAAAGTGGCTCTTGGGCAAATAAATATAAATACGTTCATCAGGTTATGAACAAAGAGCTCTACACGGTTCAAGAGGATGACTTGGTAGCTCTGGTTTCAAATCTTATGAACTGGAGAAAAATTCATCATGTTCCCGTCGAAAATGAAGATGGTGAAGTAGTGGGAATCATCTCAGCCGGTGATATTATAAAGTATTATTGCAAGCAATCTGATGACGAAAATATAACGGTTGACGACATCATGATTAAAAACCCAATTACCGTAACCGCTCAAACAGGAGTTACGGATGCACTTAAGATAATGCGCAAAAACAACCTCGGATGCCTTCCGGTAGTGAAGGAAAAAAAGTTAATCGGAATACTCACAGAGTTCGATTTCGTTTACATGGCCGAACACCTATTTGAAGAATTACAAAATATTGAAGCCGAAAGAAATTAAATTATTCGATTTTATCGAAGGTCGCTCCGTCGACATTAAACGGGAAATAGCTGCTATTAAAGGAGATAAGCCAGGTCCTAGCATTGTTTTTATCGGTGGAATGCACGGGAACGAACCCACCGGGGTGTTGGCCTTACATCATGTAATGGAACAGCTTCATCAACTCAAACCGTTGATATCCGGTAACGTGTATGCACTGGTCGGAAACCTCACCGCCTTGGAGCGCGGAGAAAGGTTCATCATTAATGACCTCAATCGCATATGGCAAGCCGACAAGGTAGAGAGAGCAAGAAAGCGCGATTACCACCCGGAAGAGATGATCAATGAGGTGGAGGAGCAAATCGAGCTATGGGCGTATCTGGATGGTCTTTTAAAAAATAGTGATCAAAAATTCTATTTCGTTGACCTCCACACGACTTCCGTCAAATCAGAACCGTTCATATTTATGAGCGACACATTGATGAATCGACAGTTCATCAAAAAAATGCCCGTTCCGGTGGTTATTGGAATCGAAGAACACCTCGATGAGCCATTGTTGAGTTATGTTAATGATTTGGGCTATCCCTCATTAGCTTTTGAAGGGGGGCAACATACCGATCCCGAATCGGTGAGGAACCACGAAGCAATGAT
>JGI12210J13797_10647564_pt1 | contig 11940 bp, 9 predicted proteins | sample ElkSlonscriptome_3_FD_13797 | JGI IMG/M metagenome (IMG submission 13797) | reverse complement strand
GTTTCGGTTAACTCCAGATTGCGGCGGGTGAATGGGTCTAGCACCATAAAGGCATCGGTAGAGTAAGCTCGCAGGTGCTTAAGCTGGGCCAGGCTATTCTTTTGTGTATCTTGTAAATAGCTAACCACGGCCCCAGCAGCGCAGGCCGCATAGGGCTTGTCGGCCATTCCATAGCCTGCCAGGGTGCGAACGCTGAAATGATCCAGTAGTGTTTGCTCCGCGTGATTGCCCTGAAATCGCCAGTCGTCCAGCGATGTGAGGTGCGCACCGTTGGGTAAGGTCGTGCCCTCGGCCCACATCTCCGGCATAATCACCTCACGAGGCGTAAGGCGGGCAATTTCTTCTAGCACCAGCATACCGACATTTTCGCCTGTGAGTTGCGTCGCGCCAAACTCACCCGTGGAGATATCTGCATAGGCGATGCCAGCGTGGAACCATTCACCCTGATGCGGGTCGCCCACGGGCAAAATTGCCATCAGATAATTCGATTGGTCTTCTGGCAGCAAGGTGGGTTCGGTTAGCGTGCCAGGGGTCAGTACGCGGGTCACTTCGCGCTCTACCGGGCCGCGTCCAGTCACTTCGCCTACTTGGTCGCAGATGGCCACATGATAACCGCGCTCAATCAGTTTGGGGATGTAGCTGTCGATTGAATGATGTGGCACACCCGCCATGGGGATTTTTTCTGGGTTCTTGCCGTAAGTGCGTCCTGTGAGCGCGATGTCAAGTTCGCGGGAGGCGATTTCGGCGTCCTCGTCAAACATCTCGTAGAAATCGCCCAGCCGAAACAACAAAATACAGTCCGGATACTGTGCTTTGATGTCCAAATATTGTTGACGAACAGGGGTTACACGCGCCATGCAGTCTTTCCTAACATCTGGGTGATGGACAATCGGTCAGCAGACCTACGGAGGTTTCAAATGCGTGTGCTATTCTAGCAACAGGAATTTTGTGCGACAACTGCAAAAGAAAGAGATTTAGAACGTATGTCTAAAGATATGATTATCGGGGTCGACTTGGGCGGAACCCGGGTGCGGGCGGCCTGCTGCGATACAGACCTGAAGATCATTGAACGCAAGGAGACCCACACACGGGCATCAGAGGGTAAAGCAGCGACGATTGACCGCATCAAAGCGCTCATCCATGAGGTACTGCCGACTGACATAAGCCAGGTTGAGGGGATTGGATTCTCTGCACCTGGGCCGCTCAATCCTAAGACGGGCGTGGTGGTCGCGCCGCCGAACTTACCTGGCTGGCACAACGTACCGCTAGGTGACATTCTGCACGAGGAATTTGGCGTGCCTGTTTACGTGGGTAATGACGCAAATGTAGCGGCCCTGGCGGAAACGCTACGCGGCTGTGCCGCAGGCCACAAGAATGTGATCTACATCACCGTGAGCACAGGTATCGGGAGCGGCATGATTGCCGACGGCCACCTCGTGCTAGGACACAGAGGTTTGGCGGCGGAGGCTGGACACATCGTCATCCAGATAGGCGAGCGTGTCTCTACATTGGAGAAAGAAGCCGCTGGCCCGGCGCTGGCGCGCAAAGTACGAGCGCAAATCGAGGCAGGCACGTCATCGCTGGTGACAGAGATGGTGGATGGCAACCTGGCAAACATTGAAGGGGTGACAGTTGGCCGGGCGGCACAGCAAGGTGACCAAGTTGCCCTGGGTGTGGTGCATAACGCCGGACGGGTCATCGGACTTGGGATTACAAGCTTGCTGCACCTGTTTAATCCAGAAATCGTGATTGTTGGTGGGGGAGTGGGCGAAGGCCTGGGCGATTTGCTGTTGAAGCCTGCCCGTGAAGCCATCCAGCAGCACGCGATCGACCGCGCCTACTGGGAAGATCTTAAGTTCGAACAGCCCGCACTCTCTGGCGATGTAAGCATCGTGGGGGCGGCAGCGCTCGTGCGCACCAAAGGGGGTGTCAAGCGTGTGGACAAGCTAGCCGAGACTATAGGGTAACATCGGATGTTTATACGTCTCTTGTGGAATGCAGTCGAAGCGTTATGTTACCCTAAGATAGTATGAAACGTCCGTTAATCTAAGAAACCCAACTTATGCTGATGCTGCATGATTTCCGCGTTCGCCAGCGTGACTTTTTGCTGGAGATTTCTCGTGCTATGACGGCCCACCTGGACCTGGGAGAGGTGCTGAAGCTGGTTTTGAACGCCTCAGTGGTGATGCTCTCCGGCGAGGTGGGGCTGATTGCGCTGCGAAATGTGAACACGGGACGCTACGAAATTCGTGCTACCACGACAGGCATCAATGATGACCAGGTAGACACACTGGCCAAGCAGTTGCTAGAGCTAACAGCGAGTGAGACCGATCGGCTGGACGCAGCCAGGGTTAACGAGAAGATGCGCCAGATGGCAACCTCGCTACACCCGCGCCTGAAGCAGTCGATCGCGCTGCCGCTGGTCATGGGCGGCGAGCCAATGGGGCTGCTGATTGTGTTCCGGGCGTATCGCGGGAATGCTACGCCGGACGATGTGCAAGTTCTGCAGAGCTTTGCTGACCAAGCGGCAATCGCTGTCTATAATGCCCAGCTTTATGCCGGAATTGACCATGAGCGTCGGCGGCTAGCTGCTATTTTGCAAAACAGCGCCGACGGTGTGATGATTTTGAACGACGAGCAGCACATCGTCAGCTTTAACCGGGCGCTGGAGCGCATGACGGCCTGGGCAGCAGAGGACGCCGTCGGGCTGCACGTCAGCAACGTCATTCACTGGGAAGACAAAAGCACGAAAGATTTAGCGCACTACATTCAGCAGGGGTGGCCCCGCCGCGAAGTAGACAACGCCAGCAACGCTAGCAATATGCCACCCCAAGACAGTGGTAACTCGCTGTATGTAGAGGGCGAGATAGTACGCAAAGACGGCGTTAACCTGAGCATTGGTATTACCTATGCCCCGCTACTGACCCGTAGCGGCCACTTGGTCAACATTATTGCTAATGTGCGAGATATTACCAACTTCCGGCGGGCGCAAGAGATGCAAAACATGTTTGTCTCCACAGTCTCGCACGAGCTGCGCACACCGATCACGCTCATTAAGGGGTATGCGGAGACGCTGAGCCGGGAAGATGTGGGCTGGAACGAGGCAGCGGTGCGAGACGGGCTAGATGTCATCGGGGAGGAGGCAGACCGCCTCAATGATCTGGTGGGGAATCTGATCACGGCCAGTAAGCTACAGGCCAGGAAAGAACTCGACATCAATCCCAGTGCCACCAATATTGTTGAGGTGGTACTGCGGGCCGTGGAGCGGTTTGGCAAACAAACCAGCCAGCACGATTTTCAACTCGACTTCCCGGAAGACTTCCCAAACATTGAGGCAGACTCCGTGCGGATTCGACAAGTTGTTGATAACTTATTGAGCAATGCCATCAAGTACTCGCCGGAAGGCGGTGTTATCAGTGTCGGCGGTAAGTTCGATGCAGCCACAGCCATGATCTATGTGCGAGACGAAGGCGTCGGCATGACAGAAACCGAACGGGAGAATCTATTCGAGCGCTTCTACCGCGTCGATAATATGCTGAGTCGCAAGACAGAAGGCACCGGGCTAGGTCTGTATCTGTCGCGGGCAATTGTGGAATCCCACGGCGGGCATATGGACGTTGATAGCACGCCTGGACAGGGATCGGTGTTTTACTTTACGCTGCCCCGTTAGGCTGTTCCCCTCTCAATAGTTGATAAAATGCAATTCATCCATGAACAAACAGATAAACCGAGGAAAAGTATGCAAACCACAAAAATGATTGATTTCCGCTGCCCAAGCTGCGGTTACACGGGCGCGTCTGCTGTTACAGCGATTGTCGATCCTTCAGAGAACCCCCAAGCGAAGGACGCATTACTGAGCGGGCGCCTGAACGTTATCCAGTGTCCAAACTGTGGAACACCCAGCACAGCCTCCACGCCGCTGGTTTATCATGATGCGACGAAAGAAATGTTGCTAACATTCGTGCCGATGCAACTCAACATGGGTGAGCAAGAGGCGGATAAGTTTATCGGTCAGCTCATCCGCGAGATTACCGACAACATGGACAGCAAAATGGTGAAGGGCTACATTTTGCAGCCTGGCCGTGTGCTAACCATGCAGGGGTTGATTGAGCAGGTCTTAGAGGCTGAAGGTGTCTCCAAGGAGATGATGGAAGCGCAGAAAGACCGCTCTCGACTGGTGCAGACTTTCTTGCAGACAGACCCGGCAACCTATGAAGATTTGGTGGCGGAACACGACGACAAGATGGATATGCAGTTCTTCCAGACTATGTCAATCGTGGCGCAGCGATACATGCAGGAGGGGCGGCAGGAATTAGCTGAGCAGGTGCTGCGTGTACAAGAAGAGATCGCCCAACTTACTACCGTCGGCAAAGAACTTATCGCGCAGAGTGAGCAGCAGGAAACACTGGTGAGAGAGGTGGCGGCGGAGTTGCAAAAACTTGGAGAGCAGCCGACACCAGCAGACCTAGTGGCGTTGGTACGACCGCACGCTACAGACGACCAGCGGTTGCAAGCCTATGTCGGACTGGCGCGTCCTGTGTTCGATCATGGTTTCTTCCAGGCTTTGACTGATGAGATTGAGAAGGCAGAAGGTGAGGAACGTGAGCAACTGGCTACAATGCGGGACAACCTCGCAGAACTAGCTCGGACGGTCGACCAGCAGGCGCAGATGCAAATGCAGTCGGCTGCTAATGTGCTGCGCCAGGTGCTCACCAGCCCAGACACGGATGCCGCCATTCGGGCAAACTTGGCGCAGATTGACGAAACATTCATGGCCGTGCTGGAACTCAACATCAACGAGGCCCGCAAGCAGGGCGATTTAGACGCATCTTCGCGTATGCAGGCGATTCGCGATCAAATTATGCGGATTGTGCAGGAAAATATGCGACCCGAAGTGCGGTTTATCAATGACTTGCTGGCTGCCCCCAGTGAGCAAGAGGCCCGGCAAATGATGGACGCGCAAATGTCGAACTTTGGCCCAGAGTTACTTGAGGTTTTCGACGCGCTAGAAGAGGTCATCGCGGCGCAGGGCCAGACGCAAGTGCTAGAGCGTCTGAAGCATCTGCGTAGCATGGCCGCCCAAGCGATTTCGTGATCTACACGGAAAAACGATGACAAAACACTAACGAAGGGTCTACGCAAGTGCAGCTTGTGATGGTAAAATGCTGCACTTGGCATAGATTTCATGTTCCGCTAATGTTTAGGGGACAAATGTGCCACCTTTACTAGAAGTAACACAGGATAAAACGATATATGATGCGACGCTCAGTCAAATCAACAGTGCTAGGCAGTCTATTTGCCGCATTCGTGATGTTATTTGGACTTTCTGCCGTAATGACGACCGGTACCGCGCTGGCGCAGGAACCGACCCCGACACCCACTGACCCCATTTGGAGAGCCTACTCAGCGGTACGGGAGGCCATCGAAGAAGAATACTCCCAGGATCTGGCTATTGTCCGCGAGTACAACTGGGAACAAGCTGAGTACCTTAACGGTATCGACGATTGCACCGTTTTGGACAATCCAGCAGCAGCCCGTCCAATCTATTTCGGCTGGACATTCACCGTCACGGCAATGACTGGGCAGCAGTACCAGGGCCGCGTCAGCTTTGACTTGCGCGATGTGGTGGTCTGCGATGAGGTTGTCGTGGCAGCAGCCCCTGCAACGGGTGACGCACCAGACCCACAAACGGACGGCGATTTGCCACAGGCTGTAGCCGGTGCGGCTAACGTAGGCGGCTTTGAACTGGGCGGCCACGTATTAGGCCTCAACCAGAACACTTTCAACGTTATGAACCGCTCTGGCATGACGTGGATCAAGAAGCAGACCTCTCACAGCATCGGCGCCAACGCGACCGACAACGCGGGTAGCATCAGCGCCGCACAGGGTGCTGGCTTCAAGATTCTGTTGGGTGTTGTGGGCAACAAAGACCAGCTCGCCGCCGACTTCGATGGATACGCCGCCGACTATGCACAATACGTAGCAGGCCTGGCCTCGCTGGGTGCGGACGCAATCGAAGTTTGGAACGAGCCGAATATCGATCGTGAGTGGCCCGCCGGGCAGATCAACGGCGCGAACTACACCCAACTGTTGGCGGTAGCTTCTAACGCCATCCGCAACGCTAGCTCTACCACACTGGTCATCAGCGGTGCCCCGGCTCCGACCGGCTTCTTCGGCGCAGCAGGTTGTACGGCGAACGGCTGTAACGATGATGTGTTTATGCAGCAGATGGCGAACGCAGGCGCAGCCCAGTACATGGACTGTGTCGGACTGCACTACAACGAAGGTATCGTGCCGCCGTCCCAGCAGGGCGCAGACCCGCGTGGCGAGTATCCGACCTACTACTTCCGCTCCATGTTACAACGTGGATATGCACCTTTTGGTGGCAAGCCGGTGTGCTTCACCGAGCTAGGCTATCTCTCTGGTGAGGGTTTCGACGCGCCCATTCCGGCATCTTTCGGTTGGGCGTCTGAGACGTCTGTCGCAGAGCACGCGGCTTGGTTGGGCGAAGCAGCAACCATCGCTGCCCAGAGCGGTAACGTTCGTCTATTGATTGTGTGGAATGTGGATTTCCCCTTCTACACTGCGACTGACCCGATGGGTGGGTATGCGATCTTCCGTCCGGACGAAAGCTGTCCAGCCTGTGACACACTCGGCACGGCAATGGGTAGATAGCTCTCGTACCGCAGCCAGAAAAATCGAAAGCCTGGGACAAATCGTCTCAGGCTTTTTTGTTACCCGTCTATCGTGTGGCGTCAGCTTGCTACCAGGCCCACAGCCATATATCGGAGAGGGTGCAGTCAGTAGTGTTCTGCGCGAAGTTCACGGCGGCGGTGCCAATGCTGCCCTCAGTCAACTCGCTGGTGATTTGCCCAGCGTAATCGCCATCGACATAGAGGCTGAGTGTGTTTTCGTCAGCTATGACGAGCAACTGATGGGCCGCCTCTGTCAATTGCGGGTTTTGGCCGAAGACACCCGGCAGGAAAGTGTCTGCATTGCGTTCCGCCAATCCGTAGGCGCCATCTTGGTCTAAAAAGGCGAGCACGTAACGCTCTTCGTCGTCGCTACGCAGATACAGCCCGCAACCGCCCAATCCCTCCCCAAAGGAGTCGACAGTGACATCTACGCCTAGCGCGAAGTTGCCGAAGGTGGTGCTACTGGCGAGGGGCAAGCGGCTGACACCGACGTCATTAGATTGAACGGTGCTTTCCGTGACGTTCAGCATCATTTCGCCGTCTCCTGGGACAGCGCGCCGATGTGCAAGGCTGACCGCCATAGCCCCTGGTTGTTGCAAGATCAGTTGCTCCGGCACGATTTCTTTACCGTCATCTATTTGCAACGGCGTGGTGATAACGAGGTCAGAGAGGGCGACGGCAGCGGTGCTGTTCAGCCCGGCGCTGGTCTCTAGACCGAAGCCAATGACGCCGCTCTGTAGCGTGTCATCTGTAACACTACCGACGGGGCTACCGTTGTAGAACATCTCCAGGCGATTTCCGTTGGCTAGCGCGCCCATGTCAAACGTTGCTTCTCCGGGCCGAATGGCAGGATGTGATGTCCAATCTCTCAGAACAGTGAGCGTGCCCCCGTCTACCCGCGTCGCCCGCCAGAATCCTCCGTCACTGATGGAGTAGAGGTAATAATCGCGGGCGCTACGCTGACGAATGGTCATGTGTACGATCCACCCACCTGTGTTCTCTAATATCTCTACTCCCACCTGCTGATAGTAATCTGAAAGTCGATTGGCCCCGCTGCTGACCGCAAAACCGTCTTCTGCGTTACCTTCAATCGCTAGTGTAAGCTGTCCGTCGTCGTAGCTGATCTCAAGAAGGTCATTGCTGGGTTGCCAGTCGTCCGCGCCCGTAAACCCGTTGATACGGGTCGCTTCCGCGAAGCCCCGCAGGCGCATTAGCTGGTAAGCCCCTGCGCTCCCCTCAAAGCCGCTGACGCGAACGGTGTAAGTGCCAGTGAAGGGGATCGTGGCAGCTTGTAGCACAGCATTGCGGCTTGTGGGGTAGTCATAATCATCATTTTGCAGCAGCAGCGCGCCTGTTTCCGAAATGAGCGAAACCACAGGATCGAGTTCGTCCGTCGATTCAACGATTAACGAGACAACTTCGCCGTCAACAGCCGTAAAGGTCCAGTCTTGGCTCTCACCCGTGTCAATCTCGCCGGTGACCTGGCTAAACGCAGGGAGGTCGTTGTCGGGCTGAGCGTATGCGGGTGTGATAAACAATGCGGAAAAGAGTGCCAGTAGAAGTAACAAGCTGATTGCGCGGTTCAAGCGGGGTAGAGCCTCTCTATGTGTTCATTGTAGGTCTTAAAGTCATCCAGTGACATTTCGACGCCCTCGTGCCAGCGCATGGACTCCGCCTTATGAAGGCGGCGTTGTTCGCCTGCGAGGCGTAATGATTTCTCGTTGTCGTCTTGCTTTTTGAGGCGGATGAAGGCGCCATCGGGGTCTAGCGCTTTGTAGTCCTCCGGCGAGACAAGCGTAAACACAGTGAGATAAGTGTCTTCCTCGGCCAGGGCTAGAGCGACCATGTGCCAGCCTTTGGGTACACGTGTGCGACGGTTGATGACGAAATGCCAACGTAGTCGTTGTACTTCGGGTGTGACTGGAAGCTGGATGCTCGCAGCTTGCTTGCGCATGAGCGCCACACCATCAGCGTCTAAACGGACAACGCGCCCGCTTTGCCAACGCCGCTTAAGTTGCTGCTCCAAGATGTAGGTGGCAGCAGCGGCCAGTAGCAGTCCGCCCAGCCCGGCTGCCAAATTAAGTCCCTGTGCGGGCACAAAGGCGCTGATGCTGATAAAGCTGATGACGAGCACGACCAGAAAGAAAATAGCGATCACCAGCCGGAGGCCACCATGTTCTTGGTCTACGGGGATCGAGAGTGGAAGCTGTTGTTGCTGTGTAGAGAATGTCATCTTAGCGAGTCTGACCGTATTATTTGACAGCGGTAATCAGGATTTGTTCGGTATCTGTAGCGGTGAGCGTTCGGAAGTTCGGCGTGAACACATCGATCTGCTGGAAGCCAACCCGTTGCAACAGCGCACCCAATGCTTGGATGGGATAGGTTCGAAGCTGGCGTTCAGCGTCGAACCGTTGCCAGTTTTTTCCGTCTTCCGCTTGGTCGAACACGACAAAGCGCCGGGTTGCCTCAGTGCGCTCATAATCGTAGTCGTTCTCGATCATGACGAAAACGCCCTGGTCATCGTGGATGACCCCGGTGCCGCTGGTACCACGCTTAGTTAGTCCCTCAATGGTATAGAAGGTGAACATAAACAGACGATCCTCTTTAAGCGCTTCGTAAACCTGCTTGAAGACGGCCTGTAGCTCTCGTAGGCTGCCCAGCTCGTTGAAGACATCCACGGCGACGATCATATCTTGTGCTTTGGGCAAAACATCTTGCATCTGCCGGATGTCTGCCTCAATCCAGTTGACACTGTTGGACTTTTGACGGGCAATTTCTAGCATCTTCGGCGCGCTGTCGATGGCAGTCAGGCGGTAACCAGCGTCGTCCAGGGTGAGGATACCTTCGCCGGTGCCGGTGCCTAACTCCGTCATGTTCAGGCCGAAGCGGTCGGTGCGTTGGGCGTGGTCCAACATATTTGAGACAACGCGGGCAGCACTCTGCGAAAGTCCAATCTCGTCGAAAATGGCGGCAAGCTGCGTGTACGAGTCTGGCATGGGTTTGTTTCCTCGATTAGAGCGGCGCATAACCGACTACAACGCCAAGGGGTTCGCTATAGATAACGACGCTATTATAGCTGAACAGGTCGAGTTCTGCGGCTACCTCATAATTATGATTGCCTGCGTTGCCTAGCATAGGGCGCAGACGATGATAGAATCCGTTTTGCTGTAGTTCTTCCTCGTTGGACGGACGAGGATTGCCAGAGAGGTACAAACTAAGACCGGGAAGATTTGTAACATTCAAATCATCGAAACGCAAAATGTGACGGCCATCTGCCAGTTCGTAGATGGTGAGCACACCATTTGCGTGCAGAGCCGGCCCATAGAGGGCTGTTTCGGTGTCTAAGGTCAGCACATCGCTGAGGCTGGGTAGCAAGCGACCTAGCTCTGCCGGAATTTCTTCCTCTACAGCTTGGTCGGCGCGTAGCTCTGCCAGCGCAATCTCCTGCGCCAGCTCTACATCTTCCTCCGCGAGTTCTCTAAGGCCGCTGACCTGCTCCGGCGATACCTGCATGACAACTTGTTCTGCGAGGTCCGCCCGTAAGCCCAGGATGCTTGTCTCCCCACGGCCTGGTAACAAAGACAGATAGGGTTGCCAAGTAGGGAAGGTATAGGTGATGACGACGAGTGCCGCGCCCAGCAGCACCACAAACGCACGCAATTGTGTGTTCATTCAGGTTTCGATTGCTCGTTTGGCTAGCCAGCGGTCGACTTTAAGCAACTTGGCGTAATGGATCAAGGGAGGGTTGTGGTTGGCACCTACTCCATCGGCATGGTGTAGCCATGCCCGGCAACAGTGACAATATATTCTGGGCGTCGCGGATTCTGTTCCAACTTTTGACGCAACCGAGAGATATTCACCCGAAGCACAGAGTAGTCTCCTTGGTAGTTGTCGCCCCATACCGCTAGCAATAACTCATCGTGCGTGATGATTTCTCCCGCACGGCGCATCAGGATCGTGAGCAGACCGTATTCAATGGGGGTTAGGTGTAGCCGCTTCCCTCGGATAATCGCCTGCCGCAGAGGTAAATCCAACTCCAGGCGACGCACACGCAGGTTGGTGCGTGGCTCTGGCGTCCAGTCGATGCGACGGAGAAGTGCGCGCACCCGTGCTAGTAATTCATCAGAAGAGAACGGTTTCGCCAAAAAATCATCGGCACCCGCTTCTAAGGCCGCGATCTTCTGACGCTGGTCGCTCAGGCCGCTGATGACAATCATGGGCAAAAAGGAAGTTTCTCGCACGCTTTTAAGGACTTGTAGCCCGTTAATGTCTGGCAAATCCAGGTCTAGCAAGACCAGATCAGGCTGGTCAATAGGCACTCGGTCAATGGCAGCGTTGCCATTCATAACCGCTTCGGTTGTGAAGCCTGCATCGCGCATGACGGAAGCCATAATCTGAGCGGCATCGTGGTCGTCTTCTACGATCAAAATGTTTTGCGTTTCGCTTTGTGTGGCAACCATCGTCTACAAATTCCTCTACCCTAACTCACATCGGACAAACCCGAATGTAACCTGTATGATAGCGGATTGCACGACCTGCGCCAATTATTGATAGTGAGGGTTTGCAAATTTGAGTAAATAAAAACACCCGCGACTGCGAGTGTTTTGTGGGCGGTATAAGACTCGAACTTATAACCCTTCGCGTGTAAGGCGAATGCTCTGCCAATTGAGCTAACCGCCCGCTATTGTGTTGGAGTGCCGAAGGTGGGAGTCGAACCCACACTCTCTCGAAGAGAACTGCGCCCTGAACACAGCGCGTCTGCCAATTCCGCCACTTCGGCTTGCATTTCAGCGTAGACAGCATGTTAGCACACATTCCGATGCTGTCAACAAGAACTTTGCACGAACTTGTAGATAGTTTTGCAAGTAGCCGTGCTATAATGCGCCTGTTTTTGTGGTCAGCAGGTTGAGTGTGTGTTATGAGAAGAACAATAGGCTTTATAGTGCTGTGTGTCGCTCTGGCGGCGGTGCCCGTTCTAGCCCGTCAGCAAACCGGGGTCGTGGCAGAGGCCATCAGCGAGGCAAATCTACGTCCAGATCCCAGCTTAAACCAGGAACCCATCCGCCGCATTGAACAAGGGACGACCTATCCGGTTATTGGCCGTAGCGAGTTCTATCCGTGGCTGTTGCTAGGAGACAGCACCACTGGCGCGGCAGTTGGTTGGGTTTTTCAAGATTTGGTGACGGTCACGGGTGATGTCCTGAGCGTGCCTTTCTCGACGCAGGTTGTGACCTCAGATGCTGCA
>JGI12210J13797_10346249_pt1 | contig 11940 bp, 10 predicted proteins | sample ElkSlonscriptome_3_FD_13797 | JGI IMG/M metagenome (IMG submission 13797) | reverse complement strand
ATCGGATGATACCCCTCGTCGATCATGCCCTTGGCAAGATCGAGGGTGGAGAGGTCTCCTTCGAAATCGCGATCGCCGAACAGCGCCTCGTGCATGCATGGGCCGCTATCGGCGAAAGGCGCGTGCAGGATATCCTCCATCGAACGCAGGATGTAATTGGCATTGAGTACCGCGTCCTCGGCGACCTGCTTCAGCCCGTCGGCACCGTGGCTGAGCATGTATGCCAGCGCACGGGTGAACATCCCCATCTGGCCATGAAACGCCGTCATCCGGCCAAAGGTCTGGCCGCCCATTTCCTCGCTCTGCTCTTCCTCGATCAGTTCGAACGAACCGTCATCCTTGCGGCGAACGAAGGGCAGGGGTGCGAATGGGGCAAGTGCCTCGGACAGAACCACAGGACCCGATCCGGGGCCGCCGCCGCCATGCGGGGTCGAGAAGGTCTTGTGCAGATTGATGTGCATCGCATCGACGCCGAGATCGCCCGGACGCACGCGCCCGACGATCGCGTTGAAGTTCGCGCCATCGCAATAGACGTAGCCGCCCGCCTCGTGAACGGCGTCGGCCATCGTCCGGAAATCCTTCTCGAACAGGCCGCAGGTATTGGGATTGGTGATCATCACCCCGGCTACGTCGGGGCCGAGCCGCGCTTTCAGCGCCTCGACATCGACGCGCCCTTCCGCGGTCGCGGCGATATCCTCGACCTCGTAGCCGGCGAACGCTGCGGTCGCCGGGTTCGTCCCGTGCGCGCTTTCGGGCACCAGCACGACCTTGCGCGCATCTCCGCGTGCGATGTGGGCGGCGCGGATCGCGAGGATCCCGCACAATTCGCCGTGTGCGCCCGCCTTGGGACTCATGGCGACGGCGGGCATTCCGGTCAGCTTGCACAGCCAGTCGCCAAGCTCGTTCATGACTTCCAGCGCCCCCTGCACCGTGCCTTGCGGTGCAAGCGGGTGGACGTCGGCGAAACCGGGCAGGCGCGCGATCTTTTCATTGAGGCGCGGATTGTGCTTCATCGTGCAACTGCCGAGCGGGAAGAAACCGAGGTCGATCCCGTAATTCTGGCGGCTGAGGCGGGTATAGTGGCGCACCGTTTCCGGCTCGGTCAGGCCGACAAGGCCGATCGCTTCGTCGCGCTCATATCCGCCAAGCCGATTGGGCGCGCCGGGTTCGATCGCGGGCAGATCGACGCCGGTCGTTTCGGCATGGCCGATCTCGAACAGCAACGGCTCCTCCAGCATCAACGCGCGGTTTCCGGTCGTGGTCTGCGGGCCGCTGTGCATGCCGTCTTCATCGACGGTCATGGCAGGCTTCCAGCCGGACTTGTTCGGGGCGTTCATCGGGCGGTCTCCGTGAGAAGGCGTTCAAGTTCGGTCGCGAGCGTTTCGATGTCGTCGTGCGTCGTCGTTTCGGTCACCGCGACGAGCAGCGCCTGTTCCAGCGCCTCGACCCCGGGATACAGCCGGCCGAGCGACACGCCGCCCAGCACGCCGCGATCCGCGAGCGCGCGGACGATCTCGCGGGCGTTGCGATCCTCGATCATCACAGTGAATTCGTTGAAGAAACTTTCGTTCAGAACGCTCACGCCCGGCACCTTCGCCAGCCGGTCCGCCGCACTGCAGGCGAGCCGGTGATTTTCCGCCGCCAGTTCGCGCAGGCCCTTTTCGCCCAGCAGCGTCATGTGGGTGGTGAAAGCGAGCGCACACAGGCCCGAATTGGTGCAGATGTTGGACGTCGCCTTTTCGCGGCGAATATGCTGTTCACGCGTCGAAAGCGTCAGGACGAAGCCGCGCTTGCCCTCGGCATCCGTCGTCTCGCCGCACAGTCGGCCCGGCATCTGGCGCACGTGCCTGGGATCGCGCACGGCGAACAGGCCGAGATACGGCCCGCCGAATTGCAGCCCGACGCCCAGCGCCTGCCCTTCGCCCACGACGATATCGGCCCCCATTTCGCCCGGCGACCGGATCGCGCCCAGCGCGACGGGCTCGGTATTGACCGCGATCAGCAATGCACCCTTGTCATGGGCTGCGTCGGCCAGCCGCTCGATATCGCTGAGCCGGCCCAGGATATCGGGATATTGCACCACGACGCACGATGTCTCGTCGTCGATCCTGTCGATCAGGCTCTGGTAATTCGGCTCGCTCGCGATCGCGGGCTCCGCCGTCGCGATCGTGCTGCCGGTGAATTGCGCCATCGTCTTCACCACCTGCGCGTAATGGGGGTGCAACGCGCCCGACAGGACCGCACGGTTGCGCCGGGTCACGCGGCGGGCCATCGCGACCGCTTCCCAGCACGCGGTCGAACCATCGTAAAGCGAGGCATTGGCGACCGCACAGCCATACAGACGCGCGACCTGCGTCTGGAATTCGAACAGCATCTGCAAGGTGCCCTGCGCGATTTCGGGCTGATACGGAGTGTAGGCCGTCAGGAACTCGCCGCGCTGGATCACGGTATCGACGCTTGCCGGGATGTGATGGCGGTAGGCGCCTGCGCCGAGGAAGAATGGCACATCGCCAGCCGCAAGATTGCGATCCGACAGCCGCTTCATGTGCCGCTCGACCGCGATTTCGCCAGCATGCATCGGCAAATCGTGGATCGGACCGTCGAGCTTTGCGACCTCAGGCACGTCGACGAACAGTTCGTCGATCGAGTCCGCGCCGATTTTTGCCAGCATGTCGGCACGGTCCGTGTCGGTCAGGGGCAGGTAACGCATATATATTCTCCGGGGCGCATCCGGAACCGGATGGGCTGTGTTCGCGAGTTACGCAGCGACGTTCGGGTCGGACGCCCGTCGCGGACTGGATATTACAGGCTGGATCAGGCCGATTCGGCGAAAGCCTTGTAAGCGGCCGCATCCATCAGGCCTTCAAGCTCGCTCTTGTCGCCGACCGTCAGGCGGAAAAACCATCCTTCGTCCTCGGGCGATGAATTGACGAGCGCGGGATCGTCTTCGAGCGCGCCGTTGATTTCGGTCACCTCGCCGCTGATCGGCGCGTAGACGTCGCTCGCGGCCTTGACGCTTTCGACCACGGCCGCGTCCTTCCCCTTGACCACCTCGACGCCCACTTGCGGCAGTTCGACGAATACGATGTCGCCCAGCTGCTCCTGCGCATAATCGGTGATGCCGACCGTCGCGCTATCGCCCTCGACGTCGATCCATTCGTGTTCTTCAGTGAAATAACGCGGCATTGGGCTCAGCTCCCTCGGAAATAGCGGTGGGGGACAAATGGCATGGCGGAAACGGTTGCAGGCAGGCGACGGCCACGCACTTCGCATTCAAGCGCGGTGCCTTCCGTGGCGCGAGCGGCTTCGACATAGGCCATCGCGATCGGCCGACCCAGGGTGGGAGAGAAGCCGCCGCTGGACACGCGCCCGACCTTCCTGTCACCGGCGAAGACCTCCGCGCCTTCGCGCGCGGGCATCCGGCCATCGAGCAAGAGGCCGACGCGGCGCTGTGCCAGCGTGTTCGCTCCTGCATCGGCGAGCCGGGCGGTAATCGCGGAATGGCCCAGATAGCCACCCGTCTCACGCCGCTTCTTCGACAGCGCGAAAACGAGATCGGCGGTCACCGGATCGATATCCTGGTCCAGATCGTGCCCGTAAAGCGGCAGGCCCGCCTCCAGCCTGAGCGAATCGCGCGCCCCCAGTCCGGCGGGGCGAACCCGGTCATCCGCGGTCAACGCTTCGGCGAGCTCTTCAACCCGGCTGCGATGGATCGAGATTTCAAACCCGTCCTCGCCAGTATAGCCCGCGCGGCTGACCCACATCGAGGTCCCTTCCCAGTCGAACGCCGCCGCGCTCATGAAGGTGAGCGCAGCCACGCCGGGGACGAGCGCGTCGAGCACCTCGGCCGCTTTTGGACCCTGCAGCGCCAGCAGCGCGGAATCGTCGTAATGGGTCAGGGTGATTTCATCGGGCAAGTGTTCGCGCAGATGGGCGATATCGTCCCACTTGCATGCCCCGTTCACCACCAGGGTCAGTTGCGCGCCGGTATTGGTGATCATCAGGTCGTCGATCACGCCACCCGCTTCGGTCAGCAGGAGCGAATAGCGCATCCGCCCCGGCGTTAGCGAGGTGACCGCACCGGGCAGCAGCTTTTCCAGCTCGCGCGCCGCGCGCTCCAGATCGCCGTCGGGGCCGATCAGCGACAACTGGCCCATATGGCTGACATCGAACAGGCTCGCGCTCTCACGCGTCCAGTCGTGCTCGGCCACGATGCCATCGTACTGGATCGGCATTTCGTAACCGGCGAAAGGGACCATTCGCGCACCCTTGGCCCGGTGCCACGCATCTAGCGGCAACAGTTCGGGCCGCTGGTCTTCGATTGCGTTGTTATCACTCATATCTCGATCCCCGGACAGGCCGCTAACGCCCCAGCACGGAGCGTTGTTCCTGCCCCCTCTGTCAGGGAACCTGAGAGCTTGCCGGCAGAGCCTCGCGGCGCTGGTAGACCCGGCTTTCCCCTTCGGTGGCGGCCCCGCGAGAACACGGGAACGCGCTTTCCAGAGTGCCATGCCTCGTCGCGGTCCATTTGCCTGAGAGTTTCCGGGGCGGTTGCTCCTTCGGCGCCGTGATCCCGGCATTGCCGCCGGATCGGTCTCTCCCGCGAAAGACGTGCCGGAATCGCTTCCGACAGGCGCGTTCCGTGTTGCGGATAGGCAGGGCCAAGTCAATCGCGCAGCTTCGATAGAGCCGCGGAAAACTCAAAATGCGGGTTGGCGGGCTCTCACCCGATCAGGTTTGCGCGCTGCAATCGCCCGCGGTCAGCGTGTAGCTCGTCCCGTCACCCTCGGTCACGTCGAGGGTCACGCACCAGCTCTCGTCGAAGCCGGTCTTGAGCCGCGAGAGAACGCGGTCCTCGTTCGCCGGGATACTCGTGCTGCCGCGATGGCGCGAACGCGACGATCCGACGAGTTCTACCGCATAATCGACCTTTTGCGCGATGCGGGAACGCGCGACGATCTCGACCTCGACGCTGTCCTCGCCCTCCTGCACCTGGAGCGCGATCGCGCGGGATTGCGGCGCGCCGCCGCCGCTCGCTCCGGCCGCGCCGGGAACCGCAAATGCCAGAACCGGCGTGACAATGCCCAGGGCCAGACCGAAATGCCGCATCATTGTGATCCCGTTGTTCCGCCGAACTGATTGACGATCGCGTTGATCAGGGCCTGCGTTTCCGCCGACAATTCGCTCGCCGGATCGCCCTCGCCCGGCGGCTGTTCGCCGGGGGCGGCGGCGCTGTTCTCCAGCGTGACGGAGGCGAGCACCTGATTGGAAAACTGCCCGGCATCGGCATTTCGAGCCAGTTGCGCGATCGCGGATTCGAGCGTTTCGACCCGGTCGCCATCGAGCCCTTCGCCGAGCAGGCGTTCTTCGGCTGAAAGCGTTTTGGAGCTTACCTGCGCGAATTCCTCGGACCGCGTTTCGATACGCTGGGCGCACAGCGCCTTGATCGCCGGAATATCGGTTTCGCGCTCGCAGATATCGGTTCCTTCGACCGCATCGAGCAGGACCTGCCGTTCGGCGGCGGTCAATTGCGCCAGAACCTTTGCCGCATCGTCCGAAGGCAATTGTTCGACTGGATCTGTGTCCCGGTCCGACCCGCCGACCTGGGAAAGCCGGGAGTCGGCCCTCGCTTGCTCCTGAGTTGCGACCTGCTGCTGCGCGGCCTGCCTCGCACGGGCCGCAGCCGTCGCCTCGGGCGTGATGGCATCGGGGTAATAGACCCGCGAACCTGCGTCTTCATGCGGCGCGGGACCATCGCCCGGTCCTTCGCCCGCCGACCGATCCGGCCGGCCCGTGGGCGCCTGCGGCACATAGACGGAATTTGGTTCGTTCTCGCTCGCGCCGGATTGCTGGCCCGCATGAAGCGCGGGCGTGGCGATCACGGCGAGGGACAAAGCCGCCACACCAAGCGAACCGCGCAACATTTCAAGGCGCGCACGAAACGTCAATCGCTTCCCCCGGTATTGGTTTGCAGGATACTCATCGCCTGACCGCCCTGTTGAACGATCTTTAGATCAGGCCGTGCCGTCCCCTCCTGCGTCCATTCGAGGCGGTTGCCCGATCCCAGTTGCGTCGCGGTCATGATGTTATCATCGCCGTACTGAGTAAGCAGCGCCTGGTTATCCGAGCCGTCCTGTTGCAGGACAAGTGAATTGTCGTTGCCAGATTGCAGAACCGTCGCGGCCGAAAAGATGTCGCCGCTATTGCTCTGTGCGGTCAACGCTGAGTTTTCATTGCCCTGTTGCGTGAGGAACAGGGCCACCTGCCCATTGCCATTCTGTGCCGCGACAAGACTGTTGCCGTCACCGTGTTGCGTAATGTCGGCAAAATGGTTCCCGGCAACGCTTTGATCGAGTTCCGTCGAATTTTCCGAGCCGTCTTGCACGATGCGCGCATCGCTGTCGCTGCTGCCCTGCTTGACATCGACCGCGTTCGCGTTGCCGACCTGCGATACGAATACGCCGCTATCGCGTTTGGGCGCGATAACGTCATTCTGCGCGAAAGCGGAAATTGGGGCAAGCCCAATTATCGCAGTGAAACTCATCACCTGACAAGCTGAAGATAACCGTTTAATCATTGATGAAACCTATGATGAAAGGATGTCTGCGGCAAGACCGAACTATGTTTGACCTCTTCGGCCCAGGCAAGCTTGCGAAAAAGAGACATAACCCTAGAGGTAAGGTTTTTCGACTTCCGGGGCATTGTACGAAGCGCAATATGCCTAGATTTGACCAGTCTTAGTAGTGTCGATGAGAGCGATGTTCGCTCTTATATCTCGGATTGCAAAATCATTGAAGAAGGAAAAGGCGGGCGCAACAATGCGCCCGCCCTCCCGGTTTACAAATTTCAGTTCTGCGTCACGGTGGCGGAATTGCCATCACCAAGCTGGTTGATAATCGAAATATCCGAATTGCCGGCTTGCGTAACTACTGCCTCATTTCCAAAGCCGTCCTGCAAGATGTTCGATAGGTTACTCCTACCCGACTGCGTGACATCGATCGTGTTATTCGAGTCTAGCAACGTTCCGATTTGTTCGTTGAGGCTACGGTTATCTCGACCCGACTGATTGACGGTGGCATTGTTGCTGAAGCCAGCCTGATCGATCTTCGCGAAGTTGTCGCGAGCGCTCTGCGTAACGCTCGCCGTGCTGAATGAAGGAGAAGGATCGTTGTTCGCCAAATCGCCGATCTGCGTGATCCTTGACTGGGACCCGTTCGAACCGCCCATCTGAGCGACGAAGGCCTTATCGTCACGACCGGACTGTACGATTGTTGAATCTGCATCGTCGCCCGTTTGATCGACATCGGCAAAGTTGTTGAGACCGTCCTGCGTGATCCCAGAATGATTGGCATCGCCGTCCTGCCAAATGTCTGCCTCGTTACCAGCCGCTCTTTGAGTGACAGCCGAATTATTAGAACGGCCCAGCTGCATTACCGTTGCCGTGAGGTTCTTGTTCTGCTGGTCAACCGTCGAGATGTTGCTCCTGCCAGTTTGCGTGACCGTTGCCGTCAGCCCAAAATCTGGAAATTGTTCGCTGGCGGGGCTTTCGTCGATCTGATTGATGTCGGAACTGTTGCCGTTTCCGGTTTGGGTCACTGTTGCGCTGAATGTGTTCGAAAAATCCTGTTCAAACCGCTGATTGATCGTCGAGGTGCTTGCACCATCTTGCGTTACAATCGCATCCATTGTCATTGAGCTATCGCCTCCGGCGATTTGAAGGACATTTGAGGTCGCGCCATTGCTCTGACTGACGGTCGCCGACAGATCGCCGGTCAAGTCGCCTGTTAGAGTCTGCTGTACACTAGAGTCCGAACCCCCACTTTGCGTCACACTCGCAAATGCAGCGGGGTTGCTAGAGCTTGTCTCGGTAGCGCGCTGGATGATGGTGGATGTCGAGTCATCCTGGTTTACGAAAGCTCGCAAGTTGTTGCCGCCATTTTGGAACTGGTTACCCGTATTCGAACCGGTCTGATTGATCGTCGAATCGGCGGTCCCCGTCTGGGTCACTTCAGCCTTGAACCCTCCCGAGTAGCCCGGCCCCCTGGAATCCTGGTCGATGTTCGAGATGTTGTCATTGCCCGATTGATCGACGGTCACGGTCTGATTGAACCCGGCATTTTCGGCGATATTCTGCGTCACGAATGACTGATTTCTTCTGCCAACCTGGCTGACGGTTGCGTCCGGATCGCCAGGCTCGCCGATCGAGCCTGTCTGGGGATTCACATCGTCCTGGTCGACGCTGGAAAAATTGTCCACGCCATCCTGTGTCACGTCGGCGGAAGCGCCGATCGAATCCTGATCGATAATCGACTCGTTATCCGATCCCGACTGGGTGGCGGCAGCAGAATTATTGTTCCCGTTCTGATCGATATCACTCTGGTTTTGAGCGAAAGCCGGGCCGGCAATCGAAAGAGCCAGAACGCTGGCGCCTGCGAGAATTGTCTTTTTCATCATTTATTCCTTCAAGTTATAGGTTTCTTAGGATGTGCGACCTACTGAGAACCTGCGAAGTTCTAAGCTCCGCTTTTACGTTACGGACCGGGGTCCGCCTTACCTGTCTGCGGGCCGTGCCGGTTTGACACGTCCTGCGGGCAGAAACTTTATGCTCCGTTCTGAATGACGACGGCGGAATTGCCGTTGCCGATCTGGTTGATGGTCGAGATGTTGCCTGTTCCAGCCTGGGTGACTTTGGCATTATTGCCATCCCCGGACTGATTGATGATCGATACGTTGCCTATGCTTCCGGCGACTTGCAGGACCGCGGTGAAATTGTTGTCTCCGTTCTGGGTCACCGTCGAACGGCCATCGTCGCCATTCTGTGTCACCAGTGCTTCATTGCCGGTGCTGGCTGCATTCGAGAGCACGGCGAAATCGCCATCGGTCCCCTGCCCGATCAGCGCGGCGTTGCGATTGCCGTTCTGAACGATTGCGGCGGTCTGGCTTTCGCCGACCTGCACGATCCCGGCGGGACCGGTGGCCGATCCGGCCGTATTCGCGTTGCCGACCTGCCGGATCGTGGCCAGCTGATCGCGGCCGAACTGGGCGATGGTACCGGTATTCGTATCCCCGTCCTGCGATATGGTCGCGCTCTGGTTCTCGTTCGTCACGTCGATAACGACCAGCGCCGGGCCGAAGAAGCGATAGAACGGGTTCGTGAGCTGCAGACGCGCCGGATTTTGCGCCACGATCGAGGCGTTTTCCTGGCCATTCTGGCTGACCGTCACCCGTGACCCATCGGCAATTCCAGTGACCAGCGAATTGTTCGCAGTCCCATCCTGACTGACCGCGATCGCCGCTGCTCCGGCGATCTGGGAAACGTTCGAGACATTGTCGCTGCCGTCCTGATCGACATCGACCGACGCCAGAGCGCCCGTCTGCGACACGTCGCTGTCGTTGTCATTGCCGTCCTGGTCGACCGCGACCTTCACGCCAAGACCCGTCTGACCAACCACGGAATCGTTCGAAACGCCGGTCTGGTCGATTTCGACCACCGCGATCGCCGCTGTCTGGTTGACGCTGGAGATGTTGGTCTGGCCGGACTGGACGACGTCGACACTGGCGGCGGCACCGGCCTGGGTGACGAGCGAGTCGTTGCCGAGTACCCCGTCCATGGCGTTGTTCTGCGTGACGGTGGTGAATGCGGCGACACCGGCCTGCACCACCTCCGAAGTATTCATGCCCCCGGCCTGACCGACCAAGACGCCCGATCCTTCGCTGAGAGCCTGCTGGCGGACGATGGATGCGTTATCCTCGCCCTGCTGCATCACCGTGGTGCGCGATGACGAGCCGCCCTGCGCGATCGAGGAATCGTTTCCTTCGCCGACCTGATCGACGTCGGCCAGATTGCCCGCGGACCCGGCGGATTGCACGATCGCCGACCGGTTGGGATCGCCAACAAGACTGAGCTGTAAGACGAATGCTTCGTTTTCGGTCCCGTCCTGATCGACTTCGCTCCGGCCGGTGCCGGCACCGGCCTGCGCGATATCGACAGTGCCGTTCGCCCCGGCCTGTTCGACGTCTGAAACGAACGCATCACCCTGCGCATTGACTGCGCTGGCCATCGCCAGGAAAGAAACTGCACACGGCAGGAATTTATTCAACTTGCATCACCCTGGGTTCGGGGCGATACTAAGCGGATGCACCGGCGCGATTAGACGCCGGGCATACAATAGGTACCACCCTAGTTATCCTGCACGCATCGGAGTGGCAGCTCCTTTGCGTGTTTTATTTTTAGCGACCCAGAAATGCGCGCTCTGTCATGATGCGGCGCGCCTTACTCTGATTACGAGCGACTTCGGCTAGGAGCCTTCGTCAGCGTCGTCTTCGTCACCGACCACCGTCAGGGCAGTCAGCGAACCTGCTTTGCGCACGGCGTTTTGCACGTCTCGCGCGTCATAAATTCCATCGCGCTCTGCGCGGTAAGTGGCAAGGATCGGCTCTGCCCGTTCCATGTCGGCAAAGCGCCAGAGATCCAGCTCCACACCTTCGAGGACGAGGCCGTAGACCGCTTTTTCGATCGCCTGTTGCATGGCGATCTGGTCGGGCTCGTTGGCCGTGATGCCCCATTCCGCCTCCAGCAATTCGCGAAAGGCGACGAAGCGATAGGCGTTGGCGCCAATCGCCTGACTGGCGATGGTCTTGGATGCCTGGACGCTGGTGAGGACCTCGCCCGTGCGCACCGACACGGCGCGCAGATAGACGGTCACAGCGTCCTGCCGGTATTCGGTGCGCCCACCAATGCCGAGGAATGCCGCGCCGGCGCCGCCGGTAACTGTGTTCGTGTCGTAGCCGATAATGCCGCCCTCGAGCAGGACGCCGGCAAACAGCAGGGCGGGCAGCGCGTTGGGATCGACCTGTTCCTCGCCGAGATAACGCCGACGCATTTCGCCGATGATCTGCCGTTCTTTCAGCAGATTATCGAGATTTTCGCGTTCGACGACAGTGAACCACTGGCGCTTTCCAACGTCCTGAAGCGCCTGGACAAGGATCGAGGCCGCCCCTTGCGTGACAGCCCGCGACAGGGTCTGACCGCCATTGGTCGGGCGGAACTGCCCGGTCTGGTCGGTAAAGCCATAGACCGCAATCGCGACCTGACGCTGAGGCGCCGGCAATTGCTGCAGCAAGGTCTGCGTCTGGGTCTTCTTCGGGAAATAGGCGAGGCTCGTTTCCTCGGGCAGCAGATCGCGTCCGTCATCGGTCACGTTCATGCAACCGCCAAGGCCAAGGACCGCTGCGGCCGGAAGTACGAGGCGCGCAATCCGCTTCATCAATTCACCTCGACGAAGAGCGGCACGACGATCCGCGTTTCCTCACCCGTATCGTCGTCGCGAATGACCAGCGTCACCGAGTCGAGCGAACGGAAGAATTCAATCGTCTGGCCGCCGAAGCTGATGATCCCCTGCTCCTGCGGATTGTCACCAAAGATCGCGTCGACGACCTGTGAAGACAGCGCGGAGAGCAGACGCGACTGGAGCTGCCGGGCGAAGATATCCGCCTGGGAGTTAGTCGTCCGCGCATCAGGGTCAGTGGTATCGTTCTGAGCGTTGGCGATGCCGAGAATGTGATTGGAATTGAACGGGTTTCCGCCGAATGTCGGGCTGATCGGTTCGTGAACCAGATCCTGGGCCACTGCCGGGGTCGTCAAGACCACCGCGCCCAAGACGCACGCTATCGCCATCCTGACAAACATCCAATTTACCCCCTGTCTTCGCGGACAGCTTTCGTCTCAACATCGATCGGCGAGCTGCAGTATAGCCGCTTGCCAACGAGTCGAAAGCGTTAATAACACGTAAACTTCGATTGACCAGACGGTTCTTGATATTGAAGGCTCTGTGCCGGCATCGCGTACCGATCTGGCACAGTCTTTGCTGTTCCGCAGCGTCGGATTAACCGGGCAGCTTACACCGAAGATTGAGCGTGCTCAAATCACAGATTCGGGCG
>JGI12210J13797_10621649_pt1 | contig 11946 bp, 7 predicted proteins | sample ElkSlonscriptome_3_FD_13797 | JGI IMG/M metagenome (IMG submission 13797) | reverse complement strand
GTCAGCTTCCAGCGCGGGGACGGCACGTTTGGGTCTGGCTTCCGTCTGGACTATCCCATTAACACCGAAGACTATGATGATCAGCAGCCGAACCTCAGTCCGGATGGCCGCGAGATCGTCTTCTCATCGAATCGACCCAGCTCGTCCAGCGACGACACCGGCTTCGACATTTATTACGGCAAAAGCAGGGCTTTTTTCCTCTTCTGGCGTCATGCGACCAACCTGAGCGAGACGGCGCCTTTTGAGGATACGCTCGCTGCAGATGAGACCAGACCCGCCCTATCCTGGGACGGAAAAAGGCTCTATTACGGGAGCGGCGGGGTGTGGATCAGCGAGCGCTGAGGCCCCGCCAGCATCGGGCGGTCAAATCAGTTTGCGAAAGGGGGGATCGCCGTCAAGCCTGTCTGCGCCACGCGCTGCCCAGCCAAACCTGCATTTCGCCTGCGCAACGCTCGAAAAATCAACCATTTCAGAAACGCTGCCGTCCAGCTCGCGCTGATACTGGGTAGCGTCGAATGTAGGGCGTTTTGTGCCTCGACGCTCTGCATCTCTAGCCCTATGGGCACCGTGCGCGGCGTCCGAAAGCGCTTCTATTTTTTTGGGCTCGATCCATTCCAAGAGACACGCTCACGTCTCAGGCGGTATCCTCGTCGCGTAATTCAATTTCAAGGCAGTCATGAAACGATTGATCTGGGGCATTGGCATCCTCGCTGTTGTGCTCACAGGCCTGTTCGGGCTTCGCTACCTCCAGCTGCAAGCACAGAAAGATTCGATGTCCAAAGCACCTCCGCCAGCGAAGGTGGAAGCCTACACGGCATCGGTCGAGCGCTGGCAAGGCACGCTTGACGCCATCGGTGAGTTGCGATCCGTCAACGGCATTCGCATAGCCAATGAAATTGCCGGCGTAGTCGACTCGATTGAATTCGAATCCGGACAGCGCGTGGAGCAGGGTGACCTGCTGATCCACCTCGACGACGAAACTGATCGAGCAGCTCTCGAAACGCGACTGGCCGATTCCAGACTTGCCCAGCAGCAGTTCGATCGCTTTTCCGACCTGGTCGGGCAGAACGCGGTCTCTCAGGCTGATTACGATGAATCCCAGGCCAGCCTCGAGTCTGCTCAGGCCCGCGTCAACGAGCAGCGGGCGCTGCTTGCAAAAAAATCGATTCGGGCGCCGTTTGCCGGGACGCTCGGTCTGCGACAGGTCGACCTGGGCGAATTTGTGCCCGTCGGCACGCCCATCGTCGAAATCAACACTCTGGATCCGATCCAGGCGGACTTCACCATCGGCGAACGATTTCTGCCCCTGATCGCCATGGGTGACCCGGTGGAAATCACCGTAGCGGCCTTTCCAGAGCAGACTTTTCGTGGCTCGGTACTGGCGATCGAATCGTCAGTGCGTGCGACCACGCGTACCGTTCAGGTTAGAGCTCAGCTTCCCAACCCGGATCGAATTCTGCGACCGGGCATGTTTGCAAACGTGACGCTGTTCCGCAATACCTCGCGAAACGCTATCACCGTGCCGCGAACAGCGATTTCCTACAACACCTATGGGGATTTCGTCTTCGTGATTACCGGGGCGGACGGCCAGACCACCGTCGAGCGTGCTCAGGTGGACACGGGCGATGTCCGGGAAGGCCACGTCGAAATTCTCGACGGTCTGTCGGAGGGCCAGCGCATCGTCGCTAACGGCCTGAACCGACTGCGCAGCGGTCAACCGGTCAACGTGGTGGATTCGACTGACTCCGAAAGCGCGGACGCGGAGGCTCGCTGATGCGATTTACCGACCTGTTCGTTCGGCGGCCGGTGCTGTCGACGGTCGTCAGCCTGTTAATTTTGCTCCTGGGGCTGCGCGCAGCACTTGACCTCGAAGTACGCCAGTATCCGAAACTCGAAAGTACTACGGTCACGGTCTCGACGGCCTATCCGGGCGCTGACTCGGAGCTGGTCAAGGGGTTCATCACAACGCCGCTGCAGCAGGCAATCGCCGAGTCAGAGGGCATCGACTATCTCGCCTCGACAAGCTCTCAGGGGGTGTCGACGGTCCAGGCGCGGATGCAGCTGAACTACAACGCCAACGATGCGCTGGCGGAAATCCAGTCAAAGGTCGCCAGCCAGCGAAACGTCCTTCCCGAAGCGGCACGCGACCCCGTGATCACCTCGACCACGGGCGAATCGACGGCGCTGATGTACATCGCTTTTTTCAGCGAGTCCATTCCTGTCCCGGAGATCACGGATTATCTGGCGCGAGAAGTGCAGCCCCGCCTGCAGGCGCTCAATGGCGTGGGCAAGGCCGAGCTGCTCGGCCGACGCTTTGCACAGCGCATCTGGATCGACCCGCAGCGTTTGGCAGCCATCGACCTGACCGCGCGCGAGCTGGTCGAAGTGCTGCTGGCCAACAACTACCAGGCCGGTATCGGCAACACCCGCGATGATCGCGTCCAGATCGATCTGTCGACCAATACCGATGTCTCCGACCCGGAACAGTTCGAGCGCCTGGTTATCAAACAAGAGCCCGGCAGCGTCGTTCGCCTAGGCGATATCGCGCGAACAGAGCTCGGTTCGCAGACCTATGATTCAATTGCTCTCTACAAAGGTCAACCGTCAACCTACGTCGCCATCGAACTGGCCCCAGGCGCCAATCCACTGGAGGTGGCAGAACGCGTCCGCGGGATCCTGCCCGACATCGCCGAGCAGGTACCGGAAGGTCTGTCCGTGGAACTGCCCTACGACGCCTCGGTGTTCATCGATCGCTCAATCAATGAGGTGATCAAGACGCTGATCGAAGCAGTGCTTATTGTGCTCGTCGTCGTATTTCTTTCGCTCGGTTCGATCCGTGCCGCTCTTGTACCCTCGCTGGCCGTGCCGCTGTCGCTGATCGGCGGCGCCTTGATCATGCTGCTGTTCGGGTTTTCTCTGAACCTGCTGACCCTTCTAGCGCTGGTGCTCGCAATTGGGCTGGTTGTCGATGATGCAATCATCATCGTTGAGAACGTCCACCGTCACATCGAAGAGGGCAAGAAGCCGCCTGAGGCTGCTCTGATCGGTGCCAGAGAAATGGCCACGCCGATCATCGCCATGACCCTGACCCTGGTGGCGGTGTATGCGCCGATCGGTTTCATGGGCGGCCTGGTCGGCGCTCTGTTTACCGAGTTTGCCTTCACCCTGGCTGGCGCCGTATTGATCTCCGGTGTGGTCGCGCTGACCTTCTCGCCGATGCTCTCTGGCGCGGTCCTCAAGCCGCAGGGCAATCCCTCGCGCTTCGAGCGCGGCGTTGAAAATACGTTCCAGAGCCTGTCGTCTAACTACAGAAAGTCCTTGGCCTGGGCGCTTAAATCGACGGCGACGGTGGCCGTGCTGTCGCTCGTCCTGTTGGTCTCGATCTACGGCATGTTCAAGCTCAGTCAGAACGAACTGGCGCCCAGCGAAGACCAGGGCATTCTGCTTTATTCTGGCACCGCCCCGCAGACGGCGACGCTCGACTACATGGAGGTCTACGCCGAGCAGCTCCAGACCCAATTCGAGCAGTTGCCCGGCTATGACGAAAGCTTTATGTTGCTTGGCCTGCAGTCGCCAAACACTGTCTTTGGCGGCTTCAAACTCAAGCCCTGGGACGAGCGCGAGGTGTCGCAGTTCGAGGTCGAACCCCAGATGCAGGCCGCGGTATCGGAAGTGACTGGCCTGCGCACGTCTGTGTTCAGCCGACCCCCTATTCCAGGCGCTGGCGAGGGTCTTCCGATGCAGTTCGTCATCACCACCGCCCGGCCCTACGATCAGCTGATCGAAGTGGCAGACGAAATGCTGGGCGCAGCGTTTCAGAGCGGACTGTTCCTGTTCGTGCAGAAATCAATCGATTTTGACCGTCCCATGACTCGCGTGGTTGTCGATCGTGATCGCGTTGCCGATCTCGGCCTGTCCATGGCAGACGTGGGGCGAGAGCTCTCCAGCCTGCTGGGCGGCGGCTACATCAATCGCTTCAACATGCAGGGTCGCTCCTACGAGGTCATTCCTCAGGTGGAACGCGTGTCACGGGCCACGGAGCAGGATCTCGCCCAGTACTACATTCGTACGGATTCCGGTGAGCTGGTACCACTTGGCACGGTGGTTCGTTTCGAGCCCGTGGTCGAACCCTCGCAGCGCACCCAGTTCAATCAACTCAATTCGGTGGCTCTAGAGGGCGTGCTGACCCCGGGCGTGGCGATCGGTGATGCGGTCGCTTTCCTGGAAGCCGAAGCCGAGCAGCGTTTCCCCAATGGCTTCAGCTACGACTACAAGGGCCAGTCCCGTCAGTTCAAGCAGCAGGGCAGCGCCCTGGTCGTGACCTTCTTCTTGTCCTTGCTGGTAATCTATCTGGTCCTGGCCGCCCAGTTCGAAAGCTGGCGCGATCCGCTGATCATACTGGTGTCCGTGCCACTGAGCGTGGCCGGCGCCATGACCTTTATTATGCTCGGCTTCGCCAGCATGAACATCTACACGCAGGTCGGGCTGATCACGCTGATTGGCGTGGTCTCGAAGAACGGCATCCTGATCGTCGAGTTCGCCAACCAGCTGCAGCTCGACAAGGGGCTGAACAAGCTCGACGCGGTGTTAGACGCCGCCTCGATCCGGCTGCGGCCCATTCTGATGACTTCGGCTGCCTTAATCGTCGCGATGATTCCGCTGCTGATCGCCACCGGCCCTGGTGCGGAAAGCCGCTTTGCCATCGGGCTGACGATCGCCACCGGCCTCGGTATCGGTACCGTGCTGACTCTGTTCGTTCTCCCAGCGTTTTACATGCTGATCGCCCGTGATCACAGCCAGCGCAAGCGCGAAGATTAAGCGACGCGAGCCGCCCCTTGAGGGTGGCGCAGACCGAGACACCGATCCCGCGCTGAGAGCGAAAACAACCCGGCTCCTTTGACCGCCTACGGGGTCGACGACATTAAGGCTGCATCCGGGAGCTCGTCGCCCCACCGCAGCGCTTTGCTTGAACTTTCATAGGGCATCGCCTGACATCCTCACTTGAGAGCGCGATACCGTGCTCCGGACGTGCCCAGCCTTTTGCTCTGCAGTTCGGCCGCGGCCCGCACCTAGGGTGACTTCAAAAGCAGCAACATTCAAAGAACAAAGGCGCCTCGAGAGAAAGGCCGTACAGGCCGCGCTTTTGCATCGACCTCCGGTGGCCAAACCAACAACAGCGGGTTTTCTTATTGCAAATTAATGCGTTTGTGTTATATTGCACCTCAAATTACTACATGAGAAGACTTGTGGCCAAACAAACTGTCACCCTGCGTCTGGATGAAGACGATCTGACCTATCTGTCTCAGGTGGAGATTAGCGGTGCAGGAAATCTCAGCGAAAAGATTCGGGCCTTGATCAGCGAAGCTCGAGCCCAGCGCGACGGAATGAGAAATTATGCAGCCGCTCACGACTTTTCGCGCCAGCTTTTCGCCCGAGTTGATCGCCAGGTCAACTCCGCTGAAGTTGAAGCGGCCGCGCGATCGGAGCTAACTCACCGCGTGCTGGCCTGGCTACCCGAAGCGGTTGCCTTCGCACTGTCGGCCAACCTGGCCGACGAGGACCAATCCAAGGACGTTGCAGCATTGTCGAACTTTGAAGTAGGAGTCGCTGAACGAGCCTTCAGCATGGTTGACTCGATGCTTCAGCTGGCGCAAGCAGAGTTCCCTGGATGCCTTGAGAGTAAAAAGTTAGCCAAGCGGGCTGCTTTTGCGGTAAAAAGGAGCAGTTGAGTCCCTCGGACTGGCAATGCTTTCGACACAGATTTAATGACTGAAATACGACACATCATCCAAACAGTTCTGAATGAGGAGTGCTAACAATGAGTGAGTCCTTAAGACAAAGAGTGGGCCGACTGATTGCGGGGGGATTCAACAGCCTCGTCGATTCGATCGAGAACGCGGCACCAGAAACCGTCATGGAGCAGGCAATTAGAGAAATCGACACGGCCACCAACGAAGTTCGAAAGCAACTTGGAATGGTGGAAGCTCAACGGCATTTGACGTCAAAACGCCTCGCTGAGGACGGCGAACTGCACGACAGACTTAGCGAACAGGCGAGACTCGCGATGAAGGAAGATCGCGAAGACCTGGCAGAAACCGCCGTATCCAAGCAAATTGATCTGGAGGCACAAATTCCGGTGCTTGAAGGCCGTTTGGCGGATCTAGCTGATGAGAAAACACGGCTCGAAGGATATATCAGCGCGCTTGTCGCAAAAAAGCGCGAAATGCGTGACGCGCTGGCTGATTATCGCCATTCTCAGCGTCAGTCCAGCCAGGCTGGCGGCAGCGACGCCGATGCGCCTGAAAGCCCGTCGGCTGAGAGCCGCGCAGAACGCGCAACGGACGCCTTTGACCGGGTCTTTCAGCGCGAAACGGGTCTCAGTGGAACCTCCGGCACCGGCACTGACGAACAGGCCCGCTTGAATGAACTTGAAGAACTATCGCGCAACAACCGCGTGCAGGAACGGCTGGCGAAACTCAAGTCCGGCACGTCGTGACCGAACTGTTCACCGCGAGTGGCAGCGCACCCTTCACCATCGCTTTGGTGGTGATGTTCGGGCTGTTTCTGTTTGAAATTGTTTCGCTGTTCAGCGGACTGGGCGTCAATGAGGTAATCGATGACTTGGTTGTCGGGAACGTCGACATGCCCGAGCTTGGCGATCTAGGTGATATGGCCGACTTACCGAGCGTAGACGGCTACAACGCAGGTGAGGTCTCGGGCGGCATCGAAGGCAGCTCCATCCCAGAGGGCGGCAGCCTGCTCGGTCGCGTGCTGGCCTGGCTCTATGTTGGCCGGGTGCCCGTGCTGATTGTTCTGGTCCTGTTTCTTGGGCTGTTCGGCGTCATCGGCCTTATGGGTCAGTCGATCCTACGCAACCTCACCGGCATGGCGTTGCCGGCCGTTATTGCCGCACCTGCAGTGTTTATGGCCAGCCTGCCCCCGGTGCGTTGGACGGCCGCTGGGCTGGCGCGGATACTGCCGAAAGATGAAACCAGTGCGGTGAGCACCGACAGTTTTATTGGCCGCACGGCGACGGTCATGGGCGGCACCGCGCGCCAAGATTTACCCAGCCAAGCGCGCCTGCGTGACCAGTTCGGGACCACGCACTACGTAATGGTGGTGCCAGAACAAAACGATGGAATTCTGGAAAACGGGAGTCTTGTTCTGCTCGTACGCCAGGTCAACGGCCAGTTCAGCGCGATTCCCAACCCAAACGCCGCGTTGACCGACAGCGAATAGTGCGTCGGCAAGCATAAGACGAACTGCGGCCCGATCAGCAATGATCGGAGGAAAAGCAACTACGACTAGTTTTGAGATTTCAACCTTGGAGGAAGCAGGATGAATGAAGAAGGGATACTGATGATCGGGGTCAGCGCAGTTGCGATCCTGGTCGGGCTGTTTGTGATCGGCATGATCGTTGCCCGACTCTATCGACGGGCAAGCAAAGAAGTCACCTTCGTACGAACCGGCATGGGCGGCGAAAAAGTCGTTCGCGACGGCGGCGCGCTGGTATTCCCCGTGCTGCACGAGCTCATTCACGTCAATATGAACACGCTCAAGCTGGAAGTTACGCGCGCTCGCGAAGCGGCCCTGATTACCCGCGACCGCATGCGAGTAGATGTTCAGGCCGAGTTCTACGTGCGTGTTGCTCCGAATGCCGAGGCCATTTCAACCGCTGCCCAAACGCTGGGCCGACGGACGATGGAGCCGGCCATGCTCAAAGAGCTGGTGGAAGGCAAGTTCGTTGATGCCCTGCGGGCGGTTGCCGCCGGCATGAGCATGGAAGAGCTGCACGAAAACCGCGTCGACTTTGCCCAGAAAGTCCAGGTTGCAGTGGCTGAAGATCTGCACAAAAACGGTCTGGAACTCGAGTCAGTGTCTCTGACCGGCCTGGATCAAACGCCGTCGGATTTCTTCAACCCGCAAAACGCCTTCGATGCCCAGGGTCTGACCAAGCTGACCCAGGAAATCGAACAGCGGCGCAAAGAGCGCAACGACATTGAGCGCGACACCAAGATCAAGATCGAGCGCAAAGATCTGGAAACAGAACAGCAGTCGCTAGAGATTGAGCGCGATCAGGAATACGCCCGCTTAATGCAGGACCAGGAAGTGAAAGTACGCGCTGCTGAAACCCAAGCGATGATTGCGCGTCAGGAAGCCGAACGACAGCGTGAGGCAGAAGAAGCTCAGATTGAGGCTGATCGCTCGATTCGCGAGGCTGAAATCAATCGCGAACGCCAGGTTGAACAACGCGAAATTGAGCGCCAGCGCATCGTTCGAATAGCCGAGCAGGAACGCGAGATTGCCATTTCGGAAAAATCACGCGAAGAATCCGCCGCCCGAGGCGATGCCGACATGGCACGAGCCAAAGCGGTTGAGGCCGAAGAAGAAGTCAAGACCGTGCGTCAAGTGGCGATGGCTGAGCGCGATAAGAAAGTGCAGCTGGTCCAGGCCAAAGAGAGCGCAGAGAAAGATGCGATCGCCTTGACCGTCGCCGCAGAGGCAGAAAAAGTAGCCGCTGAGAACCGGGCTGAAGCCATTCGGGTCGCAGCCACGGGTGAAGCTGATTCAGTCAGAATCCGGGCCCAGGCGGATGAAGAGCGCTATCGCGTTGAGTCCGAAGGTCAAGAGTCGATTAACGAGGCGCGCAACGCACTCAGCCCCGAGCAGATCGCGATGGAAATTCGCTTAGAGCTGCTGCGTAATTTGCCTTCAATCATTGAACAATCAGCCAAACCGATGGAACAGATCGAGGGCATTAAGATCATCGATGTTCGCGGCATGGGTCAGGCTACAGGCGGCAGTGCCGACGGATCAGCGGGCGGCGGCGATAACGATCTTGCGCGCTCCGTTGTGGACCAGGCCCTGCGTTATCGCGCCCAGCGTCCGCTGGTCGATTCGCTGCTCAACGAAGTTGGATTGACTGATCTGACTGAACTCAGCGGAATGATTAACCCTGGCACCGTCGTTCGATCAGATGACGATAAGAAGAACGAGAATTCTGAAGCGGCAGCGGCGAAAAAAGATGCGAGCTCCGGAAAAAAATCAACGAAGCCTGATGCAAAAACGGCCACGCCTAAGACGCAAAAGAGTCAATCAGATCAAGATCAATCATCGCGCGCACCGGATCCCGAGAGTTAAGGAGCCTCTGAATAACTCTGTACGGAGCGCGTTTTAGTCGGAAAAGCCGCAAATCGTGTGGTGCGACGCGCGTGACCGTAACCGTCACGCGCTCGCCGTTTCGTTGTCTGGCGCGCCTGGCCTGCGGCAAACCGCATCAGCCACTTGGATCAGCCGCGCGCCACCTCAATCTATGGCGGTGATGCCTGCTCATTCAGACTCCCCACCCGGCCTGATCGCCCAGTTCGGTCCGCTGCTGACCTACGGTCGACGCGCGCTGGCGCTGGTCTGGGCGACCAGTAAGTTACTGACGATTGTTTTGGCCTGCCTGACGCTGGTGGCGGGCTTGCTGCCGGCGGGGATTGCCTGGGTCGGCAAACTGCTGGTGGACAGCGTGGTCGCCGCGATCGAGCTTGGCGAGATGACCGATGAAATCTGGCTGTGGCTAGGGCTGGAGGCGCTACTGGTTGCTGCAATGGCCGCGACCCAGACCGCGCTTAACATTGCCAATAATTTGCTGCGCGCCCAGCTTGGTCAGCGGGTCAACGTCATGATTCTGGAAAAGGCCCAGACGCTTGAGCTGGCCCAGCTTGAAGATGCCGAGTTCTACGACCGCCTGACCCGCGCCCGCCGCGAGGCCTCTTCCCGGCCCCTGGCGCTGGTGCAGAAAACCTTCGGTGTGATCCAGAACGGCATTGCGATCCTGAGCTTCAGCGGTCTGCTGCTGGCGTTTTCGCCCTGGGCCGTGCTGCTGCTGGTGCTTGGTGGCCTGCCGGCGTTCTTTGTCGAGGCCAAATTCGCCGGCCAGGCCTTCCGTCTGTTTCGCTGGCGCTCGCCCGAGACGCGCGAAATGATGTACCTGGAATCGGTACTGGCGCGCGAGGACTACACCAAGGAAGTCAAGCTTTACGACCTGGCGCCAACGCTACTGGAACGGTATCGAGCCATCTTTCGCAAGCTGTTCAAGGAAGACCGCGCCCTGACCATTCGGCGCGGCTGGTGGGCGTTTGGCCTCGGATTGCTCGGAACCGGAGCCCTGTATGGCGCGTTTGCCTGGGTGGTGCTGGCTACCGTCGCCGGCCAGCTCTCACTGGGTGAGATGACCATGTACATGATGGTGTTCAAGCAGGGCCAGTCGGCGGTCAGTGCCAGCCTGACCTCGATCAACGGCATGTACGAAGACCACTTGTATCTGTCCAGCCTGTACGAGTTTCTCGAGCAGCCCGCCGCGCCGCGCCGCGGTCACGCCAGCGTCGGTGAAAACCCCGGCTCGGGCCTGAGCATCAAGAACCTGAGCTTCAGCTACCCGGGCAGCAGCAAGCCCGCCCTGAGCGACATCGACCTGCAGCTCGAGCCGGGCACCAGCCTCGCCCTGGTCGGCGAGAACGGCTCGGGCAAGACCACCCTGACGAAGCTGATCGCCGGCCTGTACGAAATCGACAGGGGCGACATTTTTTTTGACGGCACCTCCTTGAAGGACTGGGAACCGCGCGCTCTGCAGGACCGCATCGGCGTCATCTTCCAGGACTTCGCCCGCTATCAGTGGTTGGTCGGCCACAACATCGGCGCTGGCGACATCCAGGGCTTCGAGAACCCAGCGCGCTGGGAAGAAGCCGCTCGCAAAGGCCTGGCTGATGACTTTATCCAGGAGTTGCCGTCGGGCTACCAGACCCAGCTCGGGCGCTGGTTCAAGGACGGCCGCGAACTCTCCGGCGGTCAATGGCAGAAGATCGCCCTGGCCCGCGCCTTCATGCGCCAGCGCGCCGACATTCTGATCCTCGACGAGCCGACCTCGGCGATGGACGCCAAGGCCGAGGCAGAAGTCTTCGATCATCTGCAGGCGACCGCTCGCGATCAGATTCTGATCCTGATCTCGCATCGCTTCTCGACCGTGCGCCGCGCCGACCGCATCGCCGTCATGGACGCCGGCCGTATCATCGAGCTCGGCACCCACGAGGAGCTGATGGCTCTCGACGGCCGCTACGCGCAGTTGTTCACCCTGCAGGCCGAGGCGTACCGATAGCGCCGCAGTCAGCCGCCGGACGTTGCATGTTTGTGCATCCCTCGAAGATGCTGACTTTCGACTCGATACTCAGGGCACTGTGATCGGGCCACCGCTGTCCTCGTAAGCGTAGCTGACGATGGCGGCCGGGCTGCCGTTCGGGCCGGTTTCGATACGCACGTAGCCGTATTTGACCCGACCGTTGTCTTCGAAGCGAAAGCCGAGAATGGCGTCCTGGCCCGTCGGCGTAACCCAGGCCTGGGCCGCGCTGGAGCCCGCATTCAGAATGAAGTTCGAATCAGGCCCAACGACCGCACCGGACGCCAGCAGGGCATAGGTCTGGCCACCGTCCAGACTGACGCCGCCGCGCACGGCGGACCCGGGCCAGAAGAAGGCCAGTTCACCGCTTGAACGATAGATATTGAAATCAAAGGGTGGTGAGTCGCAATCACAGGTTGTCGCATCGATCCAGCGAATCGAGCCCCCCGTGGGGGTCTCGTTCGGGGTGAAATTGACGTTGTCGAACTCGAAAATGATGGACGGCAGCTCGAAGCGCGAGCTGAAGACTCGATCCTCGGGCGTGAATTCAAAGGCGCCGGCGTCTGTGCCATCCGCCACTTCGATCGTTCCGCTGCCGGTGTCGAAGGTCCTTGGAAAACCCGGTCCGCGCTGGTCGAACTCGAGACCGGTCGCAAATCCATTGTCGACAGCCGGGCTGGAGGACAGGATCGCATGGGTCGGCATGGGTCCACCGTTGAGGTCCAGGGGCTGGAGCTGCGGGTCCGTATTCGATTGCTGGGAATCGACGCCACTAAAAAAGTTAT
>JGI12210J13797_10410044_pt1 | contig 11946 bp, 8 predicted proteins | sample ElkSlonscriptome_3_FD_13797 | JGI IMG/M metagenome (IMG submission 13797) | reverse complement strand
GCCGCGCCGCGATGATGCGCGCCACCGATGTCGTTCCAAGCCCCGGCACCCGCAGCAATTGTTCCTTCGACGCGCGATTGACATCGACCGGGAAAGAACCGCGAAATTTCAGCGCCCAGGCAAGTTTGGGATCGATGTCGAGCGGCAGGTTGCCGTCCGCTTCGGCTGCCTGCTGCACTTCTTTTGGTGCGAAGCCGTAAAACCGCATCAGCCAGTCGGACTGATACAATCGATGTTCACGCATCAGCGGCGGGCGTTTCAACGGCAGCACGGCAGAAGCATCGGGGATCGGGGAAAACGCGCTGTAATAGACACGGCGCAGTCCGAAAGAACCGTACAGCCGGCTTGCCTTGCCCACGATGTCGATATCGCTTGCGCTGTCGGCACCGACGATCATCTGCGTCGACTGGCCTGCGGGGGCGAAACGCGGGGCGTGGCGAAACCGTTTGCGCTCATCCTTTGCCTCGACGATGCGCGCCTTCGTCTTTCCCATCGCGCCTTCGATCTGCTGTTCGTCCTTGTCCGGGGCAAGCCGGGTCAGACCGCTGGTGGTCGGCAATTCGACATTGATGGAAATGCGATCGGCATAAAGCCCGGCCTGGTGGATCAGTTCGGGATCGGCCTCGGGGATGGTTTTCAAATGGATATAGCCACGAAAATCATGCTCATCGCGCAGGATGCGGGCAACCTCGACCATCTGTTCCATCGTGTGGTTCGAGCTTTTGACAATGCCGGAGGACAGGAACAGCCCTTCGATATAATTGCGGCGATAGAAATTGAGCGTGAGATCGACCACTTCGCGCGGGGTGAACCGGGCGCGGCGCACATTCGAGCTCTTGCGATTGATGCAATAGTGACAATCGAAAATGCAATGATTGGTCAGCAGGACCTTGAGCAGCGAAATGCACCGCCCGTCCGGGGCATAGGCGTGGCAGATGCCCATCCCCTCGGTCGAACCCAGCCCCTTACCGCCCAGCGAATTTTTCTTCGCCGTGCCCGACGACGCGCATGACGCATCATATTTCGCCGCATCGGCGAGGATTTCGAGCTTGTCGCGCAGGGAGTTTCGAGTCGTCGGCATGGGAACAATGTTCTATTTATGTTCTGAAAAGCGATTTGCCAACCGCTATGGACAAAACCCGCGATTATTCCCGATCCGCAGCCCGGCAAAGCTTGACGTGGCTTGGCGATGTTCTAACATCTCTTGAACGGCCGGGCCCCTCTGGCGAGCATTTCCGCTCGTGATGTCGGACGTGAAAATCGCGGCAATGTCGCGGATTTTTTTCGAGAGGGGGCGCGTCCTCCTCTTTAGACACCGAACGACCGTCACATTCTTTCATCGTGCGCGGTCGATCACAGGAGATAAACGTGAAAATTCCTCATTTTGGTTCCGCTAAAACCCATCTTACAACCACTGCAGCTATCGCGATGTTCGCGACTGCCGCATCGGCTCAAACCGTCGGTCCGGCACCGATCGGCGCAGGCGAGCCGCAGGGCCCGACGCCCGAACAGCTTGAATGCATTACCGAGAAGGAAGTGATCGAAGCGCAGCAAGCGTGGGGCGAAGGCATCATCAAGATTGGCGACGTCTACTCCGCCGATGGAGATTATCGTCAGGCGGCAATCGACCATATCGACGAGTTTTATGCCTACGATGAGAGTCTTGTGCTCTTCAAGCCGACCCTTGCATCGGTCGAGCAGTTCCGGCCCTCTTTCGATGGTGCGTTGTCCTACTTCGTGGGCGGCAACCCATCCTATCCAGAGGACAAGGGCTTTGCGATCACCCCATGGTCGAAGGTTCGTTGGCAAAACGCCGGGATTACGAACAACATCTGCAACATGGCCGTCGCTATGGGCAATTATTACTTCACGCCCGCCAATGGCGGTGATGAAACCAAGGTCGAATATACGATCGGTTATATTCGTGACGGCGAGGGGGACCTGAAAATGGCCGTCCACAAATCGACGATCCCTTATAACCCCGACAATTGATGTTCAGATTTCATGAGGAAGGCGGGTCCGATGGGCCCGCCTTTTTCATTTTGCCATCGCTGTTTATTTACGGTGCTGGCGCTGCGTTTCGAGGCTGTGGTCGGTCGGGTTAATTCCTGCACAGGTAATCGAGCACGGCTGCGTGGATTTCCCCTTCGAAAGCGACACCCGCGCGTCTGCCTTCGACCCATGCGATCTTGCCGACGGGGGCGTAGACGCCACCGACCTTCATCGTGACGCGGTCGCCTACGTCCGCAAAGCCCGAACCCGCCTTTATCTTGCAGCCGGTTTCGGAAATATCCAGAACATCGACGAACACCTCGCGCGAGTTCATGCGGCTGCGCACGTAAAGGCCCAGTGGGCGGCGCTCGCTGGCACGATGATTGGCCTGCGGGGCGGGATTGGCCTGCGGGGCGGGATTGGCCTGCGGGGCGGGATCGGCCTGGTGGGCTGGGTCGGTTTGCGTGCTCATGCGCCGGTTATCGCAGAAAAGCGTTAAGGTTGGGTTTGTGCCGCTATACCCGCGCGCGAACGCTACGCGCACAGACCCTGCAGGTACCAGTCCGGTGCGCCGCCGCGTCCATCGCCTGCAATGCCGTGTCGATAGATCCAGTATCGCCGTCCCTCGGCATCTTCGATCCGGTAATAATCGCGCAAACGGACGCTGGATTTTTCGCGCCACCATTCGGGCGCGATCCGTTCGGGGCCTTCCATCCGGATCACCTCGTGCACTTCGCCGCGCCAGCGAAATCGTTGCGGATAGCCATCGGGCGATGCGTAGAGAACCGCGATCCGTTCTGCCCTGTCGAGCAGTTTCAGCGGACGCTGGTGAAATTCCAGCATACCCTGCGAAACCGGCAGCGGATCGAGCGGGGGATGCCAGCGCACGGCGCGTTCGGGCAGATGGCTGGCACGCGGCACCGGGCGGCGCACGGCGTGCGGACCCAGACGCACGGTCAGCCGGTCGATACAGGCGGCCAGTGATGTCCCGTGCCGCTGCGCCGTTTGTTCGACATCGCCCTGTTGCGCGGCGATCGGTTCGGCCCAGCTGGCGCGCAGCCGCACCGTTTCGATCCCAAATCCGGCATCGACATTGTCCAGCCTGTCGGCAAACAGCCGGGTTATATGCGCCGGTTCCCGGCTTGCCGAAGCCAGTTCCAGATGTCGCACGATCACTTCGCCATCGACGCGCCACAGGCCCAGTTCCAGGCGACGGGCCCCCTCGCCCCGCCCTTCGAGATCGCGCGCCATGTCGATGGCGAGATCGTCCAGTACCCGGTCGAGCAGCGAGCGATGGCGGATAGGTTCGACCAGTCGGCGCTGCACCATCGGGACAGATTGCGGAATTACGGGCAATAGCGGTTCGGGTACGCGGCCCAGCAGCTGGTCGAGCCGGATAAGCGGATTGGCGGCGGGCGATTTGCGGTTGCGAAACCGGCGGTGCAGCGCGTCCCGTCCGGATGCCTCGTGCTGCCGGTAATCCCGGTCGTCGTCGGCAACGCCCGGCCCGGCCGTAATTCCCGCAAGATCGCCGAGGCGTTTCAATCCAAGACGACGCAGCACGGTTAGAACGTCCGCATCGAGCCGCAACGCCGCTACCGGTAAATCGCCAAGCCGCCGCATCATGTCCTCTTGCGGGCCGACGATGGTTCGGGGCGGGCCGAAATGCGCCAGCGCCCATGCCGCCCCCGCGGTCGGCGCGATGGCCGTGCGCACCATCAGGCCGCGCCGGACGAAGGCCCGTTCGACATCGGCCAGCAGACGTTCCTCTCCGCCGAACAGGTGCGCGGCGGCGGTAATATCGACCAGCACGCCATCGGGTTGATCCAGCGCGCTCCACGGACCCCATCGCTGCGACCACGTGGCGAGCTGTTCCAGAAAGGCGAGATCGCCGGCGGGATCGGCCGGAGCGGTATGGATCTGCGGGCAGACGGCGCGCGCATCGGCCAGCATCATGCCCGGCTGCGCGCCCGCTTCGGCCCCTGCGCCATTCACCGCGTCGATCCGCGGACCGTGCGCGGTTTCGGTAATCAGGACGAGCGGTTCGTCGCCCGCCTCACCCCCCGCCTCATCCCCGCGCGACAGCCGCCAGCGATCGACCGACAGTTGCGCGCACCAGATCGCCAGAATCCGCCGGGCGGCGCGATCCGACCCGCCTGGTGTACGAGGTCCGGTCGTATGAGGCGTCCGGTCGCCGGTCGTCGCCACGTGTGGTGGCTGGGGTGTGGACGTAAAGGTTTCCGTCGTCATTGCTCAGGGTCCATTTGCCGGGCGCATGCGTGCGTGCCCGGAACAATTCGGCTTTCCATGCCGGAGGTCCGGGCGCGGCGGCATTCCAGCGCGGCGCGGTCGAAGGGGCTGCCTCCACTCGCCAGCGCATCCGGGCCGAGGACAGGTCGGGCAGCGCCTCCAGCCGGATCAGCCACAGCGCCACTCCGTGCTTTTCAGCCGCAAGGCTGAGACGGCGCGAGGCGGTGAAATCGAGCGCGCGCGGATTGCCGACCACTTCCCCGATCACGCAGGCGAGATCGTGGCATCGCAGCCCTTCCTCCAGGGCGAACAGCGCGTCTTCCGGCGTCTTTGCCTCGACGTGGATCAACCGATCGCGCAATTCGTGGGGAAGCCCGTGAAGATACGGACGACCGCCGCGCTGAACCGCACGCGCATCCTGCACCCACAGCACCTGTCGGCGGTCTTCGGGTTCGGCCAGCGGATCGTCTTCTCTGCTCGCCGCGGACAGCGCATCGCGGGCAAGACCCAGAGCCAGCCCCGCCCCGCTGGCATCGGCGGTTTCGGAGAAAATCTCGCTATGCCACGGCTGATCGGAAAGGCCCGGCCGCCAGCGTCCCTCGCGCGATTTCGACAGGGCGGCGATTTCGCCCGCGCTCAATGTCGCGTCGGTGGGCGGCGAAAACGTCGCCCCGGCGCGCTTGCCGCGGCGCGAGATGGGAAAGGCATGCGGCGCTTTCGCACCGGGAGAGGAGGCGGCATCGGGCATAGGAACTACTTTTGCAGGAGACTCGTGCGAGTCTCATTTGTTCCTACTATGTTCCATATCGGCGAGCGAATTGCAACGCCGGTTGTGCCCCCTCGGGATCAGCCGAACAGGCCGAACACCATGATCACCGCCAGCACCGCGGGACAAGCGAACCGCACGAGGAACAGCCAGAATTTGTGGAGACCGCCCGACAGCCCGTTTTCGCTGTCGATCAGGCGCCGCGATGCGATCCAGCCGACGAAGATCGAGGTAAGAATGGCCCCGACCGGCATCAGAACCTTGCTCGTCGCGGTATCCAGCACGTTGAACAGGTCCTGCCCGTCGAACACGCCCAGCGTGGAAATCCACGGAACCGGCACGCCCCAGAACCACGCCGCCAGTCCGCCAAGCACCAGCGCGCTACCGGCCACGATCGCCGTCGCCACGGGGCGGGCCAGACCGGCGCGATCCTTGAACCACGCCGTTGGCGCTTCGAGCAGGGAAACCGAACTGGTCAGCGCCGCAAAGAACACCATCACGAAAAACAGCAATCCGATCAGCGATCCGAACGGCATGTCACGAAACGCGATCGGCAGGCTCTGGAACATCAGGCCCGGCCCCGCGCTCGCTTCGAGCCCGGCGGCGAAGACGATCGGAAAGATGCACAGGCCCGCGATAAGGGCGACCGCGGTGTCCGCGCTGGCGATGATGCCGCTGGTGCTGGCAAGGTTTACGTCGCGCCCGACATAGGCGCCATAGGTCATCATCCCCGCAACGCCCAGCGACAGCGAGAAGAACGCCTGTCCGACCGCGGCCAGCATGACCGCCCCGGTGAGCTTCGAGAAATCAAAAGTGAACAGGTAGGCGATCGTTTCGGAAAAGCCGCCGGTCGTCGCACCATAGATCGTGATCGCCAGGAACAGGACGAAAAACGCGGGCATCAGCCATGTCGCCACCCACTCGATCCCGCTGGAAACACCGCGAGCGACGAAAAACAGAGTGATCGACAGGAATACCACGTGCAGGCCCAGCATCAGCCCGCCATTGCCGAACAGCGACGGCAGCAATCCTTCGATCTCCCCGGCGGGTCGCCCTTCGAACGCACCGCCGGCAAGGCCGGTCGTGGCAAGGTCGGATGCGAACACGCCGATATAATACAGCACCCAGCCACCCACGACGCAGTAGAAGCTGAGCACCATGAATGCGCCCAGCACGCCGAAATCCGCAAGTATCGCCCAGCGACCCGACTTGCCGCTTTCTGCCGCGACACGCTTCACGCTTTCGGGCGCGTTGGATTGCCCATGCCGCCCGATCAAAACTTCGCTCAAGAGGACGGGCAGGCCGATCAGCACGACGCACAGAATGTAGAACAGGACGAACGCACCGCCACCGTTCTCACCCGCTTCGGCCGGGAAACGCCACATATTGCCAAGCCCGACGGCAGAACCGACAGCGGCGAGGATGAAGGCACTTCTCGACGACCATCCTTCGCGCGGGGTGATCCCGTCCGAACCCGTTGTAACGACCATTGCCAAAATCCCCCTCGCGCATCGGACACCATGTCCGCCGCGCCGATAACGCGGCGCTTAGTGCATCGAAATCCCCGCCACGCCAAGCCCATTTGCGGATTCATGCGCAACCGCTAGAAGGCCGCGTCATGTCCACCACCTTTGAACTCGATACCGCCACCAGCCGTGCGAACCCCACGCCAACACCGATGAAGCGGCTGACCGTGCCGCGCATCCGGGCGCGAAAGCGCGACGGGGCGACTGAAAAACCACTGGTGATGCTGACCGCATACACGGCGCGACAGGCGCAGCTTCTCGATGCCCATTGCGACCTGCTGCTGGTGGGGGATTCGCTTGGCCAGGTGATCTACGGCCTGCCATCCACCGTTCCGGTCACGCTGGACATGATGGCCAATCATGGCGCGGCGGTGGTGCGCGGTTCGTATCATTCGGTCGTCGTCATCGACATGCCGTTCGGTTCGTACGAAGGATCAAAGGAACAGGCATTCGAAAGCGCGGCCCACCTGTTGAAACAGACCGGAGCGGCGGCGGTGAAGCTCGAAGGCGGCGAGGCGATGGCCGAAACCGTCGCGTTCCTGATTCAGCGCGGTATCCCTGTGATGGGCCATGTTGGATTGACCCCGCAGGCGGTCAACGTCCTGGGCGGATATGGCGCTCGCGGGCGATCCGATGCCGAAGCGGACAAGATCGTCAGCGATGCCCGCGCCCTGGACGATGCGGGCGCGTTCGCGATCGTGATCGAAGGGGTTGTCGAACCGATCGCAATTGCCGCCACACAGGCGGTCTCTGTCCCCACGATCGGCATCGGCGCATCGGCCCGGTGCGACGGGCAGGTGCTGGTGACCGAGGACATGCTGGGAATGTTCGAACGCGTCCCCCGGTTCGTCAAACGCTACGAAGACATTGCCGGCCTGATCGAGAAAACGGTCGAAACCTATGCGAGCGAGGTGCGCGAGCGCAGTTTCCCAACCGAGGATCAGACCTATCAGCCCAAGGATTGATCGCGGGCGAGCCGATTGGCGAGCGGGGCCGCCAACAGCAGTTGCAGCAGGTGATAGAGCAGCAGCGGCGCAATGACGAAACCAGCGGCCTCGCTGGGAAAGAGGATCGCGGCGAGGGGCGCGCCGATGGCAATGCTTTTCTGACCGCCGGCAAACAGGAACGCGATGCGATCGGCGCGCGGAAACGACAACAGTCCGCCTGCCAGCCACGCTCCAGAGGTCGCCAACGCCAGAAATACGACCACCAGTCCGGTGAGCGCAGCCCAGCCCTGCGGTCCGAAATGCGTGCCCAGCCCCTGTTCGACCGCGCCCGATAGCGCGACGTAGACCGCAATCCCGATCACCGTTCGGTCGAGCCATACGACCTGGGTCCGGCGATCCTGCAACCAGCCGATTGTCCGGCCCTGCACCGCCTGTCCGATGACGAAAGGCAGGATCAGTATGAGACCGATCCGGACGATGGCATCCGGGCCGACCGCACCCATCCCGCCCCCGCCCATCGCCGCGAAAAGAGGTGCCGTGATGAAGACGCCCGCGATATTCAGCAGCGCCGCCCCGACCACGGACAGCGCGACATTGCCGTTGGCAAGCGTGGTGTAGGACGTTGCCGATTGCACGGTAGAGGGCAGCACCCCGCAAAACAGGAACCCCAGCGCGACCATCGGTGGCAGGACGTTTGCCGCAATCGCGGACATGCCAAGGCCAAGCAGCGGCATGACCCCGAACACCCACGCAAACAACGGCAGGAAAAACCGCCAGTTCGCCATTCCCCGCCCGATTTCGCGGCGTTCGATCCGCATTCCGTTGATCAGGAACAGGACAAAAATGGCAACGTTCGACACGGTTCGCGCCGCGTCTTGTGCTTCTCCAACGGCAGGCAGCACGATTGCGAGCACGGTCGCACCGAGCAGGACCGCGATCATAGGATCCGAAAGAAGTGCGAACCGTTTTGCCATGACTAGAGGCGCCATGCCGGTTCACCCCGTTTATGTCGATCCGGCGAGATCGTATTGCTTTATGAGGTCGTAGAGCGTCGGCCTGCTTATACCCAGTAATTTGGCAGTGCTGGAGATATTGCCTTCGCTGCGGGCGAGGGCGTGCCGGATGACGCGGCGATCGGCAAGCTCACGTGCGGCTTTCAGGTTGAGCAATTCGGCGGCGTTCTCTTCATCTTCCGAAAAATCGAGATCGCCCGCTCCTACCAGCTTGCCATCGGCCATGATGACCGCGCGTTTCACCCGGTTTTCGAGTTCGCGCACATTGCCCGGCCAACGATGGGAATCGATCGCCGCCAGCGCATCGGGAGCAAAGCCGGTCACCGCCGGGTTCATCTCGGCGGCGAACCGTTTCAGGAACGATTTTGCCAACAGGATTGCATCACCCGGACGCTCGGCCAGCGACGGGATACGAACGACGATTTCGGCGAGGCGATAGAACAGGTCCTCGCGAAAAGTGCCGGCGGCGATCATCGTTTCGAGATCCTGATGCGTCGCGCACACGATCCGCGTATCGACGGCAATCGGGCGGCGTCCGCCGATCCTTTCAATCGTGCGTTCCTGCAGGAAACGCAGCAGCTTGACCTGCAAGGGCAGCGGAATGTCGCCGACCTCGTCCAGGAACAGCGTGCCGCCATCGGCGCTTTCGATCTTGCCGCTGGTAGTTTTGACCGCGCCGGTGAATGCGCCCTTTTCATGGCCGAACAATTCGCTTTCCAGCAGGTTTTCCGGAATAGCGGCGCAGTTGATGGCGACGAACGGTTTGTCCGCACGGTCGCTTTCGTCATGCAGCCCGCGCGCCAGCAATTCCTTGCCTGTCCCGCTCGCGCCGAGCAGCAATACCGAAACACCGGTCCCCGCAACCCGTTCGATCGTGCGCGCGACCTTCACCATTTCCGGCGCGCCGGTGATCAGGCGGCCCAGCACGGTCTTGTCCTCGCCCACCCTGGACGACAGGCGGCGGTTTTCCGCTTCGATCCGGCTGAGGTTGAAAGCGCGGCGCACGATCAGGCCCAGCGTCTCGATATCGACCGGTTTCTGATAGAAATCGTAGGCCCCGCGCTCGATCGCGGTCAGCGCGCTCTGCCGCGCGCCGTGCCCGCTGGCGACGATGACCTTGGTATCGGGTTTCAGCTCCATGATCGCGTCGAGAACGGCGAACCCTTCGCGCGTCCCGTCGGGATCGGGCGGCAGACCAAGATCGAGTGTCACCACGTCGGGCGCGGTGCTTCGCAGGGCCGCTATGGCGTCGTCCTTCGTGCCGACGATCGTCACATCGAAATCGTCATAGGCCCATTTCAATTGCGCCTGCAGGCCTTCGTCATCCTCGATGATAAGAAGCGGCGGTTTCTTGTCAGCCATCATGCGGCCCTTTCGGTGTGCGCAAAACGTGCGCTGTTCGTATCGTGGTCGTGGTGGACGAGCGGTAGGGCGACGGCGAACCGGGTTCCGATGCCTTCGCGCGTGGTGACCGAAACGCTGCCGTTCATCGCCTCGATCATTTCGCGTGCTTCCATCGCTCCGATGCCGAACCCGTTTTCTTTCGAAGACACGAAAGGTTTGAACAGCCCGTTCCGGACGAATTCGGCGGACATTCCCGTCCCGGAATCGACGATTTCGATCATGCCCGATGATGGTTCGGAATGGACCGCGATCTGCACCGGATCGCCTGTACCGCTGGCATCGATCGCATTCTGCACCAGATGCACCAGCGCCTGTTCGAGCGCCTCGGCCTGCACCGTTACGCGTACGGGTTCGCTACGAACCAGCATTACCGGATGCACCGCGCGGAAACGGGCACAGATATCCTTTGCCAGCGATGCGAGATCGACGGTCCGAAATTCGCTCGCGCGGGTTTTTCCATACCGGTCGAGGCGGGACAGCAGCGTGGTCAGCTTGTCGGAGGAATTCTTCAAAGTGACAAGCATATCGGCGCGAAAATCGGGATTGTCGGCATGTTTTTGGGCATTGGCGGACAGCAGCGAAAGCTGGCTGGCGAGGTTTTTGATATCGTGCATGACGAACGCCATCCGGCGATTGAATTCGTCGAAACGATTGGCATCCATCAACGCCTGTTGCCCTGCCTGCTCCGACAGATAACTCGCCAATTGCTGCCCCGCGACACGCAGCAGGTCGAAATCCTCCCAATCGAGCTGACGCGCCACTCGTGGCCGGGCAAGGACGACCACCCCGACGAGCCGGTCGAAGTGGACGAGCGGGACCAGTGCCCACGCCGCTTTCGCCTCCTCCATCCAGCCGGGCACGTCGGCGCATTCGCCATGGTGATCGATGCCCGCGCGCACTTCGTCCAGATCGATGATGTGCGCCCGTTTCTCAAGGCTGTCGAAAAGGCCGCGATCCGCAGCAATCGCCGGAACGTCGAGCGTCGGCCAGTTCCAGCGCGCAGTCAGTTCGAACCGATCGTCGTCGCCGGGCATGAGCAGGATGCCAGCCGGGCTGTCGGCCATATCGGCAATCGCCTTGATCGCGCGCTGGGACAGGGTTGCATCGGCATCGGCCCCCTGACCCATCGTGCGGGTGAACCGCATCCATTCCTCGCGGTAATCGTAGCGGTGCTGGAACAGGTGTTTCGCGGCAATGACACGCAGGGATTGCCGCAACCGTTGCGAAGGCAACCATACAACTGCCGCCAGCAGGGCCAACACCAGCAACAGTGCCTGGCTGATCCGGGCAACGTCCCCGCCCAACAGCGCAAGCGACCGCGTGGCGAACAACATGGCGAGGATATAGCTTGATACCAGCAGCAATGAGAGCGACTGGAACGTCACCACGCGCGAAGGGCGAAATTGCAGGCCGGCGACCGCGCCGTTCGCGCCAAGGGCAAGCAGAGCCGCCATGGCGCCGGCGAACAGCCCATGAAATTGCACCAGCAGGACCGGAAATTCACCACCAAGCCAGGCGATCATCGCCAGGTTCAATTCATACGCGAACAGCCCGGTCAACGCGATCACACCGCGCCGGATCGCCTGCCGCGACCCGGCCGTCGCCCCCGCATAGAGGTTGTGCAGCAACACGATCGCACCGATCGCCATCATCATGCTCAACAGGACCGAGCTTTCGAACGCCAGTTGCAATGCGACGGAGGCGCTGTTCAACTCAGCGGCAATCAACAGGATGACGGCCTGGCAAAGTTCGACGAGTACCAGCGCAGCGATAAGCGGACGCGTCGGCTTCAGGCTTTCATCGCGCCCATCCGCGCTGAACAGGCTGAAAATCAGCGCGATGAGCGTCAGGTTCACAACCGTCCCGGCAAGCTCGCTCGCAACGCCAAATGGAGAGAAGGCCAGCGCCGTGACGCACCACAGCGCGATCGCCGAACACGCAGCAATCGTCGTCAACCAGTCGCGCCTACCGCGATCGCCGACCTGCGCGACATAAAGCGCGGCTCCTGCGCTAAGCAGCGCCCCGCAAAGATAGGCGGCGCCGGTCGC
>JGI12210J13797_10011793_pt1 | contig 11948 bp, 13 predicted proteins | sample ElkSlonscriptome_3_FD_13797 | JGI IMG/M metagenome (IMG submission 13797) | reverse complement strand
CTATTCGGTCGAAGAGGACTGTTTGATCGCGCTGGAACGAAGCGCCCGCGCGCAGGGCTTTGTTCAGCAGGACGGGCAGGAAAACCTCCTGATAGCGTCCGCTGACGATGGCGCTCGGAGCGATCGGGGCGCTCGGGGCGGACGGGAAGACAGGATCGACATCACGCGGTCCGCAGACGGCGGCGGCTTCGTGGTGTGGGAGAGGATAAAACAATGAGCATGGTGAAATGAGCGAGCGGATCGGCATCTATCCGGGAACATTCGACCCGATCACGCGCGGCCATGCCGACATCATCCGGCGCGGCGCGAAACTGGTCGATCGCCTGATTATCGGCGTGACCACCAATCCATCGAAAAATCCGATGTTCGCCAACGAAGAACGCTTCGCCATGGTAGAACGCGAGGTGAGGGCGATGGGCCTGCGCAATGTCGATGTCGTCGGGTTCAACGCGTTGCTGGTGAAATTTGCGAACAAGCAGAAAGCCAACGTCATCATCAGGGGTCTGCGCGCCGTCGCGGATTTCGAATACGAATACCAGATGGCGGGCATGAACCAGCAATTGGCCGACGATATCGAAACGGTGTTCCTGATGGCCGATGTGTCGCTACAGCCGATCGCATCGAAACTGGTTAAGGAAATCGCGCTCTATGGCGGCGATATCTCCCCATTCGTCAGCGCGGCGGTGCGCGATGAAGTCGTCGCGCGGGTGGAGGCCGTCGGGCCGAAAGGCGATTACTGATACGCTTTCAACTGCGTCCCACCGGAAAATCCGGGCAGAACCATTCATTGAAGTGTCAGGCACGGGCGGGTAAACGCGCCCCGATTGAAACGGGACACATTATGACGATCGAAACGCTCAGAACCACCTTCGGCAAATTTGCAGCCACGGCCTTGCTTGCCACCGCGCTTGTCGCACCGGGCACTGCATTCGCGCAGACTGACGAAGGCGACATGGATACCAGTGGCGACGAGGCGTTGGCCGCGCAGCAGGTCGACCGGCGCACCTACCCCCAAATCACTTACGACGAAACCGTCGATCAGGACGATGTCTGGGTGCTGGACCTGTCCAATGGCGAACGGGTGAAAATCCGCCTGATGGATGAATGGGCGCCCAATCACGTCGAACGGATAAAGACCCTGACCCGGCAGGGTTTTTACGACGGCGTTATCTTCCACCGTGTGATCGAAGGATTCATGGCGCAGGGCGGTGATCCCACCGGCACGGGGCAGGGCGGATCGCAGCTTCCCGATCTGGAGGAAGAGTTCAACCCGATGCCACACGTGCGCGGCACCGTTTCGATGGCTCGCGCCAATGAAGAAGACAGCGCCAACAGTCAGTTTTTCATCGTCTTCTACCCGCGGTTCAATCTCGACAAGCGATACACCAATTTCGGCCGCGTGATCGACAACATGGCGGCTGTGGATGCTATCAATCTCGGCGAACCGCCGCGTGAACCGACGCGCATCCTGCAGGCCTCTCTCGGCAGCGATAATCGCCCCCGGCCCGCCGCCACCATGACCGAGCAGGATGAGGGGGAAATCACCGCCGACCTGTTGAACGCGCCGATCGAACAGCAATAAACCGGGGCGCGTGACCCGTATGCCCGGTGCGGCCCGATGCGGGTAGACCTGTTCGATTTCGACTTGCCGCAGGAACGCATAGCTCTGCGGCCCGTCCGGCCGCGCGATTCCGCCCGAATGCTGGTGGTGCGCGGGGGATCGAGTGATTTCGAGGATCGGGGCGTGATCGACCTGCCCGACCTTCTTGATCCGGGCGACATCCTGGTTTTCAACGACACCCGCGTTATCCCCGCCCAACTCGAAGGGCGCCGTGAAAACGGCGAAGCGCGAATAGGGGCAACCCTGCACAAACGTCTGGACCTGCGACGCTGGCAGGCATTTGTCCGCAATGCGAAACGGGTCAGGATCGGGGACCGGATCGTGTTCGGTGGCGGCGTCACCGCAATTGCCGAAGCGCGAGAGCCGGACGGTTCGATCATCTTGTCATTCGAAGGCAGCGACCCGGTCGAGGTCCTGCTCGAACGGGCGGGGACCATGCCGCTGCCTCCTTATATCGCGCAGCGGCGCGGCGTGGATGAGCAGGACCTGTCCGATTACCAGACCATGTTCGCGGCGCAGGACGGGGCGGTTGCGGCCCCCACCGCTTCGCTGCATTTTACCGATCGCCTGGTCGACGCACTGGATCGGCGCGGCATAGGGCGCGAAATGCTGACCTTGCACGTGGGCGCGGGCACATTTTTGCCGGTAAAAGCCGACGACACCAAAGACCATGCGATGCATTCGGAATTCGGGCGGATCGACGCGCAAACAGCCGCGCGCCTGAACGATGCGCGGGCGAAGGGCGGTCGGATCATCGCGGTCGGCACGACGTCGCTGCGACTGCTGGAAAGCGCGGCGGGCGAAGACGGCTTTATCCGCGAGTTCGGCGGCGATACCGACATCTTCATCACGCCTGGTTATACATTTCGCGCCGTGGACGGATTGATGACGAATTTCCACCTGCCCAAATCGACGCTGATGATGCTGGTAAGCGCGCTTATGGGTCGCGAACGGATGCTCGCGGCCTACCAATACGCCATTGCAAACGAATATCGTTTCTACTCCTACGGCGATTCCTCGCTGCTTCTTCCCTGAACGCCCCGCTTGCAATCGCGCCGCGCTCTGCCACATGGCGGGGGGTGAACGAAACAATCCTGAAAATCGAAGGACTGACCAAGGTCTATCCCGGCGCGGGCGGCAAGCCGGTTCGCGCGCTGGACGATGTCGACCTTGAAATCCGCAAGGGCGAAATTTTCGCGCTGCTCGGCCCCAACGGGGCGGGCAAGACGACATTGATCGGATCGGTTTGCGGCCTTGTCAGGCCGACCGAAGGCACGATCACGGCGTTCGGCCATGATCTTGCGACCAAGTGGCGGTCTGCGCGGGCGCGGATCGGACTTGTCCCTCAGGAATTGAGCACCGACATGTTCGAATCGGTCGAACGCGCGGTCGCCTATTCGCGCGGACTGTTCGGCCGTGCCCCGGACAAGAAACGGATCGAGGAGGTTCTTCGGTCCCTGTCGCTATGGGAAAAACGCAGCAGCCAGATCAGGGAGCTTTCGGGCGGAATGAAGCGGCGGTTGTTGATCGCAAAGGCGCTCGCGCACGAACCTGATCTGTTGTTCCTGGACGAACCGACCGCCGGTGTGGACGTCGAACTGCGAAAGGGCATGTGGGACCAGGTTTCTGCCCTGCGCGAAAAGGGCGTGACGATCATTTTGACGACCCATTACATCGAGGAAGCCGAGAACATGGCCGATCGCGTCGGCATCATCCGGGGCGGGAAAATCCTGATGGTCGATGACAAGTCGGCGATGATGGAACGGCTTGGCACGACCGAGGCGCGGATTGCACTCAAACAATCATTGCCGGAATTGCCCGCCGCTATTGCCGAATTTCCGGTCTCCCTGTCGGATGACTGCCGCGCGATCACCTATCGCGGCGGAGCCACCACCTCGAATGGCGGGACCAGCGGCAGCGAGGAAGTCGCCGCATTGACGAAGGCGCTCATCGCGCATGACATAGACTATACTCGCATTGAGGTCGCAGACAGCTCGCTCGAGGAAATCTTCGTCGATCTGGTCAAGGGCGGGGAGGTTTCCCCATGAGCTTCAACGCGAGAGGTGCCTGGTCGATCTACCAGCGCGAACTGATGCGCGCGATGCGGACCGTGTTTCAATCGATCGTCTCACCGGTCATCACCACCTCGCTCTATTTCGTCGTGTTCGGATCGGTGATCGGTGCGCGGATGGATCCGGTAGACGGGGTGGCCTATGGTGCCTTCATCATTCCTGGACTGTTGATGCTGACGCTGTTGGGCGAAACGACCAGCAATTCCAGTTTCGGCATATACATGCCGCGGTTTACCGGCACGATCTATGAATTGTTGTCCGCGCCTGTCGGCGTAGTCGAAACGCTGCTCGGCTTTGTCGGGGCGGCGGCGACGAAGGGGCTGATCCTTGCGGCGATCATCCTCGCCACGGCCACGCTGTTCGTCGACTATGAAATCGCGCACCCGATCCTCGCCGTGGGATATATCGTGCTGGTAACGGCAAGCTTTTCGCTTTTCGGCTTCATCCTCGGGATCTGGGCCGACAGTTTCGAAAAACTGGGCATCATCCCGCTCTTGATCCTGACGCCGCTGACGTTCCTTGGCGGCACGTTCTATTCGATCGACGACCTGCCCGATCCGTGGAGCACCATTGCCTTTGCCAACCCGATCGCGTTTCTGGTCAGCGGGCTGCGCTGGACATTCTATGGGACATCGGACGTTTCGATCTGGATTTCCTTCGGCCTGTCGATGGGCTTTCTCGCCTTGTGTGTCGGCGTGATCGCTTTCATCTTCAAAACCGGTTGGCGGTTGCGGGAATGATCGGCGCTGAAACTGCGGCGGCGGCATCGAGGCCGCGTTTCGACTTCACCTTGAATGCGACGGACGGACGCGCTCGCACCGGCGTGATCCGGATGCAGCGGGGCGATATCCGGACGCCCGCTTTCATGCCCGTCGGCACGGCCGCTACCGTGAAAGCGATGAAGCCCGAGAGCGTGCGCGCGACCGGGGCCGACATCATCCTTGGCAACACCTATCATCTGATGCTGCGACCGGGGGCCGAGCGCGTCGCGCGGATCGGCGGGCTGCACGCCTTCATGAATTGGGACCGGCCGATCCTGACCGATAGCGGCGGATACCAGGTGATGAGCCTGTCCGACCTCAACAAGCTGACCGAGGACGGGGTGGAATTTCGCAGCCATCTCGACGGGTCGAAACACATGCTGACGCCCGAACGTTCAATGGAAATCCAGCGCCTGCTCGGTTCCGACATCGTGATGGCGTTCGACGAATGCCCGCGCGCCGACCGGCCAAGAGACGAGATCGCGGCCAGCATGGAAATGTCGATGCGCTGGGCAAAGCGTAGCCGCGATGCTTTTGACAGCGGCACGAACCATGCGGGCCGCGCCGCATTGTTCGGGATCCAGCAGGGTGCTCTGGACGAAGGATTGCGCGGTATCAGCGCGGAAAAGCTGATCGACATCGGCTTCGATGGATATGCCGTCGGCGGTCTGGCCGTGGGCGAGGGGCAGGAGGCGATGTTCGCCGTTCTGGACTACGCGCCGGGCCAGTTGCCTGTCGATCGCCCGCGTTATCTGATGGGAGTAGGCAAGCCGGACGATCTTGTCGGGGCGGTCGAACGCGGTATCGACATGTTCGATTGCGTCCTGCCGACGCGTTCGGGCCGCAACGGACAGGCGTTTACGTGGAACGGGCCGCTTAACCTGCGAAACGCGCGCCATGCGGAGGATACCGGCCCGCTGGACGAAAGGTGCGCATGTCCGACCTGTTCCAGTTATTCGCGCGCCTATCTGCACCATCTGCAAAAAAGCGGGGAAATGCTGGGCGCGATGCTGATGACCGAACACAACCTTTCTTTCTATCAATCGCTGATGCAGGCCATGCGTGATGCGATATCGGAGGGTCGGTTCGGCGAATTTGCCGCATCATTCCGAAGAGATTATTTGCATGCATAAGCCCTGGTAAGCGGCTTTGGCGGTACGATGCCCCCTCAGATCACTCGACAAACGCGCCGCGCCGCGCCAAGTGCGCGGGCATGACAAAGACACAGCCAAAACAGCCTGAAACCTGCCAGACCATGGCCGAAGTGCGCGCCGGCGTCGATGCAACCGATCACGAACTGGTCGCATTGCTCGATCGGCGGTTCGGCTACATGCGCGCGGCTGCGCGGATAAAGGCAGACCGGGGCGCTGTCCGTGACGAAGAACGCAAGCGCAGCGTGATCGATGCAGCCGTTATGGAGGCGCAGGCGCGTGATTTGCCCGCGCAGGTGATTGCCGATCTATGGGAAGTGCTGGTCGAAGGATCGATCGCCTACGAATTCGAGGAATGGGACCGAACGCGAAGCTGATCGACCCCGCCCAATACGAAAAGGGCGGCCCCGCAAGGCCGCCCTTCGAAATCGATAATTTGTTCGCGGATCAGCGCGAATAGAATTCCACGACCAGATTGGGTTCCATGGTGACGGGGTAGGGTACCTCGTCAAGCTTCGGAACGCGGGTGAAGTTCACCTTGTCATCGCCTTCGGATGCGACGTAATCGGGAATTTCCCGCTCAGGCAGGCTCTGCGCTTCGATCACGAGAGCCATTTCCTTCGCCTTGTCGCCGAGGCTGATGACATCGCCGACATCGCACCGGCGCGAGGGAATGTTGCACTTCACGCCGTTGACCCGGATGTGGCCGTGATTGACGATCTGACGCGCGGCAAAGATCGTCGGCGCGAACTTTGCGCGGTAAACGATCATGTCGAGACGCCGTTCGAGCAGGCCGATCAGGTTCTGGCCGGTATCACCCTTCATCCGGGTGGCGTCCTTGTAGGTGGCGTGGAACTGCTTTTCGGTGACGTCGCCGTAATAGCCTTTCAGCTTCTGCTTGGCGCGAAGCTGCAGGCCGAAATCGCTCATCTTCCCCTTGCGACGCTGACCATGCTGGCCGGGGCCGTACTGACGCTTGTTCACGGGGGAATTGGGGCGACCCCAGATGTTTTCACCCATCCGGCGGTCGAGTTTGTACTTGGCGCTCTTGCGCTTGGACATAGATCGTTCCTTCAAATATGCACGAGCCGCCCGTTCGGCGACCATTGAACCCGGCATCGCACCGCAGTCGTTCATTACTGCGCGGCCACCGCTTCACCGGGGTGCGGGGCCCATTTGCGAAGCGCGGCATATAGCAGCGGACCGGGCATATTCAACCTAAACTTGGCGGACGCCTAATCATCGCGGTCCCGACGGGCGAGCGAAGACAAGACACCTCGCAATGTCCGCACCTCAAGGTGATTCCAACCCGGTTTCGTCAGGATGCTGCGAAGCGTGCGACGTGTCGCCTGTGCGCGAGAGGCGGGGAGGAAATATCCCTTCGGCTCCAGCAGCGTTTCGAAATGAGCGACGAGCCCATCCAGCTCCTCTTGCGGAGCGGGCGGAAGAGTCTCCCCCTCTGCCGTGGGTTGGGAGAGTTCCGCCGATCCCTGTCCCGATTCCCGCCCGATCCGAGACCATTCATAAGCGACGAGAATTACCGCCTGCGCGAGATTTAGCGATCCGAATTCCGGACTGACCGGTACGGTCAGGATATGCCGCGCCAGCGCGACGTCCTCCGTTTCCAGCCCGGATCGTTCGGGCCCGAACAATATCGCATGGCGACCAGGTTTTTCATGGATCAGCCGCGCCGCACCGTCCGCTCCGACAACCGGCTTCGTCACGCCACGTTTGCGGACTGTCGTTGCATAAACATGCTCACAATCGGCGACCGCCTCCGCGGTGGTCGCGTAAACCTTCGCATTGTCGAGAACTGTATCCGCCCCCGCTGCGGCGGGACCTGCCGACGGATTGGGCCACCCGTCACGCGGTTCGACCAGGCGCATCTCGCTCAGCCCGAAATTGAGCATGGCGCGCGCCGCCTTGCCGATATTCTCGCCCAGTTGCGGGCGCACGAGAACGACGACCGGCCTCTGCGTGCCAGTCTGCGTGGCAGGATCGAGGGACGGCGTCATGCTCCCTCAGCTCCCGGCTGCGTCGGTGACCGTGCTGGCGAATTCCTCGAAATCGCGCGCCTCGGTAAAATCGCGATAAACGCTTGCGAACCGAATATAGGCGACGCTGTCCAACTGTTTCAGACCCTCCATAACCATCGCCCCGATCCGGGCGGAGGGGACTTCCGCCTCACCGGCGGTTTCGACCTGACGCTGGATTCCCGATATCAGACGGTCGATCTGGTCCGACGTCACCCCACGTTTTCGACAGGCGAGGGCAATGGACCGTTCGAGTTTGCCCCGGTCGAATGCTTCGCGCCGAACCTCGGTGCTATCTGCGCCCGCCTTTACGATGGTGACTTCACGCAACTGCACGCGTTCGAACGTGGTGAAACGCGCCCCGCACGATCCGCACTGCCGACGCCTGCGTATCGCGGTCGAATCCTCGGTCGGACGGCTGTCCTTTACCTGCGTGTCGTCATTGGCGCAGAACGGGCAACGCATGGGTTCGAATTGTCCTGACTGATCGCGTTAAGGAAACTAAAGGCCGGGGTAGACCGGGAAATCGGCGCACAATTGAGCGACGCGCGCCCGCACGCTCTCTTCCGTTTCGGCATCGCCATCTGCGCCGTGCGACGACAGCCCGTCGATGACCTGCGCGATCAGTTTCCCGATCTCGCGGAATTCGGTTCCGCCAAATCCGCGCGTCGTACCTGCCGGTGTGCCAAGGCGAATCCCGCTGGTGACGAAGGGCGAGCGCGTATCGAACGGAATGCCGTTCTTGTTACAGGTCAGCCATGCGCGATCGAGGGCTTTCTCGGCGTCTTTTCCGGTGACGTCTTTTGCCGTCAGGTCGACCAGCATCGAGTGATTGTCGGTTCCGCCCGACACGATCCTCAGCCCGTTTTCCTCAAGACTGGAGGCAAGCGCGCGGGCATTGTCGACGATGCGGTGCGAATAGGTCTTGAACTCGGGCCGCAGGGCTTCGCGGAATGCGACCGCCTTGGCCGCGATGACGTGCATCAGAGGGCCGCCCTGCATTCCGGGGAAGACCGCCATGTTGATCGGTTTGGTGAACTTCTCGTCGTTCCACAGTATGATGCCCGAACGCGGTCCGCGCAGGCTTTTGTGGGTGGTCGAGGTGACGATGTCGCAATGGGGGAAGGGCGAGGGATGAGCACCGCCCGCGACGAGGCCGGAAATATGGCTCATGTCGCACAGCAGGACCGCGCCCACTTCGTCGGCGATCGTGCGGAAAGCGGCGAAATCCCACGTCCGCGAATAGGCGGTCCCGCCGCAGATGATCAGCTTCGGCTTGTGCTCCCGCGCAGTTTTCGCGACGGCGTCCATGTCGATCCGCTCGTCACCCTCGGTGACGCCATAGCTTACCGGATTGAACCATTTGCCGGACATGTTGACTGGCGATCCGTGGGTCAGGTGGCCGCCCGAATTAAGGTCGAGCCCCATGAACGTATCGCCCGGTTGCAACAGGGCCAGGAATACCGCCTGATTCATCTGGCTGCCGCTATTGGGCTGAACATTGGCGAATTCACACCCGAACAGGCGCGTGGCGCGCTCTATCGCCAGCTTTTCGACCGTATCGGCGTGTTCACAGCCGCCGTAATATCTTTTGCCCGGATACCCTTCCGCATACTTGTTCGTGAACACGCTGCCCGTGGCTTCGAGGACGGCGCGGCTCGCGATATTCTCGCTCGCGATCAGTTCGATCCGGTCACGCTGGCGGGCGAGTTCACCGGTTACCGCGGCTGCAATTTCGGGGTCCGCATCCGACAGGGTGTCGTGCCAGAAACCGTCCATCGGGGTGTCGTGGGAAATGGTGTCGGGGAGCGTGCTCATTGGTGAGTCTCGATATGATCGTGGGCGACGGGCGGATTGCCAAGTTTTGCCACCCGGCGTTGGTGTCGGCCGGTGGGATCGCCGGCATCGGCGAAATCGGTATGAAGAAACGTGGCGACGCAGGACTTGGCCATTTCAATGCCGATCAGCCGCGCGCCCAGCGCGATGCAGTTCGCATCGTTGTGTTCCCGGGCGAGGGCAGCGGAAAGCGGTTCCGATACCACCGCGCAGCGAAGCGCGGGGTGGCGATTGATGCTCATCGAAATACCCAGGCCCGAGCCGCACAACCCGATCCCGCGATCGACCGTGCCTTCGGCAACGATTTCGGCCAGTTTGTACCCGTAATCGGGATAATCGACGCTCTCACCTTCATCGGGTCCGAGATCGGCGACGTCGTGGCCTTCGTCCATGAGCCATTCGGCCAGTTCGGCCTTCAGCCCGGTGGCGGCGTGATCTGAAGCTATGGCTATGCGCATGAAGTTGGTCATACCTGCAAGAAGCGTGATTCTCCACCCCGGACAGCTGTTTTTCGACGATTGCTGAAGCAGGAACTCAGGCTTCGCTGCGCCGCGTGTTTCACTGCCATCGGCGCGGAGACGATCGGCCGGGTCAGACTGTCCAGGTCGACGGGTGCGCCATCGGTTTGTTCGACACGGCGTTCATCATCGAAAGCACCGTCCGAACCGTCGAATGGATCAGAACGATGGCAATTACGAAGAAAAACCCGACAAATGCGAAGCCTGACAACTGGCCGGACGATGCGTTCGCAAAGAAAAGGGCCATCGCAACGCCCATCGGGACAAAAGCGAGCCAGAACGTATTGATGAGGTACCGATAATGGCTCCGCTCCCAATCACCATCGGACCGTGAGCGGAAAACGTAAGCGAGCACCACTCCGACGAAAGCGCCGATGCCGGTCACCCATGTCGACAGGTAACACAGCCCGACGACAAACGGACGGTTGGCGAGCGCGGAGCCATTTCGGGCCTCCTCACCTTCGTTACCGCTAGCCATTCGCACACGACCCCTACTGATCGAGGAAGGAGCGCATCTTGCGGCTGCGGCTCGGATGCTTGAGCTTCCTCAGCGCCTTCGCCTCGATCTGACGGATACGTTCGCGGGTCACGGAGAATTGCTGGCCCACTTCCTCCAGCGTGTGATCGGTGTTCATCCCGATGCCGAATCGCATCCTGAGCACACGTTCTTCACGCGGGGTAAGGCTGGCGAGGACGCGGGTGACGGTCTCTTTGAGGTTGGCCTGGATCGCGGCATCGACGGGGATGATCGCGTTCTTGTCCTCGATGAAATCGCCCAGATGCGAATCTTCCTCGTCGCCGATCGGCGTTTCAAGGCTGATCGGCTCCTTGGCGATTTTCATCACCTTGCGAACCTTTTCGAGCGGCATGGACAGGCGCCCTGCCATTTCCTCGGGCGTGGGCTCGCGCCCTTCTTCGTGAAGGAATTGGCGAGACGTGCGAACCAGCTTGTTGATCGTTTCGATCATGTGGACCGGAATACGGATCGTGCGGGCCTGATCGGCGATCGACCGCGTGATGGCCTGCCTGATCCACCAGGTCGCGTAGGTGCTGAATTTGTAGCCGCGGCGATATTCGAATTTGTCGACCGCCTTCATCAGGCCGATATTGCCTTCCTGGATGAGGTCGAGAAATTGCAGGCCGCGATTGGTGTATTTCTTGGCGATGGAGATCACGAGGCGCAGGTTCGCCTCGACCATTTCCTTCTTCGCGATGCGGGCTTCGCGTTCGCCTTTTTGCACCATGTTGACGATGCGGCGAAATTCGGGGAGCGCCATGCCCGTCTGACCGGCAATGTCGGTGATCTCGGTACGGATCCGTTCGATCGCGGCTTCTTCCTTCGTGGCGAAGGCGGCCCATTTCTTGTCCTTCTTCGCCTTTTCCGCGATCCAAGCATCATCCAGCTCATTGCCGAGATAGGCGTTGAGGAAATCGATCCGCTTGATCTTGTGACGTTCGGCAAGGCGCAGCATCTGCCCGCCAAGTGCGGTCAGCCTCCGGTTGAAGGCGTAGAGATTGTCGACCAGGAATTCGATCTTGGCCGCGTGGAATTGAACGCTTTCCACCTCCGCAGTCAGCTCGTCCGCCAGCTTTTCGTAGCGATTTTCCTTCGCCTTGGGGAAATCATTTCCGGCGGCGAGGGTGTCGACGCGTTCGGCCTGCAGTTTTTCGAACGATTTGAACAGTTTTGTGATGCGGGCAAACCGCTCGATAGCGTCGGGCTTCAACGCGGCTTCCATCTGCGCGAGGCTGAGGGTGTTGTCCTCCTCTTCCTCGTCGTCCTTTTTCGATGCGCCCTCTTCGCCGTCTTCGCCTTCTTCCCCGTCGTCGTCGCTGTCTGCGTCGTCATCGTCGCGGATGGTGGGACCGGCGGTTTCTTCGGAGATTTCGCCGCTATCGTCCTCGGCCTCTTCCTCCATCTTGTCGGGCGGAGGCTCCTTCGACAGCATGGCGTCG
>JGI12210J13797_10585714_pt1 | contig 11950 bp, 10 predicted proteins | sample ElkSlonscriptome_3_FD_13797 | JGI IMG/M metagenome (IMG submission 13797) | reverse complement strand
CGTTTCATGGCAGAAAAAAGGGCCTTCATAGGAAGGCCCTTTCAATTTAATGAAACACCTTAGGAACCCGTGATGTCGTAAGGAGTCCAGAAGTTTGCATCGACGACATCATTGAGAGCGGTATCGACTTCTGAAGGAACTTCAGGAAGTGAATCAACCGTCTGTGTTGCTTGGTGAGCAATACCATTTAAGGAAGTCTCACCTTCCGCATACAGAGGCGATCCGACTTTGAAGTAATCTTTCAGTTGAGAAAGAGCTATCGTATTGCCGGTAACCAGATTGTGCTCGATCGAATACTGATCAACCGCGGAATCAATGAGCCTCAGTTCATTGAGAACTTTGGTAGCTTGAGCGCGTTTACGGGCACGAAGGAAGCCAGGGACAGCAATTGCGGCGAGCAAAGCAATGATCGCCACAACAATCATGATTTCGACGAGGGTAAAGCCCCCGCGACGTTGATGGAGTTGTTTTAACATGGGATTGGTATAGTATGGGTTTTAATTTATGCGTAGTGCAGTTTGGCTCGACGAAATACAACTCGCCAAGCAACTCTCAGGAGACAACAATCAGGCTAAAAACGCAAGGAAAATTTTTGATCATTCGTGACAAAACCGTCACTTCATAGTGACAATCTCGGAATAAGTGATGCTCTCCCTCAGATTGCCTTGGATTTTAGCGCTCCTTTGCTTCTTGTGGCGCTTTTTCGGTCTTCAAGCCCTTGCGAACTCGCCGTTACTGGTTCCGGAGTCTGGCGATATGTGGTTTTATGCCGACTGGGGTCTGCGCGTTCTTGGGGGCGAATGGACGGATGGCAAAGCCTTTTATGGGCTGCCAGGATATCCTTGGCTCCTGGCAGCCCTGTTTGCTCTCGGCGGCTATAACCCTTTCATTCCGGGCCTTTTGCAAATCCTCTGCGACGCCGCTTTAGCCGGTGGAATCGTGGTTTTCGTGCGACGGATTGGCGTTCCAAAAGAGCAACCTTTTCTCACCGACCTGGCCGCCGTCACGGCCTCCATTCTTTGGATTCTGTTCGCTTCGGCCTCGGCGTTTTCCATCATCATGATGCCTACGATCATCGTGGTGGCCGCTTACTGGGCTCTGATTCTTTGGGCCGCCAAACCGCGTCCGATGCCGTCCTGGATCATTTGGTTGGGTCTCGGTGCTGGCATCGGCGTCCTGGCACTGCTGGTGGCCACGATTTTCATTGTGCTTCCATTGCTGGCGGTTCGAGCCTGGCTCTCCAGCCGGGAGGATCGACCGTTCAGTCTCCGCAGAATGCGGCGAGCCTGTTTTGCGGTCGTCCTGCTTTTCGTGGGCGTGCTGGCTGGCTGTTCACCCGCTTGGCTTCATAATTATTTTGTCGCCAACGATTCCGTTTTTTTGACGGCTCACAGCGGGCTGAATCTTTACGTAGGCAATAATGCGGCAGCCACCGGTTATCCGAAAATCCCGGCGGGAATGTCAGGGGACCAAGAAGGCATGCTGCTGGATTCGATCACCTTTGCCGAACGGGCCGCAGGTCGATCGTTGCCTCGCTCGGAAGTCTCCGCTTTTTGGGCAGAGAAAGCCAAGACGTGGATGGCCGATAACCGTGCCCAATGGTTTGGGCTGTTGGGGGTGAAGCTGATCAATTTCTGGAACGCTTTCGAATATGATGATTTGAGCATTGTGCAAGTCTTTCGCGATCAACGCATGATTCTCCCCGGCATCGGCTGGGGAGTGCTCGTGATCTTTGCTGGCGCCGGGGTTGGAGCCCTTTTCGCCAGCCGGAACCGGGCCGCAGGCTGGGTGATCGGAGGCATCCTGCTCCATATGCTTTCGCTCATACCGGTATTCGTCACAGAACGCTACCGGCTCGCGGCCGTTCCTGGTTTGGCTATTTTAGCGGGAATTGGATTGGTCATTCTCGGCTGGAATTTGGCGAATCGATCGTGGAGGCGATGTGTGCCTGCATTGATCGGGCTTGTTATTGGGCTATTCATGACAGCGGGCCTCACCCCACCGGAGAATGTTTGGTCGGTCGGACAATTCAATGCCGCCCTGGCCAACATGCGTCTCGGTCAAATGGAGACTGCTGGGCCGAGACTCACCGCGTCGCTGGCGCGCGCTCCGAATTCTTCGGAAGTCATTTTTTCCCTGGGCAACTACCATCGCGAACTCGATGACTCTCTTTTGGCTGCTCGCCTTTACAGAAAAACGCTGCAACTGAAGCCGAACCATCATCGTGCCGCCAACAATCTGGCGGTCATGCTAGCGGCCAAGGAGCGTTACGCCGAAGCGCTTTCCTTACTGGAGTATGCCATCAAACTGGATCCTCGAAGCCCGGAACGTTTTTTTCTGAAAGCGCAGATCACTTTGGAGCTCGAAGATCCTCACGCTTCTTTGGCCGCCATCGAAGAAGCTCTGCGACTTCTGCCGGCTGCTGAACAATTCCAAGATTTCCGGCAACAGTTGCTAGCTCAATATCCCGAGTTGGATTCCCCTTGAATCTCTCCCACACCTCTTCCGTTCGACCTAATCCCGAGCCCTGGCTGTTCCTGGATAGCCGCTCACTCGGTCTTTTCCGATGGTGCCTGGCGTTTTCGCTACTTTGGACCGCTATTGATTTTCTGCCGCATTTGGAGGCGTTTTACGGCGAACCATCAGTGGTATCGGCAGAGGCCATCTGGGCCGGGTATCAATACAAGCCATGGCCTTTTTCCGTCCTGTTTTTGTTTCCGAATTTGAGCACCCCGGCCTTCGTCGCCATCGGCGTCATGATCGCAGCCTCCTTCTTCCTGGCTGCCGGTCGGTTCGTAAAAATAGCGGCTTTTCTGGGCTGGTGGGCTTACGGCAACCTGCTCGCGCGCAATCTTTTGATACAGCATGCCGGCGACAATTTTCTCCTGATCATGTTGCTGTTCGCTTGCGTGTTGCCGGTCAGCGATCATCTGCGGCCGGGCACCCCCTTTGCCCAATCGGAACCACCCCGTTTCTACGGCAATTTTTTCACTTCCCTCTGGATGATCCAGCTCGCTGTGATTTATGCGGTGGCCGGCTGGGTCAAGCTAAGCTCGGAATCCTGGTTGAATGGCACGCATCTCGAACGCCTCTTTTCCGCCACAGAATTCATCACGCCGTTTGGGCAATGGCTTGTTCAATTTCCCCTCATGACGAAGCTCGGGACGTGGACCTCCCTCGGTCTCGAACTCCTGCTTCCTGTCCTGCTGTTGGGAATACCCTGTCGCTGGCAAAAAACCCGGCTGGTTCTCATTGTGATCGTCGCTGGTTTTCATCTCATGATTGGACTCACGCTTCAGGTGGGCTTGTTCGCGCTTTTGAGTTTGACCGCGTTGACGACTTTGTTACCGCCCAAGTTTTGGGATTTGATGGAACAATGGTCTGGTGGAGCGCGGCAGCCGGGCCAGTTCATCATCGGGCGACGGATGCGTCGCACCTATTTATTGGCAGGCGGCCTGGGGCTACTGCTTTTCTGGGCAGGCCTAGCTGCTTCAGGTCGATGGAAGATCGAGTCCCCTCTTTTTTTGCGGCTCGGCCTTTACTATTTAAATGCCGAACAGAACTGGGAGGTTTTCGTTGAGGCCCCGAAGGTTCGGAATCGACTTGGCGTTGAATTAGTCACGTCGAGCGGTTTTCGACGCGATCTTTTACTTTCGGAGGGATTGATTTCCGATTCTTTCGGGAATTTGCCTTCTGAAACCGATCGATTCGGCGGATCGCGCTGGCGCTTTTTTCTTTTCGGACGGGTGCTGGCAGGAAGGGTGCCTCCCTCCACCATTACTGGCATTCTTCGCTATTACGCCCAAGAGATTCCGCCGGAACTTGCTCAGAAACAAGGAGTCACACTGGAGCTGGTGCTTTATCAGCAGGCGCTGCCCGCCGGTTCCGATCCACGGCTTCAGCGGCGCGTTCTTGGCCAATACCAATTTGACACCGAGAAAGCGAGTCGATGACACATTCTCACCTTTCTTGTTGCTCACCAAAAACCAACACGGTAAGGATGCCGCTCCCATGCGCTTGAGAACCACCACGCTATTTCTGCTCATCGCCTTGCTCACCGGCTGTGGCTCTTCGGAACCAGCGCGCCAATTGCGCGAACAAAAAGTCGAAGTCACCTGGCTCGGCCATCAATGCTTCAAACTGGTCTCCTCCTTGGGCATCACGGTTGTCGTAAATCCATTCGATCCCAATTACCTCCGTTACCCCAGGCCTAAAGATCTCGAAGCCGATGTGCTTCTCGTCACCAACGAAAACAGTGCCACGAACCACACCGATCTCGTCACGAATGCGCCACAGATCTTTCGCAGCACGACCGGCATCGGCAGCAATCGCGCCAGCGGCATGCTCATCCGTGGAGTTCCTACGTTTCTGGAACCTGGCCGCGAACTCATTGTCGGTTTGAACACCAGTTATTCCTGGTCGATGGACGGTGTGCAATTCTGTCATCTTGGCAATATTCGTTATCCCTTGGACCGCAGCGAAGTCTTGAAGCTTGGCGATATCGATGTCCTCTTCCTGCCTGTCGGTGCTCCGGAGGAGCTCACCAACGCCGAGCGCAAGAAATTGATCGAGCAATTGCAACCGAAGATCATTGTTCCCATGGGATACCGCACCCGGTATACGACCCGTTACGCTTTTAAATCCCTCGGTTCCTGGTCGACAAGTCCCTACAAAGTGCGTCGGCTCGATTCGAGCACGTTCACCGTCTCAAAAGCGACCTTGCCGCTGGAGACCACGGTGATCATTCCGCGTATTCCCTGAATCATGGCCGACTCCCGACGGGTGTTGATTGTGGGTTCGGGCGGCCGCGAACACGCGCTCGCCTGGAAGCTCCAACAATCGCCAGGCATCTCAGCACTCTTTTGCTTGCCCGGGAACGCAGGCACGGCGGCCGTTGCAACTAATCTCGAGGGCGTTCCATCCGATCACTCGACGATTCTTCGAGCGGTCCAGGAGCAGGCAATCGATTTGGTCGTGATCGGTCCGGACGACTGTCTCGCAGCGGGGCTTGCCGACGATTTGCAACGGGCCGGTATCGCCGCATTCGGTCCCACTCAATCGGCTGCCCGTTTGGAGTCCTCGAAGGTCTTTGCCAAGGCCTTCATGGAACGTCACGGGATACCGACCGCCCAAGCTGGAATTTTTGATGACCCGGCATCGGCTCGAGCGTTTGCGGATTCCCAGAACTTGCCATTGGTGATCAAGGCAGAAGGCTTGGCCTTGGGGAAAGGGGTCATCATCGCGGAAACCCGGGCTGCCGTTGCAGCCGCGATCCACCAAATCATGGTCGATAAAGCTTTTGGCACGGCTGGCGAACGGGTCGTGATCGAAGAATTTCTGACCGGCCAGGAATGCTCCATCCACGCCTTTATCTCCGAAGGCCGTTACCAACTTTGCCCGGCGGCTCAAGATCACAAGCGAATCGGCGAAGGCGACATCGGTCCGAACACGGGTGGGATGGGCACTTGTTGTCCGACACCAGTGGTTGATGGCGCTGCCATGGCACGAATCGAAGAGGAAGTCATCAAGCCGTTCGTTTCGGGTTGCCAGGAGGAAGGCATCGATTTTCGCGGCATGCTTTTTCCTGGTCTCATGATGACCGCGGAAGGTCCCAAAGTGCTCGAATTTAACTGCCGATTCGGCGATCCGGAGGCCCAGGTGCTGGTGCGGCTGTTGGAAAGTGATTTGCTGCCTCTTTTGGAAGCCACCATCGAAGGCACGTTAGATACCATCAAACCCGAATGGTCCTCTTCAACCGCCATCTGCATCGTAATGGCCTCCGGCGGGTATCCCGGTTCCTACGGAAAAGGCTACCCGATCAGCGGAATCGCAACAGCCGAGGCGCTGGACAGCGTCGTGGTGTTTCATGCCGGCACCAAAGCGATCGACGGGGAACCGGTGACCTCCGGCGGCCGAGTGCTCGGCGTGACAGCCCTAGGAAGAACGCTCTCCACGGCTCGCGAGGCCGCCTATTCCGCCACCGCCACCATTCACTTCGAGGGCTGCCAATACCGTAGGGATCTTCCCACTGGTCGTTAAAACCATCCCGCATTGACAATGGATCGGGAAGAGCGCAGGTGAGAAGTTCCGTTTATGAAGCAATTCCTTTTCCTTTTATTGATGGCCGCAACCTCGACGCTTTCTGCCGCCGAGCAAGGCATCGCCGAGGTCCGATTCATGACCGAACAAATGGAGGCGGCCCAGGTGCAGGAAGCGATTCAGATTCTGCGTGATCATTATGTCCGCGGGGAGGAACTCGACGACGTCACCCTTAGCCGAGCCATGCTGGAAGGCCTCTTGAGCCGCACCGCTCACGGCGTGGTTTTGCGCAGTGAAGATGCCGAAATGGAAGAAACCTCCACGGAACCCCTGGCCGAAATCCTACGTGAAGAAATCGCTTACTACCGGCCATACACCCTCAACGACGCGGCTGTTCAGGCCTTGGAAACTCTCTTGAAACAAGCGAATAAGGCATCGGCACCGGCTTGCGTGCTCGATCTTCGTTTCATCCGCACCCCAGACGCCTATGCCACTGCAGCGAAGGTTCTGAGCTTTTTCATTCCAAAAGGTCAGCCGCTCTTTCAACTCGGGAAAGAATCAGGCCAGAGCGAAGAACCGTTTTTCTCCAACCGTGAACCGCTCTGGGATGGCGCTCTGGTCGTCATCACCGACATGGAAACTCTTGGCGCTGGCGAGGTGTTGGCCGCGGTCTTGCAAAGCCGGATAGCAGCCCTTGTGATCGGGGATAAAACGCCAGGAGCCGCCTTGCGCTATAAACCGTTCCTGCTAGCCAACGGCATGGTGCTTCGCATTGGGGTCGGTGAAGTTCAGATCGAAGTTGATGGTGCCAACAAAAAACTCAGCGCGATCGAGCCCGACATTCTCTTTCCCATCCCGCCGTCCTTAAAGGCGGAAGCAGCAGAGCAAGCGCAAGAAACGGAATTAACCGACGTCATTTACGATCGCCCACGCCCTCGTTTTAACGAAGCCGCACTGGTGGCCGGGGGCAATCCGGAACTCGATGCCTTGCAAAAACGGCAGCAAGAAGGGGATCAACCGCCGCAAGTCGTCGATCGCCTCCTTCAACGGGCTGTCGATGTAGCGCGCGCCATGGCGGTTTACCGCAATCAATAAAATTGAGGGGCAAAGAAGTCGCGAAGCCCTTGACCTGTCAAATCTTTGCGCCAGCACTCAGCTTGGAGGAATCCCCCTTGGTTGAGAAAGGAGAGGTCTCGTAACAACTTGCTGTCTGCGACGTCTTAGCAACGGCATTGTGACAAAAATGAACAAAGAAAAGCATTGCGTGAACCGCTGAAGGGGTGATTAAGCTACGGGCAATGATTGGAAGCGGGTGTCGCAAAAGGCCAACTCTGAGCAGTCATCGCTCAGTGCAACTCTCGTTTTTGGGGGTGGCCATTGCATTTTTTTCAGGTGGGCACCTCTCTGCCGCCCAGCAGACGAGCGACCTCCCCTTGCGTTCCTTTCAGAACATCTTCGATCCGCTCTCGACGCCGGCGAAGATGATCCATGAATCTTCGCTGCTGGTGTTGATTGTGTCGGCCGTTATTTTCGTCGTGGTCTCGGGGCTGATGGCCTATGCGATCTGGAAATTTCGCGCTCGCCCTGGTCAAGACGACAAGGAACCGGCGCAAGTGTATGGCTCCATCCAAATTGAGATGGCATGGGCGGTTATTCCGATCATCATCACCGTGCTCTTGATCCTGGTCACCGCTCGAAGCATTGGTGAAATTCAAAATGTGGAGATCCCCGAAGATGCCGAGCGGATTCGGCTGGTGGGCCATCAATGGTGGTGGGAAGTTCATTACCCTGAACACGGCTTCGTGACCGCGAACGAAATTCATGTGCCCGTCGACGAGATCACTCATTTTGAACTGCAATCAGCCGATGTGATCCACAGCTTTTGGGTCCCGCAACTGGCTGGCAAAACCGATTGTATTCCCAACCGGACGAATGAGACCTGGATTGAACCGTTTGAGACCGGCATTTACCTTGGCAACTGTGCGGAGTATTGCGGCACGCAGCATGCCGGCATGCGGCTCCGTGTCATTGTCCAATCCCGGGAAGCTTACGATGCTTGGGTGGCAAACCAGAAGAAACCAGCCGTAGAAGACCCCACCGTGGCCGCCGGAAAACTCGCTTTCGAAAAGACTTCCTGCGTAAATTGTCACCGGATGGACGGCACCTTAGCCAAAGGCGTTTTTGGCCCCGACCTCACTCATCTCGCCAGCCGCCAGACCATCGCCGCTGGTGAAGCGCCTCTCAATCCGGAGTCTCTCCGCGAATGGCTTCGCGATCCACAAACGATGAAACCCGGCGCGTTGATGCCTGACATGAAATTAACCCCGCAGGAAGTCAACGACATCGCCGATTACCTGATGACCTTGAAATAAGCTGATGGGAGAACACGCCAGCACCGCTACTTATCGCGACGTCGAGCCAACGGTTATCACCCGGCCAGGAGCCGAACCCGGATCGCGCACCCGCATTTTTCAAGATCTCGTTTTCACCGTCGACCACAAGAAGCTTGGCCTGATGTATATCGGCGCTGGGCTCATCTTTTTCGTGGTTGCCGGACTCATGGCGGCAATGATTCGGATGCAGCTTGCCATTCCCAATAACACCTTCCTGGAACCAGAGGTTTTCAATCGGTTCTTCACCATGCACGGGACCGCCATGGTTTTTTTCGTCGGGATGCCGATTATCACCGGGATGGCCAACTACCTGGTTCCTCTCATGATCGGCGCCCGAGACATGGCGTTCCCGCGGCTCAACGCGTTTGGGTTCTGGATTTTCCTTTTCGGCGCACTTCTCATGTATTTCAGTTATCTCGGAGCGCCGGGCCTCTATGGGGCAGGCTCCGCCCCGGACGTCGGCTGGTTCGCTTATTCACCCCTCACCGCGCAAGCCTTCTCCCGCGGGCACAGCACGGATTATTGGATTTTGAGTTTGCTGCTGACCGGGATCGGTTCGATCACAGCGGCCATCAACATCATCGCCACCACCTTTTGTTTTCGCTGCAAAGGGATGACGCTCGGGAAAATGCCTTTGTTCGTCTGGTTGATGATCGTCGTGGCTTTTCTCATCCTGATTGCGCTCTCCCCTCTATCGGCTTGCCAGATCATGCTGCTGCTCGACCGGTTTTTAGGCGCCAACTTTTTCGACACACAACAGGGCGGCTCGGCTGTATTGTGGCAACACTTCTTTTGGATCTTCGGGCACCCGGAAGTTTACATTCTCATCTTACCAGGATTCGCGGTGGCATCCGAGATCATCCCGGTTTTCTCGCGTAAACCGATCTTCGGTTATCCCGTGATGGTCGCGGCATCGGTCATGATCGCCTTCCTCAGTCTCGGGGTATGGGCGCACCATATGTTTGCGGTCGGCATGACCTCGATGGGCAACACGTTCTTCGCGACCTCCACCCTTCTGGTGGCGGTGCCCACTGGCATCAAGATCTTCAACTGGCTTGGAACCATGTGGGGAGGCCAACTGCGGTTTGAAGTTCCCATGCTTTTTTGCCTCGCCTTTCTCTTCCAGTTTCTCATCGCGGGTCTGACCGGGGTGATGTTAGCCATCGCGCCCTTCGACTGGCAGCTGAGCGATTCTTACTTTGTCGTCGCTCACTTTCATTACGTTCTAATCGGCGGCCTGCTCTTTACGATCTTCGCCGCAGTCTATTATTGGTATCCCAAAGCGTTTGGCCGGATGCTGGACAAGCGGATGGGCTTGCTCCATTTCTGGATCTTTATGATCGGCTTTCACCTGACCTTTTTCCCGCAACATATCTCCGGCATGCTCGGGATGCCCCGCCGCTATTACACGTACGATGCCGGGCGGGGTTGGGATACGTGGAATCTCATGTCATCCATCGGGGTGATTTTCCAGGCGATCGGCCTTTCGTTCTTCGTCTTCAATCTCATCTGGTCCTATTTTAAAGGAGCCAAAGCAGGAGATGATCCTTGGGATGCTTGGACATTAGAATGGGCGACCAGTTCGCCGCCAGCCGAATACAATTTCGAAAAAGCGCCGGAAGTGAAAAGCCGTCGGCCGCTATGGGACCTTAAACATCCCGACGATCCAGATTGGAAACACGAATGAGCACTGCCGCCGCCTCAGATTCGGATTGGAAACTGCCGTCACCACGCAAAACTGGCGTGATCTGCCTGTTGATTGCCGAAACGGCGTTATTCTCCATTTTCGTCGTTGCTTACATTTATTACATCGGCCGCGAACTAAATCCGCCATTTCCGAGTGAAGTCCTCAAGCTCCCGATCCTGGCCACAATCTGCCTGCTTTCTAGCAGTGGCACCATTGTGATGGCGGAAGGGGCCTTGAAAAAGGGAGCGATCAACGGGTTCCGGCTCTGGTGGGGCGCCACGATTTTCCTTGCTCTAGTTTTTCTCTTATTCACCGCTTTTGAATGGCGGGAACTCATCGTTGAGGACGGCCTCTATATTTCGACCAATGTGTTTGGCACCACTTTTTATTCTTTGGTCGGATTACACGCCACGCATGTCGTCATCGGTTCGCTTCTTCTGCTGAGCGTCCTGATTTTCAGTTTTGCCGGCAAACTCCAGAAACAGCACCACGAACATGTCGAGATGGTCTCTTGGTATTGGCACTTTGTCGATGCCGTGTGGATCGTGGTTTTCCTAGTCGTTTACATCATTGGCCGATGAACGAAGAACCCGAATCGCAGAACTCCGACCAGGTCGAATTGCCTGAACCAACGGCATGGCCGATGGTCCTGGCATTCGGCATCACCCTGCTTTTGGCAGGATTAATCACGAATTATTATGTCAGCGTCGCTGGCGCACTGACGATCGTTATCGCCACCATCGGCTTGTTCCGGGAAGTGTTCCCGCACCCCCGTCACATGCAGGTTGCCTTCGTCCCCGAAGCTGACCGGGTGAAACCGGTGAAACTTTCCACCCGCTCCGTCGAACACCTCGCGGTCGGCAAGGGCGGCCATCGCGTCCGAATCCCGGTTGAAGTCCATCCTTACCGGGCTGGTGTCAAAGGCGGTTTGGCTGGCGGCGCGGCCATGGCTCTGCTCGCGTTGCTCTATGGTTTGGTAGCTCAGGGAAGTATCTGGTATCCCATTAATCTACTTGCCGCGGCTGGAGTCCCCTCGCTCGCCACAGCGGATCTTGAGGTGCTCAAATCGTTCAGCTTTCTCGGTCTTCTAGTTGGCACGATCGTTCATGTCTCTTTTTCCATTATGGTTGGCTTACTTTACACCGTCCTGCTGCCGATGTTGCCAATTCGGCTGGCCTGGTTCTGGGGAGGCATTGTCACTCCCTTGATTTGGACCGCTGTCATGGCTCCCGGTCTGGCTCTGCTCAATCCAGCGCTTGCTGATCGTGTGGATTGGCCCTGGTTCGTCGTCTGCCAGATTGCTTTCGGGGTTGTCGGCGGTTTTGTGATCTTCAAATCCGAAAAAGTAGAAACCATGCAAAGCTGGTCGGTCGCCGAAAAACTTGGCATTGAACTCCAGCATCGTGATGAGGAGGATTCCCAATGAGCGGATTGAGCCGGCTTGTTATCCTGACAGCGCTCGGTGCTTTCGCCTCGTTGCAGACCGCCTGTGATCAACTCCCGGGCAAACCGAGTCCTGAAGAAAAGTATGTGCCTCCGAACGAAGTGCACGACTTCGCGATCCTCTATCAGCAGAACTGTCGCGCTTGCCACAGTGACGGCAACGGATTGGCGGCATCCATTAATTTAGCTGATCCCACTTACTTGCAATTTGTCGATCGGGCCGTTCTCCGGCAAGTCATCGGCGAAGGGATCGAAGGCACGACCATGCCGGGCTTTTCTGAAGCTGAAGGTGGCCCGTTTACCGATAAACAACTGGAGATCGTCGTCCAGGGGATACTCGACTGGGGAAACAAGGAACCTCGCCCAGCCGACATGCCGCCTTATCATG
>JGI12210J13797_10267940_pt1 | contig 11950 bp, 6 predicted proteins | sample ElkSlonscriptome_3_FD_13797 | JGI IMG/M metagenome (IMG submission 13797) | reverse complement strand
TCCAGGCTGGCGATACGTTGCTGGTCGGGTCTGGCGGAAGCTGGTTTCGGCTCCCGGGGCAGGAGCCGGTAGAGCTGCGCCGCTATCAAGCGGCGACGCGTATACTCATGGCCCTGGCCGAGGCGGCAGAGCTTCGTCCCGACGCCTGCTGCACCGGACCCGCTCTCATTCAGGCGGGCTGGCCCGACGAGCAGATCGTAGAGACTGCCGCACGGAACCGTCTGTCGGTTGCACTTGCGCGACTACGTCGCCTGGGATTGCGAGATATCATCGAGCGGGTCCGCGATGGCTGGCGACTGGATCCCGAGTGGCGCATCATGCTTCAGCGCTCGAATGACATCGGTCCCCCTCGGGCCCTCAGGGAGCCGGAACTCGCGCCGCCGATGCGCTACGTGCGCCCCCCCCGGGAGACGACAGCTCCGCTACGTCTCGGCGTGTGAGCGGGACGATGGCGGGGCCCGTCTTTTCTCTTTTTCTTGCGTCCATCTGCCGGCGTTGCGTCTGCATTTTCATGAACCCCCCATCAACCTCACCCTGAACCAGACCGAGGCGCCGCCCGTTCCCCGGTTGCCGGCCCACTTCGGGATCCAAGTGAAGTCGACCGACGAGCTCGTCGCGAGACGCAGAGTCATGGAGGCCTTCGGCCATGCCGGTCGCAGCGACGAAGGGGTCGGCTGTTGCTACGCCGTTCAGGACAAGGTCTGGTTCACCGGCCCTGATGGCCATCCTTGGGAGGTCTTCGTCGTGACGCAGGGGACACCACCCCGTCCACGGATGTCGATGCTTCACGCTTGGCGAGCTCGCCCACCGTATGACCGACGAGCCTGTCTCCCCGCGACGTCTCGACGAGGCGCTCACCGGGTGAATCACGAGCAAGTCCTGCACTCTGCGCGGACCGCGCGCTGTGCACAGGTTGCGCCTTGGTGGCTCTCAGAGCTTCTTTCTGGCTGGCCCGGTTCCTGCTGTGGCTTGGCGTACGGAGGCCGGTTAGGCCCGCAGCTCCCCCGCCATTCGGGGGGGCGACTGGAGATACGATCATGCGGAACAAGTCCCCCAAGAGCGCGCCCAAGTCCCCCAAGAGCGCGCCCAAGTCCCCCAAGAGCGCGCCCAAGGCGGCAGCCAAGAAGCCAACCACCAAGTCGGCGCCGCCGGCACCCAAGGGAAGCAAGGCCAAGACACAACCCAAGAAGCCTCCGACCAAGAAGCCATCCAAATCGGCAAAGTCCGGCTGAAGACGAGTCCCTCGTGAGCTGAAGCGGGCGGGCCCAGAAGGCTCGACCCGCTTTGTCGTTTTGCAGCGACGGCGCCGTCGGCGAGCGTCGGGAGTCTCACGCGGCGCTCGTCGCGGTTCCTCACGGGACTAGCTGTCCCCCGTCAGGACCGCCACCAGGTCCCAAGGCGATACGGTGGTGCGCGGTGGCCATCATGGCGCGACGGTGGGTGGTGTACAGCACGAGGTCGCCTTCCTCCGATAGACGGTGGAGGACGCGCGCGAGGCGTACCTGGTCGGTGGCGTGAAGGCCGGAGGCTGGCTCGTCGAGAAGGAACGCGGCCGGACCCGGGCGAGGCGCGGCCAACGCGCGGGCGAGCAGGAGCCGCTGTCGTTCGCCGCCAGACAGGAGATAGTCTGCGCGGCCCAGTCCCAGGTGCCCCAGGCCCAGCTCACACAACGCCTCGACGCCGCCACGTAGTCGGCCCGGGGGCAGCTCGGCGGCGAGCTGAGCCACCGGTGCCTCCAAGACCTCGGCGATATCGTGGCCGCTCCAGCGCACCGCCAGCACTTCGGCGCGATATCGGCGCCCGCCGCAGGATTCGCACGAGAGCCGGAGGTCCGCCATGAAGTCCATGGCCACGCGTTGGTGCCCGGAGCCACGGCATGTAGGGCAGCGGCCGGCAGGGCTTCGGAAGGAAAAGGCGCGCCTAGGTAGTCCCGAGTCCTGCGCGTGAAAGAGCGCCTGAAGCGGCGCCATGAGGCCCAATACCGACAGCGGGCTCGCCGCCGGCACCTCTCGGGCGACGTGCAGCTCGCGGAAGTCTGGTCCTTGCAGGTCGGTGCAACCCATCGGTGCCCCGGCGCGAAGGCTCGCACCAATCACGTCGAAGACGAGGGTGGATTTGCCGCTGCCCGAGGGCCCCGTCACCGCCACCAGCCCGCGTGCAGGGAGCTCGAGGGTCAGGTCTCGTAGGTTGCGTGCATGGGCCCCGACCACGCGGATGACGGCGTCATGGTTGGAGGGCATCGCGACCACGTCGACGTCCGCGGTCGGGCGGGGGGGGCCTTGGTAGACCACACGCCCGCCCTCGGGTCCGGCCCCCGGCCCCAGCTCGATCACCGTCGCGGCGGCTTGGACCAACGTCTGACGATGGGACACGAGCACAACGGTGTTGTCCGCCTCGCAGAAGGCCTGCAGGCGCGTGACCAGATCCACCAACGCGGCCTCCGACAGGCCCTGTCCTGGCTCATCGAGCACCAGTGTCACCCCGCGAAGGGCGCTGCTCAGCACGGTGGCCAGCCGTAGTCGTTGCCGCTCACCGGAGGACAGCGTCGCCGTGGGGCGGCTGGGCGTCAGGTGGCCCAGGCCCAGGGCACAGAGGGCCTCGAGGCAGGCGTGGAGGCGACCGCGGAGGGCTTCGAGGACGCCCTCTCGATCGTTCTCCATCGACTCGAGGCGGCGCTCCACGCGCTCTAGCGGCTGGTTCATCAGGTCTGGCAGCCGCACGCCGTCGACGGTGACCCGTCGGGCGTCGGCCCGAAGCCGCTCCCCGTCGCATTCGGGGCAGGTCTGAGGAGCCAGCGGAGCCGCCCACTCGGCTGCGTTCTTGCGACTCGAACGCTTCATTGCCTCTGCCTCGACTAGGTTGCAGAGTCCCGGCCAAGGCCCGGTGAAATGATGCACGCCGGCGCGCTTGCCGCGCCTGTACGCCCACGTCACCTCGTAGGTCCTCTCGCCCGTCCCAAGCAAAACGAGGCGACGGGCCTCGGGGCCAAGCGCGTCGAAGGGTACGTCGATGGCGACCCCGGCGCGCGCCGCCGCCGCCCGCAGCGTGGCCATGTACTGCCCGTCCGGCTCACCGAAGTAGATGCCCGGCTTGGTGCCCCGCATCGCGCCGTCACCCAGGGCACGGTCGGGGTGGGTGACCAGCCGCGTCGGGTCGCAACGCAGCACCGTCCCCGTACCGGTACACATGGGGCACGCGCCCACCACCTGGTTGGCGGAGAAGTGGGACGTCGTCCAGCCCCCCCGCTGCCCGTCCATCTCCCCTCGACGTGACCACAGAAGGCGCAGGTCAGCATCCAGTCCGGACAGGGTTCCGACCGTGGAGCGACCCGCTGCCCGGCCCTGTCCCTGGCGGAGCGCGATGACGGGGGACAGGCCCGTCGCGGCCTCGAGCGATGGAGAAGGCTGGTGACGCAGATGCCGCCGGACCTCGAAGGGCAGGCTCTCCGCGAAGCGGGACCACGCACACGCGGCCAGCGTGTCGAACACCAGGGACGACTTGCCGCTGCCGGATGGACCGGTGACGGCCGTGATCTGCCCGTGCGCAAAGTCCACGTCGAAGCCGGTGAGGTTGTGGGTGCGGACGCCGCGCAGCCGGATGTGGGTCGGGGGGGATGACGCAGCAAGGGCATGGGTTGGCGGGGTCGAGGGGGCTGGTTCCGGCTCCACCCGCCGTCCTTCCTGGAGCGCCACGCGGTGGTGGGCGGCGCGCCAGACCATGGGGTGGTGCGAGATTGCCACCACCGTGTGACCGGCTTGCACCAGCTGATGAAGACATCCCACCAGCCGTGCCACGTCATCCGGGTGAAGCCCTCGGTCCGGCTCGTCGAGCAAGACCACGGACGCCTCGGAGCGCTGGCCCAGTAGGGTGGCCAGCTTGATGCGTTGCGCCTCGCCACGACTGAGGGTCTTGGAGGGTTGGCCCAAGGTGAGGTAGCCCAGCCCCAGCGCGTCCAGCGCCTCGCAGATCGCTCGGCACGGGGCGTCGTCGCGGAAGTAGTCGCAAGCCCCCTCCACCGTGAGCGCCAAGACCTGATCGATGCTCTGCCCCCGGAGGGTCACCTCACGGATGACGTCGGCATAGCGCCGCCCCTCGCACGCGGGGCAAGCTCGCTCCACGTCCTGCAACAAGTGCATGCCGATCCGCTCTCGACCCAGCCCCTCGCAGGTCGCGCATCGCCCCGCCTTGGTGTTGTAGGAGAAGCGGCTCGCGCCGAACCCGCGTCGGCGCGCCTCGTCGGTCTTGGAGAAGCGCTTGCGCACCAGGTCGAACAGCCCCGTATACGTCGCTGGGGTGCTTCGGGAGGTCCGGCCGATCGGCTCCGCATCCACCACCCTGACGAGGCACCCGTCGGGAACCCCGGTCACGTCGTCGTAGGCGCCGTCCTCACCGGCCAGCGCAGGGCGCAGGGTTTGAAGCACCAGCGAGCTCTTTCCAGCTCCCGACGGCCCGGTCACCACCGTCAGGACACCCAGTGGTACCTCGACATCGACGCGCTTCAAGTTGTGAAGGTGTGCCCCGACCAGCCGAATGAAGCCCCGCGGCTCCATCGCGGGAGGGGACACCTCCGGTTCCGGCAGCGCCCCCGGCAGCATGGGTCTGTCGGCCACCACCCTACCTCCACTTGGACCGGCACCCGGGCCGAGCGCGAGCCAATGGTCGGCGCGCTGCACCATGCGTGCGTCGTGGTCCACCACGAGCAAGCTATTGCCCGCCTCGAGGAGCTCGCGGAGCACTTCCGCCATCCCGGCATGGGCGGCGGGATGCAGCCCCAAGGTAGGCTCATCGAGGATCACCAGCATGCGGCCCAGACCCAGGGCGAGGTGAGCCGCCAAGAGCAGTCGCTGCGCCTCGCCTCCGGACAAGGTGGCGCTCCGTCGGTCGAGACTGAGGTGGCCCAGTGAAAGCTGGATCATACGGCGCAGGCGTGGCTCCCAGGTGGGCCTCAGCGCATGCACGACCTCGTGGTCCGGCAAAGCCGCCAGCCGCTCCGACAACGATCCCACGGGTTGGCGCAGCAGCTCCGGGAGGGTCACGCCATCGACGGTGGCCTCGCGTCCAACGGGGCCCAAGCGGGTACCGCCGCAGTCGCGGCAGGGTACCGACCTCACGAAGCGCAGCACGTTGGGGTTCCGGTCGCGGGACAGCGTCTCTCGAATCACCGGCACCAAGCCGCGGTAATGGCCTTCCTCGCGAGGCCGAGCGGTGATCCCCTTCCACCGCATGCGTGATTCGATGCTGTGCTTTCCGAAAGGCACCACCAATGCCCGCGTGCCGAAGAAGATCACCTGCCGCTGGGCTTCGGTCAGCTTCTCCCACGGCGTGTCGACGTCGAAACCGTGGGCCCGACAGATGTCGTCCATCACGTCGACGGTTACTTGACTATAGACCGTATAGCCATTGGCCAGGGTAGGGACGAGCGCGCCGTCGCGAATGCTGCGTGTAGGGTCCGCCACCAAGAGCGCCGGGTCGACGTGGTCCTCTTCACCGAGCCCTTCGCAAGCTGGGCATGCCCCTGTCGTGCGGTTGAAGCTGAAGTGACTACGGGTGAGCGAGGTCTCCTCTGCATGCTCGCCACAGCGTGCAAAGAGCAGCCGCAGCACATCCAGCAGCCCCACCCGCGTCCCTACCGTCGAGCGAGCGTGCGGCGTGACGCTGCCTTGCCCGATGGCCAAGGTGACGGGCAGCCCCTCCACCGCGTCCGCTTCTGCTCGCCCCAACTTGGTGAATCGATGCCGTGCCTTGGCGGAGAGCGACCCCAGGTATCGCCTTTGCCCCTCGCGATGCAGCACCTCGAAAGCTAGCGACGTCTTGCCCGAACCCGAAGGACCGGTGAGCGCCACCCATCGGTGGAGGGGGATGTCCAGCGAGATGGACTGAAGATTGTGGGCTCGTGCCCCTCGTAGGGTGATCACGCCGGACGCCGGCGCGGCGGGAGCAGCCATGGCGCGCACCATGACGGAGCCGCCAGGCGTGTTCAAGCTGCGTTCTGCAGGGGGGGCGATGCCTCCGACCGAGGGGTCCTCCTGCCCTCGGCCCTCAAGCTCGACGGCATCCAGCCGTTCTCGGCTGCGTGATGCTGCTCCATGCTGCTACCCGACTGCTTCGCGCCAGAACCGCCGCCGCGATCTCGGGGCTCGCGCTCTTCGCCAATGCCTGCATGGGCGACGACCCGCGCGCAGGGTCCAGCGGTGGCTCCTTCGATCCACCCACGACCGTGCCCACGGGGCCGTGCAGCACGGGCAGTCAGCGAACATGCCACATTACCCTCGGCGAGAACGACGGGGTGGTGACCTGCTTCGTCGGCATTCAGCACTGCGAAGCCGGCTCTTGGGGCGCCTGCGTCGACGGCGAGACCAAGTCCCTCGCGGCCCCTTGGAAGAGTACCGCTCTCAGCACTGCCGTCGACTGCGACAACCCCTGCGATCCTGGCTGCTGGGTCTTCGAGGAAGAGCCGGAAGAGCCCTGGCTGGCTGGAGGTCAAGCCAAGCTCTACCAATGGGATGCAGGGCTTCCTTCCGATGTTCCGGACGACCTCTGGCAGAAGGGGCACGCGGCGCCGTGCGAGGTGGGTGCCGACTGCCAGATGAACTCTCGCTGTGTCCGCCCGAGCGGTGCCGACTGCGCTCACAACGTGTGCGACGAGGGCGGTGGACTCGACGCGACATGCAGTCGATGTGCCGACCTCGTGTGTGAGCAAGACCCGTTCTGCTGTGAGCGCTCGACCGGCGGTGATGCTTGCACGCACGAAGAATGCATCGCGGGCGAGGCACTGCCGAGGGGGTGTAGCGTCTGCGCCGAGACGGTCTGCGATCAAGACCCGAGCTGCTGCCTCAACGAATGGACCGCCGGGTGTGCCGCGATCGCTCAGGGCCTCTCCCAGTGTTCTTGCTCATCGGCGTCCGACGCGGGTGACCATTGTGTGGCCGACGGTCTGACGACCGAACTCAATACGACCACCTTCGGCACCCACGGGAACATGTTCGACGTCGAGGCGCGTTCGCCCCTGCAGCTCACAGGCGTGGCGATGCATCTCAACGCCAATGGTCACACGGTCTCGGTGTTCTATCGCGAGGGGGGCTACCAGGGATACCAGAACAATCCCTATGCTTGGCGCAAAGTCGCCCAGCATTCGGTCACGAGCACCGGCGTGGGCGACCTCGTCGACGTTCCCTTCTCCGTTCCCATCGACGTCCCCGCCGGCGCGACGATCGGCCTCTACGTCACCACGCACGGCGGAGACAACGTCATCTATACCAGAGGTCAGACCCTGGGCGCCGTCTGGGCCGAAGATGCCCACCTGCGCATCTTCGAAGGCCTCGGCAAGAAGTACCTCTTCGGAGCTGCCTACACGCCACGAAACTTCAACGGGTCCATCTACTACGAGCATTGCTTCGGCGGTGACTGCGACCACGACGAGCTCACGGCCGGAGGAAGGCTCGACAGCAAGTGCTCGCAGTGCGCTGCCGACGTCTGCGATGGGGATGCCACCTGCTGCACGCAGTCGTGGACGAACAGCTGTGTCTCCCTTGCGAGCCAGTCCTCGAGCTGCGGTTGCGATCCGACCGGCACCTGCGACCACGACCCTCACGTCGCGGGGGCTGCGCTCGTCGATGGCTGCTCGTCGTGCGCCTCGGATGTTTGCGCCCAGGAGAGCTCGTGTTGTGGCGGCTCGTGGTCGGGGCTCTGTGTCGAGCTCGCCGGCCAGATGGCGTCGTGCACGTGCCAGAACGACGTGAGTCCGTGCCAGCACGATCCCTGCATCACCGGTACCGCTCTTGCTCACCAATGCAGCCCGGCCATCAGCGCGGTGTGCGACGTTCAGCCGCAGTGCTGCGACGGCTATTGGGACGTCGCCTGCGTCTCGGCCTTCACCAACCTGGTGCCAGGTCAGCAATGTGCCTCGTCTTGGGCGGGGGCTTGGGACGCCGCTTGTACCTCGGCGGTCGAGACGGTCTGCGACGCGACCTGCCCCGAGCCTGCCCCTTCGGTGGCTGGCCGATGCGTCACCTGGCTCCCTGGTGAATACGACGAGGGCTGCGGAGCGCCCGACCTGGGGGTGGGCGTAGGGTGCGGCGCCCAGGTCCTCGTGTGTAACCACGGCGGGGTCGAAGCACCGGCCGGCTTGCCGATCGACGTCTACGCACCCGATAGCGGTGGCTTCGGCGAGCCGAATCCTAGCGCCACGCCGGTCGCCAGCTGCACCACGACCGATGCCGTCCCCTCGGGCGAGTGCCGCACCACGAGTGGTTGCGGAGGCCTCGTCGAAGGCGCGGAGATCCACGTCAACCCCCCCGCGTCGGGTCAGTCGGTCGCTGAATGCAACACCGAGGACAACTGGGGGTTGTGGGCCACGGCCACCTGCGGCGAGCCGAGCTGTAGCGGGGTCAAGCTCGTGGCCGATATCAAACCGGTGAACCTCTTCATCACCTTGGACAAGTCGGGGTCGATGAAGGGGACGCGCTGGGCCAACACCATTTCTGCCTTCAAGCAGTTCTTCGCCTCCCCAGACGTCGACGGAATGCGCGTCGCCCTCGAGTTCTTTCCCAAGAACGGCTGCGGCAACAGCAATGCCGAGTGCGCCGACCCGTTTCCCTGCAGCGACCCCACGGTGGCGCTCGACAGCCTCACCGCCGACGCGGCCCCCACCGATGCGCACGAAGGTGCGCTCGTCGCCGCCCTCGATGCCCACTCCCCCGGAGGCGGGACGCCAGCGGTCCTCGCCTTCGAAGGCTGCCATCTATGGGCGGCAGGTCGTGCGTCCCAGTTTCCCGAAGAGCGCAACGTCTGCATTCTCGTCACAGATGGGTTCCCGACGACCTGCGGGAGCGCGCACGGACCATTCGTCCAGCTCGCGACCGACGGTCTCGCCGACTACGGGACCCTAAGCTATGGCATCGGCATCGTGGGTGCGGAGGAGAATCTCCTCAACGCCATCGCGACTGCGGGTGACGGCAACGCCTATTTCATCTCCTCCAACGGGAACCTCGAGCAGCAGCTCATCGCCGCTCTCGAGGATATCCGTGGTCAGGCCATCGAGTGTTCGGTAGAGGTCGCCAGCGGCGACGCCGAGGTGGCGGGGGACGCGACGGTGTCCTTCCGGTCAGGTGATGGTCAGACGACGACCATCATCCCCAAGAAGACGGGTGCCGGCGATTGCAATGGCGGCCCGGGGTGGTACCTCGACGACCCGCTCGCTCCTGCTCTCATCGAGCTCTGTCCCACATCGTGTGGCGAAGTCCAGAACGATAGCCTCGGTACCCTCGACATCTACTTCCCCTGTCCGGGAGCTCTCGAGAAGGCCGAGCGTAGCGAGGTCTACGAGAGCGTGTGCCCGGACGGTACGCAAGTGCAATGGGGCTATCTCGCCTACGATGCCTTCGCACCCAGCACCAGCCACATCGACTTCTTCGTCCGTAGCGCGAGCACGGTTCAGGATCTGGCCAACCGGCCGTGGAGCCCCTTGGTGGTCGCAGGCAACGAGGCGGGAGACCTTCCTGAGGTCTGTCCCATGAACGGCTCGGTCTCGGAGTGCCCCGTGAACCTCTACGAGGCATTGGGTGTTCCCGCGGCCAAGCAATCCGTTCTCGAGCTCCGTGCCGAGCTCGTTCCCAATCAGACGCTATCCCAGGGCCCCGCCCTCAACAGTTGGAGCCTCAGCTACTCATGCCGCGAAGCCGAATGACCCTGCCCCGCATCCTCACGGCCCTTCCGCTCGTCATGGTCGTCGTCGTAGCCTGCGACGATGCGCGACGGGAGCCCGGCGGCATCATACCCTTGGGCAACGCGTCGAGCGTGGCGACCGGCGGGAGCACGAGCGGTGGTGTTGGAGGAGGCGGGGGCGCGGGCGGCGCTGCCGGCCACGACGCGGTCGAGCAATGCTTCGACGGCGTGGATGGTGATGGCGACGGCCTGGTCGACTGTGCCGACGCCGACCCCGATTGCGCCACTGCTTGTGAAGCACCCTGCGCTCACCCCGTGGCGCTGACCGAGGGCGAGGTTCAACAGCTCGACCTCGGCGGCTTCGAGGGTATCGGTGCCAGTTGCGGGGTCGCGGGGGGCATCCATAGCCACGTGTTGGAGGTCACGCCTTCGGTTACAGGCGCTCTGGATGTCTTCGTCGAGTCCGAGGCGGACGTGACCCTGCACATCAACGAGACCTGTGAGGTCCCTAGTGGGGAGAGCCTTTGCGTGAATCGAACCAGCCCGGAGGGAGCTGCGGCGATGGAACACCTCACGACGGATGCTACTGCCGGCGTTCCGGTCCATGTGCTGGTTACATCGGCTGACGGCGGCGCATCGCTTCCCTATCAGGTGGTGGCCAGCAGCCGGGAGCGCCGCTGCGGCGACGGCTTCCTAGACGCTCTAGAGCAGTGTGACGACGGCAACAGCGAGGACGACGACGGCTGCGAGAGCTGTCAGGTCGTCCCGACCGAGACCGAACCCAACGACGCCGTCGCCGAGGCCGACGTCATCTCCTCACCGACCTATGGGCTCATGGGGGCGAGCGAAGACGTCGACGTCTTCTCCTTCTTCCTCGACGGGCCCGACCAGAGCGCTCTGCTCACCATCTCCGACTTCGGCGGTGGCAGCTGCGGCTTGGGGATTCTGGACACGCAGGTGATGGTCCTCTCTTCGCAGCAGTCCGTGGTGGCCAGCGATGACGACGGCTCCGAAGGCACCTGCTCTCGCGTGGGCATTGCCGGTCACAGCGCGGGGACCTACTACGCTCGAATCACCTCGATGGGCACGACCAGCTTTCCGGCCGGCTACGTCTTGACCCTCGAGCTCGGCCGCTGCGGCAACGGGCTCCTCGAGGCCGCGGAGCAGTGCGACGACGGCAACCTCATCGACCACGACGGCTGCTCGTCGGGCTGCACGCCTGACTGAGGCAGATCCCCATGGGCTGGACCGCTACCATCAGGGGAGGCGTCGACCTCTGCATCCTTGGAGATTGCTGACGGCGCCACCGTGTGGGATGCCCACGGTATGAAGACTTCATACTTGTTCGTGGCCCTCATCGTGTCGCCGCTCGTCGTCGTGGCCTGCGGCGATGACGCGTCGACCGACGATGATGGCAGCGGAGGGAGCAGCACGAGCAGCAGCTCGACGACGTCCGGTCAGGGTGGCAGTGGCGGATCCGCAACCTCCGCAGGGGGAGCCACGAGCGCAGGAGGCAGCGGCGGGGCCGGAGGCGGCGACGTCTGCATGCCGCCGACGGTGGATGTGGATGGCCAGGGCTGCATCACCTTCCAAGGTGGCGTGTCGCAGTGCGAGCTGGAACAGGAGGCCATCTGTAAGTTCGCCGTGAGCTGCGGCATCTCCACTGGAGATGTGAGCCAATGCCAAATCGACTGCAGCCAGGGGATGGTGGTGGGAACCTGCTACCAGCAGCCCGACGCGGATTGCGTCTACCGTGCCGCGATCTGCAATGAATCTTGCACCGAGCTCGAGGCTTGCATGTGGCCCTTCTTCTGACAGCGATCGACGGGGGCGGCGAGCCTTTCAGTCGAGGGGGCGACCATCCAGCACGGCATCGAGCCTTGCGCGTACGTCGGCGGATGGCTCGGCGTCGCGGGCCGCTTCGAGCGCCTTCTTGGTCTCCTTTGGCCAGTCGGCGCGTGGCCAGGCAGCCAGGGCACGGATGGCCGTGTTTCGGTTGCGGATGACAGGGCTCTCGAGTGCGGCGGCGAGGAGCGGCCAGCCGCGGCCCGGGAAGCGGTCGAGGCACTGGAGGATCATGTCGAGGCAGCCGTGCACGACGTAGTCCGGGCCCAGGCCGAGCTCCTCGGCCGCGCCCGTGGCTATCGTATCGAGCGGAAGCTGCTCCGCGATGGCCATGGCGCGTTCTACCCGTAGGGGCGCGTCGAGCTGACGCATCAGGTCGAACCAGGCACCGCTGTCGACCGGATCGCGCTCGAGGCGTGCGGCGACGCGCTCGAAGGTGTCG
>JGI12210J13797_10109144_pt1 | contig 11950 bp, 9 predicted proteins | sample ElkSlonscriptome_3_FD_13797 | JGI IMG/M metagenome (IMG submission 13797) | reverse complement strand
CGTTTCTGAGAGTTATTCTAAAATGAACCATGCGACCTCGACCGACGGCCCAGACTGTCCATCGGGAGCCCAACCGCCAGCTTCTATTTCGATTGATTCGGCCGGTATTCCCATGCTGACTAGCTCCCTGCGCAAAGTCTCTCCACGAGCCCGGCTGAGATCCATTGCGTGCATGGCCAAGGCCTGATCCGGTTCCTTCTGGGGCAACAACCCATTATCCGTATAAACGCGTAGACGCACGACAGAACCTGCGCTGGCTGATATTAAGGTCTGGATTTTATCCAAAAGCGCCGTGTTCTCAGGCAGACGGCTGTCGATGGTTGCGACATTAGGCCCTACGCGAAGGGGGAAAGTATCTTGCCACAACGGATCCAACGGTAGTTGTTTATGATGAAGGCGTCGTGGCGCGAATAGTGGCTCGCTCTTATCGCTTGGTTCTACATCGGGCAGGAGAGAAATCTCTGGCTGCTGAAGGATGCCGTAGAGAGCGGCAACCTGGGAGAAGAGTGCGCGCATTCGGTCGGCCATCCACCGATGGCTGTCGTTCGTATCGGCCAATTGCACGAGACCAAGAGCGGTTGCCGCTGTGCCTGATTTCCAGCGGAGCCTGTCCGCCAGTGCTTGCGCGGTTTTTTCCGGCGACGCAGAGGCAAGTGCATTGCCCTCGAAGAGCCTTTGTGTCAAGGCCCGGGCTGCTGTTGGATTGGAGTCGGCAAATCCTCGATTGAAAACCAAATAGAACGCGTTGATAGGAAAATTCCGGTCACTAACGAGCCGTCGCGTCTTATGGGGAGCCGCGGACAACAGCCATTCGCTAGTGGGAAACCGAGTGACACAGCCCGCGACGCGATCGTCGCCGTCGACAATGGCTTTTAGAAACCATTGCCCGGCAGCGTGATCATCCCGAGCAGGAACGATATTGAGAGACCCCACCTCCACCTGTTCTTGCCAGCGATCCGGGGACAATTCCCGAATCGGCGTTTCGGTAAGGGCGGCTAAGCGACGCAAGAACAGGTCGGCTTGACTGAAGGGGGGGACGGCCACCACTCGGCCCAATAAATCCCGTAGATCGTGAATGTTTTCCCGGACGATCCATTGAGTCATGCCCCGCTGCCAACCTGCGAATCCGGCTATCACCACATCGATCTCTTGGGCATGGAGGACCAACTCTTCAATGGGAACGAGACCACCCGCCAGCTCGCCTCGATGGACTGCCGCTAACACCGAATCTGTGAAAACCTCCACAGAAATTGACTGGTTTGAACGGGCTATACTGGTCTCCTGCGGATTGGGCTGGGTGCCGTCATGAATCATGAAGATACCGGCGGCGATTGGACCCGATGGAACCCCTACACGCACTTGATCATCCGTTGATTGATAAGTTGCTGGCGGGGGCATCGGAGCCGGGGCGTTCGCTTTTGCGACCAACAAAGAAGGGGGCGGCGCGGGAAGACGAGTCTCTTCGGCTCTTTTCGATTCTCGGGTGGCGTTTTCCCAGGCCCACCATCCGCCCGCTAAGGCAATCACGACGGAGACCGTCAGAAGGAGGTTTCGTAAAGCCGAACCTTGGTGGGAACAATCATGAGTCATGAGCGGGGTTCAATTAAATTGGAGCAAGGAGTGCAGTCCAATAAGAAATTGGGATGTTGCTTCCATGCAAACCTTGTGAGAGCGCCTGCTGGGTGAAGCTCTAATACTTGCGCCAAAGTTCCGGTAAAAAAAGGACTAGAATGGCGAATAATTCCAAACGACCGAGGGCCATGGCGAAGGAAAAAACGAGTAGGGAGGGTGCGCTGAAATGAGCGAAGTTGGAGGTGGGACCGACGGCTTCCAGACCGGGGCCTGTGTTGAAAAGGGTGGCCGCCACGGAGCTGAAGATGCTGAGTAAATCGAGACCCGGTTCGAAAGCGCCGACCAGCATGTTACAAACTGCGAATACGAGAATCGTCAGAACAATGTAAAAAAGCGTTTCGTTCCGTTGCTCTTCATGAATGGCATCGCCACCCACGCGGATCGGAAAAACCTGATTCGGACGAAAGGCACGCACGATCTGTTGATGGGTCATTTTGAGCGTAATCAAGACGCGCTGAATCTTGATGCCACCTGCTGTTGATCCGGCGCAGCCCCCAAAAAACATTAATAATAGCAACAACAGTCGGGAGACCGTCGGCCACTCATTGTAGTCTGCTGTCACGAAGCCGGTCGATGTCATGATCGATACGGATTGAAAAAGAGAGACCCGGAACGTATCGAACCAATGGGAGGAATGGCCGCCACTGATCAGATCGATGGTCAGGATCAGGCCGGCGATTCCCAGGATCGACAGATATACTTTGGCTTCTTCCTCCTGTTTCCATCGATCCCACCGACGCATGCTCAGCCAGGTCATCAATACGAAACTGATGCCACCGATCGTCATGAAGATGATCAGCCACCACTCGATGAGCGGTTCGGCAAAAGCGCCGACACTTGTATTACGCGAACTGAAACCGCCAGTGGACACTGCCGCGAACATATGAATCGCGGCTTCGAAGGCGTTCATTCCAAGCGCCCAAAGCCCTAAAAAGCAGACCAGACTAATGATGAGATAAATTTGCCAGAGCCGAGCGGCTTTGTCTCTGGCGCGAAATCCGAAGCCCGCCCTGGCGTTCACGCTCGATTCTTCACGAAACAAGGCTCGGCCGCTATTCGTGCCCATGGCGGAGAGAAGCCCGACGAAGAGAACGAGGATCCCGACGCCCCCTAACCATTGGGTTAAGGAACGATAGAAAATGATACTATTGGGCCACAAAGCAAGATCCTCGATGACCGTGGACCCGGTGGTGGTAAATCCGGACATCGACTCGAAATAAGCGCCCGTCAGGGTGAGTGGTTCATCGACAAACAAGTATGGGAGGGAGCCAAAGGCCGCAGCGACTAACCATACTAAGCCAACCAGCGCGACGGCTTCTTTTCGTAATAACTCAGTCTTCGGTTTGCTCCCGATCGCCAGCAAAACGAGACCCGAAAGGAAGGTGACGAGAGCCGAGATGGCCAGGCTCCGGACAGCCCCTTGTTCCATTTCTAATTCGAGATCGGAGAAAGCAAGGAGAAGGCAGAGCAACATCGCGCCGGCGACGGGCAGCAGTAAAACCCCAAGATGATGCAAGAGGAGGCGAAGATTCATGGCGGCGATTGATTAATAATGACGCCACAATTCCGGCAGGAGGAGCACGAGAATGGCGAAAAACTCTAATCGCCCCAAGGCCATGGCGAACGCGAACACCATTTGAGACGCTGGACTGAACTCGGCGAAGTTTGAAGTCGGGCCGACGGCTCCCAGCCCCGGGCCTGTATTGAGCAGCGTCGCGGCGACCGAGCTGAAGACGCTGACCAGATCGAGGCCGGGTTCGAAGGCGCCAATCAGAATCGTGCAGATCGCGAAAAGAAGACCGGTCAAGCCGATGAAAAAGAGGGTTTGATTGCGTTGATGCTCATTTATCGCGTTGCCGCCGATGCGGATGGTAAAGACTTGGTTCGGACGAAAAGCTCCGATCAACTGCTGACGTGCGCTCTTCACGAAGATCAGAATTCGCCGGACTTTCATGCCGCCAGCGGTTGAGCCGGCGCAGCCCCCGATGAAGATCAGTAAGAGTAAAATCAATCGGGAGGCTGTCGGCCACTGATCGTAATTCGCGGTCACGAACCCGGTGGAGGTCATGATCGATACCGTCTGAAACAACGAAGTTCGGAGGGTTTCGAAGAAGCCCATCTCCGTCTTCGCGAAGAAGAGATCGATTGCGATCAAGGTAGCGGCGATGCCAAGTATCCAGAGGTAAGCTTTGGTTTCCTCTTCTTGCTGCCATCGATCCCAGCGCCGCATAGAAAGCCAGGCCATCAGGACGAAGCTAATCCCTCCCAGGACCATGAAAATAATGAGCCACCATTCGATCCAGGGATTGGCAAAATGTCCGATGCTCGCGTTGCGCGAACTAAAACCACCGGTGGCCACGGTCGAGAACATATGAATGGCGGCTTCGAATGGATCGAGTCCGAGCAGGACCAGACCAAGGAAGCAGACGGCGCTAAGAACCAGATAGATCTGCCAGAGCCGATTCGCTTTATCTTTGGCCCGGGTGCCAAAACTAGCGGAGGCGTTGACGCTGGATTCTTGTTGAAACAAGGTGCGGCCGCTTCCTGTGCCCATGGCTGAAAGGAGACCGACGAAGAGCACCAGAATCCCGACCCCCCCGAGCCATTGGGTGAGGGACCGATAAAAAATGATGCTATTTGGCCAAGCCTCGATATCGGTGAGAACGGTTGAGCCAGTCGTCGTGTAACCCGACATCGACTCGAAATAGGCTTCGGTGAGGGTGAGCGGTTCTTCGACTAAGAGGTAGGGGAGGGCGCCAAACGCGGCTGCCAGGAGCCAGACCAGACCAACCAGAGCGATGGCTTCTTTCCGCAATAGTTCGCCGGTTTGTTTGCCGCCGATGGCGATCAGGATGAGGCCGGAGAGAGCGGTAATGGCCGCCGAGATGCTCAGGCTTCGGATGGCGCCCGTTGCATGTTCCTTCGCCATATCGGTGAAGGCTAACAGCAAACAGAGCAACATGGCCCCAGCAACTGGCAGCAGTAACAGGCCGAGGTAACGGAGCAGTAACCGGTTATTCATCGAGGCTCGAGCAGGCGGGCCACTTCCCGACGGGAACGCTCCGAGACCACTGCCACGATATCGTCGCCCGCCGCGATCGTGTCATCCGCGGATGGCACAACGGCTTGTTGTCGATGCATCAAGGCCAACAAGCCGCTTTCCGCTGGCCATCTGATTTCCTTCACTTTTCGGTCGGCCACGAGACAACCGGGTTGCACGCGCGCTTCGGTGATCTGGACGCCGCCTTCGAAGGTCAGCAAGGCCCGGCCCCGTTCGTCAGTCAGAAAACGTAACAGATCTTTGGCGGTAGCGACGCGTGGGCTGACGGCTCCCATGATCCCGAGCTGATCGGAGTTTCGCGAGATGGCATCGGCATAATCCGCCCGGTGAATGAGGGTGATACAATGTTTGGCGCCGAGATTTTTCGCTTGGAGACAGGTCATGACGTTGTCTTCGTCATCGCGGGTGGCTGCCACGAAAAAATCGACATTGCCCACCTGCTCTTCTTTCAACTGCGCTACGGAGGTGGCATCGCCGCGGATCACGGTGGTGTGTTGCAGGCTGTAACTGAGGTCATCGCAAAACGTCTGGTTGCTCTCCATGATCCGGGTGCGGAACGAGTCGGACTCGAGCATTTGGGCCAGGGCGAATCCATATTCGCCGCCGCCGAAAATGAAGACGCGTTTGTGGTGTTGCTCCGGCGTTCCGCTGGTCTGGAAAAGGGGCAGCAACCGGGTGAGTTTGGCATGGGCGCCGATGAGGGAAACCGCGTCGCCCGCCCGCAGTTTGGTCGCGGCTGTGGGCACGAAGACGTTCCCATCCCGATGCACCAGAGCGATACGAGTGCGTGGAGGCAGGGCGAGATCGAGCAAGGTGGTGCCGGCTGCTCGACTGCCGGCCGCAACCGCTGTCTGTTGGAGCTCGATTTTGCCGCGAGCCAGTTCTTCCACGAGCAACGCGTGCGGGTTGCGGATGAACTTGGCTAACTCCACCGCAGCGAGTCGTTCGGGACTGAACAGGTAATCGATGTTGAAATGTTTGCGATAATCGAAGAGCCATTCTTCCCGCTGCACCTCGCCATGCACCCGGGCAGCGGCGGTGCGAGCCCCGAGCGATTTGGCCAGAGAAGCTGCGACGAGATTGGTATGGTCATTGCTGGATAATCCGAGAAAAATATCGCATTCTGCGGCGCCGGCTTCCCCAAGATTCGATGCGGTTGCGCCATTGGCTTGCACCACCCGCACGTCGAGCCGTTCCCGCACCTGGGTGGCGAGGTGGTCGTCCATTTCGATGACGCATACGTCGTGCCGCTCTCGTTCGAGGGATTCTGCTAGATGGAACCCGATTTCTCCTGCTCCAAGGATAACGATATTCATGCAATTAAAAGGGGCTTCCCACTTAGAGGCTTCGCTGCATGTGGGAATTCCGACAACTAGAAGGCCTTAAGGACTTCGACAAGTCTTTCCATGGGCAGACCGATGACGTTGGAGATGGAGCCATTGATCGATTCGATGGCTTCGCCTTCGTCCTCTTGCGCGGCATAAGCCCCCGCTTTGTCCAAGGGCCCGATGCGCCGATGATAAGCAAGGATAGCTTCCAGGGTGAGCTGACGCAGGGTGACCTGACTAATTTCCATAAAACTGGCCCGATGCTGCGAAGCCAGATGCATGACCGTCACTCCTGAGACCACTTCATGGGTCTGCCCGCTCAACCGTTCCAGCATGGCTTGCGCATCGGCTTCGTCCTGGGGTTTCCCAATCGCGGCGCCTTCCAGCGTGACCAGGGTATCGCCTCCAATCACGATATGTTGCGGATACGACCGGGCGACGCTTCGGCATTTCAACATCGAATTGTGAAGCGCCAACTCTCGCGGAGAATATTGCCGGGAATAGATCTCACGAGCCTCAGGCGGGACAACCTGAAACTCGAGATTGAACTCGCGCAACAATTGCGCTCGTCGCGGAGAGGTGGAAGCCAGAATGATGGTTTTGCCAGCCATACGAATCAACGGGTAAAATCAAGGGGCATCCGGGATGCCAGGATGCTCCATCTTGCGATAATTGGGCGGTATCTCGAATATTTCAGGATCAATCGATGCGGTGGAGAGCGACCGGACGGTTGCCACCACCGATTGATTATTCGGCAGCACCGTGACCACCCGGATGGGAAAACCGGGCACAGCACCCGCTACCAGATGCTGGTCGCCGCCTGCAATGCCCGCTTCCGCCAGCCGTTCCATGGCTTTCATGAAAGCCGTGCCGGCTTCGATCGTGTCGGTGACCCAAAGCTGCATACGCACCGGACCAATGCCGGGCTGCTGAATGGTGGCGACATATTCCGCGCAAGGATAACCGCTGATCTTTTGCGTCCGGCCGGTCTTGCGGGGCGGGGAAGGAGGTGTGGTGGCTTCGGCTTGTTGGCGCTGTCCATACTGGCGGAGAAAATCGAAGCTGACCTGGCTGTAAGCCCGCATGGAATGCACAATATTCGACATCACGCCCGTTTGCGGGTTGATCAGGATCGTATTGGCGCTCCCGGCATCGATCCGCGTTTTCCCATCTTTAATGCGGATGACCATTTCCTGGGTCGTCCCACCTCCGGTGATGTGACGGACGACGGTGAAATCTTCAGCCGCCAGCCCTGAAGTGCTGAGAAGGAGAAAGGCCAGCGAAAGGCAAGCGGCACGCATAGAAACAGAATGCCGCAATCAAGCGGCAACTGCAAAACATTCCGGGCTTCATGGCGCGATGCTCGAGGGCCCTGACTGGCTCGACCGGAAAGTATTCAAGAAGCCGAAGCCGATTCGCGCTTGGACGAACGGGTCAGAATCCAGCCGCTCCAGAGAAACAAGGCGCCGAAACCGACTAAGGCTAATCCAACCGCCCAAGCAAGGCCAGCTGGCAAGGGTGCCCCCGGCTCCCATTCTCCGAGAGCCGCCCCGACCCAGACCACCAGAACGACGCGGGGCAGCATGCCGAGCATGGTGCCAGCTAGCATCGGGATCAGCCCTGCCCGAGCGCTTGCCCCGACGACATTGCCTAGCGCAAAGGGAACCTGGGGGGGTAACCGGGCGAAGGCGATGGCCACGGTTTCTCGCAAAGGATGAGTGTCATCCAGGATTTCAGCTGCCAGCCGCCGGCCCCAGCGGGAGCGTTCCACCAGATCGCGGAGCCGATCATGCGCCAGCTGGCGAGCCAGGAGAAAGCCGACAGCAGTGCCCAGGGTAACCACTGCCAGCGCCGTGAAACCGCCCAGCCAAATGCCGTAGAGGTAACCAGCCAGCAGGGATGTCAGATGCGAGGGAGTGAGAGCCACCCCAACGAGGAGGCCTGCGATCAGGCAATAGAGAAGAGCGGTCCAAGCGGGCAATACCGATAACTCAGCGAGCCAGTGGCCGAACCCCGTGCTGACCATCAAGATGCCCAAGCCAGGTAAAAGGATGGCGGCCAGCATCGTCAGAATCAGACGCCAATCGCGTGGGTTGAGAGAGGGCGGTTTGATCGGCACGTTTCAACCAAGGCGGAAACGAGAGTTGGGCAAGCGGAAAAGGCTGGCACAACGGTTTGCGGGTCTGATTGACGAGGGCTCGACAGCCCGCGTGCTGCTCCGGCAAGGTGGCGCGTTGATGAGCACGCCTTTGATCGATGCCTACAGCCATTGTCCGCTTTGCGGGTCGACTGAATACGCCCTGCAGCGAGGTAGAACCCGGCGGTGTGCCAAGTGCGGGCATCAGGATTTCAATAATCCGATTACGGCGGTGGCAGCCTTGATACTCGATGCTGACGACCAATTGCTATTGATCCGGCGGGCCCGCGAACCATCCAAAGGAAAACTCGCGATGCCGGGCGGATTCGTCGATGCCGGGGAGTCCTTGGAAACTGCCGTGCAACGGGAGGTCGAGGAAGAGATCGGACTCACGCTCACCAGTCTCCGGTATCTGTGTTCCGGCCCCAACCAGTATGTTTATCACGATCTGGCGCGGCCGGTCTGTGATGTCTTTTTCGAAGCGAGCACCCGAAGTTTTGATGTGGTGATGCAAGAGAGTGAAGTGGCAGGCTGGGAACTGGCGGCCCTGACCGACATTGCTCCAGAAGCACTTGCGTTCGATTCCATGCGGGCAGCTTTGGAGATTTTGATTCAGCGCCGCCGCTCTTGACTTTCATGACTTGAAACCGATGGGGCCACCTCCTAGGCTGCAAACGAATCTTAACCACACAACAACTATGGCTATTCAAATCGGCAATCAAGCACCTGACTTTACTCTCACCACAGCAACCGCGGACGGTCCGCAATTGGTCAAATTGAGTGAGCAAATCGGAAAAAAGAATGTGCTCCTTCTTTTCTTCCCCATGGCTTTTACTAGTGTCTGCACCACGGAATTCTGTGATGTCACGCAAGGATTGGCCGCTTACGAAGCCTTGGATGCAATTGTTTACGGCATCAGCGGCGATAACCCGTTCGCTCAAGCAGCCTGGGCGGAGAAAGAAAAAATCACGGTCCCGCTGCTTGCCGATTACGAACATGAGGTAGCAAAAGCCTACGGGATAGCTTACGAATCGTTTGCGCCTCCAATGAACCTCCTCATGGGCGGGGTCCCGAAACGTTCGGCGTTCGTGATCGACAAACAAGGCGTGGTCAAATACGTGGAAACGCACGATGATCCTCGTGAGCTTCCCGATTTCAACGCCATTCAGGCCTGCTTGAAAGAGCTTTAAGACGCGGGCCCTCTCTTCGGACGAAAGGCTCGATCTTTCTTAAGATCCGTCTGGCTTGTTCCAGAGCTCTTGCCCGAGAGCTCTGGACAGGAGGGGACATCCTGTTTCATAGTAATCGTTCACCCATCTGACATGCAAATCCCTGCTGATACCCTACGCGAACTCAAGCTCTCCAACGGTCGTTCCGGCCACTATTATGCGCTGCCCGCCCTCGAAGAAGCCGGCGTCGGCCCCGTCTCCAAATTACCCGTTTGTATCCGGATCGTTCTCGAATCGGTGCTGAGAAATTGTGATGGAGTCAAAGTCAGCGAAGAGGACGTCAAGATCTTGGCGAATTGGAAAGCCGATGAGCCCGCTTCAGCCGAAATCCCGTTCGTCGTCGCGCGGATCGTGTTGCAGGATTTCACTGGGGTCCCGTTGCTGGTCGACCTTGCCGCGATGCGGGCTGCCGTTGAGCGGATTGATAAGGATCCGAGGATCATCGAGCCTCTGGTCCCGGTCGATCTGGTGGTCGATCATTCCGTCCAGGTCGATTTCGCCGGCTCCGTCCGGGCGCTGCAGATGAATCTTGATATGGAGTTCAAACGGAACCGGGAACGGTACGAATTTCTGAAATGGGGGCAGCAAGCTTTTGATACTTTTGGCGTCATTCCGCCTGGGATCGGGATCGTGCATCAAGTGAATCTGGAATATCTCGCGAAAGGTGTGTTGAGCGGCAAGCATGAGAGTGGCGAGACCTTCTATCCCGACACGCTGGTCGGCACCGATTCGCATACCACCATGATCAATGGCCTTGGGATCGTCGGCTGGGGTGTGGGCGGGATCGAAGCCGAAGCCGGCATGCTCGGTCAACCGGTCTATTTTCTGACTCCCGAAGTGATTGGCGTGCATATGACCGGAGCACTTAAAGAGGGGGTCACCGCCACGGACCTCGCTCTTCATGTGACCGAAATGTTGCGCCGTGAAAAGGTGGTCGGAAAATTCGTCGAGTTCCATGGGGAAGGAGCGGCCTCTCTGACGTTGCCTGATCGTGCGACCATCGCCAATATGGCGCCGGAATACGGAGCAACTATGGGCTTCTTCCCTGTCGACAACGAGAGCGTCGAGTATATGAGGGCCACCGGGCGCAGTGAGGAGGCGTGCGAATTGTTCGAGAGCTATTTCAAGGCGCAAAACTTGTTCGGCATGCCGAAAGCAGGAGAGCTCTCTTACACCCGCACCCTGGAGCTCGACCTCGCCAGCGTCGAACCGGGAGTCGCAGGTCCTAAACGGCCGCAGGACCGCATTCAATTGCCAGAACTTAAGAAGAAATTCGAGTCGCTCTTCACGAGTGATTTGGAATCCGGTGGCTATGGCAAACCGCTCGAAGCATTATCGGAGCGTTACAAAATCACAATGGCGGCGGGAGCTGGTGGTGTCGATGCGACGCCGTCCCCGACGGACTCCGGAGATTTCGAGCTCGGATCTTCCCGTTCAGAAGCCGAAATGATCACCAATCGGCCAACCGCTGATCCCGTCCAGCAAGGCGACGACGAATCCGAAGGGGTTGAAGCCGAAATCGGCAATGGCAGCGTGCTCATCGCGGCTATTACCAGTTGCACCAATACCAGCAACCCAAGCGTCATGCTCGGCGCCGGTTTATTAGCGAAGAAAGCGTTGGAACTCGGTTTAACCGTTGATCCCGCCGTGAAAACATCATTGGCGCCCGGTTCGCGGGTGGTGACCGATTATCTGAACAAGACGGGTCTGCAGGAATACCTCGATGCCCTCGGCTTCCAGATCGTCGGATATGGTTGCACGACCTGCATCGGCAATTCCGGGCCACTGGCGCCGGCTGTCGAAGAGGCCATCACCGGTCACGACCTGGTCGCTGCTTCGGTGCTTTCCGGAAACCGAAATTTCGAAGCGCGCGTCCATCAGAACATCAAAGCGAATTTCTTGATGTCGCCGCCCTTGGTGGTCGCGTTCGCCCTGGCAGGACGTGTCAACATCGACCTGGGGCAAGAACCACTCGGCGTCGATAAAGAAGGCCAACCCGTCTATTTGCGGGATATCTGGCCATCGCTTCAAGAAATTCGGGACGTCATGCGTTCTGCCCTGACGCCAGAAACGTTCCGGAAACTTTACACCGATTTTGCCGATCAAAATCCGAAATGGAACGAGATCCCCGCCAAAACGGGGAATGTCTACGATTGGGATCGTTCGAGCACTTACATCCAGGAACCCCCGTTTTTCAATGATTTCAGTCTCGAACCCAACGTTCCGGGAGAAATCAAAGGAGCGCGACCGCTCGGTATCTTTGGAGATTCGGTCACGACCGACCACATCTCGCCGGCCGGCGCCATCAAGCCGACTTCCCCGGCAGGCCGCTATCTCCAAGAGAACGGCATCGCACCCGAGGATTTCAATAGCTATGGAAGTCGGCGCGGAAATGACCGCGTCATGACCCGAGGCACATTTGCCAACGTGCGGATTAAAAACCTGATGGTGCCTGGAACCGAGGGTGGCGTGACCCAACACTATCCTTCTGGCGAAGAGATGAGTATTTATGATGCCGCCATGCGGTATCAGGAACAAAACGTTCCTCTTATTGTGATCGCCG
>JGI12210J13797_11260023_pt1 | contig 11963 bp, 13 predicted proteins | sample ElkSlonscriptome_3_FD_13797 | JGI IMG/M metagenome (IMG submission 13797) | reverse complement strand
TGCCTCCATGTCTAACAATCTGACAAAGAGAGATATCGTCCTTAAGATTTATGAGGACTCGGATAATGATTTTGCTCAGAAAGATGTGAAGGAGATTGTTCAGCAGACTTTGGACGTGATTGGGGGGGCTATCTGTGAGGGGCGCAATGTAGAGTTGCGCAATTTTGGAGTCTTTCAGATTCAGGTTCGGAAGGCTCGGGTGGGTCGGAATCCTAATCGTCCTGAGACCGATGTGATGATCCCGACCCGTGCGGTGATTAAGTTCAAGGCGGGTAAGGAAATGAAAGAGAAGCTCAAGGATTTGGATCTGGACGAGCTTGAGGAGTCGTCGGACTGATGTATCAAACTCTTCCCGGGTTTCGGGAGTTTTCGCCTGAGCGCTTCCGTGAGAGGAACCGCGTCTTTCGGATTCTTCGTTCGACAGCGGATCTTTTTGGTTTCGAGGAATTTGATGGTCCAATTTTGGAGCCTTTGGACCTCTATGTTGAAAAATCGGGTGAAGAGGTCGTCGATCAACTTTTTTGGTTTGAGGACAAGGGGGGGCGACGGGTTGCGTTGCGCCCGGAGATGACGCCGACGCTGGCTCGGATGGCTGGGGCCTCGGGGGCTTCGCTGCGGAAGCCAGTTCGTTGGTTTACCCTCAATGAGCAGTACCGGTTTGAGCGTCCTCAAAAAGGCAGGCAGAGAGCGTTCACTCAATTTAATCTCGATATTCTCGGGGAGCCTTCGCTCGGTGCGGACGCTGAGGTTATCGCGTGCTTCGTGGCGGCGCTAGAACGTTGTGGTCTTTCTCAGGATGATTTTCGGGTGCGTTTGAGCGATCGTCGGATCTGGACCCGGTTTCTCGATTTGATGGGCGTTTCACCCGAGGATCATTCGGTGTGTCTATCCGTGATCGATAAGATGGAGCGGTCCTCTGTCGAGAAGCTCTCGGAGCGATTGGTTCCTGTCTTGGGAGACTCGACGGGAGATTTTCTGGGACGGGTGGAAGAGTTGCGATCCGTCCGCCGAGAGGAGGAGCTTCTCCCGTTCCTACAGAGCCTCGCTGCGAGAGAGGGTGAGAACGAGAAATCAGCCTCTCTTATCGAATCGTGGAACTCTTTCCGCAGAATGGTGGATGATCTCGGTCTGGGAGCATGTTCCGTCCTAGACTTGGGTATTGTGCGAGGACTCGCCTACTATACTGGCCCGGTTTTTGAAATCTTTGAGGCCAGTGGTAAGGGGCGGGCTTTAGCGGGTGGCGGTCGCTACGACCATTTAGTCGAAAAGGTGGCTGGGGTTTCGATGGAAGCTACGGGAGGTGCTCTTGGGGATGTGACACTTTTGGATCTTCTCGCTTCTCGTGGGTTGCTCACCGCTACCTCAGGAGGCACGGATTGCTTTGTCGCGATTGGTGGAGAGGAGGCGAGATCACAGGCTTTGAAGGTAACTCAGGCCCTTCGCCAATATGGGATTTCCACTTCTTATCTCTTCAAGGAAGCTGGTTTCGGCAAACAATTTAAGGAGGCAAACCGTATCGGGGCAAAGGTAGTTGTTTCGATTGGCGCCGAAGAGATGGAGTCAGGCAGCTACTCGGTGAAAAATCTTTCGAATGGAGAGCAGGCGAAGATCCCGCTCGATTACTTGGGGGACCATGTGCGGTCCATCCTTATCGGGGAGTGCTAAACCTCTTCGAAGCAGGGGGTGGTGCGGGTAGACAGAATCGAACTGACATCATCAGCTTGGAAGGCTGAGGTTTTACCACTAAACTATACCCGCGGCAAAGGGAGTAATCCTCCAATGTTTGGCAAAGGAGTCAAGGAGAAGACGGCGCAACCGAACTAAAAACCTTGTTTTTGAAGCTCGGCTTGGAGGGAAGTTTGGAAGGCTTGAATATCCTGCTCGCTTGGCTGATAGCCTTCTTCTGACGGAATCAACCGCAGTTGGCCCATCTGATCGAGCATCCAACCCGCTTTCTTCCCGTCGGAAAAGGTCACGTCGCCGCTGACCACAGCACCCGGCCGCGTAATCTTATCAACCGATACGGACACTCTCCCGGAACCAGCCTCGGCATCGAAGCCTGCATCTTCGAGGTCAACGACTTCATCCGCGTCATTCTCGGCAGAGGGTTCCGGTGTCTCTTCGGTGTCCTCTGGCTTTTGGGGCTCACCATCGGAAAGATCCACTTCAAGATCTTCGATGAGAAACCGGGTCTCCATATAGGTCAGTTTTACACCTAACTCTTCAGCGATTTTTCGCTGGATTTCGGATAGTGAATCTCCGGCTGTGGCCCACTGGGCTACCTGTTTTTTCTGAGATGAATCGAGTTCCATATTCAGGATTTATTCTCGGAAAGCTGTTTCGTCAAATAATCTATGCTCCTGCGCATCGTTGGATCCTGATCCATCAAATTCTCAACTGCTCGAATTGCATTGATTACGGTGCCGTGGTCGCGCCCGCCAAAGGCGTCACCGATTTGGACGAGTGAATGGTCGGTCAACTGGCGGCTTAGATACATGGATACTTGGCGGGGCACCACAATTTTGGCGGGGCGACGGCGGCTCAAGAGGTCGGCCACCCTGAGGTGGTAGTATTCCGCTGTTTTCTTCTGGATTTTCTCAACGGTTACGCGATTAAAGAGTTCTTCCTGAAGAACGTCTGAGAGAAGTCGCTCGACGACTTCCACGGTAAGGGGATCTTTGATCAGAGCGGCAAAACCAGCCACCCGAGTCAATGCTCCCTCCATCCGCCTGACATTTCGCGAGACCTTTTCGGCGAGAAACTCCATCACGTCGGCGGGGATCTCGACTTTCATCGCTTTTGCCTTCTTGGAGAGAATCGCAAGGCGAGTATCCAGGTCTGGGCATTGGATGTCGGCGACGAGGCCCCATTGGAAGCGCGATACCAGACGGCTTTCCAGTCTCGCAATTTCGCTGGCGGGACGGTCGCTCGTCAAAACGATCTGCTTCTGGTTTTCGAAAAGCTCATTGAAGGTATGAAAAAATTCTTCTTGGATCCGCTCTCTACCGGAGAGGAAGTGGATGTCGTCGATGAGAAGAATATCCGCCTTGCGAAAGCGCCGCCGGAAAGCGGTAAGCTTATTCTCCTGGATTGCGGTGATGAACTTATTGGTGAATTTCTCCGTCGAAATGTAGGCGATCTTGGCGTTTGGCTTGGCCGAGAGCATTTGGTGGGCGATTGCGTGCATCAAATGCGTCTTCCCGAGTCCAGTATCTCCGTAGATAAATAGGGGGTTGTAGGCGCGGGCGGGGGAGTTTGCCACGGCAATCGACGCTGCGTGAGCAAGCTGATTGCCCGAGCCGACGACGAAATTTTTGAAACTATTCTTGGGATTGATCCCTGAGTAGGTAACGGTAGGGGTCTTTTCCGGGACCGGAATGCGGTCGACCTTCGGCTTTGTCCGGTTCGTTTCAGTTTTGGCTTCTGTCGAATTTATCCGGGATTTGGGCTCCGATTTTTCTTCTGCTACCGCGATTACCACATTCCGGAGGCCGCCAAAAACTTCTGCGACTTCCGCGCGAATCACTTCGAGATAGTTATCCTGCAGCCAGATCGAAACGAAATCATTGGGTGCTAGAATCTGCACTTGATCCTCAGACACTTCGCCGAAAGCAAGTGGTTTGAACCACATCTCAAAAATATCGGGATTGAGGCGGCTGCGAAACCGCTCACAGGTTTCGTTCCAGAGGTGGTTGTGTTGTTCAACGGAAGGCATTAGAGACAGAATTGTCGAAATTTATTAACAGGATTAGAGGATGGGATCGGGATTTTCTTGAGAAGACTGTAAGGTGCTGAAAACGAAAGAGATCGAGCGGGACGCTGACAAAACATGAATCTCGATCGGAAAATTTATTTTAGGTTATCGAATTTGTAAAAACCTGTATATCAGTTTCTTAGAGAATAAAAAATTTGAGATTTCGGAAAGAGGAATAAAAAAAGGCCGTTTCCCAAAGACCTTTGCAGGAATCACTGGTCTTTGAGTCGTCGGTATTTAAGTGATCATTTCGTTGTTCCGAATGGATGCAAGGCGAAGTTACGCACAAGTTATTCACAATGAAAATGAGGATAAGTTTTTTGATTTTTCTGTTGAAGAGCGGAGCGGCAAGTCTACACCCCACTGCCTAGTTGGGTGAGGGCGATTTTGGGGGTTAAAAAGGGGCCTGTTGGACTGAAAACGGAGAGGGAAATGAGATTGGTTCGGGAGATTTCTGAAAATTATTTTAAACGGTGCCTCCCGACATTTGCCGGATGAGCCGTTCGTTGAATTCTTTTGCCGAGTCATGTCCCAGCAGTCGAAAGGCCTGAACCATCGCCGCGACCTCGGCGAGTCGGGCCATATCGCGACCCGGCCGCACGGGAATAACGCTGTGGGGGATCTTCTGGCCAAGAATTTCCATATACTCCTGATCGAGACCGGTGCGTTCTTCTTCGATACCGGGCGTCCAGCTAATAAAGGTGATGATCAGATCCAGACGTTTCTCGACTCGCACGGAATGCACCCCAAAAAGTTTGGCCACGTCGATGATTCCGATTCCTCGGCACTCCATGTAGCCGCGGCTTAAGTCTGAGCTTTTGCCCACGACCTCATGATCGCGCAAGAGGCGCAAGTAGGTCAGGTCGTCGGCCACGAGGCTGAATCCTCTTTCGATCAAAGCCAGAGCGCATTCGCTTTTTCCGATTCCGCTTTCGCCGCGAAGGAGAGTTCCGACACCGCGGATATCCATCAGTGTCCCGTGGACTGATTTACGGGCAGCGAAGTGTTCCTCGAGAATAAGAGTGGCTTCGGTCGTCAGAGTCTTCGACTTCAGGGTCGAACGAAAAAGAGGGATCTTGAATTCCTTGGCAACCTTGGTGAGGACGGGAGTCGGTGCGAGGTTTCGGCTGATGAGGATACAGGGGATATTTTTCTTGGCGATTTGCCGGAGGACGATCTCGATCACTTGCGGGTCGCTGTCGCGAATAAAACCCATCTCCCCGGCCCCGAAGAGTTGGATTCGGCGGCTAGCAAAGAACCGGAAGTAACCCGTAAGCGCAAGGGCGGGCCGGTTGAGACTCTTCTCTCGGATCATCCGGTCAAGGTTTTCCTCACCAGCGACTAGTTCCAGCTCCAGGGGCTCGCGACAGGCATTGTAGAATTCACGAACCGAGATACTTTCAATGATTTTATCGGATGTCTTCATAGTTTAGTGACAAAGGATGGATGGTCGGCGGATGAGTGGGTGCGAACTTTTTGTTAGTAAGGGTGGCATTCTTTCTATGCCCGGAAGCCTTCTCCGAGATAGAACTTACGGGCAGAGGGATCTTCGAGGAGTTCTTTGCGGTCACCCTCGCAGAGGACTTTTCCTTCATAGAGTAGGTAGGACCTGTCGGTGATTTCAAGTGTTTCGCGAACGTTGTGATCTGTAATTAGGATTCCGATACCTAACTTTTTTAAATCCCGAATGATCGACTGCACATCGTCGACGCTGATCGGGTCCACTCCGCTGAAGGGTTCATCCATGAGGAGGAAATTTGGGCGTGTTGCCAGAGCTCGGGCGATCTCTACCCGGCGGCGTTCTCCGCCGCTCAGCGTGAATGCTTTCTGGTGAGCGATTTTCTCCAATCCGAATTGGGCGATCTTTTCGTCGGCGGCGTCTTCTCGTTCTTTTTTGGAAATCTTGAGGGTCTGGAGGACGGAGATGATATTGTTCCGCACGGTCATCTTCCGGAAAACCGATGCTTCCTGCGGTAGGTATCCGATTCCCTGTCTCGCTCGTTTATACATTGGGAGTTTGGTGACGTCCTTCCCCCTCAAGATGATTTTTCCGGCACTGGGAGCGATGAGCCCAACAATCATATAGAAGGTCGTCGTCTTTCCGGCCCCGTTGGGACCCAAGAGACCTACGATCTCGCCAGCTTTTACCGAAATGCCAACGCCGTTGACCACGCGCCGTTTGCCGAAATCGCGAGTGAGGTTATCGGTGTGGATCGATTCAGGTTCGTCGTCTTCAATCATTTTCACTTTCTGATTTGATTGATTCGAGGGAGGGGAGTTCCACTCTGGGCTGTTCTCCGTCTGGCCCGCGCTCGATTGTAATTTTCCGGTTCTCCCCTTGGAGAACCATGCGATATCCCGAGACCTTCCCGCGTTCGTCGCTGACAACGGGTCCATCTTCCAAGACGACCTTATCCTCCTGCGGATAGATGAGGGCTTTCCCGGCGGTTGCCTTCCGGCCCTCTTGGAGGATAACGACGTTCCCCGTAGCCTCGATGTAGGCGATGGCTCCAAAATCGTCCGCGCCCCCAGCATCTGTGCGGACCTCGATCCGGTCGCAGGTCGCCGTGAAGTCCTGGCCTTCAATATGAACCGATCCAAAAAAGATGAAACGATTGCCTTCGTCTGTATTGATGACGTCGAGGCGATCACTCTGGATCACCGTTTTTTCGGTTGGCTCGGGACCTGAAAGATTGACGGGAGACGAGTCTTGATTCTCCGAGGGACTCGGGATCTCCGCGGATGATGCGGGGAGTGCGACGGTCGACATGCCGAGAAAAAGAACAATCCAATTTCCTAAGGTCCACATTTTTTGAGATACGATTTTCTACTATTTCAGAATATTGCGGACGGCGTTGTCGAAAGTGACTTTAGCCCCTTGGCGAATCTCAATCTTCCGGTCCACACCTCGCCATTCCCAGTCTTTCCCGCGTGCCTCATAGCCATCTCCCTGGAGAAACAGGAACCCATCGCCAGTGGCAGCGTTATCCTCGACGTAGATGCGGGCGTTGGGACTGCGCAAGACGGTGTCATCGCGGTCCTCCGTAGAGGTAATCGACAGCTGCATTTGGATAATCCGGATGATGTTGTCACTTACGAAAACAGCTTCCTTTCCCGAAAGATCCCAGAGGCGGTAGCCTTGGTCGTTGAATTTTCGAAAAGTGAAGGACTTTACCTCGGCTTCCGGCTCGACATCGGCCTGAAGACTCGCAGCGATTAAACATCCGCAAAGCGATAGAATTTTGAGAAGGCGGGGCTGCGGATGTTCCATAATCGATAACGTATGGTTTTGGCGGATGAAGGCAACGGTGGGTTTGCGCCATGGCCAAGATTCTGCAATCGTCCGACGCATGGAAGATATCGGATCATTGCGACGTGAGTATACCCAATCCGGGTTGAGCCGGGAAGATCTGGCAGCCGAGCCCATCGATCAATTTCGGACATGGTTTGATCAGGCGAAATCGGCAGGCATCGACGAGCCGAATGCTCTCTCTCTGGCGACGGTTGATGAAAAGGGGCGCCCGTCTCAGCGGATGGTCCTGCTGAAGGCGTTCGATGATGAAGGACTCGTTTTTTTTACGAACTACAGCAGCCGCAAGGCCCGCCATTTAGGAGAGAGAAGCTCTGCCTCGATGCTTTTTCCGTGGGTTCAATTGGAGAGACAGGTCATCGTCGAGGGGGAGTGCGAGAAAATCTCAACTGCTCAGTCGCTTCGATATTTTACGAGCCGCCCCCGGGGAAGTCGCTTGGGGGCATGGGTTTCGGACCAGAGTTCGGTCATCTCGTCGAGGAAGATTCTGGAGATGAAGTGGGAGGAGATGAAACGAAAGTTTGGCAACGGGGAAATTCCTTTACCGGATTTCTGGGGTGGTTATCGGTTGCGGCCGCGACGTTTTGAGTTTTGGCAGGGGCGTCCCAGCAGGCTTCATGACCGTTTTGAGTATCAGGGCGATGGCGAGGGGCGGTGGACTATTGCTCGATTGAGCCCGTAGGAGCTTGATCCCATAGCTGCCGGAGCACCTCGTAGGCGGCGATCCCAACGCTCGTGGCTAAATTGATCGAGCGCAAAGTCGACCGGGGGTGGGGGATGGTCACGCGGTTGGAGTCGCCTATTTCTTCGTGAACCTCTGGTGGGCAGCCATGGCCTTCATTCCCAAACAAGAGGAGGTCGCCGGGGCGATAAGAGACGTCCCAGTAGTTCTGGGTGGCATGGGTCGTAAATAGCCAAGTCCGGCGGTGTTTCTCTCTTTCGCGGAACGTGATCCAGTCCCTGTGCTCGCTTAGGTCGAGGGACTTCCAGTAGTCCATACCACTCCGGCGGAGATGCCGGTCAGTAATCGCAAAACCGAGGGGGTGGATCAGATGGAGCCGCGCGCCAGTGATCGCGCAAAGTCGTCCGACATTGCCTGTATTTTGAGGAATTTCTGGGCATCGGAGGGCAATGTGAAAGAGCGGATCACTCATCCTCAAGAATGATCGCACCTTCGTTGTCGGCGGTCAAATTATGCATCTGGCAACGGATTCCATTCGCTTGGTAGACACTGGACATGGCCTCCCTGACTTCGAGGGACTTGCTCGCGGGAGAGACACACACGACGCTGGAGCCGCTTCCGCTGAGCCATCCTGCGTAGGCTCCTGCCTCGACACCGGCGTCGATTGCTTCGTCCACAAAAGGGTTGAGTGCCCGCCGGAAGGGCTGGTGAATGCGGTCGGCAGTGCTGCCTCGTAGTCTCTCGTAATCTCCCTTGGCAAAGGCCGAAACCAAATAAGCGAGACCGTTTAAGCTGGAAACGACCTCGGTAAAGTCGAGGGAGTCAGGAAGGACTGCCCTCGCATCGGGGGTGCGCACTCGGATGTCGGGCGATGCTACGACGAAGTGGAGATCCGGCTCGACAGGAAACGAAAAGGAATCGACATATTTGCCCGAGTGCGGATCGACGCGGGCGACACAAAATCCGCCTCTCACGAGGGCGCAGACGTTGTCCGGAGCATTATCGAGTCGCGATAGCTCCCGCACACATTGGTGGTCGTTCAGCGGTTGTCCGTGCAGGTGATTGAGAGCGATAAAAACGCCGCCGAGGACCGTAGCACTTGATCCTAGGCCTCTCTCGGGAGGAACTTCTCCCCAAATCTCGAACTCAAATCCGGAGCTGGGGATCCCTGTTCTTTCGAAAAATGCCTCGCCAGCCCGTTTCGCCATTTCCTCTAGGCCAGCCGCATCGCCTCCCGCCACGCGGACGGTTGAATCCTCCCGCAAGGTAAGGCGGCAGAAATTGTAAAGGCGTAGAGCAATACTGAGTGCGTCAAAGCCCGGACCACAATTTGAGGTCGAAGAGGGAAGGCGTAGGTCGATGGATTTCTTATTCACTGTGTCATCCGTTTCGTTGAAAATCACGCAAAGCTCGATTGGCTTCGCGATCGGCCTCTTTCTTTTTCAAGGTCTCTCTTTTGTCGTGAAGTTTCTTCCCCGATGCGACCCCCAGCTGCACCTTAAGCTTTCCCCGGGAGAAATAAAGTTTCAGAGGGATGACGGTCTTGCCGTCCATTTTTATCGAATCGGAGATCTTGCGAATCTCCCGGCGATGGAGGAGGAGTTTGCGGGGTCTCCGGGGAGTGTGGTTGTTGGTGTTTCCGAACGAGTATTCGTCAATGTGGGCATGGTAGAGGAAGGGTTCGCCGCGATCCAACCGAACGAAGCCATCTTGGATCTGGGCTTTCCCCATGCGCACAGATTTCACCTCGGTTCCCTTTAGAACTAAGCCAGCCTCGAACTTATCATGAATATGATAATCGTGAAACGCTCGGCGATTGCGAATCTCCAGCGGTTCGGTGCTTTTGGTTTTGCGGGCCACAACTTCTTGCTAAGGCAATTTCAAGAGAGAAAAAAAGCGGGGTTGAACCCGCTTTTTGTTTGATCGATCTCTCAAAAACGATCGGATTCGGTCAGCTTTTCTCCTCGTCAGCGTCAAACAGTTGATAAGAGATCTTTTCGTCAATGATCTCGCGCAGAGCAACATCCTCTGGATCGAGCCGTTCCAGTGACTCAACCAAGGGCTTAAAGCCACTCTTGAGCTGCTTGACGCGGCGAGACACTACATTGACCAGAATGTTCGGATCAGAAATTTTTAGGCGCGCGGCTTTTAGGTAATCGTCTCTCACAGTAGAATAATTGGCTGAAATTTGGGAAAACGGAGAATAATGAATAAATCTCTTTCTGATGCAAGGCCAGATTTGGCGGGAAAATTTGGCCAATTTTGCCACCAGGCAGCAGCGGACTCTCTGGCCGCTCCCAGACAAGAAAAGATGTCAATTATTTTAACACTGGTTTAAAAAATACGGGAGTCCGGGCGCCTGGGGAGCCGCAGGTAATTTACGTTGGAATCAGGTCGGTCTGATGACTCCAAAGCTTGGAATAATGTCCGTTGTTTTGCAGCAACTCCTCGTGGGTTCCCTTTTCGAGAATGCGCCCGTTTTCAACGGCGACGATTTGGTCGGCCCGGCGAACGGTCGAGAGGCGGTGGGCGATAACGAGGACGGTTCGGTGTTGCACGAGGTTGTCGAGTGCCTCCTGAATTTGCTTCTCGGTGATGGTGTCGACGCTCGAGGTGGCCTCGTCGAGAATGACCAGCGGGGGATTTCGGAGGAGGACTCTGGCGATGGTGAGCCTCTGTTTCTCGCCCATGCTGAGGCGAATCCCACGCTCGCCGATAATGGTATCCAGACCATCCGGCAGCCTGCGAACGAATTCGGCGGCGGAGGCTCCTTCAAGGGCTTCCCAGATATCACCTTCTGAAGCATCGGTCCGTGCCAGGAGAAGATTGTCCTGCACGCTGGCGTCAAAGAGGAAGGGATCCTGAGCAACAACTCCGATGTGACTGCGCAGGGAGCCCATCTCGATTTGCCGCACATCGATCCCGTTGATCAGGACTTCCCCCTGCGAAACGTCGTAATAGCGGAGAATGAGGTTGGCGATGGTGCTCTTGCCCGCCCCGGTGTGACCGACGATTGCGGTCACTTTGCCAGTCGGGAGGGTGAGGTTGAAATCATGGAGCACCGGGCTCCTCTCGGCGTAGGAAAAATCGACGTTATTGAATTCGACCGAGACGGGAGGACTGGGAAACGGTTTCGGATCAGCCGCGTTTTCGATCTCGACCGGATGGTCGAGTATCTCGAAGACACGTTCACCCGCGGCTTTACCAGCAGAGATCATATGGTTCAGGGAATTGAGCTGAAAGATCGGCTGATACAGCATCGTGCAGTAGACATTGAAGGCGATAAATTGCCCGATGGTGAGCCTCTCTTCAATGACCATCCATCCGCCCACCCCGACCACGGCTACAACCCCCAGGCTGGAGATAAATTGCACCAGTGAGATGTAGCTCGAATATCGAAACATCGCGGCGAGCGTCTTTTCCCTCAGGTCCAGCGACTGCGACCGGAAACGTTCCGACTCCCGCTTTGTTAGGTTGAAGCTCTGGATGAGGCGGTTCCCTTGAATATCCTCGACGAGGAGACTGTTCAGAAGCCCGGAGCTGTCCCTGACCTTGCGCCAGTTTTTCCGGGTGAAGCGGGCGTGCCGATAGGCAAGGATGAAGAGGACGGGGATCGGGATCAGAACAATCGCGGCCAAGAGCGGTTGCATCGTGATCAAGAAGATGGTGATGCCGATGATCGTGAGAACGGCGACGGATCCTTGCTCGGTCCCGTCGAGGAGGGCTCTCTCAACCTCTGTCACATCGTCGATGACCCGCGAGGCAACATCGCCGCTCTTGCGCTGATCGAAAAATCCGATGGGGAGGGCGAGGAGTTTGTTGTGGAGGTCCTGCCTGAGGTCGAGCAGGACCTTTTGCTCGAGCGTATTGTTGAGCCTTATCCGGAAACAGTTGAGGAGCTCCCGGAAGATATAGATTACGACAATAACCCCGACCCCCAGCAGAAGGAGCTGCGTCTCCCGCGCGGCGATGTAGTTATCGACGATGAACTGGATGATCTTGGGGACGGAGATGGCCAGCGCGGCGGTTCCGATGGCCAAGGCAATCGTAGCCGCGAAAAGCCCGGGAAAAGAGAAAAGGTATTTGGAAACTCGAAAGATGATATTCATGAGCGAAAGAGGAAGTTCGCAAGAGTCGTCGGATTAGGCAAGGGCACCAGAAGAAAACCTTGCGCACTGACCGGGGAGAAAAAACCGTCCGGCGATGTTCTGCCCGCG
>JGI12210J13797_10111901_pt1 | contig 11967 bp, 9 predicted proteins | sample ElkSlonscriptome_3_FD_13797 | JGI IMG/M metagenome (IMG submission 13797) | reverse complement strand
GTCGTCGCCATCGACGGCCAGGATGTCATCGACTGGATACAGGATGCCTTTCATGTGGACTGACTGGCCAGCCGACGGCCGACCGCCCCGGCTCGGCGCCGGCCGCGCGGCACGCTTTGCCGCAGGCCTCGTGCTGATCGGCGCCGCGCTCGTCAGCGGCTGCGCCCCTGTGGTCGTTGGCGGGACCGCGGTCGGTGCCTCGGTGATTCACGACCGACGCCCGACCGCCGTGCTGCTGGACGACCAACGCATCGAGATGATCGCCCGCAGCCGCTACGACGACACACCCGAGATCGCCGCGCGCAGCCGCATCTCGGTGACGAGTTACAACCGCGTCGCACTGCTCACGGGCCAGGCCGAAAACCCGGTCGTGCGCAGGCGTTACGCGGAGCTGGTCAGCCGCATCCCGCACGTGAAGCGGGTCGTCGACCAGGTGACCATCGGCTCACCTGCCAGCCTTCAGCGCGAGAGCCAGGACGCCTACCTGACCTCCCGCGTGAAGGTCGCCCTGGCGTCGGTCAAGCTCGACGGTTTCGACCCGACACGAGTCAAGGTCGTCACCGAAGGAGGGGTCGTCCACCTGCTGGGGCTGCTCACGCCCAGGGAGGCCGAGGCAGTCGTCGCAACGGTGCGCCATGTCCCCGGTGTGGTCCAAGTCGTCAAGCTGTTCGAGCGCTATGATCACGGCGAGACCGGTCTCGGTGCCGCAGCACAGATCGAGTCGCAAGCGAACCCGACCAGCGTGTCCCCCTTCGTGGGGTCGGCGTCCCGACCGCGGGCATTGCCACCCCCAGGGTCAGGGTCCCGGCTCGCGGCGCAAGGCGCGCAAGCCGAACGTCGGTGGCCGCCGGCTCGGGGTATGGCTGGATGATCCCCCCTGAGCTGCTCATGCGCCTGCAGGAGCTAGCCGGCCCCGGCGGTTTGCTCACCGATCCGGCCGATTGCTGGGCGTACGGCTATGACAACAGCCAACGCCAGGCGAACCCGGCAGCCGTGTTCTTCGTCAGTGGCGAGGAGCAGGTCCCGCCGCTGTTGCGCCTGTGTAACCAGTATGGGGTGGCGGTCAGCGCACGCGGGCGCGGAACCGGCACCACCGGCGCGACCGTACCCGATCCGGGCGGCCTCGTCGTCTCCTTCGAGCGCATGGGACGAATCCGGCGCATCGATCCCAACGATCGATTGGCCATCGTCGAGCCCGGGGTCCTCAACGAGACCCTACAACGGGCCGCGGCCGAGCATGGTCTCTTTTGGGCCCCGGATCCGAGCAGTGCCGCCTTCTGCTCGGTCGGCGGCAACCTCGCCCACAACTCGGCCGGACCGCGCGCCGTCAAGTACGGGACCGCGCGCGAGAACACGCTTGGCCTGCGTGCCGTCACCGGGTGCGGCGACCCCATCCGTACCGGCACGCTGACCACCAAGGGCGTCGTCGGCTACGACCTGACCCGGCTTCTGATCGGCTCGGAGGGCACCCTGGCGCTGATCACCGAGGCGACCCTCAAGCTCCTGCCCCTCCCCGAGGCCAAGCGCACACTGCGCGCCATCTACCACGACATCCATGCCGCGGCCGCGGCGGTCGCCGCAATCATGGCGCAGCCCGTCATACCCAGTGCACTAGAGCTCATGGATGGCGCGGCACTCGCCGCCGTGCGCTGCTACAGCGATCCCGGGCTGCACTGCGACGCCGGGGCGCTGCTGATGATCGAGGTCGACGGCCCGGCCGCCGGCATCGACACGGCCGCCGAGCTGCTCGCCCGCGCCGCCCGAGTGCCGGGTCTCGTCGAGATCGCGACGGCAGCCGACGCGGAGGAGACCGACCGCCTCTGGAAGACGCGCAAAGCGCTGTCGCCGGCGATGCGCCATATCGCCCCGAAGAAGATCAACGAGGACGTGGCCGTGCCCGTCTCCCGCATCGGTACCCTGATCGACGGTCTCGAACGGCTCGCGCACGATATCGGCATCCCGATCGTCAATTACGGGCATGCCGGAAACGGCAACATCCACGTCAATCTCCTCGTCGACCCCGGCGTCACGGGGCAAATGGCGCGTGCCGAGCAAGGGCTCGAAGCCCTCTTCGAAATGGTGCTCGGCCTCGGCGGGACCCTATCGGGCGAGCACGGCGTGGGCCTGGTCAAACGCCGCCACGTCGCCAATGAGATCGACCCGGCTGCCCTGATTCTGATGCGCGCCATCAAGCAACAGTTCGATCCGAACGGGATCCTCAACCCGGGGAAGACGCTGCCCGATCTGGGCTGAGCGAGCGTCTGTCTCGACGCCGCGCCTCACTTGCCCGGCCGCATCAGCCCGCCGAGGCCGACCTCCTCGATCGCGGCCAGGAGCAGCCGCCGTACGGCCTTTGCGTCCTCGAGCTGCAGGGCACGATTCAGCAGCTCGCGGGCCCGCGCACGACTCAGGCTGCGAATCACGGCCTTGACCCGCAGCAGGCTGCCGGCGCTCATGCTCAGACTATGAACGCCCATGCCGAGCAACAAGACGACCGCGAGGGGATCCCCGGCCATCTCGCCGCAGATGCTGACCTCGACGCCGTGGACCCGGGCACCGCTGACGATCTGCGTGAGGGCCCGCAGCACCGCCGGGTGCAGGTCGTCATAGAGATCGGCGACGTGGCCGTTGTTGCGGTCGACTGCGAGCAAGTATTGTGTCAGGTCATTGGTGCCGACGGAGAGGAAGTCGACGCGGCGGCCCAGGGATTCCGCCTGGTAGACGGCCGCCGGCACCTCGATCATCGCCCCGACCGGCGGAAAGCTAATCGCCAGACCCTCGTCCAATAGCTCATCGTGGGCCCGCTGGATCAGGCGCAGGGCATCGTCGAGCTCGCCGACCGTGGTGATCATCGGCAATAGGATCTGGAGATTTCCGAGACCGATGGACGCACGCAGCATGGCGCGCACCTGGGTCAGGAAGATCTCCGGATGATCGAGCATGATCCGGATCCCGCGCCAGCCGAGGAAGGGATTGGACTCGACGACCGGGAAGTAGGGCAGCGGCTTGTCGCCGCCGATATCGAGGGTGCGAATCGTCACCGGACGCGGCGCGAAGGTCTCGAGCACCTCGCGGTAGTTGCGCATCTGCACCTCTTCACCGGGGAAGCGGTCGCGGATGATGAAGGGCAGCTCGGTGCGGTAGAGCCCGACGCCGGCGGATTCCTCGATCCCGACCGGACGCGTCTCGGAGACCAGGCCCGTGTTCAAGTAGAGCGGCAGCTGGTAGCCATCGGTCGTCTCCGCCGGAAGGTGACGCAGGCCCTCCAGCTCAGAGGACAAGGCCTTGTCCTCGGCGATCAGCCGCTCGTGCTCGGCCTTGACGGATGGGCCGGGCTCGACGTAGATACGGCCGCGATAGCCATTGACGACCATCTCTCGGCCGTCGACGCGACCCACCGGCAGCTCACTCGCGCCCATCACCGCCGGCACGCCGATGCCGCGGGCGAGGATGGCGACGTGCGAGGAGCTCGAGCCACTCGTGGAGACGATCGCAGCGAGTGACTCGCGCGGGACCTCGGCGATCTGCATGGCGCTGAGTTCCTCACCGACCAGGATGGTCGCTGGCGGATAGCTGGCCGGCTGCGCGTTGACCTCCTGCAAGTGCATCAAGATACGCCGCCCCAGGTCCCGGACATCGGCGCCGCGCTCACGCAAATAGCCATCGTCCATGTGGTCGAAGACCTGGACGTGCTCGCAGATGGTTGCCCGCAACGCCCCCGGCGCCCAGTTGCCCGCCCGGATGCGCGCCAAGGTCCCCTCGAGGAGGACGTCGCTCTCGAGCATCATGCGCCAGGCATCAAAGAGCGCGCGATCCTCGACGCTCAGCGTGTCGGCAAAGCGCACCGCGAGGCGCTCGAGCTCTTCGCCGGCGTCGCCGATGGCGTTCAAGAACCGCTCGACCTCCACCTGCGTCTCGGCGACGAGCTTGTCCGGCACCGCATCCAGATCGGCCAATGGATAGACGACGACCGCCGTTCCGATTGCGATCCCCGGCGAGGCCGGCAAGCCCTGCAGGAAGCGGTTCGGCAGAGCGACCGGGTCCCGCAGGCGGGCCAGATCGCCACTGGTCCGGGCGAAGGCGATCGCGCCGGCCAATTGCGCCGCCAGGGTGATGACGAAGTTGACCTCGTCCTCAGCGAAACGATGGGCCTCGCGCTGGCGCAGGACGAGCACCCCGAGCACCTTGCCGTTCTGGATGATGGGCGCGCCGAGGAAGCCACGGTACTGTTGCTCGCCTGTCTCCGTTATGTGTACATAACGGGGGTGCGTCGAGCCATCGCCGAGGTGGAGGAGCTCCGCGCGCTCGCAGACATGGCCGACCAGGCCGCGATGCAGCGGCAGTCTGACCCGTCCCACCGCCTCAGGCTGCAGCCCCTCGGTGGCATGCAGCACATGTTCGCGGGCCTCGAAGTCGGTCAGGTACACGGAGCAGACGTCCGCCCCGACCTCGCGCTTGACGCTGCGGACGATGACCTTGAGGGCCTGCTCCAGGTCCGGCGCCTGACTGACCTGCTGGACGATGCGACGCAATGGTTCGAGCATGGATGATTCCGGCGTTCGAGTCTTTCGCACGACCAGGCGGGCCCCGCCAGCGGGATCGAGCATGGTATCGGGCCCGCGACGTCAACCACGGGACACGACAAGCAAGCGACAATCAGGGTTGTAGCGAGCCGGGCAACGAGGTGATGCCAGGACTTCAGGGGCCGCGGCGAGCGTCTCTCTCAACACAGCCCGGCCGCCGCCGGCCTCAACGGCTGCGCCGGCGAAACACTCCAACCCCGCCACAAGGGGCTTCGTAGCGCTCGGGCGGACCCTCCGGGTAAAGCAGCGGCGCAAGCTCTTCGAGCGCCTGCAGATAGACGTGGCGCTTGAAATAGACGACCTCGCGCACCGGCTGCCAATACTTCACCCAGCGCCAGGCGTCGAACTCGGGCTTCTCGCTCCGGTCGAGGCAGAAGTCCTGCTCGCCGCAATTGACCCGCAACATAAACCAAATCTGCTTTTGGCCGATACAGATCGGCCCACAGTGGCGCCGGATGAAACGCTTCGGCAGTCGGTACCGCAGCCACCGGCTCGTGCAGCCCAAGAGCTCGACCTGGCACGGGAACAGACCGACCTCTTCCTCGAGCTCCCGATACATGGCATCGACCGGCGTCTCGTCGGAATGGATGCCGCCCTGCGGGAATTGCCAGGCGTTCTGGCCGACCCGGCGCCCCCAAAACAGGTGGCGCCGATCGTTGCAGAGGATAATCCCCACGTTGGGCCGGAAACCGTCGGAATCGATCAAAGCCGCGCACCCTGCTGATTAGCGTGGCTATTTTTCCACAACCACGACAACCTCGGCAACTGCCTGGTCAGATGCGCGCCTGACGCGAATCTAACGCGAAGACCGCTTCTGCGGTCGTGTTAAAATTCTAGCCGGAAGCGAGCACAAGCCGACATGACTACTGGAAGGGCGCCGTGGCGCTAGCGATCTTCGACCTCGACAACACCCTTTTGGCCGGGGATTCCGACTATTTGTGGGGGCGCTTCCTGGTTGGGCGCGGCATCGTCGACGCCGAGGAGTACGAACGGCTCAACGAGCAATTCTACGCAGACTACCAAGCCGGCAATCTCGACATCCTCGCCTTCCTGCGCTTCGCGCTGCGGCCGCTGAGCCTGCACCCGCTTGCCGACCTGTTGGCGTGGCGTGAAGAATTCGTCCAGGAGCACATCGAGCCCGTGGTCCTGCCGCGCGCCTTGACCTTGGTGGAACAACACCGCAAACGCGGCGATGTGCCATTGATCATCACGGCGACCAACGAGTTCGTCACCGCGCCCATCGCCGCCCGATTCGGCATCCCGCACCTGATCGCCACCACCCCAGCGCAGGCCGACGGGCGCTTCACCGGCGACGTGGCCGGCATCCCGGCCTTCCAGCACGGGAAGGTCAGGCGCCTCGAGACCTGGCTTGCAGAAACCGGCTACGACCTCGCCGGCAGCACCTTCTACAGCGACTCGCACAACGACTTGCCATTGCTCGAACGGGTCACCAACCCGATCGCGGTCGACCCGGACCCGGTCCTGCGTGCGCACGCCGAGGGGTGTGGCTGGCCCATCATCTCGCTCCGGGAAGGGGCGAACCAGCCCTGTTGAGCCGTCGCTTGGCCCAGGGCCACAACCCTCGCCCAGTCATCGTGCCGTCATCCTTTCACAACAGACCCGCAACGAAGGACGGCTAACATTGATGATTACGATGAGATTCGCGTAGCGCGTTCGCTCCCTCGCCCTCCGGGAGAGGGTTGGGGTGAGGGAACGATCAGGGGCGAGACGACATTTCATCGTCCGGGGTGGCTCGGCTCGCCCCATGATCGTTAGCCTGAAATCCCAGCGGAGGCAAGATGGCAGGGTCTGCAACGGCCGCGTCCGTTAGACAAGGGGAACGCCTCTTCGTCGAATTGGCAGCGACAGACAGTGCGGTACGCGAGGCACAGGGGTTGCGTTATCGGGTCTTCGGCGAGGAACTGGGCGCCAAGCTGCACGGCAACGCCCGAGGCTTGGATGTCGACGACTATGATGCCCACTGTCAGCACCTTTTGGTACGCGAGGCCAAGACCCGGCAGGTCGTCGGCTGCACGCGCATCCTGACGGACGAGAAGGCACGCGCCCTGGGGCGCTTCTACTCAGAGGGCGAGTTCGACCTCGGACCGATTCTCGCGCTGCCCGGGCGACTCCTCGAGGTCGGGCGCACCTGCATCTCACCTCAGTTTCGCCAGGGCTCGGCGATCGGGGTGCTGTGGTCTGGCCTCGCCGGCTACATCAACTTGCACGGCTTCGACTACCTGTTCGGGTGCGCCAGCATGCCGCTCGGCGAAGGCGACATCCAGGCCGCCGCGATCATGAATCGATTGCGGCGGCACGCCATGACGGGCGCGGACCTGCGCGTGGCGCCACGCTCGCCCTTGTCGAGCGCCGCGACAGCCGACGAGGTGCTCGACGCACCCGTGCCGGCGCTGCTGCGCGCTTACACGCGCCTCGGGGCAATGGCCTGCGGCGAGCCGTGCCGGGATCCCGACTTCGGCGTCGCCGACGTCTTGATGCTGCTGCGCATCGACGAGCTCAACCCGCTCTATTCGCGCCACTTTCTCGACCGCCCCGGCCGCCTAAGGTACTGAATGCGTCCAGACCGGATCCTGAAACGCCACCTGCGCCTGCCGCGGCGAGCACCAGCGGCGGGCCTGCGCGGCACTCGTCACGGCTGCACGATAGGCACCTGTCGGCGCTAGGGCCACGCGATGGTCGGCTGGCCCGTCACCCTTTGGCGCTCCGCAAGACTGGCCGTTCAGCTCGCCATCGCCGTCCTCGTGTGTCTCTATGTCGCCGCCGCGGAACACTTCGCACGGCGGCCCGCCTGGGTCCCAGACGTCGTGCGCTGGTGGTATGCGCGCACCTGCCGCGTCCTCGACCTGCGGCTCGAGGTAAGCGGTCGGCCTCATCCCTCGGCCCTCCTGGTCGTCAACCACATCTCCTGGCTCGACATCCTAGTCATCGGCGCCCAGGGCCGCATCGGCTTCCTCGCCAAAGACGAGATTCGGCATTGGCCTTTGATCGGCTGGCTGGCCGCCACCGTCGGGACACACTTCATCAGGCGCGGCGCCGCTCCAATGGACGAACTGCGCGAGGCCCTCGCCGAGCGCATCCGAGCTGGCCAGGCTATTGCCGTCTTCCCCGAAGGCACGACGAGCGACGGCGCCGGCGTCATGCGCTTCCACCCCCGCCTATTCGCCGTCGGACAACAGCCCGGTGTCCTTGTGCAACCGGTCGCCCTGCGCTACGGCAGCGGCTGCGAGCCAGACCCCGTCGCCCCCTTCGTCGGCACCGACACCTTCGCCGCCCACCTCGGCCGAGTCCTGCGCCATCCGGGGCTCTCGGCGCAGGTCCACTTCCTTGCCACCCTGGACCCGGACCTGCCCAGCCGGCGCGATCTGGCCGACGCTGCGCGCCTGGCCATCACTCGGGGGCTCGGCAGCGAGGCCAAGACCGACCCCGTCTCGCCGCCGCATGCCAGCCTTCGCCAGGCCGGGCCGGATGGATCGCGCATCGTCTCAACCCAGACCAGATCTGCCACCCAATGACCACGAAAGCCGACCTCAAGCCACTGCACATCGCGGTTGTGACCGAGACCTACCCGCCCGAGATCAACGGCGTCGCGAACACGATGAGGCACTTGGTCGCCGGCCTCACCCGCCGCGGCCATCGGCTCCACCTGATCCGCCCGCACCAGCACCGCGGCGCCGACCAGCCCGACCCGGCTGCCGACACCGAAACGCTGGTGCCCGGCCTCCCCCTGCCGGGCTATCGAGGCCTGCGCCTGGGCCTACCGGTCTATTGGCGGATCCGGCGACTATGGCGCCAAGGCCATCACCCGGATATCGTCTATATCGCCACGCAGGGCCCGCTGGGCCATGCGGCGCTGAACGCGGCGCGGCGCGCGGGAATCCCCGCCATCACCGGCTTTCACACCCAATTCGACCAATACAGCCGCCACTACGGCCTGGGACTCTTGACCCACCAGATCGCGCAAACCCTGAAGCACTTTCACAATCGCTCCCACGCGACGCTGGTGCCAACGCCCGAGCTGCGCGATCACCTGACGCAAGAGGGCTTTCACAACGTCCACCTATTCGGCCGCGGCGTCGATACCCAGCTGTTCGATCCCGCCCGTCGCAACCCGACGCTGCGGGCGGCCTGGGGCAGCGATGCAGGCGAACTGGTCGCGCTCTATGTCGGGCGACTCGCAGCAGAGAAGAACCTGGAGCTGGCCCTGCGGAGCTTCCAGGCGATCGCCGCACAGGACCCATCGGCTCGCCTGGTCCTCGTCGGGGACGGACCGGGGCTCGAAAAGCTGCGCCACGACTACCCCGATCATCGCTTCGTCGGCCCCAAGGTGGGCGAAGAGCTCGCCGAGCACTACGCCAGCGGCGACCTCTTCCTGTTCCCCAGCCTCACCGAGACCTTCGGCAACGTCGTCCTGGAGGCCATGGCCAGCGGCCTCGGCGTCGTCGCCTTCAACTATGCCGCGGCCCACACCTACATCGCGTCCGGGCGCAACGGCATCACCGTGACGCCAGGGGACGAAGAGGCCTATCTCACCGCCGCCGTCGAAATCGCCGGCGACCACGAGCGCCTCAGCCATCTCGGGCGCGCCGCGCGCCGCACCGCCGAGCGGCTCGATTGGGACCACGTCATTGCCGGCATCGAAGAGCAGCTCGCGAGCATCATCCGCCACGGGCATCGCCGCGCAAAGCGCCCCGAGACCCGGGCGGCGGTCAGCCACTGACCTGCAACGCGAGGCGGCAAGGGACCCGCCTTGCGGCCGCCCGGACGGGGGTGTAACCTCCTTCGGATATGCCGCCATGATGGTTGTTTCTGACGCGGCCCCGGCAAGTCGTTGCGAGCATGCGAGAGCCCCCAGACAACGCGCATGTTGGTCGGCGCGAGATCTTCCACCTCGTCCTGATCACGCCCACCAAGTACGACGAAGACGGCTATCCGTTGGTCTGGTGGCGCTCCGTGCTCCCATCGAACTCGCTCGCCGCCCTCAACGGTTTGGGTCGCGACTGCCAGGAGCGCCAGGTCCTCGGGCGCCATGTCGAGATCCGACTGACGGCGATCGACGAGGCCAATCGCCTCATCCGACCCAAGCAGATACTCAAGCAGGTCGCGGGTGACGGCGGCCGAGCGCTGATCGCGCTGGTCGGTGTCCAATCCAACCAGTTTCCGCGGGCCGTGGACCTCGCCCGCCCCTTCCTGGAGGCCGGGCTACCGGTCTGCCTCGGCGGCTTTCACGTCTCCGGCTGCTTCGCGATGCTGCCCGAGGTCCCACCCGAGATCCAGGCGGCCCTCGACCAGGGCATCAGCCTGTTCCTGGGCGAGGCCGAGGAGGGTCGCCTGGACCAGGTCTTGCGGGATGCTTATGCCAGACGTCTGCAGCCGATCTACAACTATCTCGAGAAGCTGCCCAGCATCGCCGGGGCACCGATACCAATCCTCGACGAGACCGACGTCAAACGGACCATGGGCTGGATCTCCAGCTTCGACGTCGGGCGCGGCTGCCCCTACAAGTGCTCCTTCTGCACCATTATCAACGTGCATGGACGCAAGAGCCGCTTCCGCACCGCCGAGGACCTCGAGCGAATCGTCGTGGAGAACGACGCCCAAGGGATCCGCCAGTTCTTCGTCACCGATGACAATCTGGCCCGCAACCAAAACTGGTCGGAGCTGTTCGACACCCTGATCCGCCTGCGCGAGGAGCGCGGCATCAAGCTCGAACTGTCGGTCCAGGTCGACACCCGCTGCCACCAGATCCCGGGCTTCATTCCCAAGGCGGCCGCCGCCGGCGTCAACACCGTTTTCATCGGCCTGGAGAATATCAATCCGGACAACCTGGCCACCACCGGCAAGTCACAGAACCGCATCACCGACTATCGTGAGATGCTGCTCGCGTGGAAGCAATTCCCGGTGACCATCTGCGCCGGCTACATCGTCGGCCTCCCCTTCGACACGAAAGAATCCCTGATGCGCGATGTGGAGATCATCAAGCGGGAGCTGGCGATCGACCACATCTTCTTTACCATGCTGACGCCCCTGCCCGGCTCGGCCGATCACGCGCGGATCTATCAATCAGGGGAGTGGATGGACCCCGACCTGACGCGTTACAACACCAATTTCCGGGTCATCCACCACCCGCGCATGACCGATCGGGATTGGGACCAGGCCTACCGCGAAATGTGGCGTCGTTACTACTCCTGGGATCACATGGCGCGGATGCTCAGGCGTGCCCATGCGCTGCGCGGGGACATTCGCAAAACGCGCAATTACCTGGGCTGGTATCACCACTTCCCGATCAACCTGGGCCTGCATCCGCTCGAAGGCGGACTCGTCCAGCTGCGCTCGCGGGTCGATCGGCGCCCGACGAGACCGCGCGAGCACCCGCTAGTCTTCTATCCGAAGTACTTCTTCCGGGAGATGCGGGTCATGCTCACCTTCTGGCTGATCGTACAACGGATGCGCCGCATCGATCGCCGAATCGAGCGCGACCCGAGCCGTTTCGACTATCGCGACGAGGCGATTACGCCCCCGAGCGAGCAGGACTTCGCCGATCTGGCCCTCTTTCGCGACACCCGTGGGGGACGGGATGCCGTCGCCAAGGCGGCAGCGAGGAAGGCGGCCGCGCCTAAGCGGAGGATTGCTTGAGGGCGGGTGCAACAATTGAGGGTTGCAAAAGTAATCGGAGGCGGCTCGCTGCGACACGCTGCAAGGACGTCCGTGTCAGCTCGACGGCGGGATCCCTCCCGCCGACGGTCGCCGCGACCCGCCTCCGATTACTTTCGGGACGATTGATATCAAGCTTCGCAGCCTGGGGTTAGCGAGTCTTAGGCGTCGGGCCGATTGCGTCGGGAGGAATGCTCGGGGCACGCCCGTCACCGCCTTGCCTATCAACTTTGCGCGGTGCTCCTGATACCATTCCCCCGCCTCAGGTAAGGGAGAGTGATTGGTACGGCACTCTCCAGGCCGCGCCGCCTATTCGCACTCAAGGCGTGTTAGAGGCGCGCTGACCCTGGGCCGGGGTGGTCGAGCTTCAGGCATTCGCCGCTGTCGCCCCCTTTTTCGCAGGCCTCGAACTGTTCGGGGGCTTTGTTACTCTCAAGTGAGGAGACCGATAATGACGAAAAGGCTTAGAACGACGGGAATCGCCGGGACCTTCGGGTTGCTGTGTGTGCTCGCCGCGCCGGCGTACGCCGTTGACGAGGTCCTGTGCACCTTCATCATCCAGCAGGACGCGAGCAAGAACGTGAAGGCGAGCTACCCGCGCGCCAGGCAGCACGTGAACGCTGACGAGCTTGCGCAGCTGGTCCCGTCCGACCCGCAGGCGTACGAGATGAAGGATGAGGGCAACAACCGGTGCCGGATTCGGCACACCGGC
>JGI12210J13797_10041995_pt1 | contig 11970 bp, 7 predicted proteins | sample ElkSlonscriptome_3_FD_13797 | JGI IMG/M metagenome (IMG submission 13797) | reverse complement strand
AGTGGGGCCATCGGATGACGCCTGAGATTATGGCCTATACCAATGAAGTGACCCGAAGAATTAAAGGCTACGGCAGTCTCGTAATTAATGAGACCCCTCATGTGGATGAAGTGGTCATTTGGCCTTTTGCAACGCCTGATAACGCCAAATCCCTTCTGCGTCCGGATGACCCGGTTGAACGAGGGAATACGTTTCCGATAAAAATAGATACCCTTAAAAAGGGTTCCTATCTGGTCTGGATCACCATGAGTAATGGAAACTTTCTTCCCTATCCTATTTATATTGGACATGGGGAGGATCTGGTTTTGACTCCCGATGTTCCGGAGAAAATTCCTGAAGGTTTGGCCTATGTGCCGGAAGGCGAATTTTTTATGGGAGGTCCGCTCTCGCGCTTCTACCGCAAACACAAACGATCCTTACCCTCGTTCTTTATTTCAAAGACGGAGGTCACCGTGGGGGAATACCTGGAATTCTGGAAGTCGCTGGAATCCGCCGAGGATAAAAATGCCTATATGAGTCGTATCCGCTATGAGTTCCGTGAGCGTCAGTTTAACGATGCTTGGCGGGCGGATGGAACGTTGACTGATTCGCGCTTGAGCAATGATTTTCCCGTGGTTGGAATTACCCGCGAGGCAGCGATGGCCTTCTGCGAGTGGAAAAGCAGGCAGCTGGGTCAAACCGTCCGGCTGCCCACGGCGGAGGAATGGGAAAAGGCCGCGCGCGGAGTTGACGGTCGCACCTATGTTTGGGGGAACGGTTTCAAGCCAGAGGAAAATCTGACCCTAACCAAATCGAACACCGTTGGGAAAGAACGGTATCCCTACTGGGCTCCGCCCGGAAAGTTCATGCACGACGTGACCGTCTACAACGCCTCCGATATGGCGGGGAACGTACGCGAAATGACGTCTACGCTGGTGCCCGGAAGCAGCGATCTTTATCAGATTAAAGGGGGCAGTGCTTCCACTCCGGAAAACTTCCTGCCGTGCAGTAACTCATCCGATACGCCCGTCGTACCGAGTGATGTCGGTTTTAGATATGTTGTAGAGCGATCAAAATAATATGACACGAACATCCGCATCATCTTCACAGGCGACAAAAGCGCTGGCTCTCGTTGAATCGCTACAGACCCGGTTTGTCCAAGGATTGGAAAACATCAGCGGCGAAAACTTCCAGGGTTCGGAATGGTTTCGTGATGCTGGAACCCATGGCGGCGGAGAGCGTTTTGGACTTCAGGATAATCCGGTGCTTGGCCGCGCTTCCGTCAATGTTTCTCAGGTGCATTATGATGATGAAGCTGAACGAAAACTTGGTTCGGCATCCGCCATTTCCACGATTGTTCATCCGGTGCATCCGCGGTGGCCGTCGGTTCATATTCATGTCAGCTGGACGGAGATGAAGAGCGGGGCGGGGTACTGGCGGATCATGGCCGATCTGAATCCGGCTATCCCGAACGAAAAAGATAAGACAAAGTTTGCTGGTGCGCTCAAAGCCGTTGCGCCGGTGGTTTATGACGAAGCGGCGGAGCAGGGGGATCGTTATTTCTATATTCCGGTGCTCGGCCGGCATCGGGGTGTTACCCATTTTTATCTGGAGAGTTTTAATACTGGAAATTTTGCGGCCGACCATGATCTGGCCCAGGCCGTCGGCGAAGCGGCGATCGATACCTATCTCCAGCTATTGGAAAAAGCCGCGCGGGAAAATTTCCAATCATTGGAAAGCGATCGTGCGGCCCAGTTGGCCTACCATACCCTCTATTTCTTTCAGGTCCTGACGCTGGACCGCGGCACCACTACGGGGCTGATGGTTCATGATCAGAATGACGTCGGCATTCTAGGCTCGCTACCGCCGCAGGTGGATAAAAACCTGTTGCAGTCCTGGATCTCCCGAATGCCGGAACCGCAGGATCGATTGCTGGAGAAGCTCGTCGGCGCACTACCGAATACAGGAATCTGCACGGTGGATGATGCCGTCAAAATCAAGCTTTGCAAAGCGGTGCGCACGCACTATCAACAATACCCCGAGGCCCTTGATTTTCAGGCGTCCGGAAACTCCACCCCTCCAACCGTCGATAACCATCGCTGATTTCACTGGTTGAAAGTTTCCAAACATTGGAACTTGGCAAGTGGGATTAAAAACTTATGTTCAACGGCATGAACCGAACGGAGTATGCCGCATGTTGAATGAAGTCATTTTTGCTGATGTGACCTGGGGTGAAATTCTAATCATGTTTGCCTGGATCATTGGGTCGATGATGGTCGGCAAGCTTATCCAGACTACGTTGTCGGGCGTTTCCCACCTTAAACGGTTTCAGGAAAAATCAATTTGTGGCGTTGCGCTCAAGGCTGTCGGCCGACCGCTTCCCTTTATCTGTTTGATCATCGGATTCTATCTGAGTTTGCTCCATTTCGACTTTGATAAAAAAGCGGATGCCATTCGAGAGGATGTCTTTTCCGTTCTGATTACGATTGCGATTGGATATACCCTCTATTCTCTCGTAGCAGTGATTGATCACACGTTGGTTCATCTGACGAGTAAAACCGAAACGAAGATGGATGACATGCTGTCGCCGATGATTCGGAAGAGTCTGCGGGCGGTCGTGATTATACTAGGGCTACTGCGCATTGCCCAAATTCTAAGCGACGAGAACTTAGCAACGATTGTTACCGGTTTGGGCGTCGGAGGTTTGGCGGTTGCTTTGGCGGCGCAGGAAACGATTAAGAATTTTTTCGGTTCCATGGTGATCTTTGCGGATAAACCCTTTGAGCTCGGCGAGCGAATCAAAGTGGGCGACCATGACGGTGTGATTGAAGAAGTCGGTTTTCGTTCCACGCGTATCCGTACACTGGATGGTCATCTGGTGACGGCCCCGAATGGGGAACTGGCGAATAAGATGATTCAGAATATCGGTAAACGGCCGTACATCCGGCGCATAATGAATGTGACGATTACGTATGACACGCCGCCGGAAAAAGTGCAGGAAGCATTGGAGATCCTGCGCGATATCCTGAAAGACCACGAGGGGATGGAAGAGGACTTTCCACCGCGCGTTTATTTTAATGACTACAATGCGTCGTCGCTGAATATTTTTGCCATCTATTGGTATCACCCGCCGGCCTATTGGGAGTATCTGGCCCATGCGGAAAAGGTGAATATGGAGCTGTTACGGCGCTATAATGAAGCCGGGATCGAGTTTGCCTTCCCGACCCAGACCCTCTACGTCAATAACGTGGACGGTTCTATTGATCCGACAGTTTAGGGGCGAGTAGGTCGCCCTTGGGCATGTTCATCAGATCGATCAGATCGGATAGAATCATAAGGGTTTCATCGAGAATAAGATCCTTGATCTCTTCTTCATCCTCTTCCTCACCATCGGTCAGGAACGCACCGGACTGAATATCATCCAGTTCTTTTTCGGCTTCGGCTTCCGCCAGTCGTTCGGTGAGCGAAAGCGAAACGGTTTTGGTTTCGTATCGTTCTTTGAGCCGGTCTCGCCGGGAGAGGAAAATCTGAAATTCGTCGTTTTCCGCGAGGCGTTCCTTGGACTGCGCGGTCAGTGCCGGCAGGTAGTGATTGAAGCCGCTTTGCGGGCGATACATGGCGGGACGGATTTCATCCCAGGGCAGGGCATGATCCAGCGAATCTTCGCCGATATCCATCACGTCGAGATAGGAGGGAATGATGATGTCGGGGGTAACGCCCTTAAGCTGCGTGGAACCGCCGTTAATGCGGTAGAAGCCGGCGGTAGTGAGTTTAAGCGATCCCTTTTTCTCGCCGAGGGGCATGAGCGTCTGGACGGTGCCTTTACCGTGCGTCTGGCTGTCGCCAACGACGATGGCGCGTTTATAATCCTGCAGTGCGGCGGCCAGAATTTCAGAGGCGGATGCACTGAGCCGGTTGACGAGCACAATCATGGGGCCGTCATATTCGACCGTGGGATCGGCATCCGGAAGAACCTGAACCCCTTTGCGTTCCTTGACCTGTACCACCGGGCCGGATGAGATAAACTGTCCGGTAATTTCGATGGCTTCCACTAGAGAGCCCCCTCCGTTGTTGCGAAGGTCAAGAATGATGCCCTCGACACCTTCTTCAGCCATTTCGCGGGTCAGGCGGCGCACGTCACTGGAAGCTTTGCGCGCATTCTTGTCATCTCTTCTGGCACTGAAATCGGCATAGAAGTCGGGGAGATTGATTACACCGAGTTTGCGGGTTTTATCCCCATCGATCTCAATTTCTTTGACCTCGCTTTTAGCGGCCTGTTCTTCAAGTTTTACTTCATCCCGAACAAGATCGATTCTTTTTGTGCGTGTGCCTGAGCGGTCCGAGGCCGGAATAACCGTGAGGACCACGGTGGTGTCTTTTTCGCCACGGATCAGACGTACTGCTTTGTAGAGCGGCCAGTGCAAAATACTGACCGGTTCTTTTTTACCCTGGGCCACAGCGATAATTTTATCCCCGGCTTTGAGGCGACCATCCTGATCCGCCGGTCCCCCGGGAATGATGCGCACGATGCGCGCAGCGCCCTCATCAGGACGAAGCATGGCCCCGATCCCTACCAGAGAGAGTTTCATATTAATATCAAAATCCTCGACACTGCTGGGCGACATGTAGTCAGAGTGGGGGTCATAGACCAGCGAGAAGGACGAGAGGTAGCGCTGCAACAGCATTTCTTCGTCGAAGGACTCCATGGTGAGCAAGAACTGTTTGTAGCGCTCGAGAATAAATTCTTCCGGAGTCAGATTGGCCTCTTCAGCGTCCGGATCATATTCAGCTTCCGCTACTGTGTTGGTCGTTTCTGTTTCGGCCGTGCCTACTACGTTGCTGGTGGATGCGGTTTCCACGGTATTGGTTTCGGCATACACCTGCTTGGATACGAGGCGTGCGATATATTCATTTTTCAGCCGTTTTCGCCAAAGATGATCCCACTCGGCTTGATCCTTCGGCCAAGGGGCTTCCTGACGATCCCAGAGAAACTCTTCCTCCGTTTCCAGATTGAAGCCTTTCTCCAGCTGTTGTTCTGCAAATGCCGTGCGGTTTTCAATACGTTCCATCAGCACTTCATAGACCTGCCGAGCAAAATCAATATCCCCTTTGCGGAGGCGTTTGTGCAGGTTGTCGGCTTCTTTGGAAAAGGTATCGATATCCGATTGCAGGAAATAACTGTGGCTGGGGTCGAGTGATTGAATGAAGAGGTTAAAGGCATTGGTCGAGATGTGGGAATCTAAATGGAGCTGGTTCAGGTGGAACACCGGAAGGGAATAGGCCACTGTCGTGCTGATCCGTTTAATATCCAGATCGCTTTTTTCGAGGTGAGCGGCGGACGTTGAATCCGTTTCGCCGCTTGAGCTGCACGCGACCATCAGCAGGAGGACTAAAGCTGAAATGCTCGAGGGAATAAGAGAAAAACACCGTTTATAATTCATTCTGATCCTTACATCTAAAAATATAGTGAACACACTATCGGCTGATAATCGCCAAAACAAGTCGCATTCAGGGCTAGATTACCGAGTTTTAGCCTTCAACCCCCAACGCCGAGCCTGTATTTTCTGCACACAATTCGGGAACAAAAGGAGCCCATGTTTATGACAGCGAAACTTACCGATCGTTCAGAGTGGAAAGCACTCAAGACTCATTATGCTGAAATCAAGGACGCCCACCTGCGCGATTTATTCGCCGACTCTAGGTGCGCGACGGAATTTACACTGAAAGCCGAAGACCTGCTGCTGGACTATTCCAAAAACCGCATCACCGCCGAAACCATGGAAAAGCTGATGGCTCTGGCGGAGTCCGCAGAGTTGCCGAAGTGGATCGAGGCCATGTTTGCCGGCGAGAAGATTAATGCCACCGAAGACCGGGCCGTTCTGCATGTGGCCCTTCGTGCTCCGAAAGATGCAGTCATCGAAGTCGATGGCGAAAACGTGGTGCCGAAAGTTCACGCCGTTCTGGACCAGATGGGCGAGTTTTCAAACCTTGTCCGTTCTGGAACCTGGAAAGGATATACGGGAAAGAGTATCAAAAATGTGGTCAACATCGGCATTGGCGGTTCAGATCTCGGCCCCGTTATGGCCTGCGAAGCCCTCAAACCTTACACGGATCGAAATCTGAATGTGCTCTTCGTTTCCAACGTGGATGGAACGCACATTGCTGAAGCCCTCCAGGGATTGGACGCCGACGAAACGCTGTTTATCGTCGCCTCCAAAACCTTCACCACACAGGAAACCATGACCAATGCGCACACGGCGCGCAGCTGGTGTCTGGAATCGCTGAACGACGAGGCCGCCATTGCGAAACACTTTGTGGCGCTCTCCACCAATGCCGATGCGGTTTCGGAATTCGGGATCGATACGGCCAACATGTTTGCTTTCTGGGATTGGGTGGGGGGACGCTATTCTCTGACCTCCGCCATTGGTCTTCCGCTGATGCTTGCCATCGGCCCGGAGCATTATGCCGAGTTGCTGGCCGGCTATAACAAAATGGACAACCACTTCCGCACGGCACCACTGACGGAAAATATGCCGGTGATTTTGGCCCTGCTCGGGATTTGGTATAACAATTTCTTTGGCGCCGATTCGCAGGCGATTCTGCCGTACGATCAATATATGTCCCGCTTTGCCGCCTACTTCCAGCAGGGCGATATGGAATCGAATGGGAAATACATCACGCGCTCCGGAGAAAAGGTGGAATGGCAGACCGGCCCGATCATCTGGGGCGAACCCGGAACCAACGGCCAGCACGCGTTCTATCAGCTGATCCATCAGGGCACCAAACTGATCCCATGCGATTTTATCGGATTCTGCCAATCCCAGAATCCCATCGGCGACCATCATGTGAAACTGATGGCCAACTTCTTCGCCCAGACCGAAGCGCTGGCTTTCGGAAAAACGGCGGCTGCGCTCGAATCCGAGGGTGTGCCCGCCGAGCTCGTGCCACATAAGACCTTCGAAGGAAACCGCCCGACCAACAGCATTATGGCCGATAAACTGACCCCGTCTGTACTCGGTCAGCTGGTGGCGCTCTACGAACACAAAATTTTTGTGCAGGGCATCATTTGGGATATTTATTCCTTCGACCAGTGGGGCGTGGAACTCGGCAAAATTCTGGCCAAGGCCATCCTTCCGGAACTCGAAGGCGACAGCGCCCTCGCGCACGACGCCTCCACCAATGCGCTGATTGAATATTTCCGCGCCAACAAATAGTTCCGGTTATGGGAATATTTTCAGTGACAGGAAAGCGGGCCTTCGGTCCCGCTTTTTCATTTGGGTAACATGTTGGTGTATATGGAGTAAACCTTGGGCGTAAATGAATATTCCAACCGAATAAGTCATGGTTGGTATTTAAAATGCATGCTATACTATCGTCAATTCCGACGAGTTGAGGGGGCATGAGTTTAAGCGATCTATTCGGTGTGGTTGTGTTTATAGGTATCGTTTTTGCGGTGCTCGGAAAGTGGCATCGGACAATCCAGACCTTGGAAAATTCGGAGTTGCAACGGGAAATCCATGAGGCTGAATCCGAAGGAGCGACGCAGGCACTTACCCAACACCCGCAAATTGATAGCAATCATTGTGTAGGATGTGGCAGTTGCGTGCTGGCATGTCCCGAGCATGGCGTGCTGGCGGTTGTAGAAGGCAGGGCCCGATTGGTTCGCGCATCGCACTGTGTCGGCCACGGCTGTTGCGAAACGGCATGTCCGGTTGGGGCATTGACCGTTGGGCTCGGAGATGTGTCGAAACGGAATGATATTCCGGTCTTGGCCGAAGATGGCGAAACCAGTGTGCCGGGGGTGTACATTGCCGGCGAGCTGGCCGGCATTGGTTTGATCCGTCATGCCATCGCACAGGGCGTTTCCTCTGTAGAGGCCATTGCCCGGAAAGTGAAAGATGCCGAGTCCAAACCGGAAGGATTGGATCTGTTGATTGTCGGTTGCGGCCCCGCCGGAATTGCGGCAGCGTTACGGGCGCATGAGCTGGGACTTCATTTCAAGGTCATTGATCAAAGTGGAATCGGCGGATCGGTCCGTAAATATCCGCGGAATAAAATGACGCTGACGCAACCGGTGAATCTTCCGGTTTTTGGTAAAATGAAGCGCACACAGTATCTGAAAGAAGAGCTGATTGAGCTTTGGGAAACGGTCCTGGGTCAGGCGGAAATCATGGTTGAAGGCGGCGTAAAATTCCAATCATTGGAAACAGTTGCTCCGGGGGAGTTTCGGGCGGTGACTTCGACGGGCGATATCCACTGCCGCACCTGCCTGTTGGCATTGGGACGCAGAGGGACGCCCCGGAAACTTAATGTGTCTGGAGAGGAATCTGAACGTGTGCTTTATCAATTAATCGATGCGGCGGACTATACGAATCAGAACCTTCTGGTAGTCGGTGGCGGCGACAGTGCCATTGAGGCGGCCTTGGCGCTGGCCATGCAACCGGGAAATCAAGTAACGCTCTCGTATCGCCGCAGTGCATTTTTCCGAATTAAGGCCCGTAACCGTGATCAGTTGGAAGAGATGACGGGAAATGGAAAAGTTACATTGCTGTTTAATTCTCAGGTCGAACGTATTGAAGAGGGCCGTTGCTCTATTCAGACGGAAGAGGGCGTGCAGCTGGTTCGGGCCGACTTTGTATTTGTGATGGCGGGCGGAGAACCTCCGTATCCATTATTAAAAAAGGTTGGCATTCAGTTCGGGGGCGAATCGGAAGCTGTTGCGGAGGCAATAGTATGAATGCAGTTGCCCGTCAGAAATTTATGCTGAAGCTGCGCACCTGGGTGCTGGTTCTGGTTGGCATTGTGGCCTTCGCTGGTTTTGCCTATGCACTGATTGTTCACTGGGATTATTATCAGCTAAGTCAGCAAGAACGTCCGTTTCATGACGCCCATGCCATGCTGAAACCCTCCGGCTCATCCGGTTTTCCCAGTGGGTTGATCGCAACGCTGTTGATTCTGCTGAATCTCGGCTACCTGCTTCGTAAACGCCTGATCCATTTGTCTTTTCTCGGGCCGCTGCGCATGTGGATGGATCTTCATGTGCTGACTGGTTTTATCGGAGGAGGATTGATTCTATTTCATTCAGCACTGGCGCCGTCCAGCGTGCTGGGAACGTTTGCGGCGGGTGCGCTTTTGTTAACCGTCATTACCGGCGTGATTGGCCGGACCATTTATATTCAGGTGCCCCGTTCGTTGCAGGGCCGTGAGCTTGAGCTCGCGCAGGTTCGAGAAGAGCTGGAAGGATGCCGCGCGGAATTGGAAGCGGCCGGAATGGAATCGGACTGGTTGAACCTTCCGCCGCCGGGACAGCCAAAACCAACATCGTTGATTGCCGGGTTCCATTCCATGTTCACTGGTTATCGGGAAAGAACAGCCGCATACCGTGTATTGAAAAAACGTGTGTTGGAAACAGATGGTTTACAGACGGGTAAAACCCTGCCGCTAGTGCGGAGTTTCTGCATCCACGCCCAATGGCTCAGCCGCTACCATGAACTCCGCGCGCTGATTGCTTCCTGGCGTTTCTTTCACCGCTGGCTTGCTGTGGTTATGATTTGTGTGGTGGCATGTCATATTGTGGTTGCTGTTCGGTATGCCGGGCTGGACTGGAGTTTTTGGGAATGAATGCCGTTCGTCAGAAGATATGGATGTGGCTGTTCGGCATAGCCTCAATCGTTGGGCTCTCTCTCTTTTTGTTTTTCACGGAGAGTTCGCCGGGGCCGTTATCGGCTCCGCATGCAGAGGCCATTCCGGGGAAAAGCAGTTTGTCCTGCAGACAATGCCACACCGAGGAGGGGTTGTCGGTTGGTTGCCGGAGCTGCCATGTGGAAATTCAGGAGCAGGTTGAAGGCGGGCAGGGATATCATGCCTATCTTTTCCAGGGATTGGAACCGACCTGCAACGAGTGTCATTCAGAACATCATGGAGAATCCTTTCCTCTGGTCAGTTCATTGTCATGGACCGTAGAGCACTCCAATAGCTTTTCCCATCCGCATGTCGAATTTGTACTGGAAGGCAGTCACACCGATCTGACCTGTGAAAACTGCCACGATAAAGCAGGGGGATATGCACTGCCGGGATTTGAGGAATACCATCGTTCATTCACGTTTCTCGGTCTTACTCAGGAGTGCATCAGCTGTCATCAAAACATTCATAAAACTGAAAAAACAGCGACGTGCACGGATTGTCATAATCAGCAGCGCTTTGTTCCGGCGTCCGGGTTCGATCATACGGAATTTTTCCTGCTTGAAGGCGCACATGCAAAAGCCAGCTGCTCAGACTGTCATTCCGGTGAGGCCGCCGCGGGTTCGTTTGGTGCGGTAGCCGGAACGTCCTGTATTGACTGTCATCAAACACCGCACCGTTCACCGGAAATCAGTCGTGATTGCCGGAGTTGCCATGATGCCGCCGATGCGAGCTGGAGAGAAGGCGTTCGCGGCATCGATGAAGAGGTGCATGCTCGCTTTGGATTCCTGCTCGAAAACCCCCATCAGGAATTGGCGTGTTCAGCCTGTCATATGGAAGGGCTTGAGTACGGGCATCGCTTTGTTGAACCGGCAAGAAAGCAGAACCAATGTCATGTCTGTCATGACGATCCCCATGCCGGACAGTTTTTGGCAACACATCCATCGTGTTTGACTTGCCATCAAGTCGAACGTTTCTATCCATCTAAAATCGGACTTTCAACGCATACCGATCGATTCCCGCTCACGGGCTCACATCGGGCTGTTGCCTGTGTGCAGTGCCATGAAGGTGATCCGGCTTCCAGTGTTCGGAAATTTTCCGGAGTTTCCACCACCTGTAAATCATGCCATGCGAATCCGCACGGCGATCAGTTCCATGATCAGCTACAGACCGACGACTGTACGGCCTGCCATTTGGCAGATGCATCCAGTTTTATGATTCGGCCATACTCCCACCACAATGAGTTATGGTTTTTCCAAGGGCAAAAGCATCGGCAGGCGGATTGCCAGCAGTGCCATCAGGAAGATCCGGGTATCTATGCGGAAACCAAAACAGCCTGTTCATCCTGTCATACCGACCCGCACCGCGGTCAGTTTAAGTTGGCAGGGATCAATGACTGCCGCCGGTGTCATGGCTCTACCGAAAGCTGGTCGGCCTTCGGATTTAATCATGAAACGGACAGTCGTTTTCCTTTGGCCGGTTCCCATTCAAAAGTTTCATGCGCGGCATGCCATCGACCGGCTCTACAGCCCGACGGCCGGGCTGTGATTCAATACCGCCCCTTAACCACCCGTTGTGAGGATTGTCATGGATTTGAATCGAAATAAGATTTTATTAAAGGGGGCTCTTTATGGCGTCGTCATTGTCGCGGCCGTGATCGCCGGTTGCCAGCTGACCAACCCACCGAAAAATGGCTGGAACAAGCGGAAGTGGGGTCCGCTTGTTCCGCATAGTAACTTTCCGGGCGACTGCAGCATTTGCCATCTTCCGGAGCGGTGGGATAAACTGCGCGATGATTTTACGTATGATCATGAAAAAGAGACCGGTTATGCCCTCGTCGGTGCACACCGTCAGGCCGCCTGCCTCAGGTGTCATAACGACCGGGGTCCGGTGGAGGCCTATGTTTCCCGTGGCTGTTCAGGTTGTCATGTTGATCCGCATGCCGCCGCCATGGGGATGGATTGTTCGCGTTGCCACTCCGAGATTAACTGGAGGCCCATTGGCCTGATTGCCGAGCATGCACGGACGCGTTTTCCGCTTATCGGAGCGCATGCAATGGCCAACTGTGAAAGCTGCCATGACGGTGCCGCCGCCGGGCGCTTCCAGGGCGCACCGCTTCAGTGCGAAGTCTGTCATCAGGATGCCCTGGCTTCAGCCGTTTCCCCGGATCATTTTTCCAATGGCTGGATCAATGATTGCCAGCGCTGCCACCAGCCGTCCACCTGGCAATCGGCATCCGTACCGCATGATTTCTTCCCGCTGCGCGGCGGACATGGCGCACTGGACTGCACGCAGTGTCATGTTGGTGGA
>JGI12210J13797_11105517_pt1 | contig 11972 bp, 11 predicted proteins | sample ElkSlonscriptome_3_FD_13797 | JGI IMG/M metagenome (IMG submission 13797) | reverse complement strand
TGATTTTCTCGATGTCGATATCGAGATCGGCACCGATTCTCGGCAGGCGAGAGACGACTTCCGACGGATAGTCTGAATGTGCGTCGACGCCGACAAGCCAGTCCGAGCGCCCCAGCGCGCAGACGATCTCCGTGTTGGAACAGGTATGCGCCACGATTCTCATCGGCCCAGTCTACCGACGACCGGCGCGGCCGAAGGGCCGGGTGTGCAGAAATGAAAACCGGCGTCGTCCGAGGGACGACACCGGCTGCAGTTTGGCTACCTGCGCTAAAGTGGCGGGGTAATAAATATAGCGGCGCTTAGAGGGGCTGTGGCGGATTCGGCGCATCCGGTGGCGGCGCTGCACTTTCGAATTCGAACCTCATGGGAAACCGGTGGATTGCCTTCGATCGGTCGGGTATTGTCGCAGGAATCTGCGTCAGGACGTTTTCGCGCATGACCTCGATGACGACCTCATCGCCCGGGTCGCGGACGAGCAGCAGACGCCCGAGATCGACGGGCCGATCGACCGTTTCATCGTCGAGACGAAGCACCACGTCGCCGTCGCGCAGACCGAACGTATTCTCGGGATCGATTCGCAGAACAATGACCCCCTCGGCGGTGCCGAAGTAGGGTTCGAGTCCGGCGTGATTGTTGATCAGGTCCGAATCGTGCCCGAGAACGGAAAACAACGGTGCTCTCAGATGACGAGGCGGCACCGGCGGCATCGGGCGGTCCGGACGCATGATTACGATTTCGCGCTCGATTTCGCGCTCGACCTCACGCTCGAATTCCCCGGTGTCCGGCGCTGAGCGCAGTCCAAACACTCTCACGTCACGAACGACCGACGTTGTTTCGACATCAAAGGTGAGTTGCTGGCCGCCACGCTCGACGATGACCGGCACCGAGGTCCCGGCTTCGATGCCTTCCAGCGCATCACGAACGCTTTGCGGGTCGCCTTCGGCCACAGACTTGTCGTTGACCGAGACCAGGCGGTCGCCTTGTTCGATGCCTGCCGCTTCAGCGCCGCCGCCCGGCGTGAGTCCGATGACCTGATTGGACGCGTCCGATCCGGGTCCGCCGAGCAGAACGCCTAGCCGCGGCGGAAGTTTTCTCAAAACGAACTCGCCGCTGTCGCCCAACCAGGCGGGTGCGTCGGGCGCGCTTCCGTTCGATTCCCCGTCGATAAAGCGCATTATTTCGACCTGTCGTTCTTCGCCGCCAAGCTGGCGCTGAAGTCGGGCCATGCGGCGCGCTGCTTCTGCCATCTGCGTCCGAGCCTCTTGAATCTCCGCCCGGAGTTGTGCGCGGTCGGCGGAATCCGTGTCGTTCTGTTGGGCCGCGAGCGCGGCACTTGTCGTGATCAAAGCAAGGGTCATCAGCCATTTGATCGTCGGCTTTGCTGTCGTCATATTCTTTCTCCGTGTTGATTGATGTCCCGGATTGATTGATGACAACCGGGCCTATTGCCGTTCTAATAACTGGCGAGCTGGAGATCCGACTGCCAGTTGTTGCGTTGATATTCGCTTGCCATTTCAGCCAGCAGATTCGTGCGCTGGCGCCATAAACCAGCTTCCGAGGGCCTGTCTGCCAGTTGAACGTCCAGCCAGCCCAGCTCCTGCTCCATCCATGCAAGAGATTCGATCGAAGTTGCGTCGAGCACGCCGTCGCGCTGCGCTCGCAAAACCCGTTCCAGACGAGCCGAAGCGGCACGCGCCTGTTGAAGTTCGGGATTCGCGGCCGCCTTGGATGTTCCCGGCGTTCTCGCCACATCGAGAAACTGTGCGGCAACGACGGCCAGCACCAATGAGGCGGCGACGGCCATCGACAGATAGCGCGGCGCTCGCCGCCTGGACGGCTTGTCAAGCGCCGCCTCAATCGAGGGCCACAGATCGGCCGGCGGCGGCGCCGAGGGCAGATTTCTCAGATCAAGCGGATCATTCATTGGAGACTTTCCTCAAGCTCGAATTCGGTTCCCGGTTCAGTGCCTCGCGCACCCTGGCTCGGGTTCGGCTCAGGCGCGTTTTCGACCACGACACTGTCTTGCCGGCCAGCGATGCGATTTCGTCATGGGTCATGCCCTCTGCGTCGTGCAGCCAGAGCACCATGCGATCGTGGGCGCCCAGGCCGGAAAGCACGGTCTCGAGGTCCAGCCAGGCGGGATCGGGTGCATTGGTGATCGATTCGGGGGGCGGCTCGGCGCTCTCGCGCCCTCGAACTCGATGCACATCCATCGCCTGATTGACGATGATTCTCCGAAGCCAGAAGCCGAAGGCATTGCCGTCTCGCAGCTTTCCGGCCTGTCGAAATGCCCGGACGAAACCCTCCTGCACGGCGTCCCAGGCGCCCGCCTCGCAGCCCGTCAGCCGTAACGCCAGCCTCCAGGCCGCGTCGACGTAGGATCGATAGACCTGTTCCTGCGTGCGGCGGCAGTTCTTTGCGAGCCGTTTCAGGCACAGCGCGTCCAGCGATTGGTCGAAGGCGTTTTTGTTCATGCTGGTAGATAGACGCCCCAGCGCGCAAAAAGGTCGCAAGTTTGTCGACGGTCGCGGGTAAATGTCACGCGGATTGTGCCCTGAAGCCGCTCCCGCTTTGACGCAGCGACGGCGCCGATCCCGGTAAAGCGCATGGATTCGTGTAATCCTTGGCGTGATCCCAGCTATCCGAGAAGATTGGTCATGAGCCGTTGGCGCCCCCCGCAAGCCAGATCAAGTCCGTACATCACGGCCGAGGGCCTGGCGCGGCTGAAGGCCGAGCTCGGCCGGCTATGGGTGGATCGCCGCGAGGTCGTTTCAGCGCTGACCGCCGCGGCCGCCGAGGGCGATCGATCGGAAAATGCCGAATACATTTACCGCAAAAAGCAGCTGCGCGAGATGGATCGCCGAATCCGGTATCTCGGCAAGCGTGTTGATGAAGTCAAGCCGGTCGACGGGCGACCGTCGAATCCGGAAAAGGTGTTCTTCGGCGGGCGAATTACCGTCCAGGACGCCGACGGTAGCGAGCATTGCTACCGCATCGTAGGCGCCGACGAAATCGATTCGGAGCGAAACTGGATATCCGTGGATTCGCCGCTTGCGCGCGGCCTGCTCGGAAAATCGCTTGACGAGGATGTCGAAATCGATACGCCTGGAGGAATCAGGCACCTGGTCGTGGTCGATATTGCCTATGGAGACGTCGAAGACGGAGAGTGAGGCGGCCCGCCGTGACCCACAATCCGGTCGAATCCGGCCGGAACCCGTCGGCCACCCGCAATAGCCGTCCGGAGCGCTTTTATCGCGGCGTCATCGTCAAATCGCAGGTTCGACCGATTTCCCTGGATGCCCAGCCTGTCAAGCGCCTCAGCGTAGCGTGGCACGGCCGGGGCGTTGATCGTCCGGAGGTACTCCTGGCGCCAGATTTCGGGAATGCTGTTGTCGCCGAGGGCGTCGACAAGCTGACGTGCGTTCCAGCGCGTGCGGCTATACAAGCAGCATGCATGGAACGCCGCCAGTGCACTGTCCAGCGAATGCGTGCCGCCGGATTCGGTTCTCAGGCGGACATCGACGCGCAGAAAGAACGCTGCCCCGGTCCAGTAAACGCGCTTGTAGGCGCGCTCGCGCCACATGTCCGGGCTCAGGTTTCGCAGTGATCGATTGCGGCCGCTGCGGTCGGACTCTCCTCGCGCGAATCCGTCCATCAGTTCCTGCCAGGCCTCGCGCTGGGAAATGACGCCGGCGCGTGATTGAAGCAGGTACTGGTAGTAGGACGCGAAGCCTTCGGTGAACCAGATGTCGTCGTTGCCGGGGAAGGGGATCAGCAGATGCGCGAATTCGTGGTAGCCGCGCCAGTCACCGGTCAGGCCTTGCAGGGTGGCGCCGGGCGAGACGTAGAACCGGAGCTCCAGCGGGTCGCTGCGGCGGACCTGCCCGAAAGAGATCGGACTTGAAGAACCTGAACTGGCGCGGAGCTTGATCCGGACGTTGTCGCGCGGAAAAGTGCCGGTGATCGTGCTGGTCGCCTGCAGGGTTTTGGCCAGCCAGTCGGTCCAGGGATAGCCGTCATCCGAAGCGCGAATTTTTTCGTCCATCTCGACCAGCAGGCCCACTTCTCCGACCCGCATCTCATGAGTCCCCGCCTCCAGGGTGCAGTTGATGCAGGCGATCATTAGAACAAGACCCAATCCAGGCTTGACGAATGCGAGGTCGACAAGGCGCGGCCTTGAGTAATGGATCTGCGTAGCTCTAATCGTACTCATCGCGTCGCTGCTCACATGATTGCTGATTAGGGCGCGTGGCGCGGATTAAGAATGATCACAAGCCTGCCAGATTGCAGGTGAACAGTGCGCCAGCGTTGCGGGGCACGATAAAGATCGACGATTCCTGCCGCCTCAGGGGTTGTAGATGCGTGCGCCCTTGCGGCGATAGGCTTCGAGCACCTCTGCGGCTTCCGCCTGCAGGATCTCGGTCTGGACATCGATGCCGCAGCGGTTCAATACGCCGGCCCAATCGCTGCTGCGCTCTCCCTCGTCGAAGCCGGTGACCTCGGCATCTTGCTTCGTCGCGCCGCAAAGAACGCGCTTGACACCCGACCACGGAATCGCGCCCAGGCACATCGCGCACGGTTCGCAGGAGGTGGCCAGTTCGATCGGTGCATCGTCTGCCGTCGCGAGGTTCCAGTCCGACAACGTCGCCTGGGCGAGGCTCAGTGCCACGATTTCGGCGTGCGCGCTTGAACAGGCATCCGGTTCGACGCGGTTGACGCCGATGGCGATAAGCCGACCGTCGGCGATCGAACTGACAACCGCGCCGAACGGGCCGCCGGTGCCGGCCTCGACGTTGCGGCGCGCAAGCTCTATGGCCAGCCGCATTCGGTCCTCGGCTCCGGGCAGCCGATCGGGTAGTTGGTCAGCCAGTTCCCGGCACCAGTTCGGCAACTCAACGGCGAATGCGTGGACGGCTTTCATCAAGAAATATCAACCCGGTCCGCGCTGGCGAATTGCCTCGAACAGCGCGACGCCTGTTGCGACTGATACGTTGAGGCTCTCGGTGCCGCCGCGCATCGGAATTCGCGCAAGCGCATCGCAGCGCTTGCGGGTGAGCTGGCGCAATCCCTGTTCCTCGCCTCCCAGAACCAATGCCAGGGGGCCGTCGAGCCGGGTCGAGTAGAGGCTTTTGTCGGCCTCACCGGCCAGCCCGACGCACCAAACGCCGGACTTTTGCAGGCGCTCCATGGCGCGGGCAAGATTCGGCACTTCGATCAACGGTACGATGTCTGCAGCGCCTGCGGCGGCGCGCCGCACCGCCGGCGTCATGCCGGCCGCACGATCGCGCGGAATCACGACGGCATTGGCACCGGCGGCCGCCGCCGACCTCAGACACGCGCCGAGATTGTGCGGATCCTGAATCTGGTCCAGCAACAGCAGCAGGGTGTCGGCCCCGCTCCGGTCGACAATATCGACCAGGTCGGCCTCCTGAAGCGGCTCCGGCGGCCGGAATTCGGCCACGATGCCCTGGTGCGTTTCGCCTGCAACAAGCTTGTCGAGTGCCGTCGGCTGGGCCTGCTGGACCGGAATTCCATGTCTGGATGCGCGTTCCAGCAGCGCCTGGATTCTCGGCCCGCTGCCGGAGGCCCAGATCTGGATGACCCGTTCGGGCTGGTGACCGAGCAGGGCATCGACCGCGTTGACGCCGCAGGCCCGCTCGCGCTTCATGATTTACCGCCCTTGGTGGACTTGCCGCCGCCCGGTTTGCCGGTCTTGTTTCCGCGTTTGCCGCGGCGCTTGCCGTGTCCGGACTTTTTCGAGGCCTTGCGCCGACCGCCGGCGCGCTCGTCGGCGCCGTCACCGTCGGCACCTCCGGCGATTCGGAAATCGATCTTGCGCTCATCGACGCTGACCGACATCACTTCAACGGTCACCGGGTCGGCCAACCGGTAGCGCAAACCGCGCCGTTCGCCGGTCAGCACGCGGCCGACCGGGTCGAAGTGGTAGTAATCGTTGGGCAGAGAGGTGACGTGCACCAGTCCGCTCACGCCCATCTCGATAATCTCGACGAATGCGCCGAAGCCGGTCACGCCGGTGATCACGCCTTCGAGTCGATCGCCGATATGGCGCTGCATGTACTGGCATTTGAGCCGTTCGTCCACTTCGCGGCTGGCATCTTCGGCGCGCCGCTCGAGCCAAGAGCATTCGCGGCCGAATTCGGTCATCCGCTTGGCGGGGTATGGATACTCGCTTTTCGGCTTTTTGCGCAGGTGATGCTTGAGCGCCCGATGCAGCAGCAGGTCGGGATAGCGCCGTATCGGTGAGGTGAAGTGCGCGTAAGCGTCGAGCGCGAGGCCGAAGTGGCCCTTGTTCTCGGGCTGGTAAACCGCCAGCGCGAGACTCCTGAGCAAGACCGCATCGACCAGCGGCGCGAGCGGCGTTCCGCGCGTCTTCTTCTGGATTCGGGTCAGATCGGCCGGTTCGGGCTCGTCTTTCCAGTCGATTTTCAGCCCGTGCGCCGAAAGAAACGATTCGAGTTCGGCCAGCTTGTCGGGCGGCGGGACGTCGTGCACCCGGAACAGCGTCGGCAGCCCGTTCTTCTCTGCCGTCGTGGCGGCCTGGACGTTGGCGGCGATCATGCATTCCTCGATCAGGCGGTGCGCGTCATGGCGGGACCGGCGCTGCAGCTGTTCGACCCGACCGTCGGTATCGAACACGAACTGCACTTCGTTGGAATCGAAATCGATCGCGCCGCGCTTCGACCGGCGTTTCGAAAGCAGTCGATAAACCTTGAACAGGCTGTCGAGATTTTCCCGCACGTGGCCGAAGCGCTTGTTGAGCTGCTCGTCGCCGTGCTCCACCATCTGGCGCACCTGGTCGTAGGTCATGCGAGCGGCCGAGTTCATTACGGCCTCGAAGAACTTGCTTCCAGTCACCTGACCCGACGCGTCGACCTTCATCTCGCACGCCAGCACCAGGCGATCGACCTTCGGGTTGAGCGAGCACAGGCCATTCGAAAGCGCCTCGGGCAGCATCGGAACGACCTGGTCGGGGAAATACGTCGAGGTGCCGCGCTTGATCGCCTCGTCGTCCAGCGGCGAGCCGGGCTTGACGTATTCGCTGACGTCGGCAATTGCGACGGTCAGTCTGAAGCCGTCACCGTCGGCCTCAGCGTGCACGGCATCGTCGAAATCGCGTGCGTCGGCGCCGTCGATGGTGATCAGCTTCATCTTGCGCAGGTCGGTGCGACGGCCGGCGATTTCCTGGTCGATCTCCGCGCCGTAGCCCTCGGCCTGGCGCTCGACCTCGGCCGGGAATTCGGCCGGAAGCTGGTGGTTGAAGATGGCGATCTGAGTGGCCATGCCCGGTTCGTCGGCGTGGCCGAGGACCGCGATGATTTCGCCGACCGGTCCGCGCTCCAGCGTCGGCGGGCGGGTTATGCGAGCGACTACAATCTTGCCCGGCTTTGCGTCCGAGCGTGACGCATCCGGAATCAGCACATCGTGGGTCAGCTTGGGGTCATCCGGAACCACCTGGGCTACGCCGCCTTCGGCGACGTAGCGTCCGACGATCTGCTGGTGGGCCCGCTCGATCACTTCGACAATCTGACCTTCCTTGCGCCCCCGCCGGTCCACGCCGCTGACCGCGGCCAGCACCCGGTCGCCGTTGAAGACCTGGCGCATCTGGCGCGGGGCCAGGAACAGATCGTCTCCGTCTTCGTCGGGAATCACGAAACCGAACCCGTCGGCGTGCGCGCTGATACGGCCGCGCACCAGGTTCATGTTTCGCGCAAGCCCATAGGCAGCGCGCCGGTTGCGCACTACCTTGCCCTGACGGATCAGTTCCACCAGCAGCGGTTTGATGACCCGGTCGGATTCGGCGTGGTCCAGGCCGAAGTCGTCCGAGAGCTCTCTGCGGGTGATGGGGCGGCCTGCCTCTTCGAGGCGGGCGAGAATTGTTTCGAGATCGGGTTGCAAGATAGTCGACTGCTCGTATGAAAAAGACCGTGGTATTGTACCGCCTGCGTCGCGCAGGTCCGGATTTCCCGGAACGGGCGCGTGTCGGAGCGGTCGATACCTGCAATACTGATCGGCGAAGCCTTTTTGCCGAGCCAATCCAGTGCCGGCGCGGCCCGACCAGATGGTTTGACCACTATTGTTTGATCACTATTCGAAAATTACGATTGATTGGAAATGACCATCGGAGCAAGAATCGCCTCAATGACGTTACGGAAGATCGATGGCCGAACATAAACGCCTTGCGGCGGCCTGTGCGGCCGTGATATCGCTTGCCGCGAGCGGTTGCGCGGTAAATCAGAATCAGCAACCGGTTGACCTGCCCGCCGCGGTCGAGCCTGGCGTGCATCGAGCTGCTGAACCATCACCTTCCGATCCGTTCGCTGCGATCGACGAGGCTTTCGAGCGGCTTGCCATGGACCGAATATCGGCGCCGTCGGACGAGGTGGCCGCGCCGCCGCTGATCTGGCCGCGGCTGATCGATCGCTTTGGCATCTCGAGTTGTCCCGATGGCAGCCGGGCCGCCGGATGGGCCGAGTGGTACGCCGACAACCCCGAATACATGCAGCGCGTGCTGAACCGGGCGCGGCCCTGGATGCACCTGATCGTCGACGAAATAGAACGCCGCGGGCTGCCGGGTGAACTGGCCTTGCTGCCTGTTGTTGAAAGCGCGTTCGATCCGTTCGCGTACTCCCACGGCCGCGCCGCGGGGCCCTGGCAGTTTCTAAGCGGCACCGCGCGGGATTTCGGAATCACGATTGATGACTGGTACGATGGTCGTCGCGATTTTGTCGCCGCAACCGGCGCGGCGCTGGACTACCTGGAGTACCTCGGTGGGCTTTTCGACGCTGACTGGGCGCTGGCGCTGGCGGCCTACAACGCCGGCCAGGGCCGGGTCGGCCGTGCGATTCGGCGCAACGCCGCCCGCGGTCTGGGCACCGAGTGGCATGAATTGCCATTGCCGCGCGAGACGCTGGGCTACGTGCCAAAGCTGAACGGCTTGGGTTGCCTGTTTCGCGATCCGGCCAGCTACGCCTTCGTGCTGCCGGCGCTGCCCGACGCGCCTCAGGTGGCCAAGATCGAGCTGGAAGGTCCGATCGACGTGGTGGCCCTGGCCATGCGGACCGGACTGGACCTGACCGAGCTGGTTACGCTGAACGCCGGCCTCAATCGACATATGACCCCGCCGGCCGGTGCAACATACCTGGTCGTGCCGGTCGCCGATGCCGACCGTGTCGCTGCAGCCTTGCAGGATTTGCCCGAATCGCCGCCGCTGGCGTACAAGCAGATCATGATTCAGCGCGGTGATTCACTGTCGCGGATGGCGCAGCGCCACGGTACGACGGTTGAAGCGCTCAGAAATGTAAATGGTCTGACGGACAACCGGCTGGTTGCCGGCCAGACCCTGGCGTTGCCCGGCAAGATCGCGGCGGCCGCGCCTGACGGAAATGCGGACTACCAGCGGGTTTTCCGGGAGCTGGCGGCACTGCAGCAACAGCTGCTTCCGACCGACCGATTCATTCACCGGGTTCGCTCCGGCGAGAGCCTGTGGGTGATTGCGCGGCGCTACGGCATCAGCGTCCGCGACCTCCAGCGCATGAACGGGCTGGGCCCGCGCACCCTGATTCACCCGGGCAAGCGGCTGGTGATCGAAACGGATCGCGCGGTACGCTCGCCGGCGCTTGTCGACGACCGCTACGTTGTGCGTCGGGGCGATTCGCTGTGGTTGATCTCGCGCCGCCAGCGCGTTGGTCTGAACGAACTGATGCGCTGGAACGGGCTGGATTCAGACAGCGTGCTTCGGCCTGGTCAGGAACTGATCATTCGACGGGGCGGCGATGCTTGAGCGTTCTGCAAGACTCCTTGCGAGCCTAAGACGCCTTACCATTCTCTCGGCTTGCCTGGTTTCATTTGTCCCATCGGTGTCGGCCGATGGCGCCGGTCTGATCGAGATTCAGGGTCAGGCAGTGCAGGGCGGACTCCTTATCGGGCGGGCGCCGACGGACGCACAAGTCGAGCTGGACGGCGAGCCGCTGAGGCATGCCGCAGGCGGTTACTTTCTGATTGGTTTCGGTCGCGATGAAACGGCGTCGCGACAACTGGTCGTTCGCGCACCTGATGGTGCTGTCGAAGTTCGCGATTTGAAGCCGGAATCGCGCGAGTTCGATATTCAACGCATCGACGGCCTGCCTTCGAGCCAGGTCACCCCTGATCCCGACTCGCTTGCGCGCATTCGTCGCGAAGCAGACCAGGTGCGGACCGCGCGCGAACGGCTCGATGACCGGACCGATTTTGCCGGTGGCTTCGTGTGGCCGGTTCACGGACCCATTACCGGGGTTTACGGTTCGCAGCGAATCCTCAACGGCAATCCGCGCAGCCCGCACTGGGGCGTGGATCTGGCCGCGCCGACCGGCACACCGGTCATCGCGCCGGCCGCCGGTGTCGTCACGTTGGCGCATCCCGACATGTACTTCTCGGGCGGCACGCTGATGCTGGATCACGGGCTTGGGCTGAGCTCGGCGTTTCTGCATCTCGATGAAATCCTGGTCGAACCGGGCCAGCGCGTCGAGCAGGGGGAACTGATCGCCCGGGTCGGCGCCACAGGTCGTGCAACCGGTGCGCACCTTGACTGGCGCATGAACCTTGGAAAGACGCGGGTCGATCCGCAGCTGCTGATGAACGAGCCGCCGCGCGTGACTGGCGAATAAAGGAAAATGGTGGGTCAACGCGTGAGCTCGCCAGCAAGCCATCGACTTTTGACGCTGGTGCTTGCGAGTCTGCTTGCCGGGTGCACAGCCCCGGCCGATCGCGGGACAATTTCCCCGGACCTGGCTTCGGCAGAACAGGTGGCGCGAATGATCGCCGGGCGCTATGCGGGTCGTTCGCCGATCGACGATGAAGCGTCCGGTGCGCCGGATCTGGTGCGGCTGGACGCGCGAGTCGAGCGAATCGCGACCGGCGGCGTTGAAACGTTGCTGTCTCAGCGGACGGGCGATGGCCCGGCGCGAACCTTCATGCTGACGTTTCGCCCGACGGCGGTTGCAACCCGCCTCGAGGGTTCATTCTCGCCGCTGGACGCGCAAGGCCGGCCGGCCGGCGCTTGTCCGCTGGAAGTTTCCGTGCAGCGCGACGGTTTCATTGCCCGTACCGATGCCGACACCTGCCGCTTCGGCGTCGGCGGCGAGGAAGTCGCGTTGATCAAGGAAATCGCCCACGACGGCGATCGACTGGTCATTGGTGATCGGGTGGTCAATCCCGGAAACGGCGAAACGCTGATATCCGACCGCGTTCTTCAGCTCGAGCGCGTCCGGAGTTTCTCGGGCTGGGTCGGGGTACGCGATGCCGGCGCGAATCATGCCGAAAACATCTGGCGGGTCGCCGACGAAATATCGATGGACTCCGACGGGCTGGGGCTGGACCCCGCGGATGTCGCGGGCATGCCGCTGGGTGTCACGCTGGATCTGGCGCCGTACCGGGTCCGCGACGGCGGATCGGTCCTGCGGCTGCGGGTATTCGACAACACCACCGGCGATCTGCTGGGCCAGGCCTGGGCTGATCCGCTGGCGACCCGGATCGGGCTGGCGCTTTCCGGCGTCCAGGTGGGTCTGCAAGTTCGCGACGGGCGTTAGGGAACCTCTGAACAACGCTGCACGGCGCGCGTTTCAGTCGGAAAAGCCGCAGATCTTGGGTTGCCATTGTCGCGACAAATTGTCACCACAAATTGTCACCACAAATTGTCACCACAAATTGTCACCACAAATTGTCACCACAAATTGTCACCACAAATTGTCACCACAATCGGAGTGACAGTAGCCGTCGCTACGGCCGAGTGGCGCAGCACACGAGATGCGCCTTTTCCGGCGAAACCCTGGTTTATCCGCGTCAGGTGTTCCCTGATGACCGCAACGTTGTTATACTTCCCGGCTACCTGCGATCTGCAGGCCTTGCCCCACGGCGCCTGGTGTGGATTCCGCACACGGTTTGTTCGGGGGCTTTTCCGGCGCGGGATTTCCGGC
>JGI12210J13797_10066306_pt1 | contig 11973 bp, 8 predicted proteins | sample ElkSlonscriptome_3_FD_13797 | JGI IMG/M metagenome (IMG submission 13797) | reverse complement strand
GATCACGGCAAGACCACGCTGACGGCGGCGATCACGAAGGTGCTCGGCGACAAGGGCTGGGCGGAGAAGATCGATTTCGACAACATCGACAAGGCGCCGGAGGAGCGGGAGCGTGGGATCACGATCTCGACGGCGCACGTCGAGTACAACTCGGAGAAGCGTCACTACGCGCACGTGGATTGCCCGGGGCACGCCGACTACATCAAGAACATGATCACGGGCGCGGCGCAGATGGACGGCGCGATCCTGGTCGTGTCGGCGCCGGACGGCCCGATGCCGCAGACGCGCGAGCACATCTTGCTCGGACGTCAGGTCGGCATCCCGAGCATCGTGGTGTTCCTGAACAAGGTCGACCAACTCGACGACGACGACGAGGAGATGCTCGAGCTGGTCGAGGTCGAGGTTCAGGAGCTGCTGGCGAAGTACGAGTACCCGGAGGAGTCGCCGATCATCCGCGGGTCAGCGCTCAAGGCGTTGAACTCGGACTCGTGGGAGGCGGACGACGCGAAGTGCATCTTCGAGCTGATCGAGGCGTGCGACTCGTGGATTCCGGAGCCGGTGCGAGACCTGGACAAGCCGTTTTTGATGCCGATCGAGGACGTGTTCACGATCTCGGGTCGTGGAACGGTGGTCACGGGGCGGATCGAGCGCGGAGTGCTCAAGACCAACGACGAGGTCGAGATCGTGGGTCTGCGGCCGACGCAAAAGAAGATCTGCACGGGCGTGGAGATGTTCCGCAAGCTGCTGGACCAGGGCCAGGCGGGGGACAACATCGGTGCGCTGCTGCGCGGTATCAAGCGTGAAGAGGTCGAGCGTGGCCAGGTGCTGGCGAAGCCGGGTTCGATCACGCCGCACACGACGTTCAAGGCCGAGGTCTACATCCTGAAGAAGGAAGAGGGCGGGCGTCACACGCCGTTTTTCAAGGGCTACAAGCCGCAGTTCTACTTCCGCACGACGGACGTGACGGGCTCGGTAGAGCTTGACGAGGGCACGGAGATGGTGATGCCGGGCGACAACGTGACGTTCACGGTGACGCTGGGCAAGACGATCGCGTGCGAGAAGGGGTCGAAGTTTGCGATCCGCGAGGGCGGTCGGACCGTCGGCGCTGGCATCGTGACCGAGATCCTCGAGTAGCTTCGCTCCCTACCCCGCGAGGACGTGGTGATCGCGCCACGTCCTCGTCCATTTTCGGGGTAGCGCGACGCACGCCGGGCCGCGACGGACACTGCTCAAACAAGCGTGAGTCGGCCCTCAGACCCCAACTCCCTGTTGTCAACAATTTTTTTTCCACCAACCTTGAATGCTGGAATGGGGCTTGCTACAAGCCTCCTCCCCGTTCAGCCGAGGACCGCGGTTCAAAATGGCCAAAGCTGGTAACCGAATCATTTTTTCGCTCGAGTGCCAGGCGTGCAAGCGTCGCAACTACTCGACCACCAAGAACAAGCGGACCATCCCGCAGAAGGTCGTGCTCAAGAAGCACTGCCCCTTCTGCCGCCGCCACACCGAGCACAAGGAGACCAAGTAGCGGTCCTCCTTTCATAGGGCGTTAGCTCAGCTGGTAGAGCAGCGGACTCCAAATCCGCAGGCCGCGGGTTCGATCCCTGCACGCCCTGCTTCCTAAGACCCCCAAGTTCTGTCACCCTCCTCCTCCTTCCTTCCACTTCAGCCGCCTCGTCCACGGCCTAGCCGTGCGCACGTGCGCGGCTTCGGGGCCATCTCCGGGGCCCCGGCCGACTCGTCAGATCGGCCATCGACGCTGCCATGGTGGCGTCAGGAGTGAACTCGACCATGGCCCGAGCACGTACACGCAACAAGCAAGGTGGTCCGAAGGAGTTCGACGCAGCGCGTTGGACCCACGCGGTGTTCGCGGTGTTTGCCGGGATATCTGCCTGGATGTTCAGTCACCTCGTCGAGGATGTCTGGGCCGTGCTCTGGGCGCAGTGGCCGCAGTATATCGGCCGGCCCAGCGAGTACATCGCGCAGGGCGTCGGAGCCGCGGTCGGGATCGCCCTGATGATCTGGATTTGGTCGCGGGAGCAGTACTTCAAGTTCGTCGAGCAGGTCGCCATCGAGGTCTCACAGATCATCTGGCCGACCCGCGCCGAAACCCGGGCCGCGACCATCGTCGTGGTCGTCATCACTCTCATCTGTGCCGGGATTCTCTCGCTCATGGACGCCTTTTGGTCCCGCGTGACCGACTGGCTCTACGCCCTGTAGATCCCGCCACCACCCCCTCGAGCACTCCCATGTCGTCCGAAGCGCAGACCGATCCGCCGATGCAGTGGTTCATCGTGAACACCTTCTCCGGCTTCGAAAACACGGTCAAAAAGGCGCTCGAGGATCGAATCAAGAAGGCCGAGCTCGGCGAGTGCTTCGAGGAGATCCTCGTGCCCTCCGAGCAGGTCGTCGAGCAGCGGGGCAAGCGCAAGGTCAAGCAGACCAAGAAGTTCTTCCCCGGCTATCTGTTCGTCCGCATGTCGCTGACCAAGCCGGCTTGGTCGCTGGTCAAGAACACGCCCAAGGTCAGCGGGTTCTTGGGCGGCAAGACGCCCCGCCCGGTCTCGCAGCGCGAGATGGACAAGATGCTCGGCAAGACCGAGCCCAAGCCCGAGGCCGAGGTCGTCGAACCCGACGTCAGCTACGAGGTCGGCCAGCAGGTCCGCGTCAAGAGCGGCGCCTTCGCCAACTTCACCGGCGAGGTCGAAGAGGTCAACTCGGACAAGCGAAAGATCAAGCTCTCGGTCTCGATCTTTGGCCGTCCGACCCGCGTCGAAGTCGATTTTAGCGAGGTCGAGCTGGTCGACGGCTAAGCCCCGCCCGCAACCGCGCAAGCGCACCAGGATTACCTACGCATGAAGAAGGTCACCGGACAAATCAAGCTGCAGATCAAGGCAGGCCAGGCCAACCCGGCCCCGCCCGTCGGTCCCGCGCTCGGCGCCAAGGGCGTCAACATCATGGACTTTTGCAAGCAGTTCAACGCGCGGACGCAAAAGGACCAGGGCATGGTCATCCCGGTCGTCATCACGGTGTTCGCCGATCGCTCGTTCACCTTCGAGACCAAGAGCCCCCCGGCTGCCGTGCTGCTGCTCAAGGCCGCCGGCATCCCCAAGGGCTCGGGCGAACCCAACAAGATCAAGGTCGGCAAGGTCACCGAGGCCGATCTACGCCAGATCGCCGAGACCAAGATGAACGACATGAACGCCTTTTCGGTCGAGCAAGCGATGAAGAGCATCGCCGGCACCGCCCGGTCCATGGGCCTCGAGGTCGAGGGCTAGGCAAGCTTTGAGGGCGCGCTGGTGCGCGTCCGCCCTCGGTCAACCGGGCGCCGTTTGCGTCCGCGCGGGTCGAGGTCAACTCGAACACGGGGGAGGGCTCACCACCCGCTAGGACCCCGCGGAACACTCAGATGGGCAAGAAGTACAAGGAAATGCGGTCGAAGATCGACCGTGAGAAGCACTACGGTCTCACCGAGGCCTGCTCTCTCGTTAAAGAGGTCTCGTTCGCGAAGTTCGACGAGACCGTCGAATGCGCCGCGCGCCTCGGGGTCAACCCCCGCCACGCCGACCAGATGATCCGCTCGTCGGTCTCGCTGCCTCACGGCACCGGCAAGACCGTCCGCGTGCTGGTCTTCGCCAAGGGCGACCGCGCCGAGCGGGCCAAGCAAGCCGGCGCCGACTTCGTCGGATCCGACGACCTCGTCGAGAAGATCCAAGGCGACGGCTGGCTCGACTTCGACGTCGCCATTGCGACGCCCGACATGATGGGCCTCGTCGGTCGCCTCGGCCGGATCCTCGGCCCGCGCAACCTCATGCCCAACCCCAAGGTTGGGACCGTGACCATGGACGTCGAGACCGCCGTGCGCGAGCGCAAGGCCGGCCGGATCGAGTTCCGGACCGAGCGCACCGGCATCATCCACGCGCCCATCGGCAAGGTCAGCTTCGAGGCCGACAAGCTCGAGGGCAACCTCGAGACCTTGCTCAGGACTCTCCAGCGCCTCAAGCCGTCGACGGCCAAGGGCAAGTACTTCAAGAGCGTCACGCTCTCGTCGACCATGGGCCCGGGCATCCGCCTGGACACCAACGAGATCCTGTCGCTCGTGACCGAGTAACCGCAACCGAGGAAAGACCAACAGGAGGCCAGCCACCACCAGGTGAACCCACACGCCATACGCCCCCGGACCCGTTCGTCGGGGGCACTCCTGCTCGAGACCGTCGGGGGTCCATCGGACCTCAAACGCAGCCCAAGCCAAGCACCCCAGGTGCCGCGAGGGCCAACCCGGCCGAGGTAGGGGAGAGGAACCACGAACGGCTGAGCACGCCAGCGTCCAAGCGGCCCTGGTGCAGCGGCCGGGCCTTCTCCCACCTCGACACCGAGGCCCCGAGAAGCCCCAGGCCATCGAGACGGACAAGGGACAACCAATCAAATGGACAAAGACACCAAATACGCCCAATCCGCCGCGCTCCGCGAGCGAGTCGAGGACCTCACGGCCCTCGTCGTCGTGGAGTACGACCGGCTCACGGTCGCGGAAGCCAACGAGCTCCGCAACAAGTTCCGTGACGCCGGCTGCACCTACCGCGTGTACAAGAACTCGATCATCCGCTTTGCGGTGAGCGGGACCTCGCACGAGCCCCTCGGGCCCTTCCTCAAGGGCGTCTCCGGGCTCGCGTACAACGCCGACGACCCCGGGGCGCCCGCTCGCGTCGCCCGCGACTTCGCCAAACAAAACGACAAGCTGCGCCTCAAGGTCGCGGTCGTCGAAGGCGAGGTCCTCGAAGGGGAGGCCGCCCACAAGCTGGCCGACATGCCTGGTCCCGACGAGATCAAGGCCAAGCTGCTCATGCTGTTCAAGACCCCGGCGACCCGCATGGTTCAGGTCATGCAGGCCGCGCCGCGGGATTTCCTCCGTGTGCTCAACGCCAAAAAGAAGAAGGAAGAGGAGGCGGCCTAGCCGTCCCGCTCCGCTTTTTTGGCCCAACCAAACCCAAGCTTCCTAGAAAAGAGAACTCAAAATGTCCGAGAACATCACCCGCGAACAGGTCATCGAATTCCTCAGCAACCTTTCGGTCATGGCCATGGCCGACCTCGTCAAAGAGCTCGAGGACAAGTGGGGCGTCGAGGCTGCGGCCGGCGGCGCCGTCATGATGGCGGGGCCCGGCGGCCCCGGCGCTGGCGAGCCCGAGGAAGAGAAGACCGAATTCGACGTCGTGCTCAAGAGCTTCGGCGCCAAGAAGATCAACGTGATCAAGGCCATCCGCGCCGCGATCAGCGGGCTCGGCCTCAAGGAGGCCAAGACCCTGGTCGAGAGCGCCCCGGTCGCCGTCAAGGAGGCCGTGTCCAAGGATGAGGCCGAGGAGCTCAAGAAGGCCCTCGAAGAGGCCGGCGCCGAGGTCGAGGTCAAGTGATCTCAGCAGTCGCGGTGGCCCTCGCGTGGACGTGAGGGCCGCCGCGGCTGGGTAAATCTCACCCATCACGTCCACGCCCCCACAACTGAATTACCCGCTAAGGGCGGTCAATCCCAGGCCGACAACACGAGCGAGGAAACCGGATGGCGCGAATCCAGAACAACTTCAGGGTCCGAAAGAACTTCGGGAAACTCAAGAAGATCATTGAGGTCCCCAACCTCATCGACATCCAGAAGCGCTCGTACGACAAGCTGCTTCAGGCCGATGTACCCGCTGACGAGCGCGAGAGCGTCGGCCTCCAAGCCGTGTTCTCCAGCGTGTTCCCGATCAAGGACTTTAGCGAGACCTCCTCGCTCGAGTTCGTCAGCTACTCGCTCGACCGGCCCAAGTACGACGTCGACGAGTGCCGAGCCCGCGGCATGACCTTCGCCGCTCCGATCAAGGTCGTGGTTCGGCTCGTGGTCTGGGACGTCGACGACGAGACCGGGACCCAGTCGATCCGCGACGTCAAGGAGCAGGAGGTCTACTTCGGTGAGATCCCGCTGATGACGGAGCACGGCACCTTCATCATCAATGGGACCGAGCGCGTCGTCGTCTCGCAGCTCCACCGCTCGCCCGGCGTGTTCTTCGACCACGACCGCGGCAAGACCCACGCCTCGGGCAAGAAGCTGTTCTCGGCCCGCGTGATCCCCTACCGCGGCAGCTGGCTCGACTTCGAGTTCGACCACAAAGACTTCATCTACGTCCGCATCGATCGCCGCCGCAAGCTCCACGCCTCGGTCTTGCTCCGGGCGCTCGGCTACTCGACCGCCGAGCTCCTCGACATGTACTACGACAAGGAGCTCATCTACCTCAAAGAGGACGATAGCTACGCCCGCGAGGTCGACTACGACCTGATCGCCGGCCAGCGCGCGACCCAGGACATCCGCGATCCCCAGAGCAACCAGGTCCTGGTCAAGAAGGGCCGCAAGCTCAACCGCGGCAGCATCAAGCGCATGCGCAACGCCGGGATCTCCGAGATCCCGATGGAGCCCGAGGAGCTGATCGGCAAGATCGCCGCCGAGGACGTGTTCGACGAGGACACCGGCGAGGTCCTGCTCAACTGCAACGAGGAGATCACCGAGGACTCGCTCAAGTCGCTGCGCGACGCCGGGATCGGCTCGATGCGGATCCTCTACATCGACGACTTCAACGTCGGGCCCTTCCTCCGCGACACCCTGATCGCCGACAAGCTGACCTCGTCCGAGGACGCGATCATGGAGATCTATCGGCGCCTGCGCCCCGGTGATCCGCCGACCCTCGAGACCGCGCGCAACCTGTTCGAGTCGCTGTTCTTCCGCGCCGACCGCTACGACCTGTCGACCGTCGGCCGGCTCAAGCTCAACCACAAGTTCAGCATCGACGAGGCCCTCGAGACCAAGGTCCTGACCAAGCGCGACATCATCGAGACCGTCCGCTACCTCATCGAGCTCCGCAACGGCCGCGGCAAGACCGACGACATCGATCACCTCGGCAACCGCCGGGTCCGCGCCGTCGGCGAGCTGATGGAGAACCAGTACCGCATCGGTCTGGTCCGCATGGAGCGGGCGATCAAGGAGCGCATGAGCATGTCCCAGGAGATGGACGCGCTGATGCCCGCCGACCTGATCAACGCCAAGCCGGTCTCGGCCGTGGTCAAGGAGTACTTCGCCAGCTCGCAGCTGTCGCAGTTCATGGACCAGACCAACCCGCTGTCCGAGGTCACGCACAAGCGCCGGCTCTCGGCCCTCGGGCCCGGCGGCCTGACCCGCGAGCGGGCCGGGTTCGAGGTCCGCGACGTCCACGCCACGCACTACGGCCGGATCTGCCCGATCGAGACCCCCGAAGGTCCCAACATCGGCCTGATCGCGAGCCTCTCGACCTACGCCCGGATCAACGAGTTCGGCTTCATCGAGACGCCCTACCGGACCGTTGAGGGCGGCGTCGCCACGACCGAGGTCGCCTACTACTCGGCGCTCCAAGAGCAGGGCCACTACATCGCCCAGGCCAACTCCGAGATGGACGACGATGGCAAGTTCGTCAACGAGCAGGTCCAGTGCCGCCACAACGAGGAGTTTGAGGTCGTCGCGCCGCCCGAGGTCTCGCTGATGGACGTCTCGCCCAACCAGCTGGTCTCGGTCGCCGCCTCGCTCGTGCCCTTCCTCGAGCACGACGACGCCAACCGGGCGCTGATGGGCTCCAACATGCAGCGCCAGGCCGTGCCCTGCCTGCGGACCGACGCCCCGCTGGTCGGGACCGGGATGGAGACCCACGTCGCCCGCGACTCGGGCTCGACCGTCGTCGCCGTTCGTGACGGCGTCGTCGAGCAGGTCGACGGCGCGCGCATCGTCGTCAAGCCGGTCAGCACCCGCAGCGAGGACGACCGCGGGATCCTCGGGGCCAAGCCCGACATCTACAACCTCGTCAAGTTCAGGCGCTCCAACCAGAACACCGCGCTCAACCAAAAGCCGATCGTCAACGTCGGCGACCGGGTCAAGCGCAGCGACGTCATCGCCGACGGCGCCGCGACCGAGCGCGGTGAGCTGGCCCTCGGCCAGAACCTCCTCGTCGCGTTCATGCCCTGGCAGGGCTACAACTTCGAGGACTCGATCCTGGTGTCCGAGCGGCTGATCCGCGAGGACGTCTACACCACGATCCACATCGAAGAGTTCGAGTGTGTCGCTCGCGACACCAAGCTCGGCAAAGAAGAGATCACCCGCGACATCCCCAACGTCGGCGAAGAGGCGCTCAAGAACCTCGACGAGGCCGGCATCGTGCGGATCGGCGCCGAGGTCCACGCCGGCGACATCCTCGTCGGCAAGATCACCCCCAAGGGCGAGACCCAGCTCTCGCCCGAGGAGAAGCTGCTCCGGGCGATCTTCGGCGAGAAGGCCGGCGACGTCCGCGACACCTCGCTGCGCCTGCCGCCGGGCGTCTCGGGCATCATCATCGACGCCCGGGTGTTCGCGCGTAAGGGCGTCGACAAGGACATCCGCGCCCAGCAGATCGAGGACGCCGAGCGCGAGAAGCTCAGCCAGGACCACCGCGACAACGTCGCGATCGTCTCGTCCGGCTACTACAACCGGATCAAGGAGATCCTCGTCGGCAAGACCACGGCCGCCAAGCTCGTCGACGACGGCGGCGCCGTGCTCGTCGACACCGGGGTCACCTTGACCGTCGAGACCATCGAACAGGTCCCGCGCAAGTACTGGCCGCAGTTCGCCCTGACCACCGCCGAGGACACCGAGCTGATCGAGGCCCTCGCCCGCCGGCTCGAGAAGGACCTCGACGAGATCGAGACCATCTACCGCGAGAAGCTGGCCAAGCTGACCAAGGGCGACGAGCTCCCGCCCGGCGTCATCAAGATGGTCAAGGTCTACGTCGCGATCAAGCGCAAGCTCCAGGTCGGCGACAAGATGGCCGGACGCCACGGCAACAAGGGCGTGATCTCGCGGATCCTCCCGACCGAGGATCTGCCCTACCTCGAGGACGGCACGCCCGTCGACATCGTCCTCAACCCGCTCGGCGTCCCGTCGCGCATGAACATCGGCCAGATCCTCGAGGTCCACCTCGGCTGGGCCGCGCGCGAGCTCGGCAACCAGATCAACGCGTACATGGAGACGCAGTTCAACGCCGAGGTCCTCCGCAGCCAGCTCAAGAAGATCTACGAGACGCCCGAGGCCAACTCGTTCATCGACGCGCTGCCCGAGGACGACGTCATCCGCTTCGCCGACAAGCTCCGCCGCGGCATCCACGTGGCCACGCCGGTGTTCGACGGCGCGTTCGAGACCGAGGTCAAGACCTTCTTGTCCAAGGCCGGGCTCCCGTCTTCGGGCCAGGCGATCCTGTTCGACGGCCGGACCGGCGAGGCCTTCGAGGAGGACGTGACCGTGGGCATCATGTACATGCTCAAGCTCCACCACCTCGTCGACGACAAGATCCACGCGCGGAGCATCGGGCCCTACTCGCTCGTCACCCAGCAGCCGCTCGGCGGCAAGGCCCAGTTCGGCGGCCAGCGCTTGGGTGAGATGGAGGTCTGGGCGCTCGAGGCCTACGGGGCCGCCTACGCCCTCCAGGAGCTCCTGACCGTCAAGTCCGACGACGTCGTCGGGCGCATGCGCATGTACGAGTCGATCGTCAAGGGTCAGCCGACCATGCAGCCGGGCGTGCCCGAGTCCTTCAACGTGCTCCTCAAGGAGCTCCAGGCCCTGTGCCTCGACGTCGAGCTCATCGACGTCGAAGACCTCGGCTACCGCACTCGCAGCCCGCTCTCGGCTGCCGAGTAGCGGCCCCGCGCGCGTCGCCCGAACCAAGTTCGGGCCCGCGCGCGAACTCAATTTTTTCGACCCAACCCAGCCCAGCCCGAAACAGTCCCAGGAGGGAATCAGATGCGCGACATCTTCAGCTTCTTCGAAAAGCCCAAGGAGGCCGCAGTCTTCAATGCACTGCGCATCGGCGTCGCATCGCCGAAGGTCATCCGCGAGCGCTCGCATGGCGAGGTGAAGAACCCCGAGACCATCAACTACCGGACCTTCAAACCCGAGAAGGACGGACTGTTTTGCGCCAAGATCTTCGGGCCGATCAAGGACTACGAGTGCCTGTGCGGCAAGTACAAGCGGATGAAGCACCGCGGCGTCGTGTGCGAAAAGTGCGGCGTCGAGGTCATCCACTCCAAGGTCCGGCGTGAGCGCGCCGGTCACATCGACCTCGCCACGCCCGTCGCCCACATCTGGTTCCTCAAGAGCTTGCCCTCGCGGATCGGCACGATCCTCGACATCCCGCTGACCAAGCTCGAGAAGGTCCTGTACTGCGAGAGCTACATCGTCATCGATCCCAAGGACTCGGGCCTCGAAGAGCGCGAGATCCTGTCCGAGGAGCGCTACGACCAGCTCTACGACGAGATCGGCCCCGAGGCCTTCGACGCGGGCATGGGCGCCGAGGCCATCAAGGAGCTGCTCGGCCGCATCGATCCGATCGTCGAGGCCCGCACGGTCCGCGCCGATCTCGCGGCCGCGACCTCCGAGGCCAAGCGCAAGAAGCTCGCCAAGCGCCTGCGCGTGCTCGAGGCCTTCCGCAGCAGCGGCAACAAGCCCGAGCACATGATGCTCGACGTGATCCCGGTCCTGCCGCCGGACCTGCGCCCGCTCGTGCCCCTCGACGGGGGCCGGTTCGCGTCCTCCGACCTCAACGATCTCTATCGCCGGGTCATCAACCGCAACAACCGGCTCAAGCGGCTCAAGGAGCTGGCCGCGCCCGAGATCATCATCCGCAACGAAAAGCGGATGTTGCAGGAGGCCGTCGACGCCCTGTTCGACAACGGTCGCCGCGGCAAGACCATCACCGGGCCCAACAAGCGCCCGCTCAAGTCGCTGTCCGACATGCTCCGCGGCAAGTCGGGCCGGTTCCGCCAGAACCTGCTCGGCAAGCGCGTCGACTACTCGGGCCGCTCGGTCATCGTCGTCGGCCCCGAGCTCAAGCTCCACGAGGTCGGCCTGCCCAAGAAGATGGCGCTCGAGCTGTTCAAGCCCTTCATCTACAACAAGCTCGAGCAGCGCGGCCTCGTGACCACGATCAAGAGCGCCAAGCGCATGGTCGAGCGTGAGGCCGAGGAGGTCTGGGACATCCTCGAGGAGGTCATCAAGGAGCACCCGGTCCTGCTCAACCGCGCGCCGACCCTCCACCGCCTCGGCATCCAGGCCTTCGAGCCGGTCCTGATCGAGGGCAAGGCGATCCAGCTCCATCCGCTGGTCTGCACCGCGTTCAACGCTGACTTCGACGGCGACCAGATGGCCGTCCACGTCCCGCTGTGCATCGAGGCCCAGATGGAGGCCCGGGTCTTGATGATGTCGACCAACAACATCCTCAGCCCGGCGTCCGGCAAGCCGATCATCGTGCCCTCGCAGGACATCGTCCTCGGCCTCTACTACATGACCCGCGAGCGCCTCTACGCGTTCGGCGAGCGCAACGACGATCCCAAGTCCGACGGCTACTACTCGGGTTACTTCGGCTCCCCGGCCGAGGTCCGCATGGCCTACGACCACGGCTCGCTCCACCTCCAGGCCCGGATCAAGGCCCGGATGAAGGTCGGCGGCGAGATGATCGAGACGACCTGCGGCCGGGTCCTGCTCTACGAGGGCGGCATCCCCCAGGACATCCCCTTCGAGATGGTCAACCAGCCGCTGGGCAAAAAGCAGCTCGGCGCGCTGATCGACTTTTGCTACCGGGCCTGCGGGCAAAAGGCCACGGTCTTGATGGCCGACTACCTGCGCAGCACCGGCTACACCGAGGCGACCAAGGCCGGGATCTCGATCTGCATCAACGACATGGCGATCCCCGACGCCAAGGCCAAGCTGCTCGACGAGGCCAACACCGAGGTCCGGCAGATCGCCGAGCAGTACTCCGACGGTCTGATCACCTCGGGCGAGCGCTACAACAAGGTCGTCGACATCTGGGCCAAGGTCGCCGAGGAGATCACCAAGGCGATGATGGACGGCATCTCCAACGAGGAGATGGTCGACGAGAAGACCGGCGCCCGCTCGACGCAAAAGTCGTT
>JGI12210J13797_10042034_pt1 | contig 11974 bp, 11 predicted proteins | sample ElkSlonscriptome_3_FD_13797 | JGI IMG/M metagenome (IMG submission 13797) | reverse complement strand
GTCCAGCCGGTCGGCGCGGCGGGCGACGGCGATAACTTGCGAGCCTCTCTCGGCGAGCATCATCGCCAGTTCGCGCCCGATGCCGCTGCTGGCGCCGGTGACGATGGACACACTGCCCCTGGGGTTCCATCGAGCCAACTTCGAACTCCTTGGTGAATTACCGTCTCACGCGACGTCGCTCGATCGGGCACTTGAAAGGGTGTCGTGGTGTGGTGAGGCGGCCGCATGACCCTCGGCGGCGAATCCCGAATCGGCCGCCGGGGACTCGTCTTCCGCCGACGCGTCGCCCGAGGACAGGTCCAAGTCCGCCGGAACGACTTGCCTCGCGGTGCGGTGCACCTGGCCCATGGCACCGGCCGGCATTCGGACTCGCACGGTGACGAACTCGTCGCCAAAGTCCCGCGATTCGATCTTGCCTTTCGCGGACAGGTAGGCCAGCAATTTTCCGTTGTGGTGGTCCACCTGCACTTCCACATCCAGGAACTCTCGCTGCAGGGCTTCGCCGACTGCCTCGGAAAGCGGTCCGATCCCCTTCTGTGTTTTCGCACTGACAGGAATGGCGTGAGGGTAACGGTCGAGCACTTTGTTCAGCGCGCGGGGACTGTGGATCGAATCGATCTTGTTGAGTACCAGCAGCGTGTCTTTCTCTTCGATCCCCAGTTCTTCCAGGACGCTGTAGACGGCGCTGATCTGGTCGAACACGTGTGGGCTGCTGGCGTCGGCGACGTGAAGCAGAAGGTCCGCTTGGCGGGTTTCCTCCAGCGTCGATTTAAAGCTGGCGACGAGCGAGTGGGGCAGATCGCGGATGAAGCCGACCGTGTCGCTGAGCAGCACGTAACCCCAATTGGGCAGGTGCCAACGTCGCGTGCGGGTATCGAGCGTGGCGAAAAGCTTGTCTTCGGCGACCACTTCCGCTTCGGTCAGCGCGTTCATCAACGTGCTCTTGCCGGCGTTGGTGTAGCCGACCAGCGAGACCGTGGGTGTCTCGGTACGCGAGGCGACTTGCCTCTCGCGCCGCAATTCGACTTTTTCGAGTTCACTCTTCAGGTCGTGGATGCGTTTCTGTGCCAGCCGCCGGTCCACCTCCAGTTGTTTTTCACCGGGCCCCCGCATGCCGACGCCCATCGATTGACGCGACAGGTGCGTCCACATCCGCTTGAGTCGTGGCAGCGAATATTCCAATTGGGCCAATTCGATTGCCAGACGCGACTCGTGCGTGCGAGCGCCCGCCGCAAAGATGTCCAAGATCAGCTCGGTCCGGTCAAGCACCTTCGCCTTGGTCTGCTTCTCCAAATTGCGGATTTGAGCTGGCGTCAGGTCGTTGTCAAAGATCACCACGTCGGCATCGAAACGTTCGACCATCTGCCGAAGTTCCTCCACCTTTCCTTTCCCCAGGTAGGTGGAATGGTCGGGGGTGCTACGTCGTTGGGTGAGTTCTTCCATCACGACCGTCCCGGCCGTGGTGGCAAGCCCATGAAGTTCTTCCAGCGGGTCGTCACCGACCTCCGTGTCGGGAAGAATCAGGCGGGCCAAGATACTGCGTTCGGGAGCATCGTCGCGAAGCGTGTAGTGCTTATCAGACACGAGGTAGAGCGGGTCTCCGTTCGAAAAGGGGCGTGCAAAGAAAAATGAGTCAGGTCAAAAGTCAGCCATCGTCGTCCAGCCGTGCGGCGACACGATGGAGGGACGCGTCGGACCGAGTCCTGGTTCGCGAAGAACCTGCGACGGCTTAACGTTTCAACGTCGATTCGCTGCGCAAAATGTGATGGTAGTGCTGGGCGAATCGGTGCGATTCGTCTCGAACATATTGTAGCAGACGAAGTGCGTAGGCATGCCGGCTTAAGCGTAGCGGCTCGGAAATGCCGGGGCGGTAAATTTCCTCCTCGCGTTTGGCCAGCGAGATCACGGTGGGGGGGGAAATCTCTTGGTCTCGGAACGCCGCCATCGCGGATTGAAGCTGTCCTTTACCGCCGTCAATCAACAAAATATCGGGAAACGAATCACCCGTATCGCTCAGCCGCCGGAACCGTCGGGACACCACCTCGTAAATACTACGAAAATCGTCCACCCCTGAGACATTTTGGATACGGAACCGGCGATACCCCGGTTTGAAGGGCAGGCCGTCAATGAACTGGACCAAGCTGGCCACCGTCTCGTTGCCACCCAAGTGGGCGATGTCGACGCCCTCGATAACCCGTGGCGTCCGCTCGAGTCCCAGGACCTTCTTTAGCCCGGTCAGCCCCTTTTGGGGATCGATGTAAAACACTTCGGGCTGGGCGTGCGTGTCGAGTTCGCCCCGTTCGTCGAGCCGCTGGATCATCGCGATTTCGTCCCGCAGTACTGCCGCCCGTTCGAAATCGAGCGATTGACTGGCCGCGGCCATTTCACTTCGCATTTCATTGAGCAGCTTTTTCTTGCCCCCGTCCAAAAACGTCTGGAGTCGCTTGATGTCGCGTCGATAGTCCTCCTTGCTGATGCGAAAATTGCAGGGGGCGGTGCACTGGTCGATGCTGGCCAGCAGGCACGGACGGAACCACTTCCACTTTTCGTCGGATTCGGAAATGTCCAGCGAGCAGGTGCGGAATTTGAAAATCCGCTGCAGCACCTGGATGGCTCCTCGCAACGCCCCGGCACTGGTGAACGGGCCGTAGAGTTTCACTCCCTTCGTTTTCGGTTCGCGGGTGATCTCCACCCGAGGAAACTCTTCCCGCGTGGTGATCATCAGGTAGGGGAACGTCTTGTCGTCTTTCAGTTCCCGGTTCTGCCGCGGTTGGATGTCTTTGATCAGCCGCGATTCCATCAGCAGCGCGTCGACTTCGCTTTCGCACTCGACAAAATCGATGTCGGCGATGTCCCCGATCCAGTCTGCCGTCCGCTGGTCTTCGGCGGCAGCTTTCAAGAAGTAACTGCCGGCCCGGTTGCGAAGGTTTTTGGCTTTCCCGACGTAAATGACGACTCCCGCGGCGTCCTTCATTAAGTAGACGCCGGGTGTCGTGGGGAAAGTCTTGACTTTTTGGGCCGCGCGGCCAAAGCCGTCCGGCGCGTCGGTGTGTGCCGTTTCTTCTTCGGTCATCGGATCGTTCGTTTCACTCCTTGAAGACTGCTCGCCACTTGCGGGGTGGGGAAGCGGCGTTGCTCGCGAAGCCGTGGACCTTCGTTGCCGTGGATTTTCGTAATCGCTCAGTATTCCAAGTTCTCCAAGTTGGGCGACTCGCTTTTCAGTTTGCCTGCGATTCGCTCATCCACCCCCAGCCTGGTCACGAACAGCGTTTTCAGCTCAGGAAGCTCTGCAAATCGCAGCACCTCGTCGGGCGAGATTGACGTGCCGCCGACGTGCAACAGTTCCAGCCCGTTCATCGAAAGCAGCACGTCGACGGACGCATCCGAGATCGCCGCACAGTTGTCCAGATTCAGCCAAGTCAAACCGGTTCGCCCCTTCAGCGTCGCCAGGCCAGAGTCGTCGATACGCGTCATCCACAGGTTCAGTTTTCGCAATTGCTGCAGTTCGGCCACGGAAGTCATTCCCGCCGAGCCGAAATCCGTTTCCGCCAGTTCCAAGTCCTCCACGGGCAAAGATTCGATGGCACCGAAATTTTCGCCGGTGATGTCGGTGCCGCGCAAGTTCAGTTTCGTCAGTTCGCGGCAACCGGTCAGCGACCGAAGGCAGGCGTCGGTGACCGGTGACCGCATCAGCGAAACGTCCCGCAGATTGGGTAATTGCTGCAGTACCTCAGCGCCGCGATCGGTGACCTCGGTTTCCTGTAGTGTCAGCGCTAGTAAAGTGGGCAACTGGGCAACGCCGGCGACCGCATCATCGTCGCAACCAGGGCCGATCACTCGGAGCCGTTTCAGTTCCGGACAGCGGCGGAGGATCCCGATCGTCTCGGGTGACATCGCCGCGCCGGGCAGAAAAACTTCCGACACGGCAGGCAGCCAGTCCAGCGACTCGATCCCCTGCTGTAAGGCGACGCCTTCGGCGGACCGGAGGTCGACGACCACCACTTGGTCGTCGCGAAACTTGAGGTTCACGCCAGGCGTATCCGCTAAAGTGGCGGTAAAGTCGTCGACGGTATGAGTCGGGGCCGCCGGGTTCGCTTCCCGCGGCTCGCCCGAGTGGTCACGCGAGCAACCGGCTGTCAGCCACGCCGGGGCCAGCACGAGCACCACGGCGAGCACCGACTGGCTCGAATCAAAGCGGCGGCGGGAGCGACCGGCGACGGGCGGGGCCGCTTGGGAACTTTGCCGCGGCGCCGAGCGGACCGAATGAAAAAAGGTGACAATCATGAATGATGATTTCGGATTAGAGGAAGAAGCGGACGACCTGGAGCGGGAGCAACGTTCGCCGGCGTACGACCCGCCCAACGATCTCACCTCCGATGAGGAAGTCACGGACGTCGATTCGGAGGGGAGCTACGTTTGCGAGCACTGCGGCGAGCAGATCGTGATCCCGTTGGACGTCGCCGCCGGCCGGGCACAACAGTATGTCGAAGACTGCCCGGTCTGTTGCAGCCCCAACGTCATTTTCGTGGAAGTCGACGGGCCCGACGTGCGGGTGTGGGCGACCCCGGAATGATACCGCGGGCGGTTTCCGCTACAGCGTTTGTCGCGGCTTTTCTAATTTGACCAGAAAAAGGTCCGCGAGTCGTTTGGCGGAGGTGAAACCGTCCAGGTCATAACTGGTGTTGCCGCTGGTTTCCGCTTCGCCGCCGTGCCCCGTCAGTTCCAAGAGGGAATAGGGAAGTTCGCGGTCCACTTCGACGAACGCGGTATACAGAAGCGACGGCTGGCCGACGTCGGGATCGGGGAAGTGGTCGTTCGGATCGGCAGGGGCGTTGACTTCGGCGCAGATCACAAACTCGTGGCCCTCTCCCGGATTCAGGTACTCTTCCAAAGCGAACTGGTGCGACTGGGTCGCCCCCGTCATCGCGTCGACTCGGCCGCTCGCGTCGATCCCCGCGATGACGGTATAGCGATTACGCCAGATCGGCAAAATTCGGTTGCGCTGCGTCGGATTTCCGTCCCACGTCGGTTGGTCGGAAAACGCCAGGGACGGCTGGACGTGCAGCGTTTCGATAATCGTTCCGGTCGGCGTTTCGGCCCAGACGGCGACCGCGGGAATGGATTGCAAGTCCTTGTTGAAACGGAGCAGAATCGACAGTCCGCACGCCGTTTCGGATTGACGCTGACGCACGATCAGTTTGCTGTGCGGGGAAGGCTGATCGAAATCGACTAGCGAAGAGGTGCGGACGATTTCGGCGCGATGCCGTGCCTCGTAACCCTGCTGGACGACCCAAGTCACTGGAGGAATCCCTTTTGCCGCCGCGAAGACCACGCCTAGCGAGAGCAAAAAGATCAGGGACAACGTCGGCTTGGAAACCGCGCGGCCGCGCGGGCCTCCCCATTGGCTGCGGAAATACTTCGTCCGCTGCAGCACGTGGGCGAGTACTAGCAAGCAGGCGGCTATTCCGCCGATGACGTGGACACGTGTCGTGTCGATGGAGAAGGGCAGTAGGAACGCCATCGCGCCGGTGATCGCGACCACGGCGAACGCGGCAAGAAGTCCGAAGTTGACGACGTGTCGCATGTCAGCCGATGCCGATCAGCTTGCGTAACTCGTCGATGTGATCGTGGCCGACGGCGCGCGGCACCGCGTCATATTTTTTGCAAAGTGCCGCGGCGTATCCGGTCGCGATGCCCATCTGGCCACACGTGTTCATCACCCGCGGCCCGGCCAGCCCGATGTGGGAACAACTGAAACAACGACCGGCCATCATCAGGTTGTCGATATCTTTGGAGTACAAGCTGCGGAACGGCACGAAGTAGTCGCCGCCGGTGCGATAGAACAGCGCTTCGGAGAGGAAATCGACGGGCGCCCCCTTAAGTTTTCTTTGGTAGTGCGAATCGATCGCACGCCGCTCCACGACGACCGCGTCCGGAAACTCCCGCCGCCCGGCGGCGTCGTGCATGGTGTAAATGTGGTCGCCCATCAAACGGCGAGACTCCCGCTTGCCGCCAAGGAAGGAGACCCACTTGAGCCGCATGGTTGCGTTTTTCGGATGCTTTTTAGCGTTGGCGAACGAACCGTAGATGGCTCGCAGCATGTGATCGCGGATCTGTTCGGCGTCATCGACTTGGTCCAAATCGTTGTCGGAGTATTCCCAGTACCACTCACCCTCGGTGGCTCGGTGGCCGTTGGCGACGGGTCGTGCCCAGGGTACGTCGGGAAAGGTTTGACGCTGATCGGTCTTTTCGGCGTTCCAAAGGACGGAGGCACCCATGACTCGTTGATCCGGCGACTCGGGGCTCCACAGATCGCCGTGCTTGTCCCACTTTTCGCCGAATTCCGAATGGGCTTCACGGCCGATGCGAAACTCGACACCGGCCCAGTAGCCGAGCCATCCGTCACCGGTTGAATCGACGAACATGGGGGCGCGGAATCGGCGGATCACGCCTGTGCGGCTGTCCCTCGCCTCCACGCTGGCGATGCGACCATCCTGTTTCTCCAAACCGCAGGCGAGGTGTCCGGCGAACAAGTCGACACCCGAGGCCGCCATCGTGGCTTCTCGTTTCGCTTGGTCTTGAGCCGCCCTCGCGTCGCCGTTGGGGTAGTGCTGGGTGTCGATGGCCCCCAAGATGTCGCTGCCGTAGCCGTGGATGCCCAACGTGTGAACCCGTATCTCCTCGCTGGCGTTGCCGCCGAAGACGGGGCGGTCCTGAATCAACGCGACAGAAAGTCCCTGTGATTTTGCTGCGAGGGCCGCGGCGCAACCGGCGATTCCGCCGCCGACCACGACGAAGTCGTAGGAACTCTCCCGGACCCGCTGGCTGTGCCGGCCGGTCATCTGGTCCTTCCAAGCAGCTAGGGCAGCCAAGTCCTCACCCGGGCCGCCGGGCAGGTTCGGCTTCGGTGACCGCGACAAAAAGATGGCGTCGCACCGTCCGTCGAAGCCGGTCAGATCCTTCAGTGTGATTTCGACTTCACCCGCGGCGTCGATCGAAACCTGGCCGCCGGCTTGCCAGTGCCAGGCGTCTTTTTCTGTGCCGAACGTCGGCTGCAGTGGCCGGCCGTTGACCAGGACGCGAAACCGCCCGGGAGATTCCCAGTCGCCGGCGCACCAATCTCGCGTCCGCACCCAGACGTGCCAGGTGCCCGGCTGGGGAATCGACACCTTCGTCGTCGCGTCCGCCACCGGCTCGCCCATCCCATGAGCCAACAGGTAACAGCCGCCCATTTGCTGGTAATGCTGGGTGTCGAGTTTCCAGCCGCCCAAGTTGTCAAACGCCGCCGTTTCGACCAGCACGCCCTCGTCAGGATCGCCTTCAGCACCTAACAGGTAATTGGGCGCGATCAGGCTGCTGACGCCGACGCCGCCGACGACTCGAAGGAAGCCTCGGCGAGCGGTGAGACGCGTTTGATCCGAAGTGGCTGACATGGGCGGACGGCCTTTGGGCTTTTGGTCAAAAGGGAGGATTGGCAGGCGGGCAGAACTGAATCGGGCGGAACCAGCGGTGCATTAGCTTTCATTTTAACCGGCTCGGTCGACCGTGTGGACAGCCGGCGAGCAAATCCGCCGTGCTCAAACGCCGCCCGGTTCGGTGCCGCATGAAAGGCTTCGCCCGGCCGGGTGCCGTGTTGCAGGCAACACGCCTTCGCCTATCCTGCTGGTTTTCCGAGGCCCGCTTCGCTGTCACTCGTCCGGCTCGCTGACCGCCGGCCGGTTTGGCAGCAGCTCATTCGCAGGATCCCATGCGCGTTCAAACTTGGTTGCAACCGCCGGCGACGGGCGGATCTGAGACGGCGTCCGATTCTGCCGAGGGGACGGAAAATGTCACGGCCGTCGTGATCGACGTGTTGCGTGCGACCACCGTCGCGACGACTGCGCTGGCGGCCGGCGCCCGGTCGATCGCCACCTGTCGCAACGTCGACGAGGCGTTCGCGATGCGGGACGCGTCCGGCAGCGATTCGCCGCCGCTGCTTTGTGGCGAGCGTGGTTGCCGGCGGATCGACGGTTTCGACTTCGGCAATTCGCCGTCGGAGTATTCCCCAGCCGGAGTCGGCGGCCGCGATCTGATTTTGACCACGACCAACGGGACGGCGGCGATCGACGCGGCCGCAGACGCCCAGACGATGATCCTCGCGTCGTTCGCCAACCTGTCGGCCGTGGTGGACGATTTAGTTGCCCGCCACGGTGCCGACCGGGACGCCGGCGGAACCGAAAACGCGAGCGGCCTAATTCGGCTGGTCTGCTCGGGCACCAACGGCGACGTGACCACGGAGGACGTCCTTCTCGCCGGAGCGCTGCTGGCCGCGTGCCACCGCCGGCTCAGCGATTCGCCGCGGTTCTACGACGGCCCGGTCGAGTTGACGAACGATTGTGGCGCGATCGCCCTGGCGGTCTGGCAACACAGTTTGACGCACGAGGGGGTCACCGATTCGGCGACGCTGGCCGAGCGACTGAGCCAGACGCAGGGGGGGCGGAATTTGATCGCCGCGGGCTATGAATCCGATTTGGTCGATTGCGGGGCGATTGACGTGTTCGACAACGTGCCGATCCGAACGCAATGTCAGCCCGCCTGTTTTATCAACGCGTCGGATCTCCCCGCTTCGACGGGCGGTTGACTCTGCAATGGTCACGGCGCCGGCGATCTTCTATTCTCCCGCACCAACGCTCTGTCGACCGGGTCGGGTCGGGTTGCGGCCAGATCGGCGGCGTCTGTTTCGCCAAGTTCCTACATTGCCTGCGTCTTTTTGCCGTTTCCATTCCATCGGGCTCGAAAAATCATGAAAGCGTTCGAAGCCGCCCAGTTGTTCTTCAACCAGGCCGCGGATCATTTGGATCTGTCCCCGGAAATCCGCGAATCGTTGATGATGCCGCAACGGGAGGTGCAGGTCCAAGTCAGCATTCGGCGCGACGACGGGCAGCTGGCCAATTTCATCGGCTTTCGCGTCCAGCACGACAACAGCCGCGGCCCGATGAAGGGCGGTCTGCGTTACCACCCCGAGGTCGATCTGGACGAGGTCCGGTCGCTGGCCAGTTTGATGACTTGGAAGACCGCTGTTGTCGACCTGCCGTATGGGGGCGCCAAAGGAGGCATCGGCGTCGCCCCGACCGAATTATCGAACGAGGAGCGCGAGCGGTTGACGCGAAAGTTCGTTGATCAGATTCACGACATCGTCGGCCCGGACACCGACATTCCCGCGCCGGACATGGGGACCGATTACCAGATCATGTCCTGGTTCCGGAACCAATGGGAAAAGTACCACGGCTTCCATCCCGCCGTGATCACCGGCAAACCGGTGGAGGAATACGGTGCCAAGGGGCGCGAGGAAGCGACCGGACGGGGCGTCGGCGGCCTGACGATGAAATGCATCAAACGGATGGGCTACAAAGCCCAAGAGACCAACGTGGCGATCCAGGGGTTCGGCAACGTCGGTTCTCATGCGGCCAAGTTCCTTCACGACGCCGAATTTCCGATCGTCGCCGTCTCGGATATCTCGGGCAGCTACCACAACCCGGACGGCCTTAACATTCCCGAACTCTTACGCCACAAGTTCGCTCACCCGAAGGGACTGTTGGAGGGTTTCGAGCACGCCGAAAAGCTGCCGCCTGACGACCTGTTTGCGTTGGAGGACGTCCACGTGCTGATTCCCGCGGCACTCGGTGGGGTCATTACCGAAAAGAATGTCGATAACATTCATGCCAAGCTGATCGTTGAAGCGGCCAACGCGCCGGTGCACCCGGCGGCCGACGAAATCTTGAACCAGCGGGGTGTCACCATTGTGCCAGATATTCTGGCCAACGCCGGCGGCGTGACCGTCAGCTATTTCGAATGGGTCCAGAACCGACAGCACTACCGCTGGTCCCTTGACCGGGTCCGCCAAGAACTCGACCACACGATGAACGAGGCTTTTGAGAGCGTTTGGCAGATGGCCACCCAGCACGGCGTGTCGCTGCGAACGGCGGCTTACATGATCGGCATCACCCGCGTCCGCCGCGCCGCCCAATTAGCGGGCAACGCCTGAATCGTGCCGGTGGCGTCTCGGCGACGCAGCGGTGACGCGGTGAAGCGATGAATGCGTTCGCCGGCGAACGGCCAAGTGGTCGGCAGACCGATTACCGGGTCAAGCGACTGATTCGACTTCCCAACGCTCGGCGGCCGGACAAACTTCCCGTGCCCCAAAGGATATGCCGGGCCGGTCGGCCGAATCCCGCTTGCCTGTCGAGCTGATGGAAGTAACGAATCGTGTTGCCATACACGTGCAGGGGACGGCCCGGCCGATCGGGAATGGGGGTGGCTTGGATCCGCTGGCGGTACTCTCCGGTCGGCACGACCACCGGGCTCCAGTTCTCCGGAGACGCAGCCGACGCACTGGCTCCCGCCGCCAACGTGATCAGCAGGGCGGTGTGGACGAGGTTCACGGCGGAAAAGAAGTGTCTGTCAGTCGACTTGTTCGGGGAAAGGCGCATGATCCGCGGGTTTATTTTGGAAGACTGGGTTGCCGCTCGTGCGGCGGTCGAAGGACTTGGGTCGCCTGCGAGACTCTAGCTTTCAAAAAGTGTGCCGTTCGGCAACTTGATCAATCTGCTGACCAATCTTCGGCATTTTTTCCGACCGGCCCGACTAGTTCGATCGGGCTGAACCCTCGCCATGGGATTCCGCCGGCCGGGCACTGTCGTTTCAGCCCGCGATGCGACGGAGCAAGGTTTGCAATTTGGGGTCCGTCAGCGAATCGGCCACCAAGTGGACGCCGGGAAACGGCTGGCCGCGGGTGTGTTCGTTCGGCACCGCCACGGTGACTGCACCGGCCGCCATCGCGGCGGTGGCACCGTTGGCACTGTCTTCCAGTACCAGCATCGTCTGCGGCCGGATCCCCATTCGTTCGGCCGCCGTCAGATACATTTCCGGATGCGGTTTGCCATGCCGGACGTCGTCGCCGCTGAGAACGAAGTTCAACTGGTCCGCCCAGGGCACCGTCTGCAAAATGGTGTCGACGAAACGCCTGCGGCTGCTGGTGGCGATCCCGAACGGCAGCCCGCTGTCCCCCAGCATGTCCATCCACCGTTGCAGGCCCGGCATCGGCCGCAGCCCGGTCTGGAGCAGCGCGGCGTAAACTTCTTCCGACTCGGCCAGCAGCGCTGCCGGGTCGTCCGACAGGTCGTGGAACTGCACCATCTGGTCGATCGCGGCCAGCCCGACGCGCCCCATCATTCGCTGTTGCAGATCGGTACAAAAACGGTAGCCACGACGACGCAAAATCGTATCGCCAACCTGGAAGTACAGCGCTTCGGTGTCAAACAGCAGCCCGTCCATGTCCAACGCCACGCCGGCGACGGGCGATGGCGGGTCGTCGGTCGAAAGATCCGTCATCACAATCGGTTTGGGCGCGGGGCAACGGATATAGTGAAGGCAATGCCACACCGTGGCGGCCGGTGCTCCGATCAGACTAGCACGGCCCGGGTCGGTTGCCGACCACGGCGATCGCCCGCTACGATTCGCCTTCAGCAGCCCGATCGCGGTTTGAAAAGGCTGTCGCTCTCCTCGGACCAACGATGGGTCATCATGGCAACCGTTCAGCAAGTAAAACTTTTCAAGGGTGTTGACTCCGACATGGCGGAGTTGGAACGGCAGATCAATCGGTGGATCCGAAAGAGCGAGGCCCGCGTCCTGTCGATGTCAGGCAACATTGCCGCTCAGCCCAGCAGCGGTCAGGGGCCGCTGAACTCGTTTTCCGCCAGCGACGTGCTGATCATCCTTCATGTCGAGATCGAAGCCCCGGAACGGTCCAACTGACGGGCTCGATTCTTTGAGTGCCCAGTACCCAGTGCCCGGTGCCGCAAGAACGAGGTGCGTTTGCTTGGCAACCCGCTGCGTGAGCGAGGGATTCGGGTGATGTCCCTCGCTCACGCGTCGGGTTCCGAATTTTTCAAACAACCTCAATGGATTTTCGCGGCACTAGCCCAAAAACATCGCC
>JGI12210J13797_10055128_pt1 | contig 11976 bp, 11 predicted proteins | sample ElkSlonscriptome_3_FD_13797 | JGI IMG/M metagenome (IMG submission 13797) | reverse complement strand
GCTGGTGCTGATGGGCTGGCGGTACGTTGCGAAATCGCGCCGGTATGGCCTGCGCCAGAGCTGACGCGGCGGTATGGGTAGGCTGCTGAGGATCATTCGCAGGCCGCTATATCGGCTGTGGCGATCGCGCCGTTGGGAAGTGATGGCGCTGCTGCAGGCGGTGCTGATTGCCCTGCTGTACTGGAGCTGGCCTCCGGTGACGCTGACCCTGGTGCTGCCAGCGGAAGAGGTCATCTATTGGACCAACATCATTCAGCAGTTTGAGGCTACCCACAGGCGGATTCGCATCCGGCCCATCGGCCTCGAAAATCCCCAGGGGGACATCACCGTCAACCTCAAAGAACTCTGCACCGCTGGCGTTGGGGAATCGCTGTGCGACATCGTTTACCTAGATGTGATCTGGGTGCCGGAGCTGGCGGCCCGAGGCTGGCTGCGCGATGTGAGCAGCCGGGTGGCGGCGGCGGAGCTTGGGGCGTTTGTGGGCAGTGAGGTCGCCGCCGGGCGCTACAGCGGCGGGCTTTATCGCATTCCCTTTCGGGCCGATTTTGGCATGCTGTACTACCGAGCCGACCTGCTGGGGGCGGACGACACTGTGCCCCAGACCTTCGCTGAATTATTGACCCAGGCCCAGGCACTGCAGGCCCAAAGTGGGGCGCAGTGGGGCTACCTGTGGCAGGCTCAGCGGGAGGGGCTGATTGCTACCTTTGTAGAGGTGCTGCAGGGCCACGGCGGCTACTGGATCGACCCTGAGGCCCAAACCGTGGGGCTTGACCAGCCCGGGGCGATCGCCGCTGCCCAGTTTTTGCGGCAAACCATTGAGCTAGGCATCTCTCCTCCGTTAGACCAGGCCTATGGCGATGCAGCGGCCATGGCTGCGTTTGAGAGCGGGGAGGCGGTGTTTATGCGTCACTGGCCCTGGCTGCTGGGCAGCGCCGAGGCTAGCCCGGTCGGGCCACAGATCAAACGGGTACCCATGGCGCTCCATGTCCCTGGGGAAATCGGTGGTGGCTGCAAGGGGAGCTGGGGCCTAGGCATTGCGCGGCGATCGCCCCACCCCCGGCAGGCCTGGCGCGCCGTCCAGTATTTGACCAGCGAGGCGACCCAGCAGTGGTTTGCCCAACAGACGAGCTACATCCCTAGCCGTCAGGCGCTTCTGAACGCCCCGACGATGGCGGCGGCGGAGAAAGCAGTGCTGCGACCTGCGATCCCAAACTACGCTGAAGCCTCGCTGATTTTGCAGCGGCACCTGGGCCAGATCCTTCGCGGCCAGGTGGATGTGGCGACGGCAATGGGCGCTGCCGCCGAGGAGACACGGCAGTTGCTGCGTTGACAAATCGCTAGATGAGGCCTGTGTCCTTAGCCGAATCAAGCCAGAACTGCAGTCGCGGCTGCGAACCAGGACAGAGCCTTGGCAATCGCTAGCCCGCCGACCTCGCCTCTTCTAGCCAGCCGTCAAAGCGATCGCGGTTTTCCTCTACCCACGCCTCGGCATGGCGGCGAATATCCTCAGGCGAATCTTCTCCGGCCTGAATACGCTGGCTTTCCGCGTTGAGGTCTGCCGCAGGAATCTTGACTAGCTCAAACCAGCGGCGGGCCGCTGGGTTCTCGTCCACAAAGGTCTGATTGGCTAAAAGGGTCTGCTGGGCGACCGGGAAGCCGAGGTTCTTGCCCTCTACCGTGGTGTCAGCTTCCGTCAGGCCTTCAAAGTCTTCAGGTAACGCAGTAAACGGTACGCTCAGCCAAACAATATCTTCATCAGGGGTCAGCTCCGTCAGCAGCCAATGGGGGGAGTAGGCGTAAAACAGCACAGGATCGCCCTGGTCTTGTCGGGCTAGCACATCTGCCAATAGAGCGGCATAGGCTCCTTGATCCTGCTCAACGGTGTCGGCCAAATCATAGGCCTCAATTTGGTGCTCAATAATGGTGTTGCAGCTCCAGCCGGTTTGACAGCCCGCCAAATTGGCCTTGCCGTCTCCATCGCTGTCAAATAAAGCGGCAATTTCTGGGTCTCTCAGCTGTTCGACGCTATCGATTTGATACTCGTCTGCGGTCTGCTTATCCACCATCAGGCCCTGTAGACCGCCGTCTGGTACAATTTGGCCGAGCTTTTCTAGCTTCTCTTCCCCACCCGCATTCTCAAAAAAGTCATCGAACCCGACGTTATAGAATCCTGTCGTGTAGTCTAGATCACCGTCGGCCACTGCCAAATTGAGGGCCGCGTAGTCTGCCTGTTGGATACTGTCTATGCTGTAGCCCAGCGCCTCTAAGCCAATGTTGACAATTTCGGTGGTGAATTGTTCTTCAATCCAGTCGCTATTGGCGGGGCGAATCGTGATGCCAGCGCCGGGCGCATCAGGGTCTGCTGTCGTCTCGCTCGATGGCGGCGTAGACTGACAGGCCACCATGCCCAATAAAGCGGCAAGCATACCAGCTCGGGCCACCCCTCCCTGAGGCAAAGACCGTCTCACTGAAGCAACCGCAGAGATCAACATCGGTTTAAGCATAGGGGCCATCACGCAACGAAAACGCTAGACAATAATAGCAAATCGTCAATTGAGCTGAATGATGTTGTCCTGCTGTAGCTCCCGCTGCGCCTCGCCATAGCGCTGCGCCCACAGCAGCGCCGTCATCAACAGAAGAGCGAATAGGGCCAGATTAAGCAGCAGCAGCCACCGCGGCGCTGAGAGCGATCGCGGTACGGGGGGCAGGGTCAGGCCGGGGGCAAGCTGGTCTAGAATGAAGGCCGCGTTAGGGGGGCGCTGCCAGAATAAGGGGGCCATCATGTAGTCTAGCCAGCGGGCCAAAGCTTCGGGCATGGGCGGCGCTTGATCCTGCCACAGCAGCGCGCCGGTCCTCGGATTCACCTTCAGGTCCAGGGGATGCTGCCCTGTGAGCAAAAACACGGCGGTTCGCCCTAGGGCGAACAGGTCAGACTGAGGCACCGTGCGGCCTGCCACCTGCTCCGGGGCCGTGTAGCCGGGCGAAAAAATTCCCATGCCGGTGACATCTCGGCCCAAAAGCCGCTCCACGATGGTATGAGACACCTCGCGCACGGTGCCAAAGTCGATTAGCACCAGTTGTCCGTCGGGGCGCAGCATGATGTTAGAGGGTTTGAGATCGCGGTGGAAGTAGCGGCGCTGGTGCAGGTAGTTCAGCACGTCCAGCAGCTGCGTCACCCAGGCGATCGCTTGGTCAGGATTCACGGGGCCTTGCTGCTCCACAAAGCCCTGCAGGTTGACCCCCGGCACCTGCTGCATGACGATGCTGTGGAGCGGCTTTTTGCGGTGGGGCAGCATAACTGAAAAGTATCCGTCCTCTGGGGCAACGGTGGGCAGGCCGCTGTGGCTTAAGGTCCCCAAAATTTCGGCCTCCTGCCGCAGCATCTGCACCGCCGCCGCTCGGGATTTTTTGGCCACTTTCAATACCTTATAGCGATCGCCCTGGCCCGAATGCTGCAGGTCCTCCACCTGAAAAATCTCCGCGTTCCCCGGCGCGTCTAAGGAACGCAGGGGGGTGATAAGGCGGTAGCGTTCGCGAATGCGCAGGGGGCTATTACAGCCGCTGCACTGGTGGGCATCGTCAGGGTTTTGCCGCTGCTGGCATTTGGGGTTGATGCAGTAGGCCATAGCCGGTGCCCCGCTCCTAGGCGTCCGCCACGACCTCTAGCACCGCTGGCGGCAGGCTGAACCGCCCCTCTGAGCTTTCTAGCAACGATCGCTGCTTAAGCGACTGTAGGGCAGCAATCAGCGCCTGGGGAGATGCCTCAGGCACCGCTTCAATCAGGTCGGCCATGGCCACAGGCTGCTGCTGGGCAATCTGCTGGAGAATGTCGGCTTCCATTGTCGAGACCCGCTCTAGTATGGTTTCGATATAGTCACTGATGTCATGGGTGAACAGCGTGGTCTTGAGGAAGGTTTTGACATCGCCATCAAACACTTCGCGAATGGTAGTGGCCACCATCTGCAGCATGAAGGGATTGCCGCGATAGCCGCGAATCAGGTCCTGCCAGGGATGGGCATCGCCGGTCAGACCCTTTTCCCGCAGCAGCAGAGTAGCATTGGCGGCATCCAGTCCGGTCAATGTCAGCGATCGCACTGCCGATCGCTCCCCCTCTAGCCGGGCCACCGCCAGGGGCTTTTCCTGGCTTGTGAGCAGCACCGTGCTCTGGTGAGGCTCTTGGGCAACCCGCTGCAGCAGATCGCCATAGGCTTCATAGCCGCTGCGATAGGTCCCCGCTAACCTGCCGCTCTGCAAAATTGCCTCAACGCCGTCGAGTATCAGCAGGCAGCGGTGGCGGTGCAAAAGCTGCAGCAGTTGAGAGGCAGGCTCAGACCCGCTTTGCGAGCCCTCCGGCAGCGTCTGGCCAAGCTGGTCCACTAGGGCGTAGAGCGGCGGCGCTGGCCGCAGCGATAGCCAAATCACCGCATCGACCTCGCCCTGCAGCTGGCGGGCAAGCCGCACCGCCAGAGCGGTTTTACCTACCCCCGCCATCCCCAGCAGCGCCACCAGACGGCTCTGGGCGTTGACCCACTGCTCAAGCTGGGCCAGCTCCGCCTCGCGATTAAAAAACACGGCGCTGTCGGGGGCTTCACCCCAATAGTGACGCAGCGTAGAAATGGCGCTGGCGCTGGCACTATCGGCATGGAGCGGCGCTGAAGGATCTGCTCCAAGGTCACCAGCGCTGCCCTGCTCTTGCTGGTAGCGGGCTATCAGCTGCTGCTGCAGCTTGGTCCGCTTCACCGGGCCGCGACCGCTGATCTTGAACTTTTGGTACACCTCACTCAGGCGCTTCCGAATAGCGTCACCGCTGATGCCCAAGTCCTTGGCGATCGCTGCTGTAGGTTTGTCGGTCATGGCCAGCACCAGCGCCTCCTGCTCGCTGGGGGAAAGGGAATGCTCATGGGCAACGGTATGCAGAAAGCGTTTAGAAATCACGGCGGGGCTCGCGCAAGGAATTGAACTAACCATAACTCACTTTAACCTAACAAAATCGGTTTATGTGAGTTGACAGTCTCACATAAAGTGAGTATAACGGGAGTATCTCATGTGAGAAGACGCTTCATGTGAGGCAGCCGTTGTGATTCTGAGTCATTGATCTATGAAATCTACGCTTTATTGGTTGTTGGGTGAGCGGGGCGGTAGGGTAACCGTCGGTCTGTGGGCCTGGCTGGTAGGCCGCCCTGTCGAAGCTGGGGATGCCCGCACTGTGGCGATCGCCCAGCAGTCGGTTGATGACGTGGCCGAAGTTGTGGAAGCTCTGACAAAAGCCGTAGCCCAGCAGTATTCGGCGCTGCAGCAGGCCGACACCCTGTTTGAGTCGATGCGTTCCCAGCAGCATGATCTAGAGGAGCAGGCCGAGCGGCTGGTGCAGCGCGGCAAGGAAGCGGCGGCCCTAGCAGCCCTAGCTGAGCTGGAGGTAATCGACGCTTCGCTGCCGCAAATCGAAGCTCAGGTTCAGGCGGCCCGCAGCAATTTTGAGACAGGCAAGCAGAACTTAAGTGAGAAACAGCGTCACCTCCAGCAGATGAAGCTGCAGCAAAAGGTGGATGCGTCACTGCAGCGCGTCACCACTGCCTTAGAGCAGGCCAACGCCCTGAGCGGCCTCAGATCCGAGAGCGCTACCAGCACCTTTGAGGCCGCCCAAAGTGCCGTCAGCCGACGCGCTATGACCGCGTCGTCCCAAGCGGCAATGCAGTCTCTGGGCAAAGAGGCCCAGCGAAAGACAAACCAGCTCAAGGCTAGCGATCGCCTGGCCACCCTCAAGGCCAAGGTCGCCAGAACCTCCCCTGCAGATCCCCTAGGGCTAGGTGCAGCGCAGTCTCAGGAGCAACAGGGCTAAATCACGCTTGTGAGCCAACTATCCTAATTCGCAGGCGCAATTTTCCGGTCTGTCTCTCACTTTAAATCCCTTTATTTCAAAAAAACCATGTCTAGATTCAATCCCCCGCCCATCGTTTATATCTGCGGAGCCCTGATTCTCGGCGGTGCTGGATTCCACGCCTATAAGCTGGCAGCGCCCGACTCCCCAGTGGCGATCGCCCAGCCTCCGCGCTGCCTCAATAGCGAGACCCAGCTCACTGTGCTAGGAGACAGCTTCTCTGGCTACAGCTCACTGAGGGCCTTAGCTTCAGAAGGCCGCCTGACGACTCCCGGATTCGACCTTGACCTGAGCCTGTGTTACCAAGAGGAGCTAGACCAGGCCCGCCGCGCCGAGCTGCTAGGCCAGGGCGCTGACCTGATGGTCACCACCTTAGATCAGTACCTAACCCATCGGCCCGCCGGTAAAATCGTCGGCCTAATCGATAGGACCATCGGGGCAGATGCCGCCTTGCTCAACACTAGCCGGTTTCCCGACCTCAAAAGCCTGGACGATATCCCGGCTCTGAAAGCGGCCCACCCAGAGCTGACCCTGGTGTACTCCGCAGGCACCCCCAGCGAATACCTAGCTCGCCTATTGGACATCAAGTTTGAGCGGTTTAACCTGGCAGACTTTAACGTTGTGGCGGTGGAGGACTCGTCCCAGGCCTACGATCTGCTGCAAAGCGACCCCAATGTGGCGGTGGCGGTGCTATGGGAGCCCGATGTCTCCAAAGCGGTGCAGTCTGGCAACACCGTGGTGCTCAGCAGCCGCGATGTGCCCTACTCCATCATTGATGTGGTGGTGGCCAGCGAGACGCTGCTGGCCCAGCCGGATGTGCTCCAGGGCATGATGACCGCCTACTATCACCATGCCGACGGACTGATGGGGGCAGCGCTGACAAACCAAATCGCCACCGATGGGGGACTATCCCCACAGGAAGCGGAGGCGGTTTTGGGGGGCATTGACTTTTTCTCCAGCATTGAGACGGGGCAGTGGTTTGTCGATGGGACCTTAGCCCAGCGGATTCGCTCTACTGAAGCGATCTTGTCCCTAGCGGGTCAGTCCGTCCCCACCGCTGATCCTGCCTCCCTCTACGACCCATCGTTCATTGAAGCGGCGATCGCCAGTACCCAGCAGCGCCTAGACGCTATTAAAGCGGCGGACCCAGCCCTTGCCGCCCAACTCAAAGGGAAAGCGGCAGCAGCTCAACCGGCCAGTCCCCAAAAGGTCCAGGCGGCAGCAGCCATCGGCAACTTAAACCTGCGCGGCACCGTGGGCTTCACCACCGGAGCCGCCACTCTGACCTCAGAAGGGCAGCAGACCCTAGACCAGCTGGCCCAAGAGCTAAGCGATTTTAGCCCCCAGACCACGGCCCTCAGCATTGTAGGGCACACCTCGAAGACTGGCCCGGCAGCCTTGAACCAGACCCTGAGCGAGCAGCGGGCTCAGGTGGTGGCCGATGGTCTGAAGCAGCGCGGCGTTGCCCTACAGATTGTCGCCCAGGGGGCGGGCTTCACCCAGCCGCTGCCCAATACGGACCCCGCCAGCGCCCAAAACCAGCGCACTGACGTCACCCTCAAGCGCATTGGAGGCTAATGATGATACCCATAAATGACACCAACGATACCAGCGACAACACGACCCTAGGCCCTCAGAGACAGACCCCATCCACCGGCCCCGCCGCCGCTCGCTCAAAGCATGAGGCCAAGCCGCTGGCCCAAATTTACCAGGAGCTAGGGGGCGCCCCCCCTACCAAAATTCCGCGAGCCGTCTGGCTGTTGGAGAACCCAGACAGTCCCCTAGCCCTGTCCGGCAACATTTCGTTGCGCAACCACGACTACCTGCATATTTTGCTGGACCGGGGACTGACCCCGGAAGACGAAGCCTTTGTGCTTGGCTTTACCATGGGCAATGACCCCTGCACAATCTGGTGGGACTACGCTGTCTTTAAGGCCGCGGCCCGGTTGGTCTACCCACCCCCCTATCGGTTCACCCCGGACCACCTGCGGATTTTTGATCAGGGCGCTGCCCTGGGGCGATCGTTGGGGGTCAAAAGCCTCAACCGCTTCGACTTTCAGCGGCTTGACCACCTCTCGGTGAGAGCATTGCGGTGGCTGGTTGGCCTCTGCTAAGCGCTGTTTCGCTTTAGAATTTAGATTCAGAGCAATTCTTGTAAAGACGCCCCATTGGCAAGCATCAGCATGGACATTAAAGACGGGTTCGTTGGCACCGTAGGCAACACGCCGCTGATTCGGCTCAACCGCATCAGCGATGAGACCGGGTGCGAAATTCTGGGCAAGGCCGAGTTTTTGAACCCAGGCGGCTCTGTAAAAGACCGAGCGGCACTGTTTATCATCCAAGACGCTGAGGAAAAGGGGCTGCTGAAGCCCGGCGGCACCGTGGTGGAAGGCACCGCAGGCAACACCGGCATTGGCCTAGCCCATATCTGCAATGCAAAGGGCTATCGTTGCCTAATTGTCATCCCCGAAACCCAGTCCCAGGAGAAGATGGACCTGCTGCGGACACTGGGGGCCGAAGTGCGCCCTGTCCCTGCCGTGCCCTACCGCGACCCCAACAACTACGTCAAACTGTCGGGCCGGATAGCGGCAGAGCTGGACAACGCCATTTGGGCCAACCAGTTCGATAATTTGGCCAACCGCGAGGCCCATTACCAAACCACTGGGCCAGAAATCTGGGCCCAGACCGGCGGCAAGGTAGATGCCTGGACCGCAGCAACGGGGACCGGCGGCACCTACGCCGGGGTGGCCATGTTCCTAAAAGAGAAGAACCCTGAGGTAAAGTGCGTGGTAGCAGACCCCATGGGCAGCGGGCTATACAGCTACGTGAAGACGGGAGAAATTAAGCCCGAAGGCAATTCGATCACCGAGGGCATCGGCAACAGCCGCATCACCGGCAATATGGAAGATGTGCCCATCGACGACGCGCTGCAGGTGCATGACAACGATGCGCTTAAGGTGGTGTACGACCTGCTGGCGGAGGAGGGGCTGTTTATGGGGGGTTCCGTGGGTATCAATGTGGGGGCAGCGATCGCCCTGGCGAAGGAGATGGGACCAGGCCACACCATTGTGACGGTGCTCTGTGATGGAGGGAGCCGCTATCAGTCGCGGCTGTTTGACAAGGCGTGGCTAACCAATAAAGGATTCGATCTGGAGGCGATTGGAATTGCCTGAGACTAATCCTAAAGGGCGGCAGGTACTCGTGTGCCAAAATCGCACCTGCCGCAAGCAGGGGTCGGAGCAGGTGCTGGCAGCGTTTCAGTCTCAGTCCGGCTCAAGTGAGATCGTGGCTAGCGGCTGCTTGGGGCAATGTGGCAACGGGCCAATGGTACTCGTGCAGCCGGATCAAGTATGGTATTGCCGCCTGCAGCCTGACGAAGTGCCTACTGTCGTAACGCGGCATTTGCAGGGGGGAGAACCAGTGCGGGGGATGCTCTACTCTAAAGTCCACCCGCGCTAGAGCAAACGCTTAACTTTAGCTCCCACGACGCGCGCCGATGACCATATAGTATCGGCGCGCTGTCTGTTTCTACGGCGTTGTCCCCCTTATGAACCCTTATGGATCTGACGGTTCCGGCAAGTTAGACAGGGCCTCTGGCGATCGCGACAGCACCTCTTTTTGAATCACGCCATGGACCCCCCAGTTGCCGTCCACAACCTGGGTGATGCCAAAATCTGCCGCCACAGACATCAGCGAAACCGCCTCATCTTCACTCAACCCCTGAGTTGTCATGAGAAAATGCCGCAGCTTGCGGAACGCATCGCGCATCGCTCTGTCCACAGAGGAATTGCTGTAGATGTCCTGCTGCGCCGTTTCCCCCAAATCCTCTAGGTAGTTAGCATAGCTGAAGCCATGCACCACATATTCCGTATCGGTTTCCAAAAGGGGATAGTAGAGCCCCTCTAAAGTTGTCCCAGCCAGATCATCTTGGCGATGCAACGTGACGCGAATCACTCCTGTCAGTGAGGTCTCGATGGCGGTACCCGCTAGCTCAGAGTCTCCTTGAGCCGCGTGGGGGTCCCCCAAGGACAGGAGCCCTCCCTCTACCGCCACCGGGTAATACATCGTTGCACCAGCGCCAATGCGCCAGTTATCAATGTTGCCCCCGAAGTAACTAGGCGGCACCGAATCCACCACGTCGGCTTCGCTGGGCGCAAGGCCGATCACCCCGAAGTGAGGCCGGATCGGCACCTCAATGCCTTCTAGCACATCGTAGTTGCGGGTGATGGTCGCAGGATCCACGGGGACGCCAGGATAGTCAATGGTGGAATGCACCACGCCAAAGGGGTCGGTTTGCGGCGTCCATTGAAAATTGAACAGCGCTGTAGCGTAGTCTTCCTCTCCGCTGGCATCAAGCTCATAGATGGTGATCACTTCACGGTCATCGGGGGCTTCGACCAAGTCGTTGAAGTGGAACCCCCACCAGGCTGCGGCGTTGCTGCCAAAGGTGCGCCCTGCATGCTCTGGGTTGGCGCTTGGGCGAGGCTCTACTTCCAAAATTTCTACTTCTACCACATCGCCAGGGGCTGCGCCGCAGATATAAATTGGCCCTGTGAGAATATGCACCCCCATCCCTTGACCAGAGCCATTTTCATAGACGGCTGGATCCGTCGACCCAGCCCCACGGCGATCCACTCCCTTGAAGTCCTCTGTCCATTCGTAAACGCTCTCTGCACCAGGATCGCCGGTCACCATCAGCTCTGCTGCGTCGTTGGCGTGGTGGGTCAGGGTTTCAACTTGGACGGTATCGCCAGAATGGATCACCAGGCGCGGCTCTAACGATTGACTGAAGTAACCCCAATGGACAGTACTGGCATTTACGGGCAGCGTATGGGTCTGAGCCGTTTCGGGTGGTAAACCACATTCTGCAGCAGCGATTGCCGCTGAGGGCACAGCGAGGAGTCCGGCGACTAGGCCGCTGCAGCCTAAGACGCTCAGCGATTGAATAGTTGCACTAGCGCGAATTGACATCATCTAGGGGCTTATCTCATTAACTAGGGTAGAGACATCCTACGGAGGTGCGCTGGCCAGCTCTGTATTCCAGGCCACAGTTACCTCCAACTAGGTAGCAGCTGCCATAATTGCAGCAGGACAGTTATCACACGTGCGTAGAGCGCTCCCTGCGACATGTGCTGGGCTGTGGAGCATAGGTTAACAGCCTCCCATAACATCAATCTGGCTACGGCGATAGTTGACGCAAACTGCATACCCGCGCTCAGCAGCAAGGTAGGCCGTAGCGGCACCAATACCACGACTACCGCCCGTGACAATTACGACATTTTCCATTTTGTATCAAGACTCAAAAGTTGCTATGGGTAGACGGACACCGACGCGTCCATGTAGGGCAAGGTCATGACCGATGGAATGGCATTAGTTCCAATCTCGAACAATCAGGTAATAATCCTCTTCTAGCGTAAAGCGCGATAAGTCATCCTGCGTCGAATTCCCGCGATCGCTCCAGGCTAGGGTGGTTTTCACGTTTTCGCTGTCCTGGCACCAGACGATTACCGGGAGGGGAGGGTAGACCGGAGCAAGCTCGAGACAGTCGGACCCCTCATCGAACCGGACCTCCTCGAATGAGTCTAAAAAAACCTTGAGTACTGCGTCCTGAGGATCGCTACGGTCAAAGTCGAATTGGTCAATGCTGGCCGGTTGGTCCTGTATAACTTTCTCAATCAACAGGTCGTACTGATCTCGGTTGTCTTTGAAGTGTCGTTTAGCCTCAGCCCCCGGACTGCAGGCGGTCAGAGCTGAAGCCAGCAGCAATAGGACAAAGAGCGGCAGTCTCATAATTTTTGTATTGCAACGGCAGTAGGGGCGATCGCCTACGAACTCCAGACAGCTCAGCATTGCACCCGTTTTGCTCACGGTAACTAGTTCGCAAAATATTAATAATGTTACGAATCGCTTTACTTTCCGTTACAAAGCTGATAGTATTAAATCAGTGGGAAAAGCAAAGAAAGCTAGACCGCTAAATACATATACATCAACTAGGCACTCATTACATTATGACTACTACCCTACAGCAGCGCAGCAGCGCTAACGTATGGCAGCAGTTCTGCGAGTGGGTCACCAGCACAAACAACCGCCTCTATGTG
>JGI12210J13797_10625045_pt1 | contig 11977 bp, 9 predicted proteins | sample ElkSlonscriptome_3_FD_13797 | JGI IMG/M metagenome (IMG submission 13797) | reverse complement strand
CCGTGACCGTGAGCGGCACGGCCGGGAATGTCGGCTTTTCCGGCACGGACGTGATTCGGGTGATCCGCAAGGGCAAAGACGGCGGACAGAAGAAAAAACCGGCGCTGTTCAAGGCCTCGGAATACGCCGGGTCTGCATCGGCCGGCCCGACCGGCGCCATGGAAATCTTCTACGCCCACCTGGACCACCTCGGCACGCCTCGGGCAATGACCGATGCGAACGGCAATGTGGTCTGGAAGGCCGATTACCGGCCCTTCGGTAAAGCGGAAGTCGTGATCGGGATGGGGAATACTTCTATAACCCTACCATATTGAGATTTCTAATTAGCTTTGAGTTTATATCGGTTAGGATATATCTCAAAGGGCAACATGGAACCTCAAAAAGCGATAGCATAAGGAAAAAGGGGGCAAGACTTTCGTTGTTTGTTAGCTGTTGCTCCAGGGGGATTCAGGCGGCTTAAGGTGACGCTGGTTAATTGTTAAATTAAGGCAGTCATGGAGTGAAAAGGGGGAGTCTCTAATTCTTGGCGGACCACTGCCGCCGGGAAGATCTGTCATCTATGGACTATATCTGATATTTTAAGGAAAAAAGCGATAGATCTCTTTGCGATGGAGAACCCGAACAAAACTTACCTGATCGCTATCGACGGTAACGCCGATGCGGTAATCTCCAATCCTGATCCGGTAATACCTGCCTTCGGCCTTGAGTTGCTTGAGATTAGTGAGTTCTATGACGGTTTCTGCCTGCTCGACGCTCTCGATAACTCCTTGAACCTGAGATAGGAGTTCTTTGTTTTTCTTGTGCTTGCGTAGATCCTTGGCAAAGCTTTTGGTAAACAGCACCTTCATGCAGAGCCTTCAGAGCCCGAAAGAATCCCAAAAATCTCCTCTCTGTCGGCAATGCCCGAGTCTTCGCCATTCTGAATGGCACGGATCATGGCAACATCTTCCATGGCCTCGACTAAAAGATCGTGCACCGCTTCCTTCTTTTCTTCGATTGCCTCGATAAGAGCCTGCTTCATGAGGTTCTTGAGTTTGATGTCATCAACCGATGTTTCCATAATCTTCCCTCTTGCAAGTATAAACTTAGATCCCATAGGCCTTTTTGGCTTTGGCGTCTCTGAGGAGACTGGGTTGATTGCTCCACCCCTCGGCAAGAGCTGCCGAAGAGACTCTTCTTCTACCGCATCTCCTGCCAAAAATCAACAATCGGCAAAGAAGGTGATCCCCATCCAACATTACGAGACCACCGATATCTTCCTGGGAGCCTATCTGCTCTCGAGCGGCGGCGACCTCAGAATTTCGCGGACTCCTGCGGTGTATCCGTCAGCACGGTCTATCGCGCTCTTCGCGGATTGCCGAATCCGCAAAGGTTGAAACGCTCCGATGCGGGTGCTCCGTGCAGATTTGAAAAGACAAAAGCACGGTCAATTAATTCCGGCCCGGATTGCGCGATGATTGCAGGCCGCCGTTATTTGCCCGAGGGGGGAAGGCCCTTGCTTCAGCCCATAGAAACAGGTATGATTCAAATCATCTGAACTTTTTCTTTTACCCGGAGCATGCACCGGAAAATCCGCTCATGATCGACCATTTCAGATTCGCCGCCCCGATTTACGACCGGGTGCTCGGCCCGCCGAATACCGACCGGTTGAAACGGCTTCTGAATCTTCCCGTCCCGGGCTGGCTGCTGGACGCGGGCGGCGGCACCGGCCGGGTCTCCGCACCCTTGGCCTCATGGACCGGCCGTCTGGCGACGGCGGATGTTTCCCTGCCCATGCTGCGGCGAGCCCGGAGCAAACCGTTGTTCCCGATCGGGGCCGGCGCAGAACGACTGCCGTTTGCCGAGGGTACCTTTCATCGGGTGTTGGTAGTCGATTCCCTTCACCATTTTTCCGATCCCGTCCGATCCCTCGCGGAATTTTTCCGAGTGCTCAAACCCGGGGGACGGCTGTTGATCGAAGAACCGGACATTCGTCGGGTCGCGGTGAAAATGGCGGCATTGGGGGAAAAGCTTCTGCTCATGGGCAGCCGGTTTCTTCCTCCGGCGGAGATTATGAATCAATGCGCTGCGGCCGGGTTTTCCGCCCGTATCGCGGAAACGGACCTTTTCCGGGTCTGGATTATCGGAGACAAACCGGTGACACCCCTTCTGTGAGGCACCCGCCATGAAATGCCCTCAATGCCTGGCCAATCAGAAATACAAAGACGGAATGACCTGTCGGGGATGCGGATACCGCTTCGCCCTGGACCCTAAAAAGCCGCCCTACATCACCGATTCGGCTTTCAAATCCGTCCTTCTCAAGCTCTCCCACCAGGGCCGCTACTGGTTCACTCGGGATCAGCTGTATGTGCGGATTCACCGGCTGATTCAACAAAAAAAGCGGATCGGCCCGGTCCCCCTTGTAATCGGGGGGATTTTTTTCGCCTTCTGGGGATCGGGAATGCTGATGGGCATCGGGCTGGGGATGTGGGCGGCGATTCTGTGGATACTGCTCCTGGCCGCCGGCATCGCCGGGTATCGGTTCCGGCATGTTTCCGTACCTCCGGCCATTCCGGAACGACTGATTCAGGCCTATCAGTCGCTTCATCCCATCGAGCATCTGGCCGACGGACGCCGATTGGGAAAAGCGATTCCGCAGGATTTGGACGAGGACCTTTTTGCCCATGGACCCGAGGGAATCCTCATCACGGATCGAAGCGACACTGCGGAGATGCTGATTCTCAACCGCTTCCATTTCGAAAACCGGATACTGGTGGTCAGCCAGGAGAAATATCCGCCGTCGGCGTTTGAGGCCTGCCGGGGATTTCTATCCCGGCATCCGGATATACCCGTGTACCTGATCCACGACTGTTCCCGGGAAGGCCTGCGGATGCAGGGAAAACTGGTCACCGATCCGGAGTGGGGCCTCGACGAAAAGCGGATCCGGAACCTGGGATTTCATCCCGGGAATGTGGATCGACTCAAATCCCCGGTCTGGATCCCGGAAGCCCTCAGGGATAAGGAACCAAAGCGCATCCCCAAGGGATCGACCGCGGATCATCTGCAAAACGGATATCGCCTCCCCTTGGGGATCGCCCCGCCCGGGGCCTTCGCCGGCACACTGGCTCTGGCCGTAACGGCCGGGCTTTCCCTCATGAGCGAAGAACTCCTGGCCATGCAGCAAGAAAGCGCCGCAAGCGGTTCGGGCGGTATCTCTTTCGGGTTCGGCTGAAGCAAAGGTGTTCTGATGGGCTGTCTTTTCGGCTATGCCGGCCTTCCCGACGACACCCTTCTTTCCGGAATGGCCTCGCGTCTTTCCCACCGATGCCGCGGCGGCTGGGAGCGGACCCGGCTGCGGACCCATGACCACTGCACAGTAGAGATCGGCCGCGGCATTCCGCCCTGGTCCGGGGCCGGCCGGGTCTATCATCATCCAGAAAAGCGAACGGCCCTGGGGTATTCCGGTGTTATCTTTCATCGCCCCGGCGGCTCGGCAGACCGCTCCGGAAAAACCGAGGCGGAAACCCTTCTGGACCGGTTGGGGACCCCCCCGGCGGCCGGATTACCCGCACTGGAGGGCGCTTTTACGGCGGCCCTGGCCGAGGAGGATGCCCTCCACCTGGTTCGAGACCCCTCGGGGGTCAAGGTCCTTTACTGGACCCGCCACCGGAATCGGCTGCTGTTCGCCAGTGAAATCAAGGCCCTCTTCGCCGACCCGGCCGTGCCTCGAAGGATGCGGTTGGGGGCGCTTCCCGAGTACCTGACCTTCAGCTTCATTCCGGGCGAGAAGACCATGTTCGAGGAGATCCATGAACTTCAGCCCGGGACCGTTCTGGAATATCGGGAGCAAACCGTGCGCCTTCGTCGCCATTTCACTTTTGAAGAATCTGAATGGCGGCCGAATGATCCGCACCCATCCGCCGATTACATCCGGCGGGTAAGAACCGATCTGGAACAATCGGTGGACGAATGCTGCCGTGTGGAGGAAACACCGCCGGCGGTCTTCCTGTCGGGCGGCATCGATTCCAGCGCGGTCCTGGCGCTGACCGCCCTGCGGCATTCAGGAACCCCTATTCAGACCTTTTCGGTCCATTTCGGCCCCAAGTATGCCAATGAAAACGAGTTTGTGACCATGATGGTGGACCGATACCGGACGAACCACACCTGGCTTGAAGTTCATCCATCCCGGTTTTTGAGCCGAATGGCGGATATCATCTGGAAGCTGGATGATCCCATCGGCGACCCGATTACCGTCCCCAATTTCCTGATGGCCGAGGCCGCCTCCCGTGTCACCGGCGTGGTCCTCAACGGAGAAGGCGGGGACCCCTGCTTCGGGGGCCCCAAAAACCTGCCCATGCTTCTGTCCGACATTTACGGACCCTTGCCCGACGACCCGCCCGACCGATGGCGGGAGCGCCATTATCTGCTTTCCTACCGGAAATGCTTTGAAGACCTGGAACAGATGCTTGATCCCGACCTGTTCCGGGAGACCGGCGGAGAAGCCCCGCTTCTGGACCTCATCACACCGTTTTTAAACGCGGAATCCCCCCGGTCTTATCTCAACCGGCTCATGACCATCAACATCCTGAGGAAAGGCGCCAACCTGATTCTGGTCAAGGTGGACAAGATGACCTCCGCCAACGGCATCCTGGCCCTTCCCCCGCTTTTTTCCAAACGGATCATCGAAACCAGCATGGCCTGCCCGCCGCATCTGAAACTGAAAGGAAACATCGAAAAGGGCGTTCTGAAAGACGCCGTTCAGGATATTCTGCCCGATCCGATTGTGCATCGGCCAAAATCGGGAATGATGGTGCCGGTCCGGTTCTGGCTTCAAAAAGAGATGCGCAGATACGCCCGGCGGGTGTTGTCCCCCCGCAACCTGAAGCGGGTCGGTTTTTTCAACCCGGATTACGTCAAAAAACTTCTCCGATATGACAAAACCGAAATACAAAGCCAGCGTCACGGGCTCAAGCTCTGGATGCTGATCACCTTCATGCTCTGGCACGAACAGATGGCCGAGGGAAAAACCCGTTCAAAATAAGGCTTGCAATAAAAGGTCATTTTGCATAAACGTGACCTCAAAAATCGAACCTCTTAGCGGAATTCTTCCGTTTTCAAGCATATTTGGAGATGTTTTATGCATTATGAAGGAAATATCATTCGCCCGCCCAGCGAGGCCAACAGCATTCTGCTCCAGGCCACCGTCGGGTGCTCCCATAACAAGTGCGCCTTCTGCGGCACCTATGCCGGGGAGCGATTTCAGATCAAACCCGATGAGATCATTTTTGAAGACATCGCCTACGCCGCCCGGCATTTCAAACAGAAGCGACGCCTGTTCATCTGTGACGGCGACGCCCTGATCATTCCCCGGAAACGGCTCCTGAAGATTCTGAAAGAGATCGAACGACAGCTGCCCCGGGTGACCCGGGTGGGGGTTTACGCCAACACCAAAAGCATCGACATGAAATCCCCGGAGGAACTGAAGCTCCTTCACGAACACGGCCTGGGGATCGCCTATATGGGTCTGGAATCGGGGGACGACGTCACCCTCAAAAAGATCAACAAAGGGGCCGCATCCGAAAAGATGATCGCCATGGGCCGGAAACTTCGGGAGGCGGGAATCAAGCTTTCCGTCACCGTGCTTCTGGGAATCGCGGGCCGGGAACGATCCCGTGAACATGCCCGGGAGACCGGCCGGGTGCTGAGCGCCATCGATCCCGAATATGTGGGCGCCCTGAGCCTGATGCTGATCCCCGGAACCCCGCTGCACCGGGACTTTCAGGCCGGCGCCTTTCCGCTCCTCGACGCCGATGAAATGCTGACCGAACTCGGGACCATGATCGCCCACACCGATATGAAAGGCCAGTTCCACGCCAACCACGCCTCCAACTACCTGCCCATCAAGGCCCGGCTCCCCAGAGACAAGGAATCGACCCTTCGATTGATCAACGACGCCCTTTCCGGCGAGGTGGCTTTGAAGCCGGAATGGATGAGGGCCTTGTAAACCGCTGCAATTCAGGATTTGTCGGCATTTGCCGCATTAAATAGACCAGATAAGGAGAAGATCAGCCATGAGCAACGACTTGCCTGCCGCCCAGGCAATGGAAGACGCCCCCTGTATCAACATTATCCGCACCCTGTCCATGGACGCCATTCAGCAGGCCGATTCAGGCCACCCCGGCGCTCCGTTAGGGCTGGCCCCGGCCGCCTATGTCCTGTGGACCCAGGTGATGAAACACAACCCCAAAAACCCCCAGTGGCCGAATCGGGACCGGTTCGTCCTCTCCGGCGGACACGCCTCGATGCTGCTCTACAGCATGCTGCACCTGACCGGTTATGACCTGAGCCTGGAGGATATTCAGCAGTTTCGTCAGCTGGACAGCAAAACCCCGGGCCACCCCGAATACGGGGTCACCCCCGGCGTGGAAACCACCACCGGCCCCCTGGGACAGGGATTTGCCGGCGCCGTGGGCATGGCCATGGCCGAACGCCACCTGGCCGCCCGATTCAACCGGGTGGGACAGGAAATCGTGGATCATTACACCTATGTCATGTGCGGCGACGGCGATCTCATGGAGGGAATCTCCAGCGAGGCGGCATCTCTGGCCGGCCACCTGGGCCTGGGAAAGCTGATCTGCATTTACGACGACAACAAGATCACCATCGAGGGAGGCACCGACATCAGCTTCACCGAGGATGTGGGGCTTCGGTTCAAGGCCATGGGTTGGCATGTCCTCACCGTGATGGACGGCAACGATGTGGCCGCTGTTTTCGCGGCCCTGGAAGCGGCCAAGGCCGAAACGGAAATGCCCTCCATCATCGTGATGCGCACCCATATCGCCTACGGAAGCCCCAACAAGCAGGGCTCCTCGGACGCCCACGGCGCTCCCCTGGGGGTGGAGGAGGTCCGTCTCACCAAACGCAACCTGGGCTGCGATGAGGATCTCTGCTTCTGTGTGCCCGATGATCCGCTGGTGACCTATCGAAAATGCATCGAAGCCGGGGCCCTGGAAGAGGCCGAATGGCAAAAGCGGTTCGATGAATTCCAGGAGAAATACCCGGGGCTGGCCCGGGACTGGGAAGAAGCCCTGACCCGGACCCTGAAAGAGGGTTGGGATGAAAATATTCCCGATTTCAAACCCGCGGACGGCCCCATGGCCACCCGGGCCGCCTCCGGAAAGGTGCTCAACGCCATCGCCGAAAAGGCGCCGACCCTGATGGGCGGTTCCGCGGACCTGGCGCCTTCCAACAAGACCCTGATCGAGTCTTCCCATGATTTCCAGAAATTCGCCTACACCGGGCGGAACATCCGCTTCGGCGTGCGGGAGCATGCCATGGGCGCGATCCTTTCGGGGATGGCCCTGCACCGCGGGGTACGGCCCTACGGCGGCACCTTTCTGGTCTTTGCCGACTACATGCGGCCGGCCATTCGCCTGGCGGCCCTGATGGAGCAGCCGGTGATTTATGTCTTTACCCATGACAGCGTGGCCGTGGGCGAAGACGGCCCCACCCATCAGCCCATCGAGCATGTCCTCAGCTTGCGGGCCATTCCCGGCCTGACGGTGATTCGACCTGCGGACGCCGCCGAAACCGCCCTGGCCTGGCGGGTGGCCATGGAATCATCCTCGAACCCGACCGCCCTGATTCTGACCCGCCAGAAGCTGCCGATCCTGGATCGAACCCGCTATGCCCCCGCCGAGGGGCTCGCCCGGGGCGCCTATATCCTTTCCGACTGCGACGGCACGCCCGACGTGATTCTGATCGCCACCGGCTCCGAGGTCCACATCACCCTGGAGGCCCGGGAAAAACTGAAATCCGAAGGCGTTTCCGCGCGGGTGGTCTCCATGCCCAGCTGGGAATTGTTCGAAAAAAATGATGCGGATTACAAGGAAAAGGTCCTGCCGTCCGGAGTCCCCACCCGCCTGGCGGTGGAAGCCGGTTCCCCGATGGGATGGGAACGGTACACGGGTCGCAGTGAGGCGGTCATCGGGATCGACCATTTCGGGGCCTCGGCCCGGGGGAATGTGCTGCTGGAGAAGTTCGGCTTTACCGCCGACAACATCGTTCAGCGGGCCAAGGCGCTTTTGAAGCCCTGATTCTACTACCCCTTCATAAATCGCGACAGGGCGGCGCATGCAGGCATCCGTCGCCCTGCCGGCAAGAAAACCGAGGCGGTGTTTCCACATCGCCTCGGTTTTTTTATAGGCGACTTCCCTTTTTCAGCTCCCGATAATCTCCAGAATCTTCCGGGAGGTATATTCCCCCAAATCGGCCAGTCCGTCCAGGGGCAAAAACGCCGGCGCATTGTTGGAGAACAGGCAGGTCACGGATGCGGGAAAATCCTCATCGGCCTCATAGATGATATAGCTCAGCGTGATTTTGGGGACCGGCCGCACCATAAAGGAAAAATCCCCGCCGATATCCGAGAAGACTTTCCGGCCGTCCAGAGTGGTAATGATTTCTCTGGATTTCTCCTGAATTCGGTCGACATGGGGAATCAACAGGTTCTGGGTATTGGCCGCAAACGCCGCCACATAGGGCATGCTGTTCGGAAAATCCTTGAACGCCTTCAGGGGTTCGAGCACACACTCGAAGGGCCGGGCATGAAGGGCATACAACGATAGAACAATGCCCACCGGCCCCTCCTGCGGTTCCTCCCCCAGAAAAATCCCGTCCGGCCCTATTCGGCAGGTTTCTCCCAAAGCGTCGAAAGCAAAGGCATCGCCTTCCTTCCGACTCGGCAGGCATCTCAGGATGTCCATTTCAGAACGGTTATCAAACAGGGACTTGATATTTTCACGAACGATCATCGCATAATTATCGGTCACAATGGTTCTCCTTGTTTTCGCATTCGGGTCAGGAAAAAATAGAGCGCCCCCGCCACAATCATGGCCGGCAGCGAGCCGCCCACCGGGTATTTCATGACGGCAATCAGTTCAAAAACCAGAAAACCGGCGGCCCACGATCCAAGAGCGACCGGGTTGAAGCCTTTCATATACCAATAGGCCCCGCCGACCTGATATAAGGCATCCACATTGAGCCGGCGTTTTCGGACCAGAAAGTAGTCGGTCAGCACCACCCCGAACAGAGGCACGAACATGGCCCCGATGAAAAGAAGAAAGTTTTCGAACTGATCCGCGGGAAAAACCAGGGCCACCCCGATGGAGAGGATGCCCGCGATCCACATAAACGCTTTCGCCCCCACCTTTCGTGAAATATTCATCATGGAACAGGTGGCGGAATAGATGTCCGGAAAATCCGACGTAATGGTGGAAAAGACCACCAGCACCAGAGCCGGAATGGCCAGCCCTACCTGGCCCATGATTTGAAGCACCAGAATCTCCGGAGCGGCATTGCCGGTGACCAGGGTCGCCGTCAGGCCCAGCGCGTACATCCAGGAGGAAACCAGGAAATAGCCCCACCAGGTATTCCAGAAAGCCGGTCCGGTCTTGCGGGAAAAACGGGTATAATCAGCCACCAGAGGCAACCAGGAAATCGGCATGGCGATCACCACGTCAAGGCCGATCATAAACGGAAGGTCTCCGGCCGCCGGCATTTGAAAGCTGTCGCCGAAACGCTGCACAGAAACCCAGGTCATGAGGATCAGGATCAGCAAAAGCGCCACCACCGCGGTGTTCTGAAGGATTTTCCACACCGATTTTCCGGTATACAGGGCCCAGAGCAGGGTCCCCATGCCGATGGTGATAATCCAGAACCGGTCGCTTGCCAGAAGCCCGCCCGCGGAAGCCCCCAGCATGGCCCCGGCATGCCCGCCGATGATCAGCATGATGGCGGCCCAGCCGATCAGTTGAATGATATTGAGCACCGCCGCCAGGTCGGCCCCCCGCAGCCCGAAGGCGGGCCGCACCGAAACCATCGACATGATTCCGTAATCGGACCCGATGATGCCGCCCAATCCCATCAGGGTATTGCCGATCAGATGGCCGAGGAGGATCGCCCAGAGTCCGGCCCAGAGCCCCATGGGGGCCAGAAATCCGCCGGCCCAGATTTCAGCCAGAGAGATCGCCACCCCNGCCCAGAGTAAAAAATAGTCGATGCCGCCGAGATTTCGCCGGGCCTGCCCGATCGGTTGAATGTCCATCATGGGTGCACCTCCGACCTGTAACTTTATATTCGAAAAAAATTTCCAGCATAACGGCTCAGGGAGTAACCGATTTGAATGCGGGATTCAAGGGAATATCCGAATTCCGACCGAAAAAACCCTTTTCCAAAACATGCTACCCTTTTTTCAGGATTTTTGGTACAGGAGAGGCCGAAAGGGAGCGACCATAGGGGAAGATATGATAACGGTGATCATGGCCTGACGGTGCTTGCCGTCACCGTTGAGCGTAATATGTTTAATAAAGAAGAGGGTGGAAGTGATGACGACGGAACACGAACAGATCGAATTCGATGTCCTATTTGTCGGCGGAGGCCCGGCGAGCCTTGCCGGCGCCGTACGATTGATGCAGCTTGCGGCGGAACAGGGAAAAGAGATGGAGGTGGCCCTGATCGAAAAAGGCGCTGAAATCGGCGCCCATGCGGTGAGCGGCGCGATTCTCAATCCCATCGCGCTTCAGGAATTGATGCCCGACTACCAAGAGAAGGGCTGTCCCATAGAAACCACCATTCGGGATGATGAATTCTATTACCTCACTCCGGACCGCCACTACTCGATACCGATCATTCCCAAATACATGCACAACCAGGGGTTTCATGTGATCAGCCTCTCCCGGTTCACCCGCTGGATGGGGTCCATCGCCGAAGAAACGGGGATCAATATCTTTCCGGGTTTTGCCGGTAAAGAGGTGCTCTACGGGCCCGACGGGAAAACCATTGTCGGCGTCCGCACCGGCGACAAGGGGATCGGCAAGGACGGCAACCCCAAATCCAATTTCGAGCCCGGCTTCGATCTCATGGCCAAGATCACCGTTTTCGGTGAAGGGGCCCGGGGAAGCCTGGTCAAGGAAATCGCCGCCAAAGTCGGCCTGTTCGAAGAAAAGATGGGCCAGGTCTTTGAAACCGGAATCAAGGAAGTGATTCAACTGGATGAAGAAAAGAATTACTTCAGCACCAGCAGAGGCAACGGCATCCATATCATGGGCTATCCCTTGGGGTTGGACACCCCGGGCGGCGGGTTTATCTATGAAATGAAGGATAACCGAATCGCCTTGGGCTATCTGGTAGGGCTTTCCTATGAGAACCCGCTTCTGGACCCCTATGATGAATTCATCAAATTTAAACAGCATCCCTTTGTGGCGAGTATCATTCAAGGGGGAAAGGTGCTGGAGCAGGGGGCGCGGACGGTCTCCACCGGCGGATATTTCTCCGTTCCCGAGCTGGCGGTGGACGGCGGCATGTTTATCGGGGGCGCCGCGGCCATGCAGAACACCCCGGGGCTGAAGGGGATTCATCTGTCCATGAAATCGGGAATGCTGGCGGCCGAAGCCTGCATGGGCGCGCTTCAGCAAGAACGGTTCGATCAGTCCACCCTCGGGGAGTATTCACGAAAATTTGAACACAGCTGGGCCAAAACCGAAATGTTCGAGGGAAGAAATTTCGCCCAGGGCCTCTCTAAAAAGGGGCTGTTGAAGCTGGTTCACCTGGGGTCCCAGTATGTCACCGGGGGGCGGGGAATTCGAGACCATATGCCTCTGGAGGCGGACAGCGACACCCTGAAACCGGCGGATGCGGTCGCCGCACCCAAACCGGTGGACCCGAAAGCCCTGGACGGCATTCTCTATGTGGACAAGCTCACCGGGGTCTACCTGTCCAAGACCCTGCACCGGGAAGATCAACCCTCTCATCTGATCGTCCATGACACCGATCTCTGCGTCAATCTGTGCTACCCGACCTACGGCAGCCCCTGCACCCGTTTCTGCCCGGGCAAAGTCTATGAAATGGAGATCGACGACACTACCGGCGCACGACGGCTGAAACTGAACCCCTCCAACTGCTTTCACTGCAAAACCTGCGATATCAAAGATCCCTATCACAA
>JGI12210J13797_10172898_pt1 | contig 11980 bp, 12 predicted proteins | sample ElkSlonscriptome_3_FD_13797 | JGI IMG/M metagenome (IMG submission 13797) | reverse complement strand
TATATTTTTTGTACGTGTTGCTTTGAGTGTTGGTGATTTACAGACATGTGTAGGTGTGGGCACATTAAGGAATTACAGTATTAGTTACGTAATTAATACTAGTATTCTTTGCACTGCGGTGCATGGGGAAAGCGCACCCGAAGCAGGTGTACCCTGAACACTCAGCAGCCCGAGGTTCTTTGGTTGACGTGAGCTGGCACAGGTGAAGTTATCGGAATCCAACATACACGCGACGTGTGCTAATTGCACCGTTGCTCGCTGTGAAAAATGTGGTATTGTGTAACTTGGTTTTTTGAAGGAGTAGAGAAGGAAAATGCACGAACAAAAAATACTGGCCGCGTACGCAGAACTCCCGCCCCGTGAAATCGACACTCACGAGGCGCTGGTCCGCGAGGTCGGCACCATGGGCGGGCGTTGCTTCTGGCATGCCAGAATCGTGGAACCTCCGCGAGTTGACGTGAAGATGGTCACGGTGGTCAATTTCGTTGACAGGGAGCCGAAGCGAGTGGTGTATCGTGATGAGGGTGGATTGAGCCGTGAGACACACACGAACGCACTCTTGGGTGTGTTGAGCGGACTGTTCACCACCAGAGAGAAGGCCTGTGCATACGCACGTGAGGTCGAAGAAATCCTGGCGGCAAGACAGTACGTGCAGACGGTGTGAACAAAGGGGCGGAACGCCCCTTTTTGGTACGTGCACAGCGCTCTTTCTCCTACACCCATTCTCTCGTATACTTACCCTATGTATCTGAAGTCTCTTGAACTCCAGGGGTTTAAGTCGTTTGGTAAGAAAAGTGCGCTTGAGTTCACGACACCGGTGACTGCTATTGTTGGCCCAAATGGGTCAGGAAAGAGCAATGTGGCGGACTCCTTCCGCTTTGCGCTTGGTGAGCAGAGCACCAAGAGTATGCGCGGTAAGCGTGGTGAAGACCTTATTTGGGGTGGCTCTGGGGAGTTGACACGAAGTAACCGTGCGTCAGTAAAGATTGTGTTCGACAACACCAAGCGCATGCTCGATGTTGATTTTGATGATGTGGTGCTCGAGCGAGTAGTGTTTCGTGATGGCACCAACGAGTATTTAGTAAACGGTTCTAAGGTTCGCTTGAAAGATGTGCAGGAGCTTCTTGCTGCCGCGAATGTTGGCGCGTCAGGGCATCATATCATCTCCCAAGGTGAAGCCGATCGCGTGCTTTCAGCGACCCCGAAAGAGCGTCGCCATATGATAGAGGATGCTTTGGGTTTGCGTGTATATCAATACAAAAAGGACGAAAGTGAAAAGAAGCTCGAGCGCACCGAGGAAAACATGCAGCAAGTTGAGTCGTTGCGCAAAGAAAACCAGCCGCATCTGAAATTCCTGGAGCGTCAGGTAAAAAAGATTGAGAAAGCGAAAGAACTACGTACGGAACTGGTTGGAGCGTATGCCGAGTATTTGCGCCGTGAAGATGATTTCATTTCGTACGAAGCTGAAGCAATACAAGGTGCGCGGAGCGAACCGGAGCGTGAACTGAAAGAAATAGAGAACCGCGCCGCACTCTTAGAGGCAAAGATGCAGCATGATCAGGCCGAGAGCCAGGAGCACAAAGAGTTGCGCGAGCTGCAAGACGAGATTAGTGCGTTGCGTGGCGAGGTTTCTGAACGTGAACGAAATGTTGGACGAATTGAAGGGCAGGTTGCCTTTGAAGAGCGTAGACTCGAGCGCGAAGAAAAGCACTTGGTCGAAGAGGAAGGAAAGCCTGTTTCATACCGCGCAGTGCGTACGTTTTGGGAGGAGTTGACCGTTGTGCTAGATAGAGCGCATGGCGCAAATGGTGATCAGATTGATGTGTTGAAGCAGGCGGTGCATGATGCGCAAAAAATGTTGCGAAGATTTGTTGAACGACACCGATCAGTGAGTGAAGAAGCCCCCGCACCAGACCGGAGTGAGCTTGAGCGCTTGGCGAAAGAAAAAGCCCAGGCAGAGAGCAGGGTTGAGGAGGTGCGCGAACGACTCACGACACGTCTGAATGTTGTTGAAAAACTCCGAGAAGTTATCGAATCACATTCACTAGAGAGTAGGGAACAGGAGCGCGAATTGTTTGCGGCACGGCAACGCGCTACGGAGCTTCGAGGTGAACTGTCGCGGCTCGCACTCCGTGCAACAGACCTGCAGCGCACCAAAGAAGAATTTGAGCGTGAAGTACGTGAGGGGGTGGCGCTTATTGGGCGGCAAGTCATGGGCTACAAAGACTTCAAGGTCGATGTGCTTGTAGATCTTGATACTTCCAAAGAAGACGAACGTGCAGCACAGCAAGAACGGCGGCGCGCGCTTGAGAAACTTAAGGTGCGCCTTGAAGAAATGGGGGGCAGCAATGCTGGTGAGATACACAAGGAATATCAAGAAACCAAAGAACGTGATGAGTTTCTTGAGCGAGAGCTTGCCGATCTCAAGAAGTCGGCAGAGTCACTCCGAGCGCTGATTACGGACCTTGAGCAGGAGTTGGCCGAAAAGTTCGATGCGGGTATCGCTGAAATAAACACGCAGTTTAGTGAATTCTTTACCCTTATGTTTGGGGGTGGTAGTGCAAAACTGATCATCCAAAAGGCAGAGAAGAAGTCAAAAGGCATGGTTGGGGCACTGATGGACAGTTTGAGTGGCGAAGTAGGAGAAAGTGAAACAGAGAGCCGTGAGTCGGGTATTGATATCGAGGTGTCACTCCCAAAAAAGCGTATTCAATCGCTCATGGTGCTTTCGGGAGGAGAACGCACGCTGACCTCAATTGCACTCATTTTTGCCATGAGCCAAGTAAACCCTCCTCCGTTCATTATTCTTGATGAGACGGACGCTGCGCTTGATGAGGCGAATAGCCGCCGCTATGGCGATATGATTGAGCAGTTGGCGCAAAAGAGTCAGCTCATTTTGATCACCCACAATCGCGAGACCATGAGCCGTGCTGGTGTGCTCTACGGAATAACGATGGGAATTGATGGAGTGAGTAAAATTTTATCGGTGAAGTTTGATGAGGCTGTGGCGGTGGCAAAGTAGGGAGCAGGAGTCATAGCTCGGGGAGCAGGTCGACGTCGATTGATATGTAACAACGCTATAAGAGCGGTGTGTCAAGCGTTTTGCAACGCGTGCAGCAAGGCGTTATACTGGTGCGGTGAAGGTGGTAAACGGGAGCGAGTAACATGCAGTGGCTTTCTACATCACCTTTCCACAGCGGGTGTCTTATATAGCCTATACACCTATTGTTCATTTTATTTTATCTTTTTTCTTACACATCATGAAACAACTTTATATCCTTGGTATCGCAGTGGCTGTCATATTACTGCTCCTGCTTGGCCTTTCGAAGCTTTCGCAACCGCCAGCGGCAAATACCGCTACAGATGCGGACAATGATGTGCTTGAGGTAAGCGATATAACAGAGATTGACGAGTACTCTGTGGAGGTGGAAGGTTCTGCATACGAAGCGCCTGAAGCAGAGGCAAATTCCGTACCAGAAACTGTTACTACTAATGAACCAGAAACTATGGACATACCAACAACAAGCGAGAATACCACGGTCATCATGCAAACAAACAAGGGCGACATTACGATAGAGCTCTTTACGAAAGATATGCCAATTACTGCGGGTAACTTCCTCAAGCTCGCGCAAGAGGACTACTATGATGGTATCAAATTTCACCGCGTGATTAGTGGCTTTATGATCCAAGGTGGTGACCCTCTTACAAAAGATGACAGTATGCAGGCTCGTTGGGGTACGGGTGGCCCAGGCTACGCAATAGAGGATGAGTTTGTGCCAGGCTACAGCAACGTCCGTGGGACACTGTCTATGGCGAATAGTGGCCCAAATAGTGGTGGTAGCCAATTCTTCATCAATACTGTCGACAATACGATGCTTGATTACGACAAGCAGCCGCTCACGAGTAAGCACCCGGTCTTTGGGCGCGTGGTGGATGGAATGGATGTGGTCGATGCAATATCTGCCACAGAGACCGGTATGCGCGATGTCCCGGTAGAGCCAGTGGTGATTGAAGGTGTTGTGGTGCGCTAGAGCATCCTGTGTATAGTGTGGTGGCATGGAGAGCGATAACAACTATACTAGTACCTATGGGATTATTTGGAACATCACGAACACCTGGCATATCAAAGTACGAGCTCGATAAAGAGCACTTACGTGAGAAGCTGAAGTCTGTCGCCGGCAAGTCGGGAGTGTTTGGGTATTCAACAAGCGCAAAACGGCGTCGTGACGCAGTTGATCGCATGTTGGACGCACATCTGGATGCCGATTACGGTGGTAGCGGACACCATGTCATCAAGCGAGATGAGTTTGAGCAGGGGCTTGAAGAGTTAAAAAAAGACGGCGTGCTCAAAGATGAGCATGTGCAAGAAATGCTCAAACACGCTGAGCCGCACCTGCGAGACTGAACGGCGTCGGGAATGAGGGGGGGGGAATTACGAATGAGAGTGACGGACCAGTCAATCGACACAGAAAGAGGCGAATGCATTGAAGCAATTTCTTGATACGAACACCTAAAACACAACAGCCCTGACGGGGCTGTTGTGTTTCTTTGGTCCCTCATTCCCCCTAATCCCCCTTCACCAGCTCCCAATCAATCGTCTTTTGGTCGATATCAACTCCCTTGAGCCTAATACGCACCTTGTCGCCAAGGGCATAGGTGTTGCCGGTGCGTTCACCCTTGAGCTTAAAGCCATGATTGACGAGTGCGTAGAAGTCATCACGAAGGTCTCGGGTACGGATGAGTCCTTCTGCCATGGTCTCTGATTCTTCGACGAACATACCCCAGTCGGTGATACCTGAAATCACTCCATCAAACTCTTCGCCTACATGTTTGCTCATGTATTCAACCTGCTTAAGCTTGATTGAATCACGTTCTGCTTCCATTGCAGCAATTTCGCGCTCGGTGCTTTGTGCACACATGCGCTCATACCATGCAAACTCTTTCGTTCCAGCATGGTTTCCTGCAACCGCACGCTTCACGAGTCGGTGGACCATCACGTCTGGGTAGCGACGAATTGGTGATGTGAAGTGTGTGTAGTATGGGAAGGCGAGACCGAAGTGCCCAATGTTCTTTGTGGTGTAGATGGCTTTTTGCATTGAACGAATGGCTGCGGTTTCGATCATGCCTTGTTCAGGTGCATCAGAAATTTCATCAAAGAGCTTGTTGAGGTCTGTTGCCTTCACCAAGCCGTCCTTGTGCGGCAATTCATATCCAAGCACTTTCAAGAACAGTGCCAGTTCTTCTATTCGGTCTGGTTTTGGTGTGTCGTGTATACGCCAGACAAAGATTCCTTTATGCTTCTTAATCTCCTTGTCCATCCATGCTGCTACTTCGCGATTGGCAAGTAGCATAAGGTCTTCGATCATGAGCATGGTGTCGAGTCGTTCTTTGCGAAATGCGCGTACGGGGCGGCCTCGGTCGTCGAGTTCGAATTTCACCTCATCAGTTTCGAATGCAATTGAGCCGTTGCGCATGCGCGCTTCGCGCAGGTTGCGGGCTATTGTGTCTGCAATGAGGAGTTCGTCGTAGCGCTCGCCGCGGCCGGCATTCAGAATGTCTTGTGCCTGTTGGTACGAGAAGCGGCGGTTGCTGTGGATAACGGTTTCGCCGAACCACTGATTCACCACGTCGCCGTCCATGGTCATTTCAAAAATGGCACTCATGGCAAGTCGATCCTGCTCGGGCACAAGTGAACACAAATCATTGCTTAAGACCTCTGGAAGCATTGGGATGGTGCGGTCCACCAAGTAGATGCTTGTGGCGCGGTGCTGCGCTTCTTTGTCCATTGCGCCGTCGCGCTCAAGGTATGCTGAGACATCTGCAATATGGACGCCAAGTTCGACATGGCCGTTCTCAAGTGTGCGTATTGATATTGCGTCGTCGAAGTCCTTGGCGTCAGCAGGGTCGATGGTGAAGGTTGGTACATCACGCATGTCTCGCCGTTTCGGTATTTCAGCAGCAAAAAAGGTGGCAGATTCTGCATGTAGTTTGTTTGCTTCAGCTTCAACTTCTGGTGGGAAGTGCCAATCAAACCCTTGCTCAGCAACAATGGAGCGCATGTCGGTATCGTGATCGCCATCTGGTCCAAGTACCTCGATTACCCTCACTAGAGGGTTCTTTTTTGGAGTAGACCAGCGCACAAGTTCAACCAGCACCTTATGCCCCTTGGGGAAGTCTGTACCATCGTTGCTTGTCAAGATAAAGTCGGTGTAACAGCGCGTGTCGTCCGGGCGTACAAACAGTACGCCATCCTCTTCCTCTTCTAAGACTCCAACCCAGCGAGTTTTTGATCGTTCAAGTATCTCGACAACCTCACCTCGTACGCGTCCGCGTTCACGTTTTGCCAACCGTACAAGCTTTACTGTGTCCCTGTGTAGGGCCGTGTTGAGGTCTTCTGGTGCTATTTCAATATCTTCATCTTGCCCTTCTATAGAAACATAGCCCCAACCCTTACGGTTGAGTCGAACAATCCCTTCAATTTCTGCAGGCGCCTTGTGTTTAGTGTGTTTTTCCATTAGGGGCAGTATACACGTTTAGTGTCTTATGGTCTAATCGTGGATGCGTGCTACATGTTGCACAGTGTGGGTTGGTGTGTAATAGTGTGTGAGGTTGCATGGGGTCCCCCCGACACGTTCCTTCCCCCGACGCGCGCTGCTTTCCCCTCAGCGTGCGAGTGTCGCCCTGTGCGACCAACCTACCAGCCCTGGCGTTCGCCGGGGCTTTCTACTTGTATTTGCATGTAGAAAAAACTTCCGGCGCATCGCGCCGGAAGTCCTACAAGCTATCAAGCTACAAGCTGCCAGCTCGCCTAGATCTTTCCCACCATATCAAGGCCGGGTTTCAAGGTGTCATTGCCTGGCTCCCAGCTTGCTGGGCACACTTGGCCGCCGTGGTCAGCCACAAACTTTGCTGCTTGGAACTTGCGGAACAGTTCTTTTGCACTGCGTCCTACGCCGTCTGCGTGTACTTCCATTGCCTGAATAACACCGTCTGGGTCGATAAGGAATGAGCCGCGCAAAGCGACGCCTTCGTTCTCGATATAGACGCCGAACGCACGGGACAGTGTACCGGTAGGGTCTGCGAGCATAGGGAATTCAATCTTCTTGATAGCGTCTGATTCATCGTGCCATGCCTTGTGCACCCAATGCGTGTCAGTGGAGACGCTCATAATCTCAGCACCTTCCTCTTGAAACTTTGGGTACAGGGCTGCCATTTCTTCAAGCTCGGTTGGGCAGACAAAAGTGAAGTCTGCAGGGTAAAAGAAGAGGACAAGCCACTTCCCGCGCGTATCTTTGAGTGAAATGTCGGTAATGTCGTCTTTGTGGTATGCCTTGAGTGTGAAGTCGGGGATGGTCTCGCCAACCTTTACTGCACAAGTGAATTGTTTCGTGTCTTCCATGATGATGTTGTTAGAGAGTAATGCAGGGGCAGTATACCATGCGCTTGCTAGGCGCAAAATGTTACAATGTACAATTTTCAATCAAGGCGAAAAGCGCAAAAGAGCCTCTTGCTGCTATGAGTAATACTGCCCGCTTCGCACGTTGTTGTACAATGCAACATTGTACAGTGAACATTCGCCCTCGTTACTATGTAATGAGAGGAACAAAGACAAAGCCTTCATACTTCTCGAACAGGGGTTGGTTTTCAACTTTTGTTGCCTTCCATATCGCGTCGCGCACCGGTACCACAAGTATCCCATTGTCTACCAATTGGCTCACCAGAGTTTCGGGGAAGGAGCGGGCTGCAGCTGAAACCAATATTCTGTCGAACGGTGCCTCTTGTGGGGCGCCAAGCTCAGTGCCAGTCTTTCGTATGTGTGCGTGTCTCAAATTGTGTGCTGCCAGGTTTGCCGCACCAAACTCCACCAGCTCATCAACTCGTTCAAGGCCGAGGACAGATCCGCCTGGCCCCACGATGTGCGCAAGGAGTGCGGTGGTCCAGCCCGAACCAGAGCCAATATCGAGTATTCTCATGCCAGGTTGAGGGTCTAGCAGTTCAAGCATGCGTGCGACCGTGCTTGGCTGACTGATGGTTTGATCGTGGCCGATATGCACCGGCTCGTCATAGTATGCTGCAGGGCGTGATTCAGGTGGAACAAACTCTATACGTTCGACCGATCGAAAGGCTGCCTCTATGTGTGGGCTGCGGAGTACCCCACTTTGGAGCATGTGATTGCAGAGCGCATCCATTCCGTGCAGTATGCTCCCCGGCTATGGTGCGTGCAAGTGCGGTGGGCTTTCTGGTACACTATATAATGTATGTTGAAGTTGTCGTTACAGTATTTCGTGTTAGGTGTTGTGCTCATGGCGCCGCTATCTGTGTTTGCCGCACCAGCGGTGAGTGCTTCTGCGGTGTGGGTGCACACAAACATCGAGCGCTACCAGGCTGGCTTGCCGTTTTTGACCCAAGACCCTCAGTTGGCGGAGGTGGCTGAGCGTAAAATGCGCGATCTTTTCACACGCCAGTACTTCGCACATGATGCACCTACTGGTGAAGATGTAAGTGATCTTGCAGATGACACGGGGTATCTGTACCTTGCGGTAGGAGAAAACTTGGCTCTTGGCGACTTCCGCACAAGTAAGAAGGTGGTTGAGGCGTGGATGGATAGTCCCGGACATCGTGCAAACATTCTTTCACGCACATTTAGTGAAATTGGTATAGCCGCAGGACGTAGCCAATTCGATGGTAACGAAGCATGGATTGTCGTGCAAGCGTTCGGTCTTCCAACCACCAGCTGCCCGGCTGTAGACATGGAGCAAGCAGACGAGCTCAAGACACTCGAGACACGCCTCAAGATGCTCGAACGGATTCTTGTGGTGCGCGAAGACGCACTAGAAGAGGCTCGCTCAGGTTCACGCAGCACGTACAACGCAGCTATAGATCGTTACAATACGATCGTAACACGCTACAACAACCGTGTTGCTGAGTACCAAGCGCTTGCAGACACATACAACGATGCCGTTGATGCGTTCAACGAGTGCCTTGTAGCCCGAACGAACGGGTAGGTGAAAGAATGGGTGGTTAGGCGCAGGTAGTTGCATAGTTGTCAAAACCAACTCGTGCTACGTACGTCGTGTGACACACTTTTCTTTCGATGTACGTGAGGTGTCTTTGAGCGCTTGTGAATGATGTTTGGCGCTACACGGCCCCGTCTGTTGTAGTTGCCACTTGCTCCGTACTTGTTGTTGCATGCATGGCGCTAGTCGTCGTGCTTGCATGTGCTGTGCTGGTACTTTGCTCAGCTATATCGGGCATTGTCCATGTTGGTTCTTCTGGAAGCAAGCGGTCCTTGGCTCGCTTGTGTTGATGCATCGTGCCGTTCCATTGCTGACCATAGAAGGTGCTTTGCTTGAGCGTGCCGCCTGAGACACTCGCCAAACCGGTTTCATTGGGGGTAATCGTGGCACCTTGCCAGACGTCGAGTGTGAGGGCGGGTAAATACACCGGCAGGTCAAACTCCCCGGTCTCATCAGTACGTATGGCGCGTGCAGTTTCAAAGCGAGTATGTAGCACGGTTTCTTCGTGTTCAATAATCTCGACTGGAAGTGGTATACGCACAAATTCATGCGCAAGGGTAAGAGCACCGGGTGCCTCGTCCGTGTGCCAGTTGTTTCGCAGTGCTGGGCTGCGTAGCTCGAATGAAACTGCAACATATGTGCCAATTGGAACTACGAGCGCTTGGAGTGTCTGTGGTGCGGAGTGGTGTGGGTCGAGCGAAACGCGTGTTGCGCCCAATGTAAGTGTTTCTGTGTCGCCGTCTGCTGTATGGAGGCGGACGTTACGTACACCAATATCAAGCACGTTGTCAGGTGCTCCAGGCTCTGGCACTGCGTCAACAAGTAGTGTGAGCGTGCCGCTGGGGGTCCATGGTGCTGCACCTGGACGCAGCAAGAACCACGCAAGCAGGACAAGTATGAATGTGGCAACGAGTGTAATTATGATGTGCATCCTGCGCATACCACTTACTATACCATGTGCACATGTTGTATTGCGGTGCATATGCTGAACCCGCTATACTGTATGTATGGAGAGTGTATTAAAGATGGATATATTCTTTTTTGTTACCACAGTCGTGGTTGCTGTTATTGGTACGCTCGTTGCAATTTTTTTCTACTACCTCATTGGTGTGATGCGTAATGTGCGCGACGTGTCGGAAACTATAAAAAAGGAGACAGAAGAAGCGGTGCGTGATTTCCGTTCGGTGCGCAAGGATGTAAAAGAAAGCGCAGAACGACTTAAGAAATTTGGCCAGGCTGCCGTCGGTGCAAACATACTTGCCGGGGCAAGGAAGATGTTCGATGCGTTCACTGGCCGTGAAGAGACGCCTGCTCGCAAAACGAGTAAGCGGGCAGTGCGAAAGAAGAAACAGGAAACACCTGAGTAATTACACAGTATAATCATTGATTACATACGTATGGCTACAAATAAAGACAAACAAAGCGGTGGAGGTCTCGGCCTTGCAACTGCACTTATTGGCGCAGCTGCAGCGGGTTTTTATCTCTATGGCCCAAAAGGGGTAGAGAACCGTAAGAAAATTCGCGGTTGGACACTGAAAGCAAAGGGTGAAGTCTTGGAAAAGATTGAAAAATCCAAAGAGGTTTCCGATGATTCATATGTAGAAATTGTGGACAAGGTTACTGCAAAGTATGCGAAGCTTAAAGATGTTGGCGAAGATGAAGCAACAAAACTCAACAAAGAATTGAAGCGGCACTGGAAGTCGATCAAGAAGGCTGCAGCAGAGAAGGAGCCTACAAAGAAAAGGGCGGCAAAGAAGGCTGATAAATAACAGAACAACAAAAAACACACAGCGCACGCTGTGTGTTTTTTGTTTGTCTCGTGCCGTGCGCCCGTGCGACAATGAGGGTATGTCCGAAGCGAAGATAGAATCGTATTTCTTCACAGCACTGTTTATTGCAGTGTTGTGTGCTGTCGGTTTTCTTCTGTTGCCATTTTTGGGTGCAATAGCGGCGTCTATGGTGTTGGCTACACTCGTATACCCCGTGTATCTTTGGGTGTTGCGTTATACAAAAATGCCAAATGTGTCTGCTGGTGTTGTGGTGATGGGGGTTGTGTTGGCTATTGTGTTGCCATCAATTGGTCTTATTTTTCTCCTCTTGGAAGAGGTGCGTATGATGACTAGTGCCGTAAGTGGAGTAGATTTGAGGGCTACACCGGTCTTGTTTGAGAATGTACGAGCGGCCGTGGTCCAGTATGTGCCTTTTGCTGCTTCATTTGACCTCAGCACGTTAATCCAAGAGGCTGTGAGTGGTGTCGGTGGTGTAATGCGTGACGTGGTAACTGGCACGGCCGATGTAGTGTTTAAACTCTTTATTGTGGTGATTGCGTTATACTTCTTTTTGCGTGATGGGCGCAGGTTTGTGCTGCAGTTTATTCAACTTTCACCGCTTGCTGACGAGGAGGACGTCCTCATCATTCGCAAGCTCAAGGTAGTAACGTCTTCACTTATTCGAGGCACGCTCGTTATTGCGCTGTTGCAAGGCTTGCTCACTGGTGTTGGTTTTTTGATTTTCGGTCTGCCGCAGCCTGTGGTGTGGGGCAGTGTTGCGGCGGTTGGGGCACTTATTCCAACAGTCGGAACTGGTTTAGTGGCTATACCGGCATTCGTGTGGCTTCTCGTAACTGGGCAGTATGTGCCGGCACTCGGTTTCGCATGTTGGGGTGTAATGATTGTTGGTTTGGTAGACAATGTTATTGGTCCTAAGCTCATTGGTAGCCATGCGCGCATTCATCCACTTCTCGTTCTCTTGGCAGTTTTAGGAGGTTTGTGGGCGTTTGGTATTGCGGGGTTTCTGATTGGCCCGCTCTTGTTTGGTTTACTGGTAGCACTTGCTGAAATATACACATTCAAAGTTAAGTCGTTGCATGCGAAAGTGCTGAGTGAAAGCGATCAGTGATATGTGGCGGGGTAGTGGTCGTGATATACTTACAATAGGTGTGACTATGTGCAATTTCTACACTC
>JGI12210J13797_10099821_pt1 | contig 11980 bp, 9 predicted proteins | sample ElkSlonscriptome_3_FD_13797 | JGI IMG/M metagenome (IMG submission 13797) | reverse complement strand
TATTTGGTGTAGTAATACTATTATTTTAACCCTTTTTCAGCAACATTTCAATCAAAATCGTCTATTTTCTGCATTTTTATTAATTGAGTGATCGGATAGACTCAATGTATTTCTTCAGCCTACTATTGCACAAGCAATTCCTATTGCCACAGTTCGTTAGTTAAATTGTACCTATTTCTTTGCCGTAGCAAGTTTGGTTTGCTATGAGGCGGTAGCCTATCGGCGAAATAGGTAGATACCGGCACCTCCGCCTATCAACACCGCAATAAGTACGATAAAGTTGATGTTTCCCCCGTAGTAGGTATTTACTAAATAAAGCGAAATTAGAAAGCCAATAGTCGCACCACAGAGAGCCCGAACTACGTAGGGCATTTTGATTTGCTTAAGCATGCTATGGATCTAAGGTATTGGTGACTGATTTTAGGTAATTTAACAAAAAAAACTTCACCACTCGGTCATCGCGACGACGAACACCGAATTTAAAGTAATTGGACTAATTTTTAAAGGTACGCTTGCAGCAACTCCAACATTTTGCGATCTAGTTGGTGTCCCTGATAATCATCATATTCAACATCATCGCGACCGCTATTTAGCACGCCGAACGAACCCCGCAGGTTCCATAATGCCCAGCCCCAGCCCGCTTCTTTCCATAGCTGAAGCAAGTCCTCCATCCAAGCCACAGCTACATCGTGCGGAGTCTGGTTATAGGCCCCCCACTCGCCTACGTGTACTTTCACTCCTTGGGCGATTACCTCCTGCCAGGGTTCAATCAATCGCTCACGCAGTGTCGCCTGATCGGTAGTACCCTCATCGGTGACTAGCGGCCAGTTAGGTTCTGGCCAAGTATCACTACCCGGAATCCAGGATGCTTCGTGGTGGCTCACGCGCATAGGGTCGTAACCCCGAGTACTCTGTACTACATTTTTATCTACAAAGCCAACAATAGGATCGCGGCCAACGGCTAAACCATCTACTACAATCAGCCGATTCGGATCAGCATCTCGGATGGCTTCAATTACCGAGAGCATCACCGGATTATGCTGCTCTTCAGAAATGCTAGGAGGTTCATTGAGCAAATCAAAACTCAGGTGGTAGTTAGGAATTCCGTTATAACGTTTAGCAAATGTTCGCCAATGAAAACGAGTGGCATCTTGAGCTTCTTCATCCTCAAAAAGCTGATAAGGCTCTAGCTCGCCCCGATTAATACAGTAGCCGGGTGCTCGGTGAAAATTCAGGTTCACATGTACACCGTACTTTTGTCCATAGTCAATGGCTTGGTCAATATGCTTTAGCGTAGCTTCGTCGATCTTACTCCAATCGTTCACGTCCCCCCAGGTCCAATACGACATGGGTAGCCGAGCAAAGTTAAAACCCCAGTCGGCCATCATGGCAAAATCGCTTTCCTGAAAGGGTTCATTGGTTTGACCGCTAAATTTCTCCAGTAGGTTAAACCCCTTCCACATTGGAATATTGTTAGCCGTTACTTCCGGCACTTTCCGTGAGGTATTGCAGGCCGATAAGCCAGTGGTAGCCGCAACAGCTCCCAAGGCAGATGCTTTTAAAAATGATCTCCTTCGCATAGGGGTAGTTTAAGAGTTTTCTATAATAGAACTAATATCTGCCAGATACATTTGTCGCTGGCCATTTTTGTGAGTAGAATCAAAGATCACTTTTGTGCCCTGTTGATTGTTACGAGGATGTAAGTCGCAGCGCCACTCCCCTTTGAAGATTGGCGGCTCATAAAACTGACCTAACACCACTTTCCGATCAGTGGGTACGTGGTAGAGATACAGCGTTTGTAATCGCCGTTGGTCATTAGAGGGATAGGTATCATTGAGAATCCATTCGCCATCGGTATTAGGCACGTAGGTATTATGACCATTTACCATCATTTTCCCATCACCCACAATTTCAACCTCTTCGGTTTGGTCTTTGAACAAGTAGAAAGCTGCTTTTTTTCCTTCGGGTTTGGTCCAGGCGCAGATATGTTCGGGGTCGCGCCAGATGAAATGAGAGGTGTAGCCCGAGGGGTCAAGCACATAAGGGTCGGTTCCATCGATATTGATTGTGAACATTCGGGTAGTAAAACCGCCGGAGGCTCCTGCCGCATTAGCTGGTGCATTCCGCCAACGGTGCAAAAAGATCATTCGCTTACTGTCAGGACTCACTAAAAGATGGTTGAAGTAATGCCACTTATCTTCTAAAGATTTTCCCTGATAGGGAATGGCCGCCGCTTGCGCCAACGAAAAAATCATATTGCTTTCGCCCGATGCTAAATCCATCCGGTACAGTCCAATGTCATCGGGGGCCTTCACTTCAGCGTAAGGATCAGGAATACCAGGATAGCCGTAGCCAGGACGCATATTTTGAATACGATTAAATTCAGTACCCACTGCGAAAATGCCATCGGGGGCTACAGCGTAAATAGGTTTGGGTAGAGTGCGCTGAGTTGAACTCTGACGATCTACTATCCGGCTGATATACTGCCCATCTTGCTGATCGTTCCAAATGAGTTGATCTGCCGAACCGGGAATCCACTGGAGCATACATCCTTGTTGCCAACCCCAGGCATTACTTTCCCCAACCTCAATCCACTCGTCGTTATTTTCCAGATCAACCATCCCGATTTTGATAATATCATTTTCGGTAGGCGAGCGGCGAGGTACATCCACTTCCATTCCCAGCACGTAGCGGCCCGACGGGTCAACCTGACATTTATCATAGTAGCCAAACCAGTGCGACTTTGGACCCTGGGTAATCGCTCTAATTGGTACATCTGGCGAATTTAGTCTGAGGAAATGAGAATAATCGGGTATCAGTGCAACGGCACTTAAGCTTAAACTTTGTTGAAGAAACTCACGTCGTAACATAGCAGAAAAGTTGAGAGATTGCTAAAAATACTATTATCTTTAATAATTGCCTTATCGTATTAGCATGAACTAGGATAATAAACTATGAATTCTTTGGCAGAATCTGAAAGTACAGTAAAAATATATGTAGAATCATAGCGTTTCACTAATACAACCGCCAAACCTATTCTCTATGAGACTTTTTCCTTTCTTTTCTAGTCTGGGTCTACTACTGGTAATGATTATCAGCAACGGATTAGACTCCCCCGAACCCCGTTTACGATCAGTGGCTAACTTTCCGGTAGGCGTAGCAGTAAGTCCTCAACGGCTTGCCCAGACCGATTATGCCCAAACAGTAGGATCTGAATTCAGTAGCCTTACCGCTGAGAACGTAATGAAACCCCAGTACATATGGGCTGCCGAGCGAGAATATGATTTCAGTGCAGGCGACTCAGTAGTTGCGTTTGCTGAAAACCATAGTCAGCAAATACACGGCCACACGCTGGTCTGGCATATGATGAAACCTACGTGGCTAAGGAATACAATTGAATCCTACGACTCAGCTACTTTGGAAAACTTGCTTCGTGACTACATTCAATCCGTAGTGAAGCACTACCAGGGCAAAGTAATAAGCTGGGATGTGGTTAACGAAGCCATTGCATCCGAGGGTAATGGAATGAGAAACTCGTTCTATCACCAGAAACTGGGTGATGATTACGTTGCTCGCTGTCATCAGTACGCGCGCGAAGCTGATCCGGATGCACTCTTGTTTTACAATGACTACGACGTAGTAGCTAATCCCGAAAAATTGAAAACTATCTTAGCGATGGTTGATGACTTTCAGGCTCGCAATATTCCTATTGATGGTATTGGGTTACAAATGCACATTGGTCTGGATTTTTCGCTTGATCAGTTTCAACACGCTTTGGAAGAAGTGAGTAGCAGAAACCTAAAAGTGCATTTATCGGAATTAGATATTCGCGCTAACCCAGACGGTAAATCAGATGGACTAACTGAAGAAGCCGCTCAAAAACAACGAGAACTTATGGCAGATATCGTACGGATTTACAGTCAGCTGCCCGAGAAGAACAAATTCTCGATTACGTTCTGGGGCTTACGTGATAGTGATAGCTGGCTCACCCAACATACCGGGCACTCTCAGTGGCCTCTGCCTTTTGATGAAAATTACGGAAAGAAACCGATGTATCAAGGATTCTTAGAAGGCTTGGAAGGAAATCAAACCAAGCTTGATTAGCGGAAACTCAGTTTCAACATGAATAAACGCCACGTTATTATTGCTGCTCTAATTATTATCGTATTAGGTTTGCTCGTTATTCTCTACGGCTACTCCATTTATTCCCCTCGTTAAACGTAATCAATGAATAGTGTCCCAAGAACGTAGCAGCTCACTATTTTTCTATCAGCTCAACCACTAAGTTTTTTATTTACTCTCCTACGATCGCGACAATTCCCGTTCTACGGTAAGGAACCAGGTAACTCAGCTAGGTACTCTTGCTCTTGTTCGCACCGGAAAAGCGTACTTTTTTGTTTGTGAAGTGGTTGTAGTCAACCGTAGGAATTCGCTAGAATTTAGCTAGTTTTACCTCTGTTATGGTGGCTTGTCTACTTTTTGTTGGCAAGCTGAAAAGGGAAACCGGTGCAAATCCGGTGCAGTCCTCGCTGCTGTAACTCCAGAATGAGTGTAATGATAATCCATCGCCACTGTCTGCCTACGACTATGCGTCCTAGGCGAATGGGAAGGCCATCATTACGGGAGAAGCCAGAAGACCTGCCATAATTAATATCTACATACCCTCGAGGGCTAGGGTAAAAAGAACCGCTTATGAACCCTCGGCTCTTAGTATTTGGCAGTCTTGTTAGGCTGAATCTCAGCGCAGTATTCTACTTGGGATTACTGCTAATTTTTCTATGGTCTTGCCGTAGCCATCCAGAGCAACCAGACTATTTATCACAGCCGGACTCCACTCTACAAATAAAATACGCTCAGAGCTTTAGCATTGACTATTACGGTATTCAGAAAGTTATTTCACTTGCTGTTGCTGATGATACTTTGCGCTATCTTCTGGTATCGGCTAACGAATCGGTTCCACCTGATTTAAAGTCAGAAGTAGATCAGATTATACGTACTCCGGTTCAACGAATTATTACTCAATCGACCACTCATTTGGCGTTCTTGAAAATGGTGGGTAGTGCGGAAGTAGTTGTCGGAATAGACAACGCAGCTTATGCCTATGATTCTTTGTTTGCCAATAAGGTAGCTTCGGGTCATATTCAAGAGGTAGGCAGTGGCAATACCCTAAGTACCGAACAGGTGATTGCTCTTGAGCCAGATCTAATAACGGTTTCTCACATGCCTGGTAGCAATCTATCAACTTATCAAAAGTTTATTGATTTGAATATTCCAGCACTTCCGATTGCTGAGTGGACTGAAAGTACCCCGTTAGGAAAAGCCGAATGGGTGAAGCTTTTTGGAGCGTTGCTAAACCTAGAAGAAGTTGCTAAAACTAAGTTTAACCGCACTGAAGAAGCTTACACTGCCCTAACCCAACTTACTCAGTCAGTAGCTGATAAGCCCTCAGTAATTGTCGGCACCCCGTATCAGGGAACCTGGTATGTGCCGGGAGCCGAAAGCTACCGCAATGCGCTACTGCAAGATGCCGGGGCTGACTGGGCCTTCAGTCAAGATTCTACTGCCGTGAGCTTTCCAGTAGATTTTGAACGCATGTATGATCTGGGACTACAAGCAGATATCTGGCTTGATCCCGGGCAATCACTCAATAAGCAGGAGATGCTAGGCATTGATTCTCGTTTCGCTGATTTCTTATCTTTCCAGTCAGGCAAAGTCTACAACAGCAACCGCCGACTTAATGATCTAGGGGGTGGAAACGATTACTACGAAAGTGGAGTCGTGTATCCTCAACGAATACTTGCTGACTTGATTAAAGTTTTGCATCCGGAGTTACTGCCCCACCATCAATTCTACTATTACCAACAATTGCCGTAGTGAGTGCCATTACCCAATCAGCCACTTCAAAAAAATTAGCCCCAGCTACCTGGTTGGTACTATTATCTTTAGGTGTTGTAATTATAGGATTGGCAGACATTGCATTGGGGTCAGTTTCTATTCCTTTTGGGGAAGTAGCTCAGGTATTGAGCGGAGGAGAGACTAGTAGTAAAGTTTGGAATAATATTCTGGTGAATATTAGAATACCAAAGACACTCACCGCTATGCTGGCGGGGATGGCTTTATCGGTAGGCGGGTTACAACTCCAAACGCTATTTCGTAATCCATTAGCGGGGCCATCCGTACTTGGTATCTCGGCAGGAGCAAGTTTGGGTGTAGCCACCGTAATATTAGCTTCCGGCCAGTCGGTAGCGGTTTCTACCCTTTGGTCTTCCGGGGTAGGTCAGGGATGGCTACTGGTTATCGCATCCAGTGCTGGCGCGGCTACGGTATTACTTCTTATCCTGGCGATTTCACTACGAGTTAATGATAATATTGTGCTCCTGATTATCGGAATCATGATTGGCAATGTTACGTTGGCAGTAGTCAGCATTTGGCAGTACTTTAGTCAACCAGAGCAAATACGCGACTATCTTTTGTGGACACTGGGCAGCGTAGGCAATGTTACCATTGAGCAGCTACGAATATTTTCGGTCCTGACTTTGCTTTCAATCTTTATCACTTTTCTTTTTTCTAAGAACTTGAACGGACTACTACTCGGAGAGCGCTACGCTCGTAGCATGGGCATCCCTCTCCTACCTACTCGTATTGGTATTATTATTACCACCAGCGTATTAGTCGGCTTAGTTACCGGATTTTGTGGTCCTATTGGTTTTATTGGTATAGCCGTACCTCATTTAGTGCGGTCACTTCTCAGCACTTCCGATCACCGCTGGCTTATTCCGGCCTGTGCTTTAGCCGGAGCCCTAATTCTGATCGGCTGTGATTTAATTTCTCAGTGGCCCGGCCGAGCTTGGGTTTTGCCAATTAATGCTATTACTGCATTGATTGGCTCGCCCGTCGTTATCTGGGTGATCCTTCACCGCCGTAATCTTAGTACTCACTTTCGTTAGCCAATGAGTCCGCCCCCTTCAGTTATATCGATTAATCAAGTGTCTTTGGGCTACGGAAAGAGCCAAATAGATCAACTATTGGTTCGCGACCTCAACTTAGTAGTTTCCAACCGGCAATTGATCGCGCTAGTGGGTGCGAATGGTGCCGGAAAGTCTACTTTGCTAAGAACTATTACTGGATTGCAGAAACCGCTTTCCGGTACCGTTGAGCTATTCAGTAAACCTCTCGGTACGCTTAGCGCTAAAACACTGGCTCACTATGTAAGTGTTGTGCTGACTGGTCAAACTGAAATTAGCTACTTAAAGACAGCTGAATTAATTGCGATGGGAAGATTCCCACATACGGGTTGGTTGGGAACATTTACTACTATTGATCAGCGGAAAGTGAACGCAGCCGCTCAACAAGCTAAAGTAACCCAACTGTTAGAAAAGCCCATATATCAGCTCAGCGATGGCGAACGGCAGAAAGTGATGATTGCCCGAGCCTTAGCTCAAGATACGCCAATTATGATTTTGGATGAACCTACCACACATCTGGACATTCCCAATCAAATAAGCATTATCCAGCTACTACGAAAGCTGGTAAGAAGCCAACAAAAATGTATTATTTTTTCTACCCATAATATTGAATTAGCCCTTCAGGTTGCCGATCAGATTTGGCTAATGCACGATCAAACTATTACCAGCAGTACCCCAGAAGACTTGGTACTTAGTGGAACCCTCTCTGAAACGATGAGCACCGATCTCGCGCCATTTAACCTTGAAAGCGGAACGTTTCAGGTTCAGCACAAATCTACTCACCCAATTGTATTAATAGGATCGGGTACACAGACCTTGTGGACACAACGAGCGTTAGAACGAGCGGGGTATTACGTACAACCTTACGGTCCTGTATCAGTGGAAATCAACATGGATGATGGTTGGTCTATATACCATAATGAAAAACTCGTTAGTACAGTTCAGTCTATCGGGAGTCTTCTCCTCCAATTATCGCAGTTGTATTCTTCACTTACTTCCTCCTAATGTAATTGGTAGGAAATAAGAAATAATGCGTCTATCTTTAAACCCGCATTGGGTTTCAGATCAAGTATTACCTAGTTGATCTGGATTAAAAGGGAATTCGGTGTAAATCCGAAGCTGTCCCCGCAACTGTAAACTCTTTAATGAGTTGCTGTCTAACATTGCCACTGTCCACCTTAGTGGATGGGAAGGCTACAGCAACTGAGTGAGTCAGGAGACCTGCCCGTGTAGTTTTTCATTCAGGCTTTCGGTGGAAAGGTCAGGAATGTATCAGACCGTTTACCGTACTGCCAAGTTTGGAGATGTACTGCTATAGTTGTAGCTATATCTGACTAACCTTGGGCAGGTATTCGTTCCATTGCATTTCTCATATTCTACGGTCGGCCCTGTACTTATGCTTCTATATGAAAGGATGGCGGTCGTACTTTTCAATCAATTTATTCTCAAACCGAATTCTATCATTCGGGCTGGCTTTGAGTATATTCTGTCTAGCATTTCTTCCAGCAGTTGGGCAGCTTAGTAGTAACGATACTGTTAAAGTCCTACAGACCGTAGAAATCACCGACTCTCGACTGCAATTATTTAGTAGTGGCGATCAGATATCCAAAATTCTTCCTCAAGCTACTGGCTACCCTGCCTCCAGCAATTTATCTCAATTGCTGATGAAATATTCAGCAGTAAATGTGCGCTCCTATGGCATCAGTGGCCTTTCTACTGCTTCGCTGCGGGGAAGTGGCAGCAATCATACTCCAGTATTTTGGGAAGGGATCAATTTGCAGAGCAGTATGAATGGCAGTTTGGATTTAACCCTTATGCCCGCCTTTTTCCTGGACGAGATTTCACTACAACACGGTAGCCTAGGAGCTCTCTACGGAGCCGGAACACTGGGTGGGGCTATTCATTTAGGTTCAGCCGTTCAACCTACCTCTGGTATTAGCGGTAAACTCTTTCAACAATTAGGAAGCTTTGGTGATCGGCAGACCGGAGTGCAACTACAGTACGGTAATCAGCGGGGTGCCGCCCAGCGAAGTGCGGTGTGTGTGCGGGCTTTTTATCGTCAGGCCGATAATGATTTTCCGTACTACAATATCTACCGAGTCCGACCGGAACAGCGGCAACACGCCGGTATTAACCAGAAAGGAATACTAGCTGAGTTTTATCAAAAGTTATCTCCGCAGCAAAATTTAGAGGTTAAATATTGGTTACAAGACAATTATGTAGAGATACCGGGAGTAGCGGCGGCCGGAATTTCTAACCAAGGAACCCAAACTGATCTTTTTCACCGAATGGTCGCTAAATGGACGCTAACCAACACCAATTATCAAATTCACGCCCGAACCGCCATTTTGGGTCATCGGTTGGTTTATACCGACAACGTTATTGAAAACTCTCTGAATGAAGCTATTTCCTGGATTTCTGAAGTAGAAGGCACTTTTTACTTCAACGAGAAGCAATGGCTACTAGTGGGTAATAATCATAACTACGAGCAAGCCGAGGTGAGTAGTTATGGTGCTCAACTAGCCCAACGTCACCGTACTGCTCTGTTTGCATCATACCAAGCTCAGTTTCACGAACGACTAGAAGCTACGGTAGGTCTACGAGAAACCTTAATTGACGGAAACTGGTCACCTATTCTGCCTTCTTTATCGTTGGCCTACACGGCGGGCGAATACTGGAACCTGCGCACCAAAGTAGCCCGAAGCTACAACTTGCCCACTTTCAATGATTTGTACTGGTCAGGAGTGAGTCGGGGTAACCCCAATTTACAACCCGAAAGTGGTTGGGGAGCTGACTTTGGCGTAGAAGCCCAGCCTGAATACAACCGATGGAAATTACGGGGTAGCTTTACTACTTTCAGCAATTGGTTCAATAATTGGTTACAGTGGGTTCCCCAGGAAGGTTTAGGCTGGTCACCAGTTAATGTGCAACGAGTTTGGGCACGAGGCTTAGAAGCAACCGCCAATGCCCAGTACGAAGTAAATACTGACTTCTTTTTCCGATTATGGGGCCTCTATAGTTACACCCGATCTACCAAAGAAGAAATTAAGACCGGTGGTAATCCCGCAGAACTTCACAAGCAACTTATCTACACTCCTGTTCATCAGGGGAAAGCTTCAGCCTTGCTGCATTATCATCACTGGGAGCTTGGTTCAACAATTAATATTATCGGACAGCAGTTTACCGATGATACAAATAATCAGCTTCTAGCTAGTTACGCTACTACCGATATTTCGCTAGCGTATCACTGGCAAATCAACGACTCTCACCAACTAACGGTAAACAGCTCACTTAACAATATTTTCAACCACGAATACGAAGTACGACGGGGCTTTCCTATGCCCGGTCGCAACTACCAAATTAACCTTATTTATCAGTTTAACTAACCTATACTATGAACCGCAACCTGTGGCGCACCTTCGCATTTTGGGCATTATTTCTTAGCATACAAACTATCTCTATTTCTTGTAATGATGATGACAACCCCGCTCCTCCTCTGGCTGGACAAGCCGGATATTTTATTGTGAATGAAGGTGGGTTTGGTAACGCTAATACCTCCCTTTCTTACTACGACCGACAGAAAGACTCGGTGCTGAACAACGTCTTTAGCAATACTAATAATCGCCCGATGGGAGATCAAACCCAATCGATGACCGTATTTGATGATCGAGGCTTTATTGTGGTTCAAAACTCGTCAAAAATAGAAGTGATTGACCGAGAAACCTTTGAGTCGCTGGCAACCATTGGTATCGATGAAGGCATTGTTTCTCCCCGTTATTTTTTAGGAATCAACCCCACCAAAGGCTACGTAACCGATTGGGGCGCCGATGGAGTGAGTGGAACCGTGAAGGTAGTAGATTTAAATAGCTATCAAGTAACCGCAACTATTCCAGTAGGCGCGGGGCCCAATAGTCTTATCAATTATAATAATTTGGTATATGTTGCCAACGGAGGCGGTCTTGGAAGTGATAATACAGTAGTAGTGATTGACCCCCAAACTGATGCCATTGTTCAAAGCATAACTGTTGGGGATAACCCCAGTAGTTTGGCGGTAGATGCCAATGGTAATATCTGGGTGGCCGGGGGAGGGAAGTTGGTGTATGACCCGATAGACTTTTCGGTAGTAGAAGCCAAAAGCACTCCTGGCTTTATTGCTCGTCTGGAAAATGATGAAGTAGCATTAACAATTCCAGCTGGCCAGATTAGCGTTGGACCAGCCAATGTCAATATTGATCCGACAGGGCAAATCCTGTACTTTCGCTACAAAGGTGGTATCTACGCAATGAGCACTGATAATACTTCATTACCCACCACACCGCTAATTGATCAGAGTTTCTACGGCTTAGGAGTGGATCCAGTTAGTGGAGAGATTTTGACCGGACAAGCCCCTAACTTTAGCAGCGAAGGCAGCTTCTTTCGTTACTCAACTACCGGCAATATAATTCAAAGTTATAGTGTAGGAATTGCTCCAAACGGTTTTGCATTTTAGAATGCAGTGTTTAGGCCGTCGTGGGAAGGTGTTCAGATGTTCAAGATTACACGAACACTTTGGTACTTGAACACTCTAACACATTTAAAACATTATTCCGATGGGCTTTTTTCTTCTTGATGGAAGCGATCATCTTCCCAATAACCGGTGAGTATGCTATCGGCATTTACTGAAGCAAACACCATTTTACCTTCACCTTCCCGCTTACCTTTCACGAAGGTACCTTCAAAGTAATCACCGTTAATCCAGGTATATTTTCCCTCGCCATCAGGATAGCCCTTCTTAAACTCTCCTTCGTAAGTATCTTTACCGATAGCTTTTCCATGGCCGTGTGCTTTTTCTTTGTGGCAATCGCCTTCGTAACTACCGGCAATATCATCTAACATTACCCGGCAGTCTGCCGTAAGGTTTATCACTTGTGACGTCTGACTTACGAGACTTATCAGTGTAGCTAGTGTAACACTAAAAACCAGCAATAATAATTTCATAGGCAGCAAATAAATTGAGAATGGTATTTAGCAAGGAA
>JGI12210J13797_10037797_pt1 | contig 11980 bp, 16 predicted proteins | sample ElkSlonscriptome_3_FD_13797 | JGI IMG/M metagenome (IMG submission 13797) | reverse complement strand
GATCCCGCTCACGGAATTATCCAGATTGATCCTCCGCTGCTTGGATGGATCAACTTCTTTGAAGAGCATGCTTGCTCGCATCTCATCGCTCCGGATCCTCCGATACCGTAGCTCATTCGATCCGGGCAGTTTTGTCTGCCTATTTTACGAATGCTACTCCTGCTACGCGGCAATCAAAGGTCCGTAAGTCAGCAGGTGCGTACTCACCTGCGCCCTCGATACCGCTTCCATCGCCGGAGATCGGCGACGGCTCGTTCCTCACACCAACGTGGTTTTCGTCCCTTTGGCGTGGAAGCGACCTCGATCAAAGCGCAGCCAACAGAACCGATGAGATATTGCTCGGCAATTGATAGGCGTGCGCCTCTGTTTCAAGCTTCACACCTTCTATACTTACCACCGACGACTGTTTGAAATCGAACCAAAGTAAAAAAGGAAACCCAAATCGTGAATCTGCATCTTCCAATCCTGATAGGAACGACCTATAAATTTTGGAGCATCAGCGTGTCGAGCATTGCTTCAATCCTGTTACTACTATGTCTTTATCCGGCACAAGGATCCGCCCACGACACGTGGCTTGAGGCCGGTGCCGCGACAGTACCCGTTGGCGAGTACACGTACGTTGATCTGATGCTGGGAAACCATGGCAATGATCATCGTGATTTTAAGCTGGCCAGTAAGATTATGCTTGATCCCTGCACCCTGAGCGTGGTCGATCCCACGGGTAGCACGCTTGATTTAAAATCCGCAATCACCGACATGGGCAATGCGGAAAAGGAGGGATTCTGGACAGCAAAGTATGTGTTTGCAAATCCGGGGCTTCATCACTTTGTACACACGCTCGATACGCTGCATCGTACGACTAGGGCGATTAAGTCTGCGAAGACGTTCGTCGTGGCAACAGATGGCGGGGAAAGCAGCACTGGCTTGGACCACCCAGACATCTGTCACGGGTTTGGCCTGGAGTTGGTCTTGAAAACGCCCTTTGCGACCATCGAGGCCGGACAGCCAATCGAACTTCAAGTCATGCGGTCCGGCAAGCCTTTGTCAGAGGCACGGGTGACTTTCGTTCCGCGTGGGACAACACTCGCAGCGGATTTCGATTCCGATTATGAGCGAATCAGTGATTCCGAGGGGTGCGTCACGTTTGTGCCCAAGGAAGGCAATGTGTTGTTTGCCGTCGTCCATCACATGGCAGAAGACGAATCCGGAGACGGCTACGAGAACACGCACTACTCAGCCGCCGTGGTCATTCAAGTCCCCAACCATGCGATTCGTCATCGCTAGTCATTCGCTCTTTCTTAATAAAAAAGTGTTTCCCAAGTCGCACAAAAAGTTGTTTTGTCCTCGCAGCTTTGTTGCTAACTGGCTGCGGTACAGCTTCATGCATGCCATGCCGCTTTAATCCATTCACGTAGGCCGCTAGAAACTCTTCGACCAACTCGCCACCAGCGACCAATCGGTTTCTAGTTGAATTCCATCCAAGTCCTGGTGCAGCATTGGCACGAATTCAACGTTTAGCAAATGGCCGTTCAGCAAGGCCGCAGCCCCCAGGCCCAGGTTCAGTGTGTAGCCGCCGCGGAAGCTCTCGACGTTAGTGCTAATCACGGCATCTGGCGTCATCGGGTCAGCGCCGTCGTAGTTCGTTCGCCATAAATTCTCGACACGAATGCTGGTGGACAGATTGCGGGAAAGTAGATGGCTATACCAAGTGTTGAGCCGGAACTCATCGCCCACCGAATATTCTCGGTAATTGCGACCAATTGGCAAGTCAGTCTGAAATTGCGTTCCGAAGGAACCGAATTCAAAATACCGTTTCCAGGTGACGCCGGGACGAGCGTTGAACGTTCCTGAACCCAGACGCATTGGGTACGGCAACGGTTGCTCAACCGCCCCGCCCGTTGGAATGGTCGTCGTCCGAAAGATGTCCCCTGTCGGAATCGAGCCACCCAGGTTGAAGATCAAGTCGTCGTCTTCGTCGCTGTACAAGCGAAGCAACGCTCCGATCGTCGTGTCGCCAAAGCCGCTGTTGTGAGTCGTGAAAAAAGTCCCGGGACCGGCCGGATTCATCGGCCCACGAATATGGTCCATCGTTAGAGAAGGTAGCATGACCATCGCGTACAGAGTCACGTCATCTGTCATTCCCCGCATGATATGCACCATGTGCATTTCGTGGGTCATGTTTGTTGGCGAAGCACCTCGATTGGTCACGGGACTACTTGTGGCCCCGAAAGCGACGGCGTCAGTGTCGCTAAGTCGCCGCGTTCCTGCTCGATTACCATCCATGTACATATTCATGTACCGGTATTCAATCATCCACTCTCCTGGATCGTGTAGGTGGTCACCCATCAGCGCCGCCGGTGCATGTTTATCCGCTCGACCACGGAGGCCGTCGTGTGCCTGAATGGCGTTAAAACTGACAAGTGCCAGACAAATAGCTAGCAGAGTTTTTGGCATTTTCACATCCTTGCTGGTACAAACCTCCAGCTCGCTCCTCACCATCAACTATTCGACATTTTCATGCTTTGTCGCCATGACCAATTAACGCGAGTCCTCCGTGAATCGAAGTTTGGCCTGAATAACCTTCACAATCATTAATCGTTCAAAGAAACAGTTCGCGACTGAGATCTCGGCAAAAGTCTCGTACTGAAATACGCCAACCGAAATACGCCAAGCCATTTGGCGGTTACTAGTGTCTTTCGTCTTCTCGTCAATAGCGTTACAACTTAGTTCATTCTTTATCGCATCATCAACCAGCCAGTCATGGAGACTAAGCGTGGCCAAGAAGAAAGCAACCAAAGCAGCCGTCGAGAAAACGCCTACAAAGAAGAAAGTGTCAACCCTTAACGACATCTACAATGAGGTCGCTCGAAAGGCCGATACAGACGGTTTGCAAATCAGCGTCGCTGAGACCAAGCGAGTGCTAGCTTGCTTTTTTGACGTTCTCGATGAATACAAACCGACCGAAGCATTCGACTTCGTTGCCAAAGGTCTCAAGCGTGCAGGTACTCGGCGTCGCTAGCATGATAGCGAAGGCTGGCCAGTTTCGTGATTTGTCACGTGATGAATTGGTGAAGCTGTTTGCTTCGGCTTGGCATGAGTGCAGGCTGACGGGAATGTTGATTCTGGTTGATCAGTATGAGCTGGCAGCAAAACCGAATAGCCGTAATCGCGATTTTGAATGTCGCGAGTTCGTGGAGTTCTACTTGGCGAACCTGGATGCGGTAAACAAATGGGACCTCGTTGATTCGACGGCTCCGAAAATTTTCGGGGCTTGGCTGGTCGAAAACTGCAATGAACGAGGCGTTCTCGATTCGCTTGTGATAACGGCGGTTCCGAAGGCGTCGAAGGTCGCGAAAGACGGCGGGACGCTTTACACCTTGAAGCCCGAAGAAAAAGAAGGGCAGTTCTGCGGCGTGTTCCCTTACAAGGCACACGTGCAGTTGTCGTTCGCCCAAGGAGCTTCGCTCGACGATCCCGATGGGTTACTTGAGGGTGGCGGGAAATTCCGCCGACACCTGACGTACAAGAGCCTTGATGATGTCGATGCGAAGATTGTCAAGCGTTTCACGAAAGCTGCGTCGAAGCTCTAGCATCTCAGCCCGAGTGCAAATGCGTCGCAGAAGTATCGATCCTTTGAAGAACACAGTACGCATCTAGGTTGGCTAATGACCACAGTCATGCCCTGCCTTGACGAGCAGAGCGTGAAAGACTTTGTTGCCGTACTTGTGCCCGCGATTGGATGCGCCGGCGACTGCATAGGCTGTTGCCGCGAGAAAGCTTTCGATTGAATTCCTTGATTTCAACTAGGGTTTCAACCATATCCTACCGCGTTAAACTAACCCTATGGAACAACTGCGTGAACTACACTTTGACGATTTGAACGCGGCGGCTGAAGAGGCCCGGTCGCTACTAAACAGCGGCTACAATCGGCATGGCAACTGGTCGCTGGGGCAAATTTGTCGGCACCTGACGCTCGTCCAAGATCCGAGCGTCGATGGTTATCCGAAGTGGATGTCGCTCTTCGCGTTTTTGCGTCCTGTGATGCGGCGGATCCTCTTGCCGAAAGTTCTTAGCGGCGATTCACCTCGTGGAATTCGTACAGTGTCGATGTTTGTTCCGCCGACTGATCTGGATGACGCTCGAGAAGTTGAGGCTTTTGCTGCGAGCGTGGTTCGGTTCTACGGCCACCTTGGTGACTATGCTCCGCATCCAGCGTTTGGGCGATTGCCGAGCGAGCGGATTGAGCAAATCCATGCTGAACATGCTGCTCACCACTTGCGTTTTCTAACACTCCGCGACTGATTCTTGCGTCCGATGATTCCTTTCGAACCTGAGCGGTGTTTCATGTTCGTGTGACGCATCGCCAGCCAATAATGTTTTTTGAAGAAGATGAAATTTTTTGGCGAACCATCATGCGGCGAGAGAGTCTACGCAAGCTTAGTAGGCAAAGGTCGATCCAAGTGATTCGATCCTGTCACGGTCAGCACGCTTGTCGAAGTCAGCACGCTTGTCGAAGTACGGAGGCGGAGAAACGGATTGCTCGTTTCCATTCCGCCGTGTCGCTTGGGTGGTAAGGGCCAACGCACGTCACGCGAAGCAAGCCTTCCCCGGCATCGTCCTCGCGAATCGCAGCCGCCGATTCGGCATGATTCGTAGCCGGCTCGCGTGGTCCTGTTCCACGCAAACACTCCAATCACAACCAATACCGCAATAGTCGAGAATTACACCAATCGATGACGCATCATCTAATCAACCCTTGAGATTTTGAATTCGTACAGAATTGTAGCGAATCGACTAGGTGTCCGTATTGTCTAGATACGGGACCCCAGAAATCAATTCCTATTGACCAGTGCTCACAATCTAGCACTTACCAAAAAACCATAGCTTTGGAGAAAGACGCGATGTTTGGATCGAGGAATAGCAAGGAAAAATTACAGGAGAAGTACAACAAGCTAATGCAGGAGTCCTACGACTTGTCTACGGTTAATCGGAAGAAAAGTGACTTCAAGCGAGCCGAAGCCGAAGAGATCGGCAAACAACTCGACGAGCTGGAAAAGAAGGCATAGCATGATTATGTGGCGTCCTGCGGTCTTGGGATTCAGCGTTTCTTTGGAATGGTAACAATGACGTACGCACGTTCCCGACTTTGGCTTGGGATTTGTGGTGTAGGGTTGATCGTGGTAATCAGCTCGACCTTGCTTGTCTCTGGGTTGCCTCTGGAGTTATTGCCCGACGCGGAAACGTCGAGCCGGGAAGATCTGCTCGGATTGGCGGCGATGATCAGTTGCCTCGTTGCCGTGATGCTACCTCTTGATCTGTTTGGCGGATACTTACTGCCCAATCGCTCGAGGCCGGGCACGATCACTTTCGGGGCGTTCGTGAAAGGCTGGATTCGCGGTGTGTTGGTCCAGGCGTGCTGTTTTTTGATCGCCAGTCTGCTGATTCTGGCAGTCGGTCGATCGCTCGGTTTGCTAGGGGCGTGTTTCGTGATCCTGGCGATTGGTGCCGTCCAAGTTGCGCTTCAACTCCAGATCGCTCGTATAACGGCATCATTGCCGAAACGTGTCGAGGAGCAGGCTGCTGTCGCTTTCGCGCTCGAGCAGGCTTCACAATGGGGATGGAGACCACTCCCAGTCGTAGTGGTTGAACACGACGACATCGGATTCACGGGTGGCATCGTTGGTTTGCCGGGAATGGAGAAGATCGTTTTGCCTGCGGCATCGGTCGCGAAGCTTACGCCTGATCAGTTGGCAACTTCGATCGCGAGGCGTTTCGAGGCGATTGAAAGTGGAAGCCGGTCACGCGGCGTGATGCTTGCCCTTGTGTGGGTGACGACCGGATTTGGCCTGTCGGCCATCCTGCCTGGTGCTGGCGTGTCCAGCGTCGGTGAGCTTGCGATGACGTGCTGTGGATTTACCCTTTGGAATTTTCTTGGGTTGCTGACACTGCCAACGCTTAGCCGGCAAGCGTCCTACGCGATTGACCGCGAGTTGATGAAGCGAGGCGTGGAAAAGGAAACGTTCTATGAGACGCTGCAAGCACTCGATCGTTTACAAGATGATGAACCGAAGCGTTCGGCTCTGATTGAGATGATTTTCCACCCCGTGCCGAGTGTCGACAACCGGCGCAGCGAATTTGAAAGTACTTTTCCCATCGCTTGGCATGCCGCTCGAATGACATTGTTCGTGTCGTGGTCTTGCATGGGGATGCTAGTGCGAGCCGTTCACTGCAACGTCGGTCGGCCTGAACTGTGGGTAATGCTTCCGACCGACTAGAAGGGCGGAAATCTTGGCAAGCTTGACGTCGGAATCTTTGGCAAGATCCACCACGGGCCGAAACTCTTGACGAGTTCCGCTACCAGTTGTTGCAGGTGATGGTGAACTGCAGGACGCTGGCGATCGTGACCCAGATGAGATACGGGATTTGGGCGAGGGCGATCCAGCGGTGGTGAGGCCAGATGGCCTTCATGGCCCAGAGGATCGTGATCCAGACAATCGCGATGTCGAGGGCGGCGAGCGGGAGGTTCCGCAGGCCGAACTGAATCGGGGTGAAGGCGATGTTGGCGATCAGGTTGATGGCGAACGGGATCGCGACGGGCCAGGGGATCTGCTTCCGCGCGACTCGATAGAAGACATAGCCGAACGTGAACAGGATGATCGGGTAGAGGATCTGCCAGATCAGACCGATTGTCGACGGCTCGGGAGTCCAAGTCGGTTTATCGAGTGCGTCGTACCAGTTTCGCCAAGTCATGGAAGGAAGTTTGAATAGTGAAGGGTGAATTGTGAAAGATATAGGGTGAAGGGTGAACGTTTAGAAACGGCGGATCACGAAGGTGGCTTCGCCGGTGTTCGAGTCGTTGATCGTAGCATGCAGAGGATCTTCGCCTAGTCGAACGAGGAAGACTGTTGAAGATTTTTTGTCGTTGGGTATGATTTCGGCTGTCCATTTTACAGCTTCCATGCGATTGGCATGCAGGATGCTCACCCCAGATTCGTACCCGGCCGCCCATGGATGATCGCAGCTTTGGTAAGCTGGGGAATCGCGTTCTTTGAGTATCTGGTCCAGGTGCCAGCGAACCGCATCGGGTACACGCAGATGAACCTCGGGCAATTAAAGATCGTTCAGGAGGTCATCACGCTGAGCGTCTTCGTCCGGTTCGCGGTGTTCTACATGCAGCAACCGCTCAAACTCGATTACCTATGGGCGGCGTTTTGCATCATGGGAGCCGTGTTCTTCGTCTTCCGATCGGCAACCTGATCGTCGTCCCTACTCGCAAGAAAAATTCCAAACTATGGCTAAACAACCCACCAATGAATCTGGATCGAAACCGTCGACGCCGCCTCAGCCAGGGTGTCCGGTTTGCGGCGGAGTGATGATCGACATCCGCGGCAAGTTGCAATGCACGCGGTGCCACCGAATCTGCGAAACCTGCTGTGAAGGCGGTCGCGGATAAGCATTACTGTTCTGCGATCGCTTTTTCGATTTCGGATGGAGTTGGCTCGGTTCCGGTTTGGGTCTTAAACATGAACTTGTTGACCGCTTTATCGACCGCATCGGGCTACATTAGTTTTCTTCTGTCAAGCGGATTTCGCGGGCAACGTGCGATGCTTCATCCCGGCAAACTCAACTTTGGTTCTCGTCGCGCAATGCTATTATGTTGAAGGGCTCTTCAATCTGAGGTCCGTTCATCACAGGCGATTTCATCCATCAAGGATTTCTGATGTTCCAATCGTCACGTTCGGTCGCGGCTGTCGAACCGTGTTTGGGGTCGTCTTTGGCATTCGCATCGTGCGTGTACTCGGAGAGCACGGTTTGGTAGTCGATCGAGTCGAAGTTCAGGTGCTCCATCAAGTCGATTTCTCCGTTGCCGGGCCACTGGCCTTTCTCACCCAGCATCCACAATGCTGGCCATGCCCCTTGGGCACTCTTGAACGATGCCGCTTTTCATCTGCAACAGTCTTGGATCGTCCGACATGGTGTTCTTCCAATCCGGAGTGCCTCGCACACACCGTGACCACTTCGTACCCCCGATCGAGCGCGTGTTCCACCATGTACTGCCCGAGTTTACCTGATGCGCCGAGGATACAAACTTTCTTCATTGAAATACCGAAAACACCTGGCGGCCACCCCTTTAGTCACGAGGAGGGTAAACGGAGCGTCGAGTGTACAAAAATCCAAGAGCTGTCTTCTCTACCTTGATTGGGAAATCGCTTCGCACGCGAGGATTTTCCAAATATTTTCTCATTGACACCTCGCCATGTGGCGATATATTAAGGGTATCACCTAAAGGAGCTATCATGCCTGCGAAAACAATCACCCAAAAACCTAGCAAGCCGTCTTCGTCCAAGAAGGTCGCCGCGAAACCACCTGGTACCGTGGCGGACTTTGCCGAGGCTGCGGAATGCTTGAAGACGTTGGCGCACCCGGTTCGTTTGCGAATTGTGCAATTGTTGCTGCATGGGCGGTATACGGTCGGTGAGCTGGCTGAGGATTGTGGGATCCAGGACAACGTCGGTTCGGATCATTTGCGTTTGCTCCAACGGTGTGGTTTTTTGACCAGTGAGCGAGAAGGCCGGAAAGTGTACTACCAAGTCGCCGAAACGCATTTGGAAAAGCTAATGGCCTGCATCGAGGGACGATTTCTTCCTTGCGGAGCGAAATACCGGTGATTTTGGGAGCGAAAACGCTCCCCTTTTTTGCTGCAACATATCGTCGCATGGCGACATTTCAACCTTGCCAGCTTTAAGTCTGGCGATACAAAGAATAAAGGAGATTTCAATGCAGACCATTTCAGTCAAACAGTTGGCCGATCAACAGGGCCAAACGAGCGTCGACCTGATCGACGTGCGGATGCCGACGGAGTACCGCGAGGTTCATGCCGAGGGAGCGGTCAACGTGCCGCTGGATTCGCTGGACCCGAAGGCGGTTGCCGATTCGGTCGGGGCCAGAGCGGATAAGCCGGTCTACGTGATTTGCAAGAGCGGGAACCGTTCCAGCAAGGCCGCTCAGAAGTTCTTGGATGCGGGCATCGAAAGTGTCATCAACGTCGATGGCGGAACCACCGCCTGGGTCGACGCAGGACTTCCCGTCGTTCGCGGCAAAAAATCAGTCTCGCTGGAACGCCAAGTGAGGATCCTTGCAGGCTTTCTGGCGTTGCTCGGCGCGGTACTGGGGTTCTTCGTTCACCCGTACTTCGTCGGGCTATCCGCTTTCATCGGTGCCGGTTTGATGTTCGCCGGCATCACTGACACCTGCGGCATGGGGATGATGCTGTCGAAGATGCCTTGGAACCAATGCGGGGATTCGGGTTCATGTTCGGTCTAGCGATCCTATTCGGTAGTATCGTCGGTTTTGCCCTCGGTCTGACTGGCGGCGGCGGCGGCGTGTTCGCGGTCCCGCTACTGGTCTACGGATTGGCCATTGCGCCGCGAGAAGCCGTGGGGATTTCGCTCGCGTCCGTCGGTGGCACCGCCATGTTTGGTGCCGTGCCTCGATTGTTTCGCGGTGAGGTAGAGTTGCGGACGGGAATTCTGTTCGCGGTCGCGGGAATGCTGGGAGCGCCGATTGGTTCCTATCTTTCAACGCTCGTGCCGGAGCATGTGCTGCTGTTGATGTTCGCCGTACTGATGCTGGTAGTGGCCCAGCGGATGTGGGCGAAGACGAAGAATCCCAGCTTGGCGAGCGGCGTCTGCAACACGGAGTCTCAGGATCAGCGCGATCGAAGTGCGTGTCAGCGTGATGAAGATGGCAAGCTTCGGTTGACGTCGAAGTGCGCTCGATTACTGGTCCTTGTCGGACTCGCGACCGGTGTTCTTTCCGGCATGTTTGGCGTCGGCGGCGGTTTTGTGATCGTGCCGGCTCTGGTTTTATTCAGCGGTATGGCCATTCACCAAGCGGTGGCGACGTCGTTGTTCGTCATCGTCTTGGTCAGCATCAGCGGCGTTGCCTCGCATTTGGTGGGTGGCAACAGCTTGTCTCTTGAAACCACGCTGCAGTTTCTTGTTGGCGGCTTTGCCGGCATGTGGATCGGCGGCATCGTGGCCAAGCGGCTGAAAGGCCCGACGCTTCAAAAAACGTTCTCGGTGGCTGTCGTCTTGGTCGCCGCGTTTGTCATTTTTAAATCACTCATTTTGTAAAAGTCGTTGACTTTCACAGGGGAATCGAATCATGTTGCTAAAATACTTCTACGATCAAAAACTGGCTCACGCTTCTTATATGGTCGGTTGTCAGCGAACCAAGGAAGCCATCATTGTCGATCCGGGTCGCGACGTTGACCCATACATCGAGATGGCGGACCGCGAAGGCGTCAAGATCACGGCGGTCGCGGAAACGCACATTCACGCGGATTACGTTTCAGGTGCTCGCGAATTAGCCGACCGCATCGGTGCAAAGTTGTACGTGTCCGATGAAGGGCCGGCTGAATGGAAGTATCTTTACCTGGACGACTACGATCATCAGTTGGTACATGACGGCGATCACTTCATGATCGGGAACATCAAGTTTGATGTCCTTCACACGCCTGGCCATACGCCCGAAAGCATCTCGTTCATGCTGACCGACCAGGGGGGTGGTGCGGACGAACCAATGGGAATCTTCACCGGCGACTTCGTGTTCGTTGGCTCGATCGGACGTCCCGACTTGCTCGAAGAAGCCGCGGGATTGACGGGCACGGCCGAATCGGGTGCCCGCGATCTCTTCAAGTCGGCCGAGCGATTCAAGTCATTGCCGGATTACCTGCAAGTTTGGCCTGCTCACGGTGCCGGCAGCGCGTGCGGGAAGGGCTTGGGGGCCATTCCATCATCAACAGTCGGTTACGAAAAGCTGTTCAATCCCGCCTTGCAGTACACCGACGAAGAAGCGTTCATCAAATACATCTTGGCCGATCAGCCCGAGGCCCCCAAGTATTTCGCCGTGATGAAGCGAGTGAACAAGGAAGGACCGAAAGTGTTGGGCAAAGGCCATCATCACTCGATGCTGGACGTCGCGAAACTGTCTTCGGCGATCAAGCAAGGTACCGTCGTTGACCTGACACCCAGTGCAGAATTTGCGAAAGGGCATGTTCCCGGTTCGATCAATATCCCGATTGGCATGTTGGCGGCTTGGGCCGGGTGGTTGGTCGATTACGAGAAGCCAACGCACCTGATTTGTAGTCCCGATCAGCTAGAAGAGGCCGCTCGCGTTCTGCACAAGATCGGCGTGGAGGAAATCGTCGGTGGTTTTGACGCAAAGCAAGTTCGGGCGTCAGGTCTCGCGAAGGAAGTCTACGCCACGGGCACTCCCGCCGACTTGTCAAGCGCCATTGAGTCGGGCGAAGTTCAGTTGTTGGACGTTCGTTCGGACGAGGAATGGAAAGAAGGGCACATCAAACAAGCCGAGCATCAGTTCCTGGGTCGCTTGCCGAAGAATATTGACCAGTTTCCGCAAGACAGGAAGTTGATTGTACACTGCCGCAGCGGTGCTCGATCAGCCATCGGCGTCAGCGTGCTGCAGGCGGCGGGACTGAAGAATGTGGTCAACCTGACGGGAGGCTACATGGCATGGAAGGCGGATGGATTGGCGAGCGTAAAGTCCCAGGCGGCAATGAGCAGCTAGCCGTCTTCCACGAGACCGCCGTGTCCGCGCTGACTTCGATCGTCAATCTACAAGGTGACGGTTTCGCCTACGTTCCCTAAGGAAAATGAGATGAATCCACAAACTTCAACAACACGACTTGCTGCAATGGCGACTTTCGCCTTAATCGTCGCTGCAGTGGGCTGCCACAAAGAGTCGGCACCGACGGCAAACCAACCGTCGGATTCAACCGAGTCAAGCCGCGTGATCGTGGAGGGTAAAACACCGTCCGATACTCAGAAGCAAGCCATGCTTGCAGCGAAAGAGACGCTGTTTACAAAGCTCTCCGGACGGCTAATAGAAGCGATGGGCAGCCAAGGTCCCGCCGCTGCGATCAGCGTCTGTCAAAAGGAGGCCCCGCAAATCGCAG
>JGI12210J13797_10029184_pt1 | contig 11980 bp, 7 predicted proteins | sample ElkSlonscriptome_3_FD_13797 | JGI IMG/M metagenome (IMG submission 13797) | reverse complement strand
TGTCTTGTCGAAAAGCACCGCATCAATCTCTCGGATGCTCTCGAAGACGCGACTGTCTTTGATCAACACTCCATGTTGCGCCGATCGCCCCAAGACCGCCAACAGGGCGAGAGGTGCGGCAACACGGATGCCCGTTCCGAAATCCGCATTGATGATAGCGAGCATACCGCTCGGTCCAGCGGTGAAGAATCCTAGTGTGCCAAGCCCCAAGGTCGGCAGCACCATGACGTCCGCGAAGCGCTCCCCGGTCGACTGTGTATCGACCTTGAAGGTCGCTGCGTCATTGATGATCTGCACAATTTTTGCAGCCACCGTGTCGGCACCAGTCTCATGCACGCGAACATGGAGTCGGCCAGCAACGAGCACGGTCATCGCATATACGGAATCCCCTTCATGCCTTTCCACGGGCGCAGACTCGCCGGTGAGACTCTGTTGATCGATCATTGCCATGCCTGTGACAACGGAACCGTCGACTGGAATTTGCTCGCCGGTGTTGACGACAATGACGTCCCCTTTTTTCAACTCTTGTATCGGAGTTTCGACCGCGGTTTGATCGTCTCGTACCACCCATGCATAGCGGGGTTGTGTGCCAAAAATGTCAGTAATGAATCGCTCGGAGCGATTACGGGTTTTCTCCAATAAGAAATCGGCGATATCCAGAACCCAGACCATAAACCCGACAGCAGCGATCTGCCGAAATCCTGCGGTTAGCGAAACCACCACCGCGTCCAGGATATCAACTTTTATACGCTTGTCTTTGAGGAGTGCGCCGCCGGCTTCCTTGTAAATATCCTTGGCCATGAACCCGACCGAGACCAATGTGATTGGAACCAACGCCGGAACAGCAAATTGAGCGGTCATACTCAAGCCCATCATGCCTGTCGAAAGCGCCAGGCGGCCGGGGGCGCGAAGCTGCTGGGTTTCAGTCGCGGCAACAGAAGAAGTCACAGATTCGTCTTCGGAGCGACCCTGAACTTTCGGCTGCAATTTCGCCCGGGACGTGGCACGGTCGAGCCGCACGCGCTCGGTAAGAAATCCCAATCCAACGCCCGAAGCAACAAAAAAAAGTGCGCCTAGGTGAATCATTTTATGTGCCTGTCAGGTTCGATATCTGTCGTTCAGGATGATGGCGCTCAGGCATTCGTCGGTGGAATTGGAGGCAGACCGGAAGGAGTCTGGTAGGCCAATCTGCAGCCCAATGTATAAGGCGATGAATATGGCTGCCAAATCCGGACCCAACCCCAAGCTTAACGCAATCGGGCCGCCGAATATCACCAGCTCTCCAGGGATGCCTGGCACCCCATAGGCTATGAGAAAGACGATGGGTATCAGAAGTAGAAGCTGCAGCATGGACAACTCGACGCCCAGGATGGCTGCAACAAGGCCGGTCATCAAAAATACGTTGATTACTGTACCATTAATGTTAAGAAATGAGCCGGTTCCAACGACGAACTGGCGTACTTCCGTGCGTAGGTTTGGGCAGAGTTTCTTGACCATGTAGAGATTCAAAGGCGTTGCCAGCGCTTCCGAAGAGGTTGCCCACAACAGCGGATAGACCTTTACCCAGTATTCGGAGAAATAGGTCCGCAACGAAAAATCCGGCATCTTGCGCTTAGCCAGTGCGAGGAGGCCGGCATGCCAGATCCCGCATGCTACACCGGTCAGCAGGGCTCCGAGCACATAGACGAGAATCATTCCTAAGGACGTGGTGATGTCGATGGGTACTCCCAACATCGTTACCTCGCCAAGCTCAGACAGCTCGACTTGGCCGGCCAATGCCTGTTCCAGAATCGATGGTAAGATAGTCACATATGCGCCCACCGCGACCATCAAAAAGGGGATGATCGGCACGAAAATGCGTCCGAGGTACTCAACCAGGTCCACCCCTTTGGATAAGACCGCAGCCGTTCTGGGTGCCCGCGTGGCTAAAGCGACGGTTATCAGGCTTGCATAGACAGCGTAAAAGTATACGCTATGCGTCAACATGAATCCGAGGGATTCGAGCGATTTTAGGATCGCCTGAAAAAATCCTTCGGCCTGGTGGGGATACAGCGGTAACTGGAAGATAAATCCCGTAATGATCACAGCGTAGAGACAAGCTAATACTCTTGCTTTCGCGAACCAAACGATAGTGTAGGCAGCGAAGCTTTTGCCGGCTGTTGCGCTAGCGATGAGCTTCATTAGCGTCGGTGTCAGTATGAGGTAAATCGCGATCGGGGCAATGTAACTGTATCCATCAATGAAGCTTTCCATTAGCCGGCTGATGAATAGCGCAAAGTCGGCAGACTGATCGGCCCAAAAAACGCCGATCATTAAACTCAATAACGAGATCCAGGATAGGTGACGCTCCAAGATGTCTAGCCCTTGGTCGCATTGATGGAGCAGGCTCGAGCAAGTGACGGACATGAATAGGGCTTACTGATCCGGTGGGGTCGGTTCCAGCGCGAGCTGGCTACCGATCGAGGGGCGCGCGCATGCACGAGTCGACAAAGGCCGGGCCACCGGCAGGGTGGTAGCGGCGCCTGCCACCAGAGCCGGGCGCTTGGTCGTCTCCGCAGGGGCGAAGCGCGGCTTCGTATGCGGCGTCTACCGCCTTGTCCTTGAGTCGGTTGCTCGCTTGCTTCGCGCCGATAGTGGTCGCGGCGCCGACTGCGAGCCCCGCTGCGAGCGTCGCCAAGCCGACGCCTGGCAGGGGTAGGGCCGCGGCGAGCGCCATGGCTTTGGCGCCGGTGAATACACCAAGCTTCGCTGTCGCCCATGCCGATGTCCCTTCGTAAGCGCCGGTCGAAAAAATATCTGAGGCGACCACCGCATTTGTCAAACCGGCGCCTCGCGCGAGGTGGCCGAGCGCGGAAAGCCCGGCGGCGCTGGCGGTGTCGGCCGCTATAAATAGAGGACCGAGTTGGAGAGCCTTGCTTGCCAGAGGTGCGTTGCGAAGGACTCCCCCGTGAGATGCAGTTCCAGCAGATTTCGCTCCGGCCGATGCCGCCACGTGGTCTCGGAAGAATCCCGAAAAATCCACGGTCGGGCGACCATAGTTCGCATAGATGCCTTGGCCGTGTGTGGAAAAAAACGCGGCGATCCGACCTGCGAGACCGGAAAGCAGTACCAATTCCAGGGCCGCGCCTTTCTTGTCCGCACGCCCCCACGCTTCGTCTCGAGAGATGACGCGCTTACCACCGGCAAGGTCCTGGACATGCAGCTCCATCGGAAAATGCCGTTTCTGCACATAGCCGCCTTGATTTGCCTTGACCATGATAGGCACTGACCAGGACTCGTCGGCGAGCGCGCAGATGTGAATTGCGGTGGTTCGTGCGGCCACGCGCTTGCGAATCACACGATTCTCCGGCAGCTTGATCGTTCTGTCTGTTGTTGTGTCACCGAGACCGGCCGCGTCTACTGAACGGGCCACAGGGTCCGCGTGCTCGGTTTTAGAAGTTGCCCCAACCTCGCGGGATCTTCCTCGAAACCGCCAGCCATGCTGCGACACCCTAAGCGGGCGTGCGAAGGTAAACCGCGGGTTTCGACGCACGAATCGATCCTCGTTGAACGGGTGCCGACACTAGACGGGCGGACACTGTGCTTCCTCGGCGAGCCGAAGGAGCTGATTGTACTTGGCGATCCGGTCACCGCGTCTTGGTCCCCCGACCTTTATTAGGTCGGCGCCCACGGCACAGGCAAGGTCGCACATGGCGGTGTCCTCGGTCTCCTTGGAGCGGTGGGATACGCAGAGGCGCATGCCCGCGTCGCGCGCGGCGACTGCCGCGTCCAAGGTTCCAGTCACCGTGCCTACCTGATTCATCTTCAGCAGAATTCCAGTTGCGAGACCCGGATCGATATTTTTCGCGTTGGTGGCGAAGAGGTCGTCGCCCACGATCACTGTAGCTGGCGATGCATAGGCCGTTAATGCACGCCAGGCAGTGGTGTCATCCGGGCCGAACGGATCTTCATAAAAACAGAAATTGTAGTCAGCCAACAACGCTCGGTGAAATGTTTGAAACTCGTCTGCAGTGAAGGCTTCCCTTCCGACCCGGTAGGTTCCATCTCCCTGCTCAAGGTGCTCGGCCGCGACATCCGTGCCCAATGCCACAGCGCCCGCGAGGTCGAGGCGCTCGAGCGTCGAGGCAAGGATATCGAACAGCTCACGCAAATCCGACAGTGTTGTCAGCATGCCGCTTGACGCCGAATAACCCTCAAGCTGCCCTCGCGATTGCATCAGGCTCTCGATGTCGCCATAGACACGGAGGGCGGTTTCGACGTCGTCCCGAAAGTGCTCATGCTGTGGGATGATCATCAACTGTTGATAAGGGATGTGACCACCGTGCACGCCGCCACTGAATACATTAACGATGGGATGCGGCATGCTCGGCACAAGCTCCGTCAGGTCGACCAACTGATTCTTCAGAGAGCGCTTGCGAACTCGCGCCTCAGCCCGGCAATACGCAAGGGAGAGGGCGAGGGAGATATCGGCTCCCAGCTTCTCGAATGGGCCGCCTTCTACAAAAAGCTCGTCGAACTCGCGCTGCGACTCGAAGCTGCGATGCCGAAGGTAGTCGCTCAGCTCGGCAAGGTCGCTATTTTCGTGCACCACGCCGAGCGGTGCCGAGTCGGTGAGGGTGCGTTCACGGCGGCCAGGCACGATCGCTCTCGCCGCGGCGCCGAAGCCGACGCTGCCGTCATTGAACCCTAGGTTCGCTTCCAGCGAGCAGCCACCCTGAGAGTTGAGGATGGTTCGAACGGTGGTCGAGTCGACGCGTCTCATCATTTTGGGTCACCCGTGTGCAACAAAGTCTCATTTCGGGAGCTCGGCTCGCTTCAATACCACTGCAGCCTGACTCAGTCCGCCACTGTCAAAACACTCTTTCTCTGTTGCTCAAGCTCACGCCGTTTTCGGTCTCGCAATTGCCGTATCGGCAGAAGGGCCTGGGTCAATCCGTAAGTATTATTGACCAGCGATTGCACGATCAACGCGACGAAAGGTGGTGCGCCGAGAAAGACGATACTGCTGAAGGAGACGATCACCACCGTCGTGTAGGACGTGATCGTGAGCACGAGCTTCTTCTTCAGCCGTTGGGCCAGTTCCAGCAGGTGCTCTATCTCCACCAGAGAGCCACTCATCAGGATCACCTGAGCGACGTCGGTAGCGATACTGCTCGCTCCACTCATTGAGATCGAGACGTTGGCCTTTTTCATCGCGATGACATCGTTGATACCGTCACCGATGAAGCACACCTTCTTCCCTTCCTGTTGTAGTCGTTCGATGACGCTACTTTTTTCCTGCGGCGACACGTTGTAGAAATAGCCGTCAAGCCCGAGGATCTTGGCCATCTGCCGGGTGGGCTCCTTTTGATCGCCGGACAGCACATAAAGGTGCTGGAACCCCCTTGCGCGCAACTGTGCGATGACTTCTCTGGCCTCGGCTCGCAGCCGCGCTTGGATCTCGATCGCGCCGACAACAGCGTCGTCGATGACGACTATGACCACGGACGCGCCGTTCGCGATACACTGACGGACGTCTTCGGAGATCGCGGCTGGTAACTCGAATTGCGATTTCTCCATAAATGAGAGGCTGCCTACGCGGACTGATTTCCCGGAGACCGTTGCTGAAACCCCTCTGCCGACCTCATATTTCGCATCGGAGCGATCAAGCTCCGGCACTTCGATACCGTCTGCGTCGGCTCTCGCGAGGATCGCCTTTGCAAGGGGGTGGCCAACGCGCTGTTCCGTGGCTGCGGCATAAAATAGAACGTCTCTGGTCGTATACTTCGGGTCCGCGCTCAAGACGCGAACGACCTCATGCTCATCCTCCGTTAATGTGCCGGTCTTGTCGAATACGATGGTATCGACTTCCATCAGTTGCTCAAGAACCCGGCCGTCCTTGATCAGGATGCTTTCTTGGCTCGCCAGAATGATATGAGCCAGCGTTTGGGCCGACGCCGAGAGCCTGATCCCATTGCCGGGGCTGCAATTGAACACGGCGGTGGCGACGCCCGCGCCGCGGAACGGCCAGAGCAGGATTCCGAGTCCCAAGATAGGGGCTGCAGCGCTGTCGGCCCATTGCTCACCTTTCAGCTGCAGCGATGTCTTGAAGTGGGATGTCCCTTGCAACACGTTCTCGATCTTTGCGACGACCGTGTTTTGACCGGTTTCCGTCACTTTGACCCAAGCGTAGCCAGCAATCACTACGGTGGAGGCGAACACCTCGTCGTCGATCGCCTTTTCGACTGGAATCGATTCTCCCGTCAACATATGCTGATCCACAGTGATGGCTCCTTTGACGATCTTGCCGTCGAGGGGTATCAGCTCGCCTGTGTGAATAACGATGATGTCGTCGATTTGTACCTGCTCGATCGGAGTCTCGAGCTCTGTGCCTTGATGCAGTGTCCAAACTGTGCTGATCTTGCGGTTGAACACGCCGGTAAGCATTTCTTCCGAGTAGCCCTTGCTTTTTTCGACGAGAACGCTACCCAGATTTGATATGAACGTGTACAACGTGGTAACAAAGAAATGGCCGGTGACAAGAGTGCCGGTGACGACAAGGCCGTTCAATAAGTCATTCTTCAACGTCTTTTCTTTGAAGACAGAAAGGAATGCACGTCGGTAAATGGGAACGCAGCCATAGACGGCCAGGACGATCGCCGGCAAGCGCGCGATCGGGTAGAAATAGGAGACCGCGAAGAATGCCAACGATGCCGTGTTTCCGCCGAAATAGTTGAGTGCCTGCCGCTCTGCTTGGCTCGGCGCTCTGGTGCCATTGGCGAGAGAACCATCGGCGGCGAATGCCGGCTGCAGACGTTTCGTCTTATCGGCAAGGACACGATTGTTCTTCTTCTTGCGCCGCTGGCGGGAAAAGAGGCTCATGCCGAGCGTGCCGCCGCCCAGTAAAGTGAGCGTTTCCGTCATCATAAGGGGGGTTCTCTTTCTGGTTCCGCAGCGAGCGAAACGGCGGGTGGCCGGTGAAGGCGCCGGGTGGAAGCCGCGTGTCCAAACAGGGCAGCGGTGGCGATGGCTGCGGTGGCTTCAGTTGTGGCGAACGTGGTCCATGCGGGGCCGCGTCGAGCGGCGTGCGATCGGTGTAAGTGCCTGTGGCAGGAGAGGGCAGTGATCGGCATCGCTACGCGCAACAGCCTTTGTTTGCATCAGGCGGCGCGACATCGCAGCCGTTACCGTCTACATGTGCGGGTGGCGCTTCACAGCATGCATCGCTGGCGTGGCGATCCAACGGCTCCGAACAAACACCGGTCTCCGGCAACACCAGCGCGACCTTGGCTGCGCCCTCTTTCCCACCCACGATATCGGCCAGGATAGAGCGGACCTGCTCGTATCCAGTAATCATAAGGAAGGTCGGCGCCAGGCCATAGGATTTCATGCCTGCTGTACGGAGTTTGTCGAACCCGAACCGACTGATCGCGGGGACTTTCGACTCCGACTTGAGATGATCTTTGAGTGGCGTTTCGCTGGCGAGCGGAGCGATATAATGCTCCACCAGTTCCCTGCCCGTTGGTAAAACGTCTGGCGCCGGTGCCTTCCAGCCGACGCGTTTCAATAAGCGCTCGCAGGCATGGTCGACATTGAATTCCGACGGGGAGAACATCTTGACGTGCTGCCACTGCCGGATGGAATGGCCGGCTTCGTGCCCTTGCTCCAGAATTACGACGGCTAGGCCGCGCTCCAAGGCATGTGCGCCTGCCGCTAAGCCGACGGGGCCGGCACCAATGATTGCAACCGTGTTTGCTCTCATGCGATCGGCCTCGAATGGCTTTCAGTAAGACATGGCATCATGTGGCTAATCAAGCAAAAATCCGGCATAGAGTGCGGAAAAGGGAAGCGCGCTCCCCATCGACCGATGTTGCATCGAAACAGGAAAACCCGACGCAACCCGGGGAGTTAGTACGCGATCGCCGGCAAGCGTGGACGCAGGCTGAGCGAAATTCGGTGCCACCGGTTATTGGCGCAAAGGCAACAGGGACGAAGATTTGCGACACCACGCCGCCCCGTTACCACCGGGTCGGCATGGATCGGGCGTCGTCGTCTCGGCCCGTTAGATTATTCAGGCATAACGCCGAGTCTTGAAGGATACGGTCTCTTCATAATCGGCAATGGCGCCGACCCGACGGATGTCCGCCCAAGTCCCCTTATAGTAGGGGATAATGTTCTGGTCGGTCCAGTTGGTCACCACGTCGCCCATGATGCCGTTGTTGTAAGTGAACATCATGAAGCTGTGGCCGGGCTTCATGGACGGCTCCAGATACGCCATGGCATAGCTTGACCCATAGTCGTTGAAGACCTCGACAACATCGCCTGCCGCCACGCCGAGTGCGGTGGCGTCCTCCGGATGGATCTCGATCGGGGCCATCGGGTAACGCTGCCGGCGGAAGTCAATCCGCTCGTCGTGATAGGCAGTCTGCCAGATGTGATTGGTGCGACCGTTGTTGATCCAGAACCGATACTTTGAGCGCTGTTCCTCGACCTTGTCCGGCAGTCCGGTCCAGGGGGCGGGCTGGAAATGGGCCTTGCCGTCTTCAGTGCTGAATGCATAGTCGGCATAGATCATTTCGGTCCCGATCAACTTGCCGTTCTTATAGTCCTTCACCGGCAGTTGCACGCCGTTGTTGCCCATGGCCCGCAAGCGGTCGTAGGTGACGAGATGACCGGTGCTGCCACCTTGGCTATCGATTCCTTCCGGCTTTCTGAAACCGTCGTTGAAGGCGTCTTCTTCGCTGATCCAGTCGAAGCCGACAAACCGTGCCGCCATCTCGTCGTTTTCCTCGTCTTCGTACATGGCCTTGAGGGCATTCGCGATGTCGGCTGCGATCAGACAGTCGGCCTTCGCTGCGCCGGGCGGGTCCATGAAACGCTCCGACAGACGCATGCGCCGTTCACCGTTCATTGACGTCAAGTTCATCTCGCCCGGGTGCGCGCCAGGTAGCATCAGGTGTGACGCTTGGGCGACCTTGGTCGGGTAGAGGTCGATCGTGGTCATGAACAGGCCTCCCTGGTTGGTGACTGCATCGTAGATCGCGTCCACCAGTTCCTCGACTGCGCCGGCGCGTACCTTGCCGATGGCCTCACGTACGGTGTTGGACCGCTTGACCAATTGTTGGCGGTAGTTCTCGGCGTTGAGCGTGGTCTGGAAGGCATTGCAGGCCCAAACCGTCAGCATCTTGCCGTTGCCATCCATTAGTTCCTGATCGATAAACGGGGCGGGTCGCGGGCCTGGATAGGGTGGACGGGCATAACCTTCCTGGTGTCCGCCTAGGCGACAGACACCCGTTCCACGCCGGCCGACGTTATGGGTAGCGAGCACCAGGTCGACCAGCGCCGACTGGATCTTGTAGTTGTCGTTGCCCCAGATGATGCCTTTCTCATAGAGGTGGGCGCTGCGTGGCCGATGTCCGGATTCCTTGGGCTTGTAGGCCCATTCGGCGGCCTTTTGGAGGTCCTCGACCGGAACACCTGTGGCTTGGCTGCATTCCTCTAGGCTCATTCGGTTCGCGGCTAGAGCTTCGTCGAATCCCTTGGTGTGGGCGGCGATGAAGTCAGGATCGTGCCAACCCTGCTCGACCGCATAGGTCAGCAGTCCATTAAAGAGCGCGGTATCGGAGCCCGGATTGATGCGCAGATGTAGCATCCGGTCTGGGCCGGCGACGTGCTCGCAGACCGCGATGGTAGGAGAGCGACGCGGGTCGGCGATGATCACCTTTGCTGGCAGCGCCGTTTCGCCATCGAACCACTCCTTTTTCTTATCAACCGTCGTGCCTTGCATGTTTGGCAAGGCGTGAGCCAAAAAGTAGTTGGTTTGAGTTTCATAGGGGTTCGCGCCGATGTAGAAGAGGGTGTCGGCGACTTCGGAATCCTCGTAGCTGTTGTTGAGCTCGCCGATCCCCATGTCGCGGGTGGCGTGGCACTCGGAGTTGTAGGCAGGGCGGTTGTGGATGCGGACCATCTTTGTTTGCAATGCCGAAAACATCAGCTTGCCGGTGCCCCAAGTGTTCTCGAACCCGCCGCCGGCACCGCCGTGGTCGAAGCAGTTAAACATGAGCTGGTCCGGCCCATCCGCATCCAGGATGCGCTTGGTCACGCCGGCGTAGACCTTGAGAGCGGTATCCCAGCTTACATCCACCCAGTCGTCGCCGGTGAACAGACGCGGGTACTTCAACCGGTCTTGTGTTGGCCCCGTGGCGTTGAACATTACGGAGGCCAGTTGGCCGCCACGGGTCGACGATTGCCCTTGATTCACGACGCACTCTTTGTCGGGAACGATCATGATGTTGTGGGTCCCGCCTCCACCCTTGACTTGGTTAACCATCGCCGGGGATAAGCTCGTGTCGAGCGCGTTGAGCTGACGACGGAAATCAAGGCCAAGTGCGTTCTCTTCGGGTGCGCGGCCGCCTTCTTGGTTAACGGGCCACTTGTAGACGTGATAGCCACATCCGACGATGCAGAAATGGCAAACCATGTTGGTCTTCTCGGCATCGGCTGGGGGGAGCGGGATGCGATCGTTGATGGTCATGGTCAGCTCCTCCTTACAAGATGTTCGATTGGCGGCCGTAGATCAGGCCGTTGACACCGAGCGCATTGATGCTGTCATCGGCTTCGTCGTAGCGCAGGATGATGGAGGGCACGCCCGACGTTGCTTGGCCGATGATCATCTGCCCCCCTTTCTCGCAATCGAACATGCTGAAGTGGCAGGGACATTTGAAAGTACGGCTCTCCCCGTCGTAGTTCATCACGCAGCCCATGTGCGTGCAGAGAGTACTGAAGGCGACGATATCGGACTCCGGGCCAACACCTCCCGGCACGGCTGATCCCATCTTGATCGCCACGCAGGGAGACGCCTCGTCGGGATACTGGAAAGAAACCGGCTCGTTAACCGACATTGCTGCGACCACGGCAATCGGTTTTTCCGGGTAGGGTAGCGTTACCCGGCCCACGTGAGTGACTTTCTCCTCGGCGAAGGTCCCGCTTGGGCCTACGGCGGCGCCGGCTACGAGGCTTCCGCCGCCCACCTTCAAGAAACGACGTCGCGAAACACCAGCCATCTCGTTTTCCTCCTCCGGACTTACCGGATCCGTCTTTGGTGAAGTACGACCGGGACGCGCCAGTCGGCCCCGATCGGGTGCGCGTGCCAGTGGCACGTCCGAAGCCAGACCCAATGAGGTACTATTTTTGTGGTAATGGGGTGGTTTCGGTGGAGTTAGCGACCGCATTCTCGCCGGGTGATCCGCGGCTGCCGCATCCCCGGCATTTCCATAGCGAGTTACGCGGCCGACATTTGCGATTAAACGAAAATTAGCAATTTCTAAGATAGGCCAATTTTGGAGTATTATTGTGACCCTTATCGCCGGACGCTAACATCCGTGCAGGCGAAACGCAATATTAAAAATGCGAACAGCACGCTTAATATATTACGGCGTGCCCGCATCGTTGGGAAAAACCCCACCCTGAGGGATGAGTCACAGGTCGAGTGACTTATTACGGGGAGAAAGTGGCGCGACCGCGAAAAAGGGTTGCGTCACCCTCGAGGGGCGAGCACAAAGGGCAGGAACTGCGAGACGCCTTGGGTGTTGCGCAGGATAGCGTTCCACATGTGTCGTCATCGTCGAGAACCTGGTCGATATCCGCGGTCAGCACGCCACCTTGGGGCCTAGGTGCGAGCTCCTATATCGTATTGGCCCGGACCTCGATCTCGCTCAAGACGGACCACTGAGGCGCTATCGCCAAACCCTCGTGCCCTGGTGGGTTCGGTAACATTCGATCACCTCGACCGTGTAGGTCGTTCGCTTGGCGAGCTGGTGTGCCCATCGCAGACGAGTTCTCGGCGTCCCGAGCCCGCTCAGGGTCGGGCAACGGCGAGCGGGGGACGCCGTGAATCCGTCCTTAGGAGGCTTGACGACGGCATCCATGCCATCGACACACCCGCGCGCCGGCACCCGACCCTCCGCGATGCCATGCCGACAAGTGTCGTGCTCTAGGTATA
>JGI12210J13797_10475103_pt1 | contig 11990 bp, 10 predicted proteins | sample ElkSlonscriptome_3_FD_13797 | JGI IMG/M metagenome (IMG submission 13797) | reverse complement strand
GACGAGGCGCCGTGGTGGCGGGGGACCGCCGCCTCGGGCGTCGCCGACTGCCTGCGCATGCGTCAGCACGGTGACCGCCACGGCGAGACCATCCGCGAGCTGCTCAGCGCCCGCGGTCTCGCCCGGCGCGAAGACTGGATGCCGCGGGGCGAGTCCGAGCGCTCGCTGCTCCACGCGGTCTTCGAGCTCTCGCTCGCCGACGCGCCCGAGACCCTGCGCCGCTTCGTCAGCTTCGCGCTCGTCGCCTACGCGCCCAGCCCCTTGCTGCTGTTCGACGAGCCTTGCTTCGGGCTGCGCGGCGCGTGGCTCGACACGGTCCGCGCGCGGCTCCTGGCCCTCGCCGAGCGAGGCCAGACGATGGTCCTCGTCACCCACCACCTGCCCCTGGCCCGGGCCCTCGCCGACCACGTCATGCTGATCGTCGACGGGCAGATCATCGAGTCGGCGCGGACGGCAGACTTCTTCGAGCGCGCCCAGCATCCGCGGACGCGCCAGTTTCTTCGCTGGGGAGCTTGATATGGTCTCAGGATTTCGCTGGATTCTAGGGCGAGAGCTGGCGGGCTCGGCCCAGCCCGGGCTGCTCGCCGATCTCGACGCCGATCTCGACTGGCTCCGCGCTCAGGGCATCGCCCGGATCGTCTCGCTGACCGCCGCGCCCTTGCAGATCCCTGCGGGCGACCCGGACTTCGAGCTCATCCACTTTCCGATCCCCGACATGGGCATCCCGACGCCGCGGGCCTGCGCCGGGCTGTGCGAGTCGCTGGTCGAGGGCCTCGCGCAGCGGCCGGTCCTGCTCCACTGTCGCGGGGGCCTGGGCCGGACCGGGACGATCGCGGCCTGCTGCCTGGTCGAGCTCGGCCGCGGCCCGGCCGACGCGCTCATCGAGGTCCGGCGGGCCAACCCCAACTTCGTCCAGACCCAGACCCAGGCCAAGTTCATCGAGCACTACGCCGCGTGGATCGGCAGCCAGGACGCTCCGGCCGAGGCTTCGCTCAGCCGCGCCGGTCCAGGGTCTGGATCGTAAACGCGTGGGCGTGGCGCTCGTCGGCCGGGTGCTCGACGCGCTCGAGCTCGCGCCAGTCGTCGCGCGCAAAGGGCGGGAAGTCGGTGTCGCCGGCGGGCGCGGCGTGGACCCAGGTCAGGTACAGGCGATCGGCGAGGGGCAGGGCCTCGGCGAACAAGCGGGTCCCGCCGATCACGAAGGCCTCGGTCTCACCGGCGGCGCGGGCGTGGTCGAGGGCCGGGGCCAGGCCCGAGAACACCAGGCCGCCCTCGGCCGTGTAGCCGGGCCGCGAGCTGATGACCATGTTGGTCCGCTTGGGCAGGGGCTTGCCGCCGCGCGACTCCCAGGTCCGCCGACCCATGATGACGTGGTGGCCGCGGGTGGTCCGCTTGAAGTGGCGAAAGTCGTCGGGCAGGTGCCAGGGCAGATCGTTGTCTCGACCGATGACGCCGTTGTCCGCGACCGCAGCGATCAGGGCGATGCGCATGGGCTGAGGATGCCTGCTGTCGGGCGCCGGCGCAGGCCGTCGTTCGGCGACAGGGGGTGCGGGCATGGCGCAGGGTGCCGCGGCGGCGCGAACGGGCATCAACGCCGGTAAAACCGGTGTGTTTGTGGCGCTGACGAGCGCGGGCGCCTGTCGCCCCTAGCTTGTCGGCATGGTCCAGGCAGAACAAAGCTCGATCCGCTCGTCCGAGGTCGCCAACAAGGTCAGGATCGGCGTGCTCGACGAGAGCACCGCGGCTCAGCTCGAAGATGGGCTGGCCAACAGCACCGACATCAAGTTGGCGTGGACCGGCAGCTCGGTCGACGCGCTGCTCGAGGCCAAGCCCCAGGTCGACGTGTTGTTGGTCAACATCGACTACCTCGGGTCGAACCAATCCGAGGTCATGAACCGGCTCGTCGAGGCGACCGGCGCCGAGCTCGGCATCGCCTTGTACGCCTTCGCCAAGCGCTCGCTGCTCAACGAGCTGTCGAGCCCCCGGATCCGCACGCTGCGCTCGCCGCTCAACCTCCCGATGCTCCGCTGCCAGATGATGGGGATCATCGCCCGCAACTTGCTGTCGCGCTCGAGCGTGCGTCGGACCACGTCCGACGGTATCCAGCCGCCGCGCTACTCGGCCGCCAAGCTCGGCAAGCTTCAGCAGATCTCGACGGCGATCGAGTGCGAGTGCCCCAATCACCTGTCGGTCCTGCTCCAAAACCTGTCTGATTTCGAGGCCTACTCGAAAAACTGCGAGGATCGCAACGCGGCCGACGCGGCCATCCACAGCCTGCTCTACGAGACGACCGCGCGGGCCCGGGCGATGCTCGAGGACGCGATGGACAAGCTGATCGAGCACGAGAACATCCAGGTGTAGACTTCGGCGGTGTCATCGACCGGCCTTCGCCTCAGCCTCCCCTTGCTCGTCTTGTCGCTCGCGGCCTGCAGCGATCCACCAGCCGGCGAGAGCGAGGGCAGCGAGAGCGCGACGGGCTCGAGCTCCGAGACCGCCGAGACCAGTTCTTCGACGGGCGAGTCGGGCGAGACCGGCGAGGAGCCGCCGCCGCCGCTCGAGGGCTTCGCCGACCTCCACCTCCACATGTTCGCCGAGGAGGCCTTCGGCGGTGGGTGGTTTCACGGCCAGGCCGTGGGCCCGGCCGAGACCGCGCTCGCGCTGTGCGACGGCGGCGAGTCCGGCGACCACGGGCGCCTGCGCGACGGGCTCGACGACCTGTTCGTCAGCTGCGACCAGGCGCTGCTCGACGAGGTCGCGCCCCAGGTCCCGTTTTTGTTCGGCCTGCTCAACTTCGGCGGCCTCGGGATCTCCGAGCTGCTCGGCGAGATCCCCGGGACCGAGGGCGACACCGGCCTCCACCTCGATCGGACCGCGGGCTGGCCCGAGCTCGACGGCTGGCCGAGCTGGGACACCATCGCCCATCAGCAGTCGTGGGAGGGCTGGGTCCGCGACGCCTACGACGATGGCCTCCGCATCGAGGTCATCTCGGCGGTCAGCTTCGACTGGCTGTGCGAGGCGCTGCCCGAGGACAACCTGACCCGGCCGCAGTGCGACGAGATGGACGACGTCCGCGTTCAGCTGGAGATGGCCAACGAGTGGGCGGCGGCCAACAGCGAGTGGGTCGAGATCGCCCTGAGCGCGGCCGATGCCCGGCGGATCGTGGCCGAGGACAAGCTCGCGCTGATCCTCAGCATCGAGGCCTCGCACATCTTCGGCGACGATGACTGGCAGGCCCAGCTCGACGAGGTCTACGCCCTCGGCGTGCGGACCTTGCAGATCGTCCACCAGCTCGACAACCGCTTCGGCGGCGCCGCGCCCCACAGCCCGATCTTCCACATCGCCCAGTTCGAGGAGACCTGCCACGTCGACATGGACTGCGGGATCACGGCCCCGGGCCTGACCCTCGGCTTCGACGTCGACGGCGACTGCCGCAACGTCCGCGGGCTCAGCGACGAGGGCGAGGCGCTGCTGAGCGAGATGATCGAGCGCGGCATGCTGATCGACATGGCCCACATGTCCGAGGCCCTGGTCCGCGACACCTACGCCCTCGCTCAGACCCACGATTACTATCCGCTGTATCTGTCCCACGCCCACTTCCGCGAGATCATGCTCCCGAGCAAGGGCGCCGAGGAGAAGACGACCCCGGCCTGGGTCGTCGAGATGGTCCGCGAGACCGGCGGGATGATCGGCCTGCGGACCGCGCCCAACGAGGTCAACACCTACACCGGCTCGGCCGTCGCCAACACTTGCCACGGCTCGTCTCGCTCCTTCGCCCAAGCCTACGACTTTGGCAGCCTCGGGCTCAACGTCTCGATCGGCCTCGGCGCCGACTTCAACGGCTTCATCCAGCAGACTCGCCCGCGCTTTGGCCCCGACGCCTGCTCGGGCTCGTTTCGCGAGGAGGCCCAGTGTCAGGCCCGCGACGAGCGCTCGATGGGCGAGCCCGAGCTCGGGACCGACTACGACACCATCGGCCTCGGCCACATGGGCACGCTCGGCGATCTGATCGACGACCTCGACGCCCATGGGGTCGACACCGCGCCGCTGCGCAGCTCGGCCGACGACTTCGTGCGCATGTGGGAGCGGGCCGAGGGCCCGCGCAGCGGTCCGGCCGAGTCGACCGACGACCTCGACGCCAGCGGCGTCATCGTGCTGCCCTCGCACTTCGAGCGCCGGGCCGAGCTCCCGAGCGAGTGCGGCGACCCCTACTGTCCCGGCGCGCTGCTGCCCGGCGAGGTCTGCCGCTTCGACGCCGAGTGCGAGAGCGGCAGCTGCGGCGGGGCCGGGGACTGCGGCGAGCCCGAGGGCGTGTGTGACTAGCAGCCCGTGGTGGAACCCAGCGCGTCGCCTCGCTTGGCCTTTCCGACGAGGGCGTTGTCGCCAAAACTTGCGGTACGCCCACGAATCAAGCGCTCCGCGCCAGCATGACTCGCTATTCGGGGGCCGGAGCGGCTCGCTGGCGGCGCTCGAGTAGCTCGGCCTGGATCGTGGCCATCTTGCCGGCGTCGAGCGGGTACAGGGCCAGGGCCGCGCACGCGCCCACGGCTCCGAGCGCGGGGAGGAAGCTGATCATGTAGCGCAGCCCGGCGATCGTGTCGGGGGTCTGGGGCTGGTTGGCGACGTAGCCGATCGCCGCGAGCAAGAACCCGCCGAGCATCCCGCCGACGGTCCAGCCGAGCTTTTGCGCGAGCGAGGAGGCGCTCATGATCATGCCCGTCGCCCGCCGCCCGGTCTTCCACTCGGAGTAGTCGGCGGCGTCGGTGTACATCGCAAACACGATCGCGGCCGTCGGCCCCATCATCACGTTGATGCCGAAGCTGACGGCCATGATCGTCCAGACTTGATCGGGCGGGATGAAGTAAAAGCCCACGGTCAGCGCGGTGGCGCCGCCCATCAGCGACAGGTAGGCGCCGCGGTTGCCGAGCCGGCGGGCCAGGGGCGCGCCCATCGGGGTCCCGACGATCGACGCGATCGAGCTCGCGGTGAAGAAGAACGCGGTCAGCTCGCCGGCGGTCCAGGTCCCGGCGAAGAAGGGCTGATCGCCGACGTAGTACTTGAAGTAGTAGGCGGCCGCGGCGTTGCGGATGCTGATCTGGGCGAGGGTGAAGATCCCGAGCGCGAACAGGATCAGCCACGGGACGTTGGTCAGCAGGCCCTTGGCGTCAGCCCAGACGTCGGCGCGTTGATCTGCGGGCGGCCGGACCCGCTCGTTGGTCGACGCGAAGGTGAGCAGCCAAAACACCACGGCGATCAGCCCGAAGACCAGCATCGTGGTGAAAAAGCCCTGCTGCTCCGTGACCTGGGTCAGGGCTCCGTCGATCGCGCCTTGGACGACCTCGGGGTCGAGGGCCGCGCCGGCGGCCTCGGCCTCGAGCTCGGCGGTCGTCGAGGCGACGATCTCGGCCTTGCGCTCGCCGGTGACCTCGCCGCCGAACAAGCCGACGAGGGGCATCAAGCTGACGCTGACGATCAGCCCGCCGCTGTAGGCACCCACGAAGCGATAGGTGCTGATCGAGGTCCGCTCGGCCGGGTCGGCGGACATGACCCCCATCAGCGACGAGTAGGGCAAGTTGATCGCCGTGTAGACCATCCCGAACAGGGTGTAGGTCACGAACGCGTAGGCGACCTTGGCGTCGAGGCTCCAGTTGGGCGTGGTGAAGGTCGCGACGCCGAGCAGGGCGAAGGGCACGACCATCCACAGGAAGTAGGGCCTGAACTTGCCCCAGCGCGTCTCGGTTCGATCGGAGATGACGCCCATCAGCGGATCGTTGATCGCGTCCCACAGCCGCGTGACGCCGAACAAGGTCCCGACCGCGGCCGCCGAGATGCCAAACACGTCCGTGTAGAAGTAGGTGCCGTAGAAGACGAAGGTCATCCAAAACAAGTTGGATGCGGTGTCGCCGAGGGCGTAGCCGATCTTCTCTTTGATCGGCACCGTCTCGGTCGGGGGCGCTCGCTCGGACATGGTCAGCCGCCAGTGGCTACCTACCACGCGAGGCGACGATCGGGACAGGGGCGAGGCCGGCGGCGTGGTCAACGCCACCGAGCTCGCCCCCTGGAACGCGGCGCAGGGCTTCGGCTGCTCAGATCGTCGACGGAGCCGAGGCCAACAACACGTAGTGCTCGGCGCCACCCCAGAAGAAGGTCTGAGCGAGGGCCGCGATCACGCTCGCGTCCTCGATCTCGACCATGTCCTCGACGGGGACGCGAATCGTGGCCCCCGAGGGGATCTGGTCGAGCACCGGGCAGGCGCCGTAGGTATCTTCGGGCTCGAGCAGGGCGTAGGCCTCACCGTCGTCGTTCTCGAGGTAGTAGGCGCAGGTGTCCCCGAGCCCGGTGACCGCGGACTGCTCGATGTCGCCGTAGACCGTGCCCCAAAAGTCGGCGCTCAGCGGGCCATCGAGCCAGTAGTAGTCGACCTCGCGGTTGCGCGGCTGGTCGTAGATCGTGGACCAGAGCTGGACGAGGGCGGGGTCCGTGACGGCGCTGAGGTCGGCGGGGTCCCAGCCGACGATCACGTCGATGCGATCGAGGTAGGGCTCGACGGCGCCACAATAGGGCGGCCCGTCGTCGACGTCGCGCTCGATGGCCAGGGCCGCCCAGCTACGATCTTCACGCATGACGTAGAGCAGGCAGACTCCCTCCCAGCCGCCGTCGGCGATCTGGCTGTCGACGACGTAGCCTTCGTTGGCCGCGATGGCGCGCAGCTCGGTGTCCGAGAGCACCTCGCTGGGATCCTGGGCGCAGCCGAGCGCGAGGCTCAGCGGGGCGGCGAGCACGACCAGGGCGGCCGGGGTCTTGATGGACGCAAACGGTTTCCACATGGGGGGAGGATAGGGACACGCGGGCGGACGACAGTTACGAGTTCGAGCCAAAATGGGGCGCCCCGGGTGACGTGGCATCGAAGCACGACACCGGGCCATCACGCGGATCGGCGACCGCCCTCGACGCGGGATCGGCTGGCCGAGGACACCCGGTGTAGACGCCGCTGTCGAGCGCGCGCTCACTCACCGGGGCCTCGGCCTCGTGTCCCGGGCGGGTCAGCCGGCGGCTGCGCGCCGCGAGACCAGCGAGTACCAGGTCGGCGAGATGTCGCAGGTCTGGGGCGGGGCCAGGTACTCGCGCGCGGAGCTGGTCCAGGCTTCGAACGCGCGGCCGTCGACCTCGGTCGCGACGTGGGTCCCGTGCCAGGCGAGGACGGTCTCGCCGTCGACATCGAAGCCGAGCTGCGCGGCCATCTGCTCGCCGCAGGGGTCCTCGCCGCCGATGGGATCGGTGGTGATGAAGGGTCCGCAGTCGGACTCGCCGAGGCTCGGGCTCCAGGGCACCGCGTAGGCGCCCATGCTCGGCTCGAGGGTCGAGCTGGCGATCAGCGAGTAGTGGTCGCCGTCGACGACCTCGACGTCGATCCAAAAGTTGGGCCAGTTGAGCCAGCCGGGCTCGTGATGCAGGCGCAGCTGGACCATCGCGCCGGGCTCCGGGAGCGGGACGGCCGGGCTGACGTCGAAGCTGAGCTCGAACTGCGCGAAGGGGCAGTCGAGGGCCATCACGATCGGATCGGGCGAGGCGCTCACGAGGCAGCTCTCGTCGACGTCGGACGGGATGTCGTCGAACTCGCCGTCGACGATCGACCATGTCCACCCGGGATCGGGCATCTCGGGCTCGCACTCGGCCGGGCCGTCGGTGTCGGTCTCGCCGCCTTCGGTCTCGCCGCCCTCGGTCTCGCCGCCTTCGGTCTCGCCGGCCTCGGTCTCGCCGGCCTCGGTCTCGCCGGCCTCGGTCTCGCCGGTGCCGGTGCCGGTGTTGGTGCTGGTCTCGCCGGCCTCGGTCTCGCCGTCCGCTCCCTCGCCGGTCTCGGCTGGGGTCGCGGAGTCGTCGCTGCACGCGAGCGCCGAGACGAGTAGGCAGGTGAGCAGGGTCGAGCGGGGGACCTTCTTGAAGGTGCAGTGGTTCATGGCGGGGGAGGTTGCCGGACTGCACGACGGGACACGCAAGACCGGGCCGGGAGCCAGCGTGAGTTCGCGCCGATGTGAAGCGCGCAGATGCCAGCCAAGGATCAGGACCGGGCGGCGTAGGCCTCGCGCCGGGCTCGCTCGTGGAGCTCGAGCAGGTCGGGCGCGAGCCCGGCGAGCTGGTCGAGGGCGCGCAGCAGCCGGCGGTTGCCGTGGACGCTGCGCGGCGACAGGCTGCCAACGCGCTGAGCGAGGGCGAGAACCTCGGCGTCGAGCTCCTCGGCCGCGACGAGGGCCGTGAGGCTCGCGCGGGCGTCGGCGATCGCAACGGTCTCACCGGCGAGAAACAGGCGGCGGGCGACCGTCGGTCCAAACGCGGCGTGGATCCGGGCGAGGCCGGCGGCGTGGTAGACGACGCCGAGCTTGCCGGCCGGGACCCGGAGGCTCGCGCGCTCGCAGGCGACGCGTAAATCACAAGACGCGATGAGCTCGACGCCCGCGCCGATCACGTAGCCGTTGAGCGCGGCGATGAAGGTCGCGTCGGCGGCGAGCATCGCCGTGGTCGCGGCGATCAGCACGTCGTCGGGCGGCGCGGGCTGGCTGGCGCTGCGCTCGGCGAGGGACTTGAGGTCGAAGCCGGCGGTGAAGGCCTGCTCGCCCGCGCCGCGGAGGATCACGACCTCGCCGGACAGGCTCGCGCAGCGCCGGGTGATCCAGGCGAACATGGCCGGATCGATGGCGTTGCGCCGGGCGGGCTTGTCGAGCAGCCAGCGCAGGACGCCGGGCTCGAGCTGGTGCTCTTGGATGCCCGCTGGGGGATCGCCCTCACTCGGTGGGGGCTGGGGGCTCGGCTTCGGGGTCGACTGGTTCGTCATGCGAGACGGCTTGTTCGTCGGAGCGCAGGTAGGGCGGCGCGGGGATGACCATGCCCTCGTCCTCAGGTTTCTTGGCACCGGGGAGCTGACCGTCGAGCTCACCGTTGAGCGCGGCCTGGCGCATGCTCTCGAGCTGCTTGGCCTGGGGCGAGTCGGGATCTTGCATGATCTTCTTGCGCAGCGCGTAGGCTCGCTTGCGGTTTTGGTCCGGCGTGAGGGTCTTGGGATCGGCCGCGATCAGCTCGAGCTCCTCGGGCGTCAGCGCGTTGGCCTCGGCGGCCGACTTGTCGGCTGCCTTGTCGGCGCTGCCGGCATCGGCCTGCTCGGCCTCCTCGACCTGCTTGGCTGGCGGCTCGGTGTCGCAGGCCAGGACCAGGAGCGAGGAAGCGAGGACGAGCGCGCAGGTAGACTTCATGGCCCCGAGCCTAGCGCGTTTTCTGAGGAATGGAAGCTTTCACTTGGCCGGCGTGGCGGGGGCGCCGGTGACCGAGCCCAGCGACTTGCGCAGGCGGTGGACGAGCGAGATGGGAATCACGATGACCAGGGCGACCTCCGCGAGGCCGAGGACCGGGCTGAGCTCGGCGAGGAGGAAGACCTCGTCGAGGCCGCTGGCGCCGTCGAAGGCCCACATCGCGGCGTGGATGAAGCCGAGGAACACGCAAAAGGCGCAAAACCCGGCCCAGATGTTGCCGGCGATCTTGGTCGGCGCGGCGACGGTCCGGACGCACAGCAGGGCGACGACGCCGACGCACCAGGTCAGCCAGCCGAGGGCGACGGGGTGGAGGGCCTCGGCTTCGGTCCCGAACAGCACGCTCGAGATCACGAAGTAGGCCGCGGCCCAGCCGCCAAACTCGGCGAGCAGCCGGGGTAGATCGATGCTCCGCATCTGCGCGGGGCCGTCGCCAGTCGGGACCCGGGCCATGAACAGCAGCGACAGCGGAGCCGCGAGCGCGGCCAGGCCGAGGTACTGGCGCACGGCCTGGTCGGCGCCGTGGAGATCGGGGAACGCGACCGAGACCAGGGCCATGCAGACCACGGCCCCGAGCCCGGCCTGGCCGACGCTGAGCAGCGCGCCGTCTTGGCCCTCGATCCGCCGCGACAGCGCGGTCAGCATCAAGCCGGCGAGGACCGCCGCGCCGATCGTCCAGGCGAAGGTCCCGACCAACACCCACTCGAAGCCGGCGTGGAGGTCGACGAAGACCTCGGTCAGCAGCGCGGCGAGGCCGACGTGGGGGATCACGGCGGAGAGGCCGGCGACGTCGGGATCGGAGTCGGCGACGAGCCCAGCCGCGACCAGCCAGGCCGAGCCGGCCAGACCCATCAGCGCGATGCCGATGATGCCCGGGGTCCGCTTGTGGCCGACGAGCTGACCGAGCAGCTGGGCGCCGAAGGTCAAGGTCACGGTCGTGGTCGCGAGCGCGGCGAGCAGGGCCAAGGCGATGCCGAGCTCGCCGGCGATCGTCGCGCAGAGCACGAACACGACGAGCTGCGGGGCCGCGAAGATGGCCACGATCGCGCCGGGCCCGGCGGCGAGGCCGAGGGCGAGCTCGCGGGGGCTCAAGGCGGTGCCCGACAGCGGCATCAGGGTGTTCTCGTGGCGCTCTTGGGCCTGCTGGACCGCGACGAGCAGCGGCGCGAACACGGTCCCGAGCGCGGCGAGGATCAGCCCGGCCATGAAGCCGGTGAACGCGAGGCCCTGGCCGAGGCTCAGGGGCGAGCGGTAGGTTGCGATGGTCGGGAGCGCGTCGGCGGCGACGATGGTCTCGAGCATCGCGCGCTCATCGGGGTCCGCCCACGGGAAGCTCGCGCCGGTGTCCAAGCCGGGCTCCCCGGCCTGGAAGTCGTCGTTGAAGTCGAGCAGCGCGCGGGCCTGGTCGCGCAGCCGCGCCTGCTCGGCGGTCCGGACCGGGCTGGTCGCGGCGAGGTAGAGCTGGGCTTGGCCCTGGGAGTAGAGCTCGCTCGCCGAGCCATAGATTCCGTCCTCGTCGAATCGAGCGCCAGCTGCGGCGAGCCGCTCGAGGTCGCGCTCGGCCTCGCGGCGCTCCCAGTCGTCGTGGACGTAGACGGTGAAGGTCTGGCGCTCGAGCTCCCACTCGTGGGGTTCGAGCCCGATCTCGCTGCGCACGCTCTGCTCGAACTGGCCGCTGCCGAGGGTCAGCCACAGGCCGAGGACGCCGGTCAGCGAGGCGAGCAGGAGGCTGAACACGAGGTAGCGCTTGGCCCGTCCGCCGCGCAGCGAGCGGGTCACGAAGGGCAGCATGAAGGCGGGGAGTGTGGACAACAGTCGGTGCATGGTGGGACTCGGTGCTCAGTTGACCTGGTCTTCGGAGATGCGGTCGTAGACGTCTTCGAGGCGGGAGCGGACCCGGCTGCAGGTCACGACCTTGACGCCGGCGCCGACGAGCTCGGCGAGGATCGAGGCCATCAGCTCCTCGCCGCCGCGGATTTGAACGCGGATGAGCTTTTGACCTTCGGCCTCGCCGCAATGTTCGATGAGCGCGGGCTGGGTCGCGAGCAGCTCGAGCGCGCGATCGTGGCCGTCGAGGGTCCGCAGCTCGTAGACGAAGCGGCTGACCTCGTGGCTGTCGATGATCCCGTCGATCTCGCCGGCGACGACGAGCCGGCCGCGCTGGATGATCGCGACCTGGTCGCACAGATCGTCGAGCTCGCGGAGGATGTGCGAGGAGATCACGATGGTCACGCCGCTGGCCCGGACCCGGTCGAGAGTCCGGCGCAGATCGTTGCGGCCGCGGGGATCGAGGCCGTCGGCGGGCTCGTCGAGGATCAGCAAGCTGGGCTGGTGGAGCAGGCAGCGGGCGATCAGGACCCGCTGGCGCATGCCCTTGGACAGCGCGCCGCAGGCCGTGTCGCGCTTGGCGCCGAGGTCGAAGGTCTCGAGCGTGTGCTCGATGGCCCGCTCGAGCTCGGGGCCCTTCATGCGGAAGCACTGGCCGAAAAAGCGCAGGTACTCGGCCGGCGTCATGTCCTTGTACAGCGGGTTGCCGTCGCCCAAAAACCCGATCCGCCGGCGCGTGACCAGGGGATCGCGGCTCGCGTCCTCGCCGTCGTGGCGGACCGCGCCCTCGGTCGGGCTCATGACCGTGGCCATCATCCGCAAGGTCGTCGATTTGCCGGCCCCGTTGGGCCCGATCAGGCCGAAGAT
>JGI12210J13797_10006675_pt1 | contig 11990 bp, 9 predicted proteins | sample ElkSlonscriptome_3_FD_13797 | JGI IMG/M metagenome (IMG submission 13797) | reverse complement strand
TACTACTGGATGCGGGTGGCGGTGGACGGACCCGTCGTGCTCTTCACGGCGATGTTGGTGCTGGGCACCGCGATGGTGGCCGGGAGCCTCCCCGTGGTGCGAGTACTCCGCTCCGACGTCCGGGGAATCCTCGCAGGCGGGGACGCTGGGTGGGGTGGGCGATCCAGCTTCCGGGGGTGGAGCTGGGGGCGGGTCTTCGTCACCGGGCAGCTTGCCCTCTCCTGCGGCGCCCTCGTGGCTGCGGGGCTGACGGGCCGGGCCATGAACACGGCCCGGACCTTCGGCGGCGAACTCCCGGGAGATGAGATCCTGATCGGGCGTCTGGCCCTCGATGTGCCGTCCCTCCCCGGCGTCGAAGAGCGACGGGCGGCCCTCCCTGTACTGGAGGCCGCACTCGGCGACCTGCCCGGGGTCGACGGGAGCGGGCTGGCCTTTGGTGGACCGGGGTTCGGCGAGATCTACACCCCGGTGGAGCTCAGGGGCGAGCGGGTTCTGGACGATCGGGGCCGGCCGGTCGGGGCCATGGCGAACGGGGTCACTCCGGGCTATTTCGACCTCTTCGGGATCGAGACCCTCCGAGGTCGGGCTTTCGAGGCCGCGGATGGGGATTCCGAGGAGCGGGTGGCGGTGGTCGATGAGCACTTCGTCGAACGCTTCCTCTTGGAGGGGTCAGTGCTGGGCTCGTGGATCGACCTGCCCGAGCTCGGGGGACCCTACCGTGTCGTCGGCGTGGTCTCCGGGTTGGACCTGGGTGCGGGACCCGGCGCCCCGACCGAGCGGGTCTACGTCCCTCTGGCCGGGAGCGATGTCTCGGACATCGCCCTCCTCGTTCGCGGCCCCGTCCATGGTGACCTTACTCGTGCGCTCCGACGGGTGGCGGCATCGTGGAACTCCCAGGTGCCCCTCCTGGACGTCCGCACCCTGGACGACGCATGGGACTTCATGACCCGTGCCCAGTCCAATCTCTCGCTCCTCGCCGTGGGAGGCGGATTCGGCGGCCTCCTGGTCGCTGTGGTCGGGCTCTATGCCCTGCTGGCGTTTCGGGTCCGTAGGACGCGGCGGGAGCTCGGGGTGCGCCTCGCTCTGGGAGCCGACGGGCGTCGACTGGCCCGATCCGTGATCCGGGACGCCCTGGGCCAGCTCCTACCCGCCATCGCCCTCGGTCTAGTGTTGGCCTGGCTCGCCGCACCGGTGCTGGGGGCCTTCCTCCTCGGCGGGCACCCCCGCGCCCCCGAGGTCTTCGGGGGAGTCGCCTTGGCCTTCCTGGGGACCGGCGTGCTGGCCGCGTTGGTGCCGGCGCTCCGGGCGCGCTCCGTAGAGCCCGCCGACGTCTTGAGGGGCGAGTAGGGAAGGGCTTGTGGGGCACGCCCTCAGTCCGGTGTGTTGTCTGTCTCGTCCAGCCCGCCCTCGCCCCCCGGGATGCCGCTCACCGGCCCGCTCCTCGTGGCGTCCGCCGGGGCGCCGACGGCCTTCACCGACGAGTCGGCCAGCTCCGAGAGCTTGACCATCGACCCCGGCTCGTCGAGGGCCAACTCGTGCTGTAGGGGATGATGCAGCGCTGATTGTCGATCGACAGGATCGTCGTGGAGACCATGCTCACGTCCGCCACCCTCCCGACCACGCCCCGGCCCTCCGGGATCGACCCGGGGACACCCCCGAACGGGGACCGGGAGAACGGCGGGATCCTCACGCTGGAGGCGATGGAGGAGCACCACATCCTCAAGGTGATGGACCGCACTGGGTGGAAGATCTCGGTGGCGGAAGGCGCTGCCGAGCTTATGGGCATGCCGCCCACCACCCTGCATTGCCGCATGAAGAAGCTCGACATCCGGCGGCCCGCCCGGACCTCGTCCACCTCCGGAGGAATGCCTTCTGAACCGGTGAGCTTCGGGGCTCGGGACTCTTTGAATCGAGGGATTCACCACAGGAAGTTCCAGGGTCTCCCGATGATCGGTTTGCGAAGGGCTGTTGACCTTTTGTGGGCATCGAACTTGCCCCGAACAGGGAGTCGCCAATGAAGGCTTTCGTAATGAGTCAGATCGGCCAGGTGGGCATCATAGAGAAACCACGCCCGGCCTGCGGGCCGATGGACGCCATCCTTCGCCCGACAAAGGGCCTCATCTGCACCTCCGATGTGCACACCGTCCACGGCGCCATCGGGGAGCGGGAGGACCTGACCCTGGGCCACGAAGTGGTCGGCGTCGTCGATGAGGTCGGCGAACACGTTACCCGGTTCAGCAAGGGCGACCGGGTCGTCGTGGGCGCCATTACCCCGGACTGGGGGAGCGACGCCGCGCAGGCGGGTCACCCGTCCCAGTCCGGCGGGGCGCTCGGGGGCTGGAAGTTCGCCAACGTGAAGGACGGCACCTTCGCCGACTTCGTTCACGTCAACGAGGCCGATGCGAACCTGGCCCTCATCCCCGAGGGTGTGAGCGATGAGGCGGCCGCCTACTGCTGCGACATGCTCAGTACCGGTTTCATGGCCGCCGAGAACGCCCGTATCCCCATGGGTGGCACCGTGGCGGTGTTCGCACAGGGACCGGTAGGCCTTATGGCCACCGCCGGTGCTCGCCTTCTGGGAGCTGGCCTGATCATCGCCGTGGAAACCGTGCCGAAGCGTCAGGAGCTCGCCCGCACCTACGGCGCCGACGTGGTGATCGACTTCCAGACTGAGGACGTGGTGGAGCGGATCCTCGGCCTCACCCACGGCGAGGGTGTGGACGCCTCCATGGAGGCCCTGGGGTCATCGGATCTGATCGGGCAGTGTTTCAAGGTGACGAAGCCCGGGGGCCGGGTGTCGAATGCCGGCTATCATGGTCAGGGCGAGTTCATCGAGGTCCCCCGTGAAGCCTGGGGCGTCGGCATGGCGGAGAAGGACCTCGTCACTGGCCTCTGCCCCGGAGGCCACCTCCGCATGTCACGGCTGGTCCGGCTCCTGGAGAACGGGAGGCTAGATCCGACACACATGACCACCCACACCTTTCCGTTCGACGACATCGAGAAGGCCTTCAGCATGATGGAGTCGAAGGAAGACGGAATGATCAAGCCGCTGATCGACTTCGACGCCTGAGGTCCTCGATCCCGCCGGGGTGCCGGGATCGGCCCCGGCGGGTGTTGTTGGTCGAAGTGAGACGGCAGTCTTGGTGCCCCAAGCACCGGATGCGAAAGGGACGCGGTGGCCGGTCCGTAGGATTCTCCGGGTCCGTGCCCCAACACCTGCACCGATGGTTGGGACCCGGGTCCAACACCCGCACCGGCTCCAGGAGACCATCATGCGCCCCAGGTCCTGCAGCGTCCCGACCCTGATCGCTGCCCGTACCGCAACGCTGACCGTTGCCGTCTCGCTCCTTGGTCCCCAGGCAGGGCTCGCTCAATCGGTCGTCCCGCCCGATACGGTGAGTACCGTCGAGCTCAGCGTCGCCGTCGACGGCTTCGGCAACCTGGGTGGGGTGACCGTGGACGCCCTCGGCTTCGTCTACCTGGCCAACTTCCGGGACGGTGTGTGGCGCATCTCTCCCGACGGGGAGGCCAAGCGGCTCACGGACGCTCTCTACGGGTCTTCCGGGAACGCCGTCGACGCACAGGGCGTCCTCTACCAGTCCAACTTCAACGGGAATTCCGTCGCGAGGGTCGGGCGGGACGGGAGGGTGGAGCCCTTCGTGGAGGAGGGCCTCGAAGGACCGGTGGGGCTTACGTTCGGAGGCGATGGCGCCCTCTACGTATGCAACTGCAGGGGCAACAGCATCAGCCGGGTTACGCCGGAAGGGTTTGTCGAGGAGTTCGCGAAGGATCCACTCCTGAACTGCCCCAACGGGATCACCACAGATGAATCTGGGACGCTGTACGTGGTGAACTTCAACAGCCCCGATGTGGTGCGCATCACGCCGGACGGGACGGTGGATCGCTTCGCCCAGGTCGTCGGAGCGGGAGGGAACGGCCACATCACCTTCACCCGGGGCAGCTTCTACATCACCCAGTTCAGGGGCCATGCGATCTGGCGCGTCTCCCGGGACGGGGAGGGCGTCGCCCGGGTTGCCGGGGACGGCACCCGGGAGATCCTCGACGGCACAGCGGACAGGGCGCGGTTCTCGTATCCCAATGGGATCGCCGCTGCGCCTGGGGGGAAGATCTTGTGGATCAACGACCTGGACGGCGAGACCGGGAGTGCCCAGAGGACGGGGATCCGGCTCCGTCGGGTCCGGCTCGTCACATTGAGTGATGTCCTGATGGCCGCCGTGGAGGGGGCGGACGATCCCGTTGCGGAAACGGAGCGGGCCTACGCCGCCTACCGGGCCGCACGGCCCGACGACGAGACACTCACGGACGCCATCCAGACCGGGTATCAGCTCCTGACCCTCCGCCAGATCGGGGCTGGCGTCGCCCTCTTCGAGCAAAATGCCAAGGACCACCCGGGTGTCCCCGCTGCGCACTACAACCTGGGTGAGGCTTACCGGATCAGCGGCCGTAGCGACGAGGCCGCCGAGGCCTATAGGGCGGTTCTTCGCCTCGACCCGGACCACGCCCAGGCCCTGGACCGCCTCGCGCTCCTCGAGAGGGGCGCTAGCGGGCGGGGAAGCCCGGAGGCAATGAGCAGGTAGGACCGCAATGACTGGCTGGAGGAGCACTGCGGTGAGGAGTTCGTGGTCGTCCGGAAGGGGGCGACCCCCGCCTTCCCGGGCCAGAAGGGGTTCGTGGGTGGGTACATGGGCGACGACGCCGTGATCCTGGAGGGCGCCGACCTCGACCACGGACCGACGCCGGAGCAGCGGGAGGCCTTGTTCTCCACGGTCCACGGTGCCGGCCGCGTCATGGGACGGACGGCAGCCCGCGGAAGGTGGACGCGGGGGCGTCAGGTCAAGCGCGGACGGATCAGCCCGGAGATGATGCAGCGCTGGCTCGAGAGGAAGGGCGTGGTGCTCCGGGGCGGCGGACTCGACGAAGCGCCTCAGCTCTACCGGCGCCTGCCCGACGTCCTGGAGGCGCAAGGGGACACGGTGACCGTGCGTCACACTCTTCCGCCCCTGGTCGTGTGCATGGCGCCGGCGAACACCGGGGACCCTTACAAGGGCTGAGCCGCGCCGGGGTGGAATGTCGCGGGCCGGGCGGCGATCCCAGCGGCCCGTCTCGCGTTCCGACCCGGCATCTACGACCGGGTCGCCGGATCTCGTGTGCGGCTCAGCCCCGGAAGTCGTAATTGGAGATCGGCAGGTTCCGCACTCGGACTCCGGTGGCGGCGAAGATCGCGTTGCAGAGCGCCGGGATCGCCGGGGGCAGCGGTGGCTCTCCGAGCCCCGTGGGGTCGTTGTCCGTCTCGATGAACCGGACGTTCACCTGAGGTGACTCAGGCATCCGGATCAGGGAGTAGTCGTCGAAGTTGGCCTGAACCGCCCGACCACCCTCGATCGTGATCTCCTGGGCCAGGGCGTGGGAGATGCCCTCGATGACAGCCCCCTGCGCGTTGTTCTCGGCGTTCAGCGGGTTGATGATGTGCCGGCCGATATCCACGGCGGCCCACACCTCTTCGGTGTTGAGCCGGCCACGGGCGTCGATGGAGGCCCGCACCACCTCGGCCACGTATCCCCGGTGACTGAAGTGGAAGGCGATCCCCATCCCCGTCCCGTCCGGGAGTCGGTCCCGACCGGCCCAGTCCGCCATCTCCGCTACGGCCTGGAGCACACCCTTCATCCGGTCCGCGTCCATGGCGGTGTCCGAGCTCGCGGCGTCCAGGAGGTCCATCCGGAACTGGAGAGGGTCTACGCCAGCCTCCACGGCCATCTCGTCGATGAAGGATTGGTAGACGAAGGCCAGTGCGTTGCTCCCGGGTGCGCGGAGCGCCCCGGTGGGGATACCGAAGGGGATCAGGCTCGCGGCCATCGTCATGTTCGGCACGCATCCCACGGGGAACTCGGAATCCCTGACGCTGGCGCTGGAGGCGAAGCTCTCGCCCTCACCGAAGGATACGAAGTGATTGTGCCAGGCGACCACCCGGCCGTCGGCATCTAGCCCGCCCTTGAGCCGGTGGAAGCCGGCGGGCCGGTAGAAGTCGTGACGCATGTCGTCTTCCCGCGTCCACAGCAGCTTGATCGGCGTCCCCGGAAGCTCCTGGGCGATGCGGGCCGCCTCCACGACGTAGTCGTTGCTGAGCCGCCGCCCGAACCCGCCACCCATGCGCTGCAGGTGGAGCGTGATGTTCGCCTCGGGGATCCCCAGCGTCTCGGCCACCAGTTCCCGGCCGGACTCCGGCGTCTGGGTCGGGGCCCAGAGCTCCAGGTCGCCGTTATCGAAGAGCGCCGCGCAGTTCTGTGGTTCCAGCGGTGTGTGGGAGAGGAAGGGGTAGGAATACTCCGCCTCCACGGTACGCGCCGCCGAGCCGAAGGCGCCCTCGAAGTCACCGTCGGACCGGATGGTGAAGGCTGGGTCCTGGGCGAAGAGCTCCTGGGCCTGGGCTGCGAAGCCCGCCGAACTCTGGGAGGCGGTGGGGCCCTCGTCCCACTCCACTTCCAGAACGTTCAGCCGGGCCTCATTGATCAGCCACCAGTTGTCGCCAACCACGGCGACCCCGGAGAGGAGACCTCGAAGGTTCTCTCCACCCTCCACCACGAAGGCGTGCTGCACCCCGGGAGCTGCCAGGACCGCGTCCAGATTCGCGCTGCGGACCTTCCCGCCGAAGACGGGACACTTTTCGAAGACGGCGTAGAGCATTCCGGGCCGCTGGAAGTCGATCCCGAAGAGGGATTGCCCGGTAACGATCTCCTCGATGTCCACATTCCCCACGGGAGTCCCGATGATGTCGAACTCGTCGGGGGTCTTCAGGGTCAGCCGCTCCGCGTCCGGCGGCGACAGCGTCGCTGCAACCGAGGCCAGGGAGCCGTAGGTCGCGGACCGATCGCTGGCCCGATGGTAGACCACTCCGGCATCGGTCTCCAGCTCCGAGATCCGCACGTCCCACTCCTGGGCGGCGGCCTGTAACATGAGGTTCCGGGCCGCCGCACCAACCTGGCGCATGGGGATCCAGTGCATGGGCGTGGCCCAGCTCCCGCCGGCGAACTGGCCCTCGTAGAGGTCGGTGTCCAGGTCTCCCTGTTGAACCGTCACGTCGGCCCACGCCACATCCATCTCATCGGCGATGAGCATAGGGAGCATGGTTTTCACACCCTGCCCGATCTCCGGGTTCTGGGCGATGATGGTGACGGTGCCGTCGGGGTCCACACGGACGTGTCCGTTCAGGAAGCCCTCGGGAGCCGAGGCATATGCGTCGTCGCCCAGGCCGAAGAAGTCGAAGTAGCTCGACAGGAGGAGACCACCGCCTGCGGCAGCTCCCACCTTGAAGAAGGTGCGCCGCTTCATCGTGGAGCCGCTCATCGGTCCGCCTCCTCGCTTCCATTACTGGACACCGCCGCCGCATCGGCCATTCGCCGGGCGGCCTGGTGGATGCCTGCCCGAACCCGGAGGTAGGTCCCGCACCGACACAGGTTGCGATTCATGGCGGAATCGATGTCCTCGTCCGTGGGCGTCGGGTTCCGCTCCAGGAGTGCCGAGGCCGCCATGAGCTGCCCCGCCTGGCAATAGCCGCACTGGGGGACGTCCAGCTCCCGCCAGGCGTCCTGCAGGGGGTGATGCCCGTCCGGCGACAGCCCCTCGATGGTCCTCACCTCGTCGCCCTCCACGGTGCTCACCCGAACCTGGCAACTTCGGACGGCGCGCCCGTTCCGGTGCACGGTGCACGCGCCGCACTGGGAGACCCCGCAGCCGAACTTGGTCCCCTTGAGGTCGAGCATGTCCCGGAGGACCCACAGAAGGGGCATGTCCTCCGGGGCATCGACCGTGGTCTCTGTGCCGTTGAGGGTAAAGGTGACTTGCGGCATGGGGCGACCTCCGGTTCGGCGCGGGACGGCGGGAACAGCTCGTTTCACCGGGGCGGCGGTGCCACCCCGTCGCACATGATAGGCCAAGGTTGTACGCTGTGCATAGCCTGGCGTTTCATGCCCGGGCCGAACCCTCCGCCACCTCCCCAGCCCCGTCCCGACCATGACCCACCCTCGTTGCTCCCGCATGCGGACCGTCGTCCTCGCTCTCCTGGCGGTCCTCATGGGGCCCGCTCAGCTCTCCGCCACCTGGTCGGTCATCGCCGTGGACCGGGCCACGGGCCGGATCGTGATCTCCTCCGCGACCTGCGTGCCCCAGGAGCGAATCGCCGGCTTTCCCGCCGAGGGACTGATGGACATTCAAGCCGTCGTCGTCCCAGGCGTGGGGGTCGCGGCAGCTCAGGCCGGGGTGGATTCGAGTCGCGAGAACCAGCGACTCATCTACCGGGAACTTCGGGCGGGAACCGATCCGGCCCTGATCCTCGAGATGCTCCAGGAGGACCCCGAGATCGAGCGACGACAGTTCGGTATCGTCGACCTCCAGGGCCGATGCGCGGGATTCTCCGGCTCGGAGAATGGAGAGGCCTCGCTGGCCGTGGCGGACAGCGTCCCCGGCACCGACATCGTGTTCTCGATCCAGGGCAACATCCTCGCCTCCGACGAGGTGGTCCACGACGCCGTCGCCGCCTTCAAGGCTCAGGATGGGACGCTGGCAGACCGGACCATGGCGGCCATGGAGGCGGCGGACCGCGCCGGCGGCGACCAGCGCTGCACATGCAGCACCGAGCCTGTCCCCGACGCACCGTGCGAGTTCCGAACCTCCTTCGTGGCCTACCTTCTGGTGGCGGATCCCGACGACCCTTCGGGCTCCTCGTACAACGACGGGGACTACGCCCTCTACCTGAACGTGACCGATGACGCTCTTGGTCCAGGGGAGGATGCGAATCCGGTGCGGACGCTTCGGATGCGCTACGACGCCTGGAAGGCGGGGCAGGAGGGGTAGCGGTGTACTGAAAGACGTTGTGCCGTCTGCCTGGAGGAACCTCGTCGTTGACACTATGTGCTTAACGCGTATACACTGAAGGCGAACACCTCGCCAAGCGCGTGTTGGATTCCTTGCTGGGACCTCTGGATGCCCGACTCACCCGACCCCGGGGCCTTCCTGCCCCTGACACCCGTGGCCTTCGAGATCCTCCTCTCCCTGACGGCGGGGGACCGGCACGGGTACGCCATCATGCAGGAGGTGGAGGGGCGCACGGAGGGCCGGATGAGCCTTCACGCCGGGACGCTGTATCGGGCCCTGGCTCGCCTCGTGGAGAACGCGTTGCTCGAAGAGCTTCCCGAGGGAGCTGTGGAGGACGGGGACGAGCGCCGGCGCTACTACCGGCTCACGCCCCTGGGTCAGCAGGTCGCTACCGAAGAGGCTCGGCGTCTGGAGAGTCAGGTGGGGGCAGCTCGGCTGCAGGGCTTGCTGGGGCGGGCTGCAGGGGGGTGACGTGATCGACGGCCTGTATCTCCTGTGTCTGCGGGCCTTTCCGCGAGCATTCCGGGAGGGGCACGGGGAGGAGATGCTTCAGGCGTTTCAGCTGAGGGAGGCTGACATTCAGGGGTGGGGCGCCCGTTGGAGGTTCCGGGTCGCCGCGATGTGGAATGTGATCTGGAACGGGCTCGCCGAGCGTAGGCGCCCCGGGAAGCGCGAGGTAGACGCCGTCCTCGGTGGGCTGCTTCCCGCACAAGGAACCATGGGAGGAGGGGGAGGGATGGACGGGTGGATCGAGGATCTCCGTTTCGCGTGGCGCACGCTCTGGAGGAACCCGGGCTTCGCCATCGTCGCCGTGGTCACCATCGCTCTGGGGATCGGCGCCAACACCGCCATCTTCAGCGTGGTACGGACGGTGCTGCTGGCACCCCTGCCCTACGAGCAGCCCGAGGAGCTGGTCCTGGTCTGGGGGGAGATGCGGAATCGGGACGTCCTCCACTTCCCCACCTCGCCTCCTGACTTCCTGGACCTCCGGGAGGGGACGGATCTCCTGGAACAGATGGAGGCGGTGTTCACCTTTCAGCAGCCCCTCACGGCCCCGGATGCCGAGCCGGTGCAGATCGACGCCGGTTTCGTCACCGAGGGATTCTTCCGGATGCTCGGCGCCACTCCGGCCCTGGGGCGGGATTTCCGCCCCGACGACGTGGTGCCGAACGAGGAGGGGGTGCAGCCCGGGGCGCCGGGGGCGCTCCCGGCCATGGTGATCCTGTCCCACCGGCTCTGGGAGCAGCGCTACGGATTGGATCCGGAGATCCTGGGACGGGTGCTGCAGGTAGGAGGTGCCCCTGCCGAGGTAGTGGGGGTCCTGCCGGAGGACTTCGAGTTGCTGCTCCCCGCCACGGCGACCACGAGCGCTGGTGACGTCGATCTCTGGATGGCCGCCCGAATCGATTATGCCAACGCACCTCGCAACAACGTCTTCCTCCGCCCCCTGGCCCGACTCCGGGACGGCGCCACCCTGGAGCAGGCCCAGGCCCAGATCGACCGGGTGACGGCGGAGCTTCGGTCAACCAGCCCGATGAAGGAATCGGCGGGCTACGGGGTCCGTCTGGAGCCGCTGCATCAGGATCTCACCGCCGGGGTGCGACCGGTCTTGTTAGCCCTGCTCGGGACGGTCGTCTTCGTCCTCCTGATCGCGTGTGCAAACGTGGCGAATCTCCTCCTGGTCCGAGCTTCGGGGCGGGAGCGGGAGCTCTCGGTTCGGGCCGCCCTGGGAGGAAGCCGCCGTCGCTTGATTCGGCAGATGCTCCTGGAGAGCGGGCTCCTGGCGCTCCTGGGGGCGGTCCTGGGCACGGCGATTGCCTCCTTCGGGATCGAGATCCTGCCGCTGCTCCAGCCCGGGGATCTGCCCCGGTTGGGTGAGGTGCGCATCGACGGGACGGTCCTGGGGGCCACGGCGTTGGCGGCCCTGGTGGCTGCCGGCCTCTTCGGCCTGGCGCCGGCGCTCCAGTCTTCGGCCACGGACCTGTCGAGCTCGCTGAAGGACCGGGGTGGGGCCGGGGTGAATCGGGAGAGGAAGTTCTTGCAGAGCTCGGTGGTCATCGCCGAGGTGGCGCTCTCGGTGGTCCTGCTCATCGGAGCGGGACTCATGATGCGTAGCTTCGCAGAGCTCAGTCGAGTGGAGCCCGGCTACGCCACCGAAGACGTCCTGACGTTCAACCTGGCGTTGACCCAGGCCCGCTACCCCGTGGCCCAAGATCGAGAGGCGGTCATGGATCGCCTCCAACTTGGACTCGAGGCGCTACCTGGGGTGACGCGGGCCGCCGCGGCATTCCCCCTTCCCCTGAGCGGCCAGGCCATGAACGGCCGCTACGGTCCAGAGGAGGCCCTGTCCGACCCGGAGGCCTTCCGCCAGGCGGCGTACCGCGCCATCCGCTCCGGCTACTTCGAGGCCATGGGGACGAGGCTCCTCGAGGGTCGAACGCTGGAGCCGGCGGATATGGTGGACGCCGTGGCGCTGGCGGAGGCGGGGATGGAGGGGGGGCGGGGACGGGTCGTCGTCGACGAGGTGCTTGCCGAGACGCTTTGGGGGGACCGGTCCGCCATCGGCGAGACCTTCCTGGTCCGCCTCTTCGACCCCGAGCCGATCCTTGTCGAGGTGGTGGGCGTGGTGGAGCACCAACGGAACGGTGATCTCGCCCAGGTCGGCATGCCGGCGGTCTTCTTCCCCGATGGCCTTCTCGGCACCATCGCTGGAAGCTGGGCAGTCCGAGCTGGGGTCGACCCGCTGGGCCTGGTACCGCAGATCCGCGAGGTGGTGGGCGGAATCGATCCCGATCTGCCTATCTCGGACGTCCGGACCATGGGCTCGTACGTCGACGAGGCGATGGCGCCCACGCGGTTCGCCCTCACCTTGATCGGCGTCTTCGGTCTGATCGCCCTGGCCCTCGCCTGCGTGGGGCTCTACGGCGTCCTCTCCTACGTGGTGCGCCAGCGAACCTCCGAGATCGGGGTGCGCATGGCCTTCGGTGCCGAGAAGGGCAACATCGCTCGGCTGGTGGTGAGGCAGGGGTTGGGTCTGGCCGGCGCGGGGCTCGTGTTGGGGTTGGGAGCGGCGGTGGGGCTGTCGGGGTTCCTGGAATCGC
>JGI12210J13797_10346449_pt1 | contig 11992 bp, 7 predicted proteins | sample ElkSlonscriptome_3_FD_13797 | JGI IMG/M metagenome (IMG submission 13797) | reverse complement strand
CGGCTCCCCGATCGACTGAGCCGCGATGATGCCAACGGATTCCCCGAGCATTCCGGGAGCACCGGTCGCAGGATTGACCCCGTAACATTTAATACAAACTCCGCGTTTGCTTTCACAGGTCAGTGCGGAACGGATTTTCATGATTTCAATTCCCGCATGATCAATACGATCCGCAACCGTCTCGTCAATCAATTGGCCCTCGGCCACAATGATGGATCCATTGGACGGATCGAGAACATTTTGCTGAGCCGTACGGCCAATGCAGCGCTCTCCCACGGAAACCAACTCTTCGTCCCCTTCCATGATCGACTGCACTTCGATACCGTTTACGGTTCCGCAGTCATCTTCAATCACAATAATATCGTGAGATACGTCTACCAATTTACGGGTAAGGTATCCGGAGTCAGCGGTTTTCAGAGCCGTATCCGCCAGTCCCTTACGAGCACCGTGAGTACTGATAAAGTATTCCAATACCGTCAACCCTTCGCGGAAGTTGGAGAGAATCGGGCGTTCAATAATTTCGCCGGAAGGCTTGGCCATCAAACCACGCATCCCCGCCAGCTGACGAATCTGCTGTTTGGAACCACGGGCACCGGAATCCACCATCACGAAAATCGGATTGATGTGATTCTGATTATTATTATATTCCATAGCCCGGAACATCACATTTGTGATTTCTTCGGTGGTATGGGTCCAGATATCCACGATACGGTTATAACGTTCACCGTCCGTAATCACCCCTTTTCGATACTGGGTTTCCACTTCGGAAAGCTGGTTATTCGCGATATCCAATAACTGATGCTTTTCATCCGGGATGTTCATATCCACAATACCGATCGAAATACCGGATTTGGTCGCCTGATCAAATCCAAGCTCTTTCAACCGGTCCAGAGCCTTCACGGTTTCACCGTGACCTGCGTTCTGATAACAACGCCAAATGATATCGCCCAGGGTCTTCTTGGTTACAACTTTATTCAGGAAACCAAGCTCTTTGGGCCAGATTTCATTAAAGAATACGCGTCCAACCGTGGTGGTAATCACAGACTTCTCGGAATCACCAAAGATGCTTTCACACTGATAATCGGGGTTCTTAAAGCGGATACGGGTATGCGTATGCAACACACCTTCATCATAGGCCGTATGAACTTCATGTGCATCATACAGTACCGGTAAATGTTCCTGTGGATCAATGTTCCCGGTACGCTCGGCAATGCGGTCGTGTTGAGAATACGTCGTCACATAGTAGGCACCCAAACAGATATCCTGTGAGGGCGTTGTGATCGGGCGACCGCTGGAGGGGGAGAAAATATTGTTACTCGCCAACATTAAAAGACGGGTTTCCATCTGCGCTTCCACGGAAAGTGGAACATGAACCGCCATCTGGTCTCCATCAAAGTCGGCATTATACGCGGTACACACCAACGGATGCACGCGAATCGCGGAACCTTCAATCAACGTGGGCTCAAAAGCCTGAATAGAAAGACGGTGAAGGGTCGGTGCACGGTTTAAGAGAACGGAATGACCTTTGGTCACCTCTTCCAGAATATCCCACACTTCATCCGCTTCGCGCTCAATAAGTTTCTTTGCGGAACGAACCGTATGTACGATCCCTCTTTCTTTCAGACGGCGGATAATAAAAGGTTCAAACAGTACCAATGCCATCTTTTTCGGAAGACCGCACTGATGCAGTTTCAAATCAGGTCCGACCACAATTACGGAACGACCGGAGTAATCCACCCGCTTTCCGAGTAAGTTCTGACGGAAACGTCCCTGTTTTCCTTTAAGCATATCACTCAAGGATTTCAGCGGGCGGTTCCCCGGACCCGTAACCGCACGGCCGTGACGTCCGTTGTCCAGCATCGCGTCAACCGCTTCCTGTAACATCCGTTTTTCGTTACGGATAATCACATCCGGTGTTTTCAAGAGCAACAGACTTTTCAGACGGTTGTTCCGGTTGATCACCCGACGGTATAAATCATTCAAATCCGATGTCGCAAAGCGTCCGCCTTCCAACGGAACCAGGGGACGAAGATCGGGCGGAATGACGGGCAGAGCCTCTAAAATCATCCATTCCGGACGTGTATCCGAATCCAGGAAGGCCTGCATGGTTTTCAGACGCTTGGTAAGTTTTTTAAGGATTTGTTTGGAACCGGTATTTTCAATTCCTTCCTCAATTTCTTCAATTTCAGCTGCGATATCGATTTTGGCAATCAGATCACGAACCCCTTCTGCACCCATCTTCGCCTCAAAGGCACCTTCGCCGTATTTGTCTTCGGCTTCCCGCATTTCCATTTCGCTGAGCAATTGTTTTTCTTCCAGCGGCGTGTCACCGGGATCCACCACGATATAATCTTCGTAGTAGAGTACACGCTCAAGGGCGCGGGCCGTCATATCCAACACCATACCCAGGCGGGTCGGTGTGCATTTAAAGAACCAAATATGAGAAACCGGAACCGCAAGCTCAATCAGTCCCATGCGTTCGCGCCGTACCCGTGAAAGGGTTACTTCCACACCGCAACGGTCACAGATCACATCTTTATGTTTGATGCGTTTATATTTTCCGCAGGCACATTCCCAGTCTTTGGTGGGCCCGAAGATCCGTTCACAGAATAAACCACCTTTTTCAGGTTTGAATGTACGGTAGTTAATGGTTTCAGGATTTTTAATTTCCTGATGTTCGCCATTCCGGTAGGCCCAGGAGCGAATCGCCTCCGGGGACGCAATCGAAATGGAAGCGTAATCTACGCTGGGGCCGGTGTTCAGGCTGGGAATGAGGTTTTGTTCTGTATTATCCACCGTGAGGTTTCTCCGTTTGCAAAGTTTTATTTGAAATTGTCAGGTTCCGGAAGGAAGGATTCCTTCCGGATGTGGTTGATCGGCACTAGGCTTCTTTTTCGTGTTCAATTCGGAAATCGAGACCCAACGCCATCATTTCCTTCATGAGTACGTTGAAGGATTCAGGAGTTTCGGATTCCAGAGAGTTCTGACCTTTTACGATCGCCTCATAAATCCGGGTACGTCCAGCCAAATCATCTGATTTCACGGTCAATACCTCCTGCAGAGAAAACGCGGCACCGTAGGCTTCGAGTGCCCAGACTTCCATTTCCCCGAAACGCTGACCTCCGTACTGTGCTTTACCGCCCAGAGGCTGCTGGGTAACCAGCGAATAAGGTCCTACGGCACGGGCATGAATCTTTTCACTGACCAAATGGTGAAGTTTGAGCATGTAAATCATCCCCACAACCACTTTCTGATCGAATCGGTCACCAGTCCGGCCATCAAAGAGATCCGTTTTACCCGAGTTGGGCAGTCCGGCCTGATCCATTAACTCCCAAATCTTGGTTTCGGGAATCCCGTCAAATACCGGCGTCGCCGCATGCAGTCCAAGCTTATGGCACGCCCACCCCAAGTGGGTTTCCAATACCTGTCCCACATTCATACGACTCGGTACACCGAGGGGATTGAGTACGATATCCACCGGTGTTCCATCCGGAAGGAACGGCATGTCCTCTTCGGGAACAATTCGGGCAATAACCCCTTTGTTACCGTGACGACCGGCCATTTTATCACCTACCATCAATTTCTTTTTGCTGGTAACATACACTTTTACGCGTTTCACCACGCCGGGATCTACTTCATCGCCACTTTCCAAACGGTCCATGTTTCGATCGTATTCCTCTTCGAGTTCTTCAAACTTGAAGTTGAACTCGGAAATAATTCCCTCAATCTTTATCTGAATCGGACTCGGATCGATTTCGATGTTTTTGTGAGCCGCCGCGAGTTTGCGCAACAGCGTTTTGGTGATTTTCCGGTTCGCCGGAATGATGATCTCATCCGTCTTGGAGTTGATCACATCCAGAGGAATTTTTTCCCCTAACAGAATGTTACTTAAGGCCTCGGTCAATGCCTCGGTGATTTCCGAAGATTTGTTTTTGTGATCTTCATGAATCGCTTTTGCCTGACGACGTTTTTCACTGGGGGTAAGCTTGCTCTTTTTACTGGAGTTTCGGGACGCAATCTTCACATCCATTACAATCCCGCTCGCTCCCGAAGGTACTGTCAGCGAGGTGTCGCGGACATCCGCAGCTTTCTCACCGAAAATGGCACGCAAAAGGCGCTCTTCCGGTGCTAATTCCGTTTCACTCTTGGGAGTGATTTTACCCACCAGAATGTCACCGGGTTTCACTTCCGCGCCGACACGGATGATTCCGTCATGGTCAAGGTTCTTCAGCGCTTCCTCTCCTACATTCGGAATATCACGCGTAATTTCCTCCGGACCCAGTTTCGTGTCACGGGCATCACATTCGAAGTCCTCAATATGCAGGGAGGTATAGACATCGTCTTTCACCATGCGCTCATTCAGAAGAATCGCATCCTCAAAGTTATATCCGCACCAGGGCATAAAGGCTACCAGCACATTACGTCCCAGAGCCAGATCCCCCATATCCGTTGCAGCTCCGTCCGCGAGAACTTCACCCACCTTCACTTTTTGACCCACTTTTACGATCGGCTTCTGGTTCGCACAGGTCCCGGCATTGGTCCGCATAAATTTACGAAGTTCGTAATGCTCGAACTCATCCTCAGGAGTTTTCTTTCCTGGAACAGAACCGTCGCGGCTAACAATAATTTCTGTAGCCGTTACCCGGGCAACTTTTCCCGCTTTTTCTGAGAGAAGCACCACACCTGAGTCACGGGCAACCCGTGCTTCCACACCGGTACCCACATAAGGACGTTCGGTGACCAGCAGCGGAACCGCCTGACGTTGCATGTTCGATCCCATCAATGCACGGTTCGCATCATCGTGTTCCAGGAATGGAATCAACGACGTCGCCACCGAAACCATTTGAAGAGGCGACACATCCATATGAGTCACTTCATCGCGGCCCACCAATTCAAATTCACCTGCACGGCGAACCGAAACGGTCTCATTGACAAAAGAACCATCTTCATTCAACGGAGCATTCGCCTGGGCAATTACAAAACGCTCTTCGTCATCGGCATTCAGGAACGTGGCGTGTTTGCTGACCTTTCCGTCTTTTACTTCACGGTAGGGACTTTCAATAAATCCAAATTCATTCACCCGGGCATAGGTGGAGAGTGAACTGATCAACCCGATGTTAGGTCCTTCCGGAGTCTCAATCGGGCAAATACGTCCATAATGAGAGGTGTGAACGTCACGAACTTCAAAACCAGCACGCTCACGGCTCAACCCCCCCGGTCCCAACGCAGATAAACGGCGCTTGTGGGTCAGTTCAGAAAGCGGATTGGTTTGATCCATGAACTGGGAGAGTTGTGAACGGCCAAAGAAATCTTTGATGACCGCAGACAATGCCTTTGGATTCACCAACCGCTGCGGGGTCAGCTTTTCAACCGTCGCATCAATCATGGTCATACGTTCACGGGCCAAGCGTTCTGTACGGGCCAGACCCACTCGAACCTGACCTTCCATCAACTCACCCACCGTACGAACCCGACGGCTGCCGAGATGATCAATATCGTCAATAAAGCCTTCGCCCATTTTCAGACCGACCAAATATTTCACGGCCTCTACAAAATCCTCTTTCTCTAATACGCGGGAATCTGGATTTGCAGTGAGATTAAGCTTTTGACGAATCTTGTAGCGCCCTACCCGACCCAGGTCGTACCGGCGGGGATCTCCGAAAATTCGTTTCAACATTTGCTGCGCATTGGCCACAGAGGGTGGATCTCCAGGACGAAGTTTGGCATAAATGTCTTTCAACGCCTCCTCCATGTCACGGCTCGGATCTTTCTCAACAGACTTCAGGAAAATTCCTTCGTCTTTGCTGATATCAATCACCATGACAGAGGTATAACCGGCTGCGGAAATCTGTGAAACCAAATCCAGAGTCATCGGCTCATAACGGCGAGCGATAATGTTACCGGAATCTTCATCCAGAATATCTTCTTTCAGCACCAGGTTCTGAAGCGCGGATTCTTTGATTTTTTTTGCAACACTGACTTTCTTAAAGCTGTAAAAGATACGAAGCAATTCTTCATCGGATCCGTAACCCATTGCACGGAAAAGTGTGGGAGCCAATACTTTGCGGCGCCGACGTTTACGATCCAAGTAGACGTAAATTAAGTCGTTGGTATCAAACTGAACTTCAATCCAGGATCCACGATCCGGAATAACCCGGAACGAATACAGTGTGCTTCCATTCGCGTGAGTGGACTGCTCAAAACAAATTCCGGGAGAACGATGCAACTGACTGACAATTACCCGCTCCGCTCCATTGATAATGAAGCTGCCGTCGCGGGTCATCAAGGGAATATCTCCCATGAAGATATCTTCTTCACGGACCTCTTCCCCGTCTTTCAGCCGGAACGTCACATACAAGGGAGCCGCATAGGTTTCGCTTTCCTTAATACACTCCACCTCTTCCAGTTTGGGAGGCTGAATTTCGTATTTGACAAAGTCCAGCAGACACTGGCCGTCATAACTTTCGATCGGGAAGATCTCTTTAAAAACTGCTTGAAACCCCACAGGCCCGCGTTTCATCGGGTCGATGGAAGCCTGTAGAAAATCCACAAAGGATTTTTTTTGGATATCAATTAAATTGGGGGGAATTGCGACTTCTGCGATATTACCGTAATTTGTGCGTTCAACCATGTGCTGCGACCTTTAATCGGATAAGAAAACTGGGGGTAGGAAAACGCTGCATATCCCGGAGGATATACAGACATAGAAAGGGGTCACCATCCCGCTAGCGCGGGATGATGCCCTTTTCAAGAGGAATCAAGTTTTTTTTACTTGACTGTGACAGAGGCACCCGCTGCTTCGAGCTTGGTTTTTATCTCTTCTGCTTCTTCTTTAGAAGCACCCTCTTTCACCGCGGCATCCGCTGTTTCGGCCATAGTTTTGGCTTCTTTCAGACCGAGTCCGGTGATTGCGCGTAATTCTTTAATTACTGCGATCTTGGAAGCACCAGCGCTTGTCAGGATCACGTCAAACTCGGTTTTCTCTTCCGCAGCGCCGCCGGCGTCACCACCCGCAGCAGGTGCAGCAGCCGCAACAGCCGGAGCGGCTGCGGATACGCCTAGACGATCTTCCAGGGCTTTTACGAGTTTAGACAGTTCGAGTACGGAAATGGTTTCGATCCAATCCACGAACTCAGCCATTTTACCTTCGAGCTGAGGGGCTTCAGTTGTTGTTTCTTCAGACATGACAGATTCTCCTTAAGGATTCTTTAGTTGGTTGAAATTATAGTTATCAGGGTTTCGTTGGTGTTTTAAGCATCCGCTTTTTTAGCTTCGGCTGCCTTCAACACATACAAGAGTGAGGTCAATTTGGCGTTCAGCACGCCTACGGTTTGCGACATCGGGGCCGCCAAAGTTCCTAAAAGTTTAGCCCGCATTTCGTCTTTCGACGGCATGTCAGCCAAAGCTTTAAGATCCGACTCGGAGAGGAATGCCCCTTCAAGTGCACCCATTTTCAGGGTCGGTACTTCGTTGGATTTGATAAAGTCGCGCAGCACACGTGCTACGTCGGTTACTTCACCAGCACCGGTTACCATTGCAGTACGTCCGGTAAGTCCTTCTTTTAAACGGGGACCCCCAAGGTCATCCGCCAGACGCTTTACCAAACGGTTTTTTACTACATGGAATTCGGCATCCACTTCGCGGAGTTTTCCGCGTAAATCTTGGGCACTTTCCACATTCATGGAACCGTAGTCTGTCATAATGACGAATACGGAGTCTTCCACGCGATCGCGGATTTCATTCAGCATTGATTCTTTTTCAGGTCTCATGTGTAGATCTCCTTAGCTCACGTTAAGTTCACGGTTTTCCAAGGCCAGTCCCGGGCCCATGGTGCTGCTGACAGAGCACTTCTTCACATAAATCCCTTTCACAGCCTTGGGCTTGGCGGCCATAACCGCTTCGATAACCGCTTTGCCGTTTTCGATAAGTTGATCTACTTCAAAAGAAAGCTTTCCGAAAGGTACATTCACATTGCCGGCTTTGTCCATTTTGAACTCCACACGGCCCGCTTTGAATTGCTTCACTGCGGTGGCGGTATCATCGGTAACGGTTCCGTTACGGGGATTCGGCATCAGTCCGCGGGGACCTAAGACTTTCCCTAACTTCCGAACCTCGGTCATGGCTTCGGCGGTGGCAATGGCAATGTCAAAATCGACCCACCCGCCTTTCACTTTTTCCACCAAATCCATAAAACCGACTTCATTTGCACCTGCGGCGGTCGCTGCATCCGCAGCTTCGCCACTGGCAAACACAATGACTTTAATGTCCTTCCCTGTACCGTGCGGAAGCGTAATACTCCCACGCACAGCTTGATCGGACTTCGTTGGATTCACACCCAAACGGAAGGCCATTTCAGTCGTTTCGTCAAAACGGGCAAAGGAATTCGTTTTTAGAAATTCCAGCGCTTCATTCATGCCGAAGGCTTTGTCGGAAGCGAGATTCTCCACGACTTTACGATATTTTTTTCCACGTTGTACCATCTTACACCACCTCAATGCCCATACTCCGGGCGGTTCCGGCGATCATCAGTACAGCGGCATCCATATCCGCTGCATTCAAATCATCTTTTTTCTCTTCGGCGATCGCGACCAACTGGTCGCGGGTGACTTTGCCCACTTTGTCCCGGTTAGGGACGCCGCTTCCTTTGGCAATCCCGGCTGCTTTTTTGAGCAGCACGGCTGCGGGCGGGCTTTTGAGCGTAAAGGTAAAAGAACGGTCCTGATACACCGTGATTTCCACGGGAATGATCAGTCCGGCCTTCTCCTGAGTCGCCGCGTTATATGCTTTGCAGAATTCCATGATATTCACACCTTTTGCACCCAGAGCGGGTCCAATAGGAGGTGCGGGATTCGCCTGACCGGCGGGAATCTGCAGTTTTATGAGTCCAGTAACTTTTTTAGCCATTACGGTATTTCCAAATTAGCTTATTTTTTCAACTTGCCAGTATTCCAACTCCACAGGAGCGGTACGGCCAAAAATGGAGACGGTAACCTTCAACTTTCCACGTACCGGATCGATTTCCCCCACCTCGCCGGTGAAGTTTTCGAACGGTCCGTCGTTGATCTTGATGGTTTCGCCTTCGGTGAAATTGATCTTCGGGGTCGGTTTCTCTTTTTTGTCTTCCACTTGATTCAAGATGGAATCCACTTCACTCTTCCGCAGGGGTGCCGGTTTATCTCCGCCAATAAAGCCAATGATCCCCGGCGTTTGCTGGATAAAATGCCAGGTACGCTCGTTGATGCTGTGGTCTTCATTGTAGAGAGCCAGTTTGCCTAAAAGGTAGCCGGGATAAAACTTACGGGTCAATTCCCGCTTCTTACCCAGTTTTACCTCTGTAACTTTTTCCGTCGGAATGAGAACCTCTTCGATAAGGTCACCCATTTCTTCAATTTCCAAACGACGCATCATATTTTCACGAACCTTAAATTCGTGTCCGGATAGTGCTTGAATTACAAACCATTGTTTATCCATGGATTTTTAGCTCCTTACTAGATTTATGGTTGTTCAGAGCAAAACCCGAACTAACCAGCGCAACAATGCATCCGAAAAGGAAACAAAAGCGCCCATAATGAGAAAACTCACCACCACCACAAGGGTGGATTGACGTAACTCAGACCAGGTAGGCCACGTACATTTTAATAACTCTGCCTGCACATCCCGAAGGAAGCCGGACAATCGAGTAATTGGATTTGAGTTTTCCATGGTTGGTTTCGATTTTGATTGAAATGAAAAAGAGACAGAAAAATTGGCAGGTCAGGAGGGCCTCGAACCCCCAACCCCCGGTTTTGGAGACCGGTGCTCTGCCAATTGAGCTACTGACCTGGCAGAAGATAGGCGGGGTTTCCCCCGCTTGTGAACTCCATACCGGCACCACGCGAAAAGCGTGGGCCGGAATGAACGGTGAGACAATTACTTGATGATTTCGGTCACGCGACCCGCACCAACGGTACGTCCACCTTCACGAATCGCAAAGCGCATGTGCTGCTCCATCGCGATCGGCTGAATCAGCGTCACGGTCATGGACACATTGTCACCAGGCATTACCATTTCCACGCCTTCCGGAAGCTCAATGTCACCGGTTACATCCGTTGTACGGAAATAGAACTGGGGACGGTAGCCTTTGAAGAAAGGAGTGTGACGTCCGCCTTCGTCCTTCGAAAGAACATAGACTTCGGCTTTGAACGTCGTGTGAGGCGTAATGGAACCGGGTTTTGCCAGGACCTGTCCGCGCTCTACGTCTTCTTTCTTGGTACCACGGAGCAAGCAGCCCACATTGTCACCCGCCTGTCCCTGGCCGAGTTCTTTGCGGAACATTTCCACACCGGTACAGGTAGTTGTCGCGGTGTCATGGATACCTACGATTTCGATACTTTCGCCCGTTTTGATCATTCCACGTTCCACACGGCCGGTTACCACGGTTCCGCGTCCTTCAATAGAGAACACGTCTTCGATCGGCATGAGGAAAGGAAGATCCACATCACGCTCAGGCTCTTCAATGTAAGAATCGAGAGCGTCCATCAGTTCAGTGATGGAGCCACAGCCTGCGTCATCTGCAGATGTAGCTGCAAGACCTGCGGTAGCGGAACCTTTGATAACCGGAAGGTCATCACCGGGATACTCGTATTTAGAAAGCAATTCACGAACTTCGAGTTCAACGAGCTCAAGAAGTTCTTCGTCGTCTACCAAATCAACTTTGTTCATGAAAACAACGATGAAGGGAACACCCACCTGACGTCCGAGCAGAATGTGCTCACGCGTTTGAGGCATGGGGCCGTCCACAGAAGATACCACCAGAATTGCTCCGTCCATCTGAGCGGCACCGGTGATCATGTTTTTCACATAATCCGCGTGTCCGGGACAGTCTACGTGAGCGTAGTGACGGCTTTCGGTTTCATATTCAACGTGAGAAGTCGAGATGGTTACAATCTTGGAAGCATCACGACGACCTTGTGACTCGGAAGCTTTTGCAACCTGGTCGTAGGCAATGTCGGTAGCCAATCCTTTGAGAGACTGAACGTGCGTAATTGCAGCTGTCAGAGTAGTTTTACCGTGGTCAACGTGACCAATGGTTCCCACGTTCACGTGGGGCTTTGTGCGTTCGAATTTTTCCTTCGCCATGGTAGAATGCCTATTGGTTTGGGTTAGATGTTAGTGTAATGAAATATGATCCCCAAAACCCCGAAACAAACGTCTTTCCTACCCGCTACATGACAAAACGATTCGTGGAGCCCACGAGCGGGATCGAACCGCTGACCTCATCCTTACCAAGGATGTGCTCTACCAACTGAGCTACGTGGGCCTCTATTTTGTCAGAAATTTTAGCCTCCCGTGATCAGACGACGAATCGCACAGTCTCGGTGTATCGGATATAAAATCTGTTCATCCCGAGCCCGAATGCCTCTGTAAAGTCAGACGGGGTTTGGAAATGAGCGCGCACCTTAATCAGGAAATCTGTTGATTGTCAAAGGGTATTTAGAAATTTTTTAGCTTTTGTTTTAGGTTTAGGTTTTCTCAATCATCCGACCGATCCGCCTTATCAGCCCGATCCGGCGGATCATAGCCCACTATCTTCTTACACTCCGGATACTTCGCGCAGCCCCAGAACTTGTTCCCCGCATGCGGACCCGCCTTGGCTGTGCGCAGGCGCATCATCCCGCCGCAGTCCGGACACAGCGGACCCTTCTCCGGCTGGGCATCCCCGCGCTGCGCCAAGCGCGCCGTCGTAAGCTGCTCTCGATAGCCGCCTTCCGGTCCTATTCGCTCGATCAGTGGGACAAGCCCTATCCAGAAAATCGGTTCTTGTTACAGACCCTGCACAGGCACTTGCCGGTTTTGGGAATCAACTTAATCCAGTCACGGGTCATTTGCCCACAGGCTTCGCATTCGTAGGGTTGATTAAATCGGTTTTCCCCACCCGCAGGGGACTCACGGACGTGTGATATTTTAGGCACCGAATGTTGTGGGCGATAAAACAAGGATGATTTCGGGGGAG